>Ga0073899_10004707_pt1 | contig 11925 bp, 10 predicted proteins | sample KloWWTmetaKNB5Ph_FD_88975 | JGI IMG/M metagenome (GOLD analysis project Ga0073899, IMG submission 88975) | Active sludge microbial communities from Klosterneuburg, Austria, studying microevolution and ecology of nitrifiers - Klosterneuburg... | ecosystem: Engineered > WWTP > Aerobic digester >...
ATCGAACCCCACCCGAGCGGCAAGGAGTCGCGGGAGGGAGCCCGCGCGCGTCGGGAGGCGTGGCTGCTGGCGCGGCGCGGGGTCGATGGTGAAATCGACGGCGGCGAGCCCGGCGACGACGAGCCCTGAGCGGAGGCAGGGTAGGATATACCGATGACTGGATCGGGTCGGCCCACCAGGCCGGCCTCAAGGTGCACCCCTGGACGCTCGACACGCGGGAATCCATGGTGTTCTTCGGGTTCCTGGCGGGGCGAGGCCCTCTGTCCGGGTGGCATGGTTGGGAGCGGGTTCGCCAGTCAGGAGATATCCGCCGGTAACGGCGGTCCGTGGGGCGATTGGACCAGCAAGGTCAACTGCCCCGCACGGCTGTGTGCGGCCTGTAGACACGGGTCGAGGACTACCAGTGCGAGCAGAAGGACGACAGCGGGATGAACGGGCTGCGGCTGGTCGGCTGCCCAGGTAGCGCCGGGCGCTGGTTCCTCGTGCCTGGAGGCGCGGGGTGCAGGGTTTGCACATCGGCGCAGGGTTTGGTGGAGGACGAAGCGCCGGGCCCCATGTTGCCGGCGCATCGCCGCTGGCCCGAGAGTTGCTGGAGCGGGGACCCGGGGTCCAGATGCACACGATGATCGCGGTGGTGGGGCTGATGTACATGGCGGTGCCAGCGGTGGTCGAGGCGAGCGCTCCGCAGCCCGGGCCGGCCATGGTCACCCCGCCGAGGCGAGGTCTCGGCATGCTCGTCACCGGCGGCGTCTTGACGACCGCCGGTAGCGCGCTGCTGGCCACGGCCGCGTGGTCGTTTGCCGTCACGGACTGCAGCGGGGGATCAGACACTGGGGCGTGCTGGGCCGGGCTTGTGGGCGCGATCGCCATGCCCGTCGGGGTCGTCGCGCTGGCGGTCGGAGCTCCGCTGCTCGGTGCGGGCGTGCAGCGAAAGCGCGTCTGGCGGGCGTGGCAACGAGAGCGTGGCGTCGTGCTGAGGCCCCGGCTCGGACGCAGCCACGGGGCGTGGACGGTGGGGTTCACCCTGCGTTTCTGAGGGTCACCATGGATATCCACAGACACCCTCTCACCGACCAGGCCCCGCGAATGCTCGGCTGGCTGGTGGTCGCGTGGATCCTCGCGGGTGCGGGCGATGCCCAGGCTGCGCAGTCGAGCGAGGCCTCTACGCTCGCCTCGCTCGCGCCTTCAGGGCGGGGTCTGGGCGCGCGATGGGCCTATCTCGCGCTGGCACCGGGGATCGCCGGCATCGGTCTGCACCGGAGCGACTATTTTCGCACCGGGTATCTGTGGGGGATCGACGCTGGATATCATTTTCCACTCGGTCGTATCTTCAAGGTGCAACCGGGCGGATTCTTCGAGCACAGCCCCCTGCCGCGCCGAACGCTCGGGACGCACTATGACTCCCAGCTGCGACACTGGCTGCGCATGGGCCCGCAGGTCCGGGTCGGCGGCGGGAACGATCGGGTCTTCGGGTATGCGCTCTTGGCCCTGATCGTCGACGTATTCGTGGAGGACAAGGTCATCGAGGGCCCACCTCGTCGCCAAGCCCATCCCCTCGCGCACGCGGGCCTCGGCGCCGGCGCGCAAGGGCTGATCGGCAAGCGTGTTCTCCTTGGCGGAGAGGGGAGTCTCGACGTGGTGGGAGTGTCGCCGTACATGCGCCTGCGTCTCTACGTCGGCGTCACGTTCTGATGTACGTGACGTGGCGGAGATCGAAACCAGTGATTGCGGCGATCATTTTGGGGGCGAGCACCTCGCTGCGGGCGACCGACGGCTCCTGCTTTCCCGGGGCGAGCTGCTCGAGCAAGGCGGGCATGTGCTGGGCGGAGCCCAGCAGCGCGGCCATGCCGAGCATTCGCTCGCGCACATACCAGCAGCCGTAGTCCTCGCCGCGCGCGTGGGCTGTATACGGGCTCGGGCCTGGCCGGCGGGGCTGCCACGGGCGGGGCTGCCACGGGCGGGGTGATCGGGGCGGGCGAGGGTGGGGGAGCCGGGGGCTGTGCTGGCGTGTATGCGAACAGCGACAGCGACAACCAGACGGTGGGACGCGGCTTCATCGCGGCCCAGGGTATCAGGCGATCGTGGTGGCTCGTTGGGGTAGGCTCTACCGATGACCGCGACTCATCGGCCGCGCCTGTGCGGCGTGTTACATCTACCTCCGCTGCCTGGCAGCCCGCGCGCGAGCGACGGGGCGGGGGCGATCGCCCGGGCCGCGGCCCGCGACGCGCGGTTGCTCGTGGCGGCGGGCTTCGACCTGGTGATCGTCGAGAATTTTGGCGACGCGCCGTTCTTCCGCGACGCGGTGCCGGCGATCACGATCGCGGCGATGACGGCCTGCGCGCTGGCGGTGCGCGAGGCGTGCCCGCAGCTGGCGCTCGGGATCAACGTGCTGCGCAACGACGCGGCCGCGGCGCTGGCGATCGCGGTCGCGGTGGGGGCCAGCTGCGTGCGGGTCAACGTGCTGTCGGGGGCGCGGGTGACCGACCAGGGGGTGATCGAGGGGCGCGCGGCGGAGCTGCTGCGGCTGCGACGTGAGCTCGGCGGCGACGGGGTCGAGGTCTGGGCCGACGTGGCGGTCAAACACTCGGCCCCGCTGGCGGCGCGCGAGCTCGGCGAGGAGACCCGCGACCTCGTGCAGCGGGCGCTGGCCGACGCGGTGCTGGTGACCGGTAGTGGGACCGGCGAGGCGGTGGACCTGGAGCGGCTGGCGCTGGTGCGGGCGGCGGCCGGGTGGGCGTCGGTGCTGGTCGCAAGCGGGGCGACGGTGGAGGGGTTGCCGGGGCTGGCGCGGGCGTGCGACGGGGTGATCGTGGGCAGCGCGCTGCGGGCCGACGGGCGCGCAGGGGGTCCGGTCGACGGCGAGGCGGCGCGGCGCTTCGCGGGGGCGTTCCGGGCGGTGTTTGCGTAGCGGGGCTTCGCGTTCGTGTCGCGCGGCGGGTCGCGGTGACGCGGCGCCGACCTTCGCATTGGCTCGCGGGCGCGGGGCGGTCGTGGCGGTCGCGGGCGCACGTCGTTCTGCGCGGAGCTGCGGCCCTGGGGGCGGCAAAGATCGCGGTCCGGTTCCCCTGTGCCGTGGTTTGTGCGAGCGTCCGCGGGCGTGTTGCCGCTGATCATCGCGTTGGCGCTGGCCCCCGCGCCGAACTGGGTCGAGCTCGATCGGCCGAGCTTCGAGGCGCTGCGCCACAGCCCGGCCGAGGTGACGGTGCCGGCGTGGGCGGCCGCCCGGGTCGTGAGCGTGACGCCGGTGGCCGACGGGGTGCTGCTGCGCGCGCGCTGGACCCTGCGCTCCCTGTCCCCGAGGGCATGGTTCTCGGGACAGGTCCTCGGGGACATGCCGGGGCTGCGGGTCGAGTCGGTGCTGTGGGACGGGCGGGCCGCGGCGACGGCGGTGGGCTCGGAGGGGGTGACGGTGACCGGGCAGGTGAGCGGGCAGGCGACGATCGAGGTGGTCGCGTTCGTGCCGGGCGATCCGGTGCGCGCGGCGCTGCGGCTGCTGCTGCTGCCGGCCGTGCGCGGGGAGCTCGAGGCGAGCGCGCCGGCCGGGCTGGTGCCGCTGCTGCAGGCGCCGAGCGAGGCAGCGCCGCTCGAGCGGCAGGCGCCGCGGGCTGCGGCTGGGCTGCGCTTCCTCACCGCGGCGGCGCAGCTTGACCTGTCCTTTGGGGCAGCTCCGGCGGCACCCGGGGACGCGGCGGCGGTGGTGGTCGCGCGGGCGGGGCTCGGTCTGACGGTCGGCGACGCGGAGCTGCGCGGGCGCGGGCGGCTGGTGTGGGAGCTGCGGCGCGGGGCGGTGTCGGCGGTGCAGTTCGCGGCGCCGGGGCTGCCGGCGGACGCCGAGGTGACCGGGCCCGGGGTGCGGGCGGTGCAACGAAATGGTGAGACGGTGCGGGTCGAGCTGCAGGCGCCGGTGAGCACGCGGCTCGAGCTCGAGCTGCGCTGGAGCGCGGCGATCGGCAAGGCGACCGAGTCGCGGGTGGCGCTGCCGCAGATCCGCTTCGACGAGGTGTTCCGGGCCGAGACCAGCTTGCAGCTCGCGCGCGACGGCGAGGTCGAGGCGGTGCCGACGGCGACCGGCTGGACCCCGAGCTCGGCCGCTGCGCTGCCGGTGTGGGGTCAGGGCTTGGTCGAGGGCACGCCGACGGCGGCGTTCATCGCCAGCGGCGGCGGGGTCGGCGGGGAGCTCGAGCTGCTGCGCTTCGTGCCGATCGAGGGGCCGCCGGTGGTGGTCGATGTCGCGGCCTACACGATCGCCACCAGCCGCGAGGGGCGGGCGCTGATGCGGGCCCACTACGAGGTCCGCAACGAGCGGGCGGCGTCGCTGAAGATCCGCCCGCCCGAGGGTTTTTCGGTGCTCGGCGTGCGGGTGGCCGGCGAGACGGCGGTGATCGCCCGCGACCGCGACGGGGCGTGGCGGGTGCCGCTGCAGCGGTCGGTCGACACGGTGTCGGGGCTGCTGTCGTTCCCGGTCGAGGTGGCGCTGCTCGGCGACGCGGCCGCGGGCGCGTGGGCGCGGCGGGAGAAGCGGGAGCTGCCGCTGCCGCGGCTCGACGCGCCGGTGGCGGTGACGCGGGTGACCCTGCACTTGCCGCCGGGCTATCGCTCGCGCCTGAAGCCGGGCGAGGGTGAAGTGGTGGCGGCGTTCACCCGCGGCGAGGGCATTCACTACGGGCTCGGGGTCGGCGAGGTCGGTGCGGCCGAGGCCGACGCGCTGTTCCAGAGCGCGGTGAAAGGTTGGCTCGGCAATGACTTCGATAAGGCCCAGGCGGACCTCGATCGCCTGCGCGCGATGGGGGCGAAGAACGAGAACATCGAGCGTCTGCAGGGCAACCTCGACCTCATCTCGGGCAAGGAGAAGGACGGCAAGGCCAACGCCGGCAAGCAGGACGAGAGCGTGAACCGGCGGATCCGCGAGCAGGCGCGGGCGCGGGCGGTCGACGACCAGGTCGCCGTGCAGGCGCTGCAGGAGGAGGCCGAGAAGAGCCGCCAGTCGGGCGACTACAAGGCCGCGGAGAGCCAGTACCGCCAGGCGCTCGCGGTCGGCGACAAGCTGGCGAAGCTCGAGCAGCGCGAGTCGGTCGAGCAGTCGAGCGTCAACGCGGCGCTGCAGAGCGAGCTCGAGGTGACCAAGAAGGAGGCCACCGCGGTGCGCCAGGTCCAGGTCGCGAGCAAGAGCCGGCGCAAGTTCGGGTTCAAGGGCAAGGCTGGGGGCGCGGGCAAGTCGACGAGGGCGAGCAGCTTTGGCGCGGACGACGATGAGCGGCCGGTCAGCGGCACCAAGACGCCGCCGCGCGACGCCGGGGCGAGCAACGGCGCGGGCGACGAGGACGCCGACGGCGTGATGTTCGAGTTCGACGAGGCGCCGGCGAGCGAGCCGCGCAACGCTCCCGCCACGCCGGCCGACCCGGGCGACGGCGACCTGTCGTCCGCGGGGCAAGGGGTGAAGGCGGGCGGCGAGGGGGAGCCGATCGAGGTGCCGGCGCCCGAGCAGGCCGTGGTCGTGACGACGCCGGCCGCGATGGACATCCCGGTCGGCGGCACGATCCGCGACTTCACGGCGGTGCTCGACGTGACGCCGACGGCCACCCGCGACGCGGGGGGGGTGCGCCTCGCGGGGACCACCGGGACCGAGTCGAGCTACCAGGTCGACGGCGCTTCGGCGACCATCGTCCGGGAGTTCGGCCACGAGGTCGACGCGCTCAAGGTCGATGATCGGCCGCCCGAGCCGGCGCCGATGGCCGACCGCCTCGTGAGCCTGCCGGGCGCGAGCCGTGGGGGCCTGTTCGGGCGGGCCCGGCAGGCGCGCGCGAGTCGTCGCAGCAAGCGCGACACGATGGCCGCGGACTCGCCGAAGCCGATGGACCCGGCGAAGCCGGTCGGCGCGGCCGGGCCGGCGGAGAAGAAGCCGGAGCCGCAGGGCCTGCCCGCGCCGGTGGTGACCGCGTCGGCGCTATCGGTGGTGGTGCCGGCGATCGGCGAGGCAGTGCTGTATCAGCGCCTGCTGCTGCCGGCCGACGCCGCCCACGCGGTCGAGGTGTCGGCCCGCGAACCACTCATTTCTCGTGACTGAATCGTTCGACATGACCCAAAGGACAGCCATGCGCAGCTCGCTCGTCAGCCTCGCCACCTTGCTCACCGTTGTGTTCGCCAGCCCCGTCGTCCGCGCCGCCGAGGAGCCGGAGCGCGTGATCATGAAGCTCGACGAGTTCCTCAAGCTCTACGAGAAGAACCGGGCCGAGGAGGTCCAGGCGCCGCTCGACTTTGCGATCTCGTCGGCGCGCTACGTCGGCGAGGTCCAGCTCAAGGACGGCGAGCCCTACGCGGCGGTGTTCAGCGCCAAGCTGCGGATCGACGTGCTGCGCAGCAAGGGCTTCGTCAAGGTGCCGGTGCTGCCGGCCACGGTGGCGCTCGAGTCGGCCAAGATCGGCGCGGCCGAGGCCGACGTGGTGATCGAGAACGGCTACTACACGCTGGTCACGCAGCAGCGCGGGGCGCTGATGCTGGACCTCAGCTTCGCGGTCGCGGTGACCTCGGCCGAGGGCGCGAGCGGGCTCGAGTTCCAGCTGGTGCCGGCGGGCGCGACGACCACGCAGCTGTCGGTGCCGGCGCGCGATGACCTCGACTTCACGGTGACCAACGCCAAGCTGCAGTCGGACAAGGTGCTGGGCGAGAAGCGGGTGGTCGAGGCGACGCTGCCGTCGACCGGCTCGCTGGCGATCCGCTGGCAGCGTGAGATCCCGAAGGCGGCGCAGCAGGCCGCCCGCGTGTTCGCCGAGGTGCACACGCTGGTGGGGCTCGGCGACGGCCTGATGCGGGCGACGACCACGGTGAACTACACGATCCTGTTCGCCGGGGTGGAGCGGCTGCAGCTCAAGATCCCGAAGGGCATGCAGATGCTCGACGTGATCGGCAACGGCGTGCGCGACTGGAAGCTCGACCCGGAGGGCAACCTCAACGTCACGCTCAACTACGCGGCCAAGGGCGTGTACCCGCTGCGCTTCGAGATGGAGCGGGTGATCGGGCCGAAGGCGGAGGGCCTGGAGGCGCCGATCGCCGGGCCGGTCGGGGTCGACCGCGTCAAGGGCTTCGTCGGCGTCGAGTCGCGCGGCAACCTCGAGATCAAGGCCGGGGAGGTCAGCAACGCGACGCCCGTCGACGTGCGCGCGCTGCCGGCGGCGATCCTCGGGATCACGAGCCAGCCGGTGCTGCTCGGCTACAAGTACCTCGCGGGCGAGGTTGCGATCCCGCTGTCGGCGTCGCAGCACGAGGATGTCGACGTGCTGGTGACGCTGCTCGACGAGACGCGGGCGCGGACGATGTGGACCCGCGAGGGCCGGCGCCTGACCTCGGTGAAGTACAGGATCCGCAACAACCGGCGCCAGTTCCTGCGCCTGGCGCTGCCCAAGGGCGCCGAGCTGTGGAGCGCCTCGGTCGGCGGGCGCGCGGTCCAGCCGGCGCGGGCCAGCGACGCGCGGGTGATGGTGCCGCTGGTCCGCTCGCAGGCCGCGGGCGGCGAGCTGGCGGCCTTCGAGGTCGAGATCGTGTACGTCGAGGCCGGGGCGGCGCCCAGCGCGGGCGGACGCGGCGACTTCAAGGCCGAGCTGCCGCGGCCCGACGCGCCGAGCACCTACGTGGCGTGGACTGTGTACGCGCCGCTCGACGCGAAGGTGCGCCGCTTCACCGTCGACGGGACGCTGCGCAAGGTCCGGTATCTATCGAACCCGATCCCGGCGGAGGACATGAACTATGTGCAGACCGCCAACCCCGAGGTGAACCAGCAGGCCCAGACCCAGGCCAACACGGGCTCGCTCGGTGACGGCGCGGTGCCGGTGCCGGTGAGCCTGCCGCTGCAGGGCCGCGAGGTCCACTTCGAGCGCCTGCTGGCGCTCGACGAGCCGCTCGAGATCGAGTTCAAGTACCGCGGCCTCAAGCGCTGAGTGGGCGCCTGGCGCGGGCCCGCAGGCGCTTACGGGCGAGGGCGTGATCGCCGACGTCGTCGCGGATCTCGGCGAAGATGTCGGGGTGGGCGGCGATCGACGTCGGCGTGATCTTCCAGCGGGAGATCAGCGACTCGCAGGCGTGGTAGCGGACCAGGTAGTGGGCGTCGGCGACGGCGGCGAGCAGGGCGGCCTCGTCGTCGCGGCCGGCGAAGTGGCGCAGGCCGATCGCGGCGTCGACGCGACCGAAGCCCCACGGCTGCATGGGGTTGATCGTCTGCAGGACGGCGATCAGGTGGCCCGCGAGCGCGGGCTCGGGGCGCTGCTGGTGCAGGGTCACCGCCAGCCACACGCGTTCGTTGCCCTCGCTGCGATCGAGGGCGACGCGCACGGCCGCGGCGGCGTCGGGGTCGTCCATCGCCGCGAGCGCCCGCGCGGCGTGGACGTCGCCGAGCGCGAGGCCCTGACGCAGCATCGTCAGCGCGTCGGCCCGGGCGGCGCCGCGGAGGCGGGTGACCTGCTCGACGCCGAGGCCGTCGTGCCAGATCGACTTCTCATCGCCGAAGGTCTTGAGCTTCCATGCCAGCCACGCGGCGCGCCCGGCCTCGCTCATGTCGACCTCACACGCGCGCGAGCAGGCGCGGGAGGTGCATGGCGACCTGCTTCTTCCAGTAGTCCCAGTCGTGCCGCGAGTCGCGGCCCCAGATGTCGGCCTCGCTGGGGATCTGCTTGTCGCGCAGGAGCCGGGCGAGGGCGATCGTCTCCTCGATGCAGCCCTCCTCGTAGGGGCCCTGGCCGCACACCAGCGTGATGTGCGTGCTCTTGCGGACGCGATCGAGGTGCTCGCCGTGCAGGCCGGGCAGGAAGGCCAGCGGGTTGTTGAAGTACAGCTCCTGGCTGTTCTCGCCGCCGGTGAGCTCGGTGGTGAGGTAGCGGCCGCTCATGCACAGGGCCTGCTTGAAGGTGCCAGGCTCCTTGAGGGCGAACAGGGCCGAGTAGGTGCCGCCGAGGCTGCAGCCGACGGCGGTCATCGGCGCGTCGGGCCAGCGGCAGTCCTCGCGGACGAAGGGGACCAGCGTGTCGGCGACGAAGCGCTCGTAGGCCTGGTGACGCCGCATGCGCTGCGCGAGCGTGCTGTCCTTGGCGGTCCACACCTCGGAGACGTTGCTCTCGGGGCAGTAGAGCTTGACCCGGCCGCCGTTGATCAGCGGGGCGAGCACCTCGAGCATGCCCTGGCGGTCCCACTCGTGGGCGAAGCCGGCGGCGGACGGGAACACGATGACCGGCGGCCCGAAGTGGCCATAACACCACAGGTGGACCTTGCGGCCCATGGCCGGGCTGTCGAGCAGGATGTGGCGAGGCGGCATGCCCTTCACGTGTACTTGATCGCGCGTTCGCCTGTCCAGGTGCTTGTGCGGGCCTGGGTGCCTGGTGCCCCAGGGCGGGGGCGCCGTCAGGCCCTCCGCCCGTTTGTATGCAGCTCGGCGACGCCATCGCTGCGTGGTATGGGGCCATGCTCCTCGACTGTTGCCATGTCAGCCGAATGGCCCGCTTCGACGACCTCACCTGCTCGCGTGGGTGATCGCCCCGCAGGTGGTGTGACCGCGGTCAGTCGATCTGGGCGCTCATCGTGACCTTGACCTTGCCCTGGTACCCGCCAGACGGGCGCTTGAGGCTGATCGTCACGTACTTCGTCGACGGCGCCATGTTCGGCGTCAGATCGAACGACACCGTCCCCTGCCCGGTGTCGTCCTGCCCGTTGAGGCCCTTGTCGACTTCGGTCACGTCGATGGTGAAGCGCTTCGTCAGCGTCCCCGAGGTCACGGTGTAGGTCGCGACGGCGCGATTGATCGTCACCGCTGGACCGCCGTTGTCGACCCTCGTCGAGCCGTTCAGGGTCGGCCACACGATGTTGTGGTCGCCCTCTTGCACCGAGATTCGCAGCTCGAAGTCCCCCTCGCTGACTCCCTGTCCTTCAGTCACCTGCACGCTCTCGAGATCTACCCTTATCCTCGACATGTTCCCCTCCCGGCTCCCAAGTACCGCGGCCAAGTCCGCGAGCCCACAGCATCCAGACCGGGCGCCACGCTGTCAAGATCCCCAGGCGGCCGGCCGTCACGGCCGGAACCGCACGTAACCGTCGTTCCTGTGCCCGATCATCGAGGACCCGCGCGCAGCTCCGCCGTGTCGAGGAACGACGCCGTGATCGCCTTCGCGCGACCTCGGCGATGGCGAGGTCGACGAAACTGCCATGATACGCCGGGCGCCGCTACTGCGCTGCGGCCGGAGTGCTCGCATTGCCCGCGAGCAGGAAGATCACGATATCGGGCGCGCATCGGCAGCGCGGCCTTGAGGCCGGTCATTAGCCCGGCCGCGGCAGGGGCGACCTTACTCCTTGCCGGGGCTGACGGACCTGCGAGAGGCTCGCTGGATGCTCCTACGCACCCGAATCCTCACCCTTGCGATCGCCTCCTGCGGAGCCCTCGCCTCCGCCTGCAGCGGGGGTGAGATGACCAGCGCGACCGGGTTCACGACCTTGCCCGTGACCACCGACGAGATGACCTCCGACGCTTCGGGCGGCTCCACCGGCAGCGCTGTCTCCGTCACCGTGACCGAGCCGACCTCCGGCGCCAGCGGGGGCGCCGGTGTCTGTGGTGACGGCGTCACCGATGAGGGCGAGGCGTGCGACGACGGCAACGCCGACAACACCGACGATTGCCTCAGCACCTGCGCCGCCGCCACGTGTGGCGACGGCGCCGTGCTGGCCGGGACCGAGGAGTGCGACGACGGCAACAAGGAGGACACCGACGACTGCCTCAACACCTGCGTGCTCGCCAAGTGTGGCGACGGCGCCGCGCTGGCCGGGATGGAGGAGTGCGACGACGGCAACATGGATGACGGCGACGCCTGCCTCAGCACCTGCGTCGCCGCCACCTGCGGCGACGGCGTGGTGCAGGTCGACGTCGAGGAGTGCGACGACGCCAACGAGGACGACAGCGACGCCTGCGTCGGCACCTGCAAGGCGGCCAAGTGCGGCGACGGGCTGGTCGAGGTGGGCGTCGAGGCCTGCGACGACGGCAACGACATCGACGATGACGCCTGCAGCAACACCTGCGCGCTGCCGTCCTGCGGCGACACGATCGTGCAGGCGCCCGAGGAGTGCGACGACGGCAACATGGACGACACTGACGCCTGCAGCGCGATGTGCATCAACGCCAAGTGCGGCGACGGCTTCATCCAGATGGGCGTCGAGACCTGCGACGACAAGCTGGAGACCAAGACCTGCGACAGCGACTGCACGGCGCCGATGTGCGGCGACAAGCTGCTCAACAAGGCCGCCGGGGAGACCTGCGACGACGGCGGCGATTCAATGGCCTGCGACAAGGACTGCACGCCGGCGATGTGCGGCGACAAGGTCGTGAACATGGCCGCCGGGGAGACCTGCGACGACGGGAACATGCTCAACACCGACGCCTGCGTCGCGAGCTGTAAGGTCGCCAAGTGCGGCGATAGCTTCGTGCAGGCCGGGGTCGAGGAGTGCGACGACGGCAACATGGTCGACAACGACGCGTGCAGCAACACGTGCAAGAGCCAGGCGTGCCCGCAGGCGGTGTTCGTGTCGACCTGGAACGGCTGGAAGTACTACAAGGTCCCCGTCGTCGGCCAGATGACCGACAACAACGTCCGCGCCGCCTGTGAGGCCTGCGGCCTCAAGGCGCCGTGCCAGGCGCTCGACGGCTGCACCTACAACGACAACATCTGCACCCAGACCAGCAACGAGGTGTCGTGCGGCAACCCGATGTTGGGCCTGGCGCAGTTCACCTGCAACGGGCAGTCCCCCCCGGGCTGCCCCGCGCTCAATGGCGTGTTCCAGTACATGGGCAACAAGTGGCTCGGCGCCTGCGGGGCGCAGAACGGCCAGTGGTGCGTGCAGGGGAACACCGCGAATAACCAGAGCGGCCTGTGCGTGGCGCTCAAGCCGTGAGCGCGGTCG
>Ga0073899_10004708_pt1 | contig 11923 bp, 13 predicted proteins | sample KloWWTmetaKNB5Ph_FD_88975 | JGI IMG/M metagenome (GOLD analysis project Ga0073899, IMG submission 88975) | Active sludge microbial communities from Klosterneuburg, Austria, studying microevolution and ecology of nitrifiers - Klosterneuburg... | ecosystem: Engineered > WWTP > Aerobic digester >...
CGCTGGGGCATGGTGGCGATCTTCTGTTACGTGGGTGCCGAAGTGGCCATTGGGAGCTTGATCATCAGTTTTCTCGGACTGGACTCCGTAATGGGCATGCCCGAAGGGAGTGCGAAACACTACCTCAGCCTTTATTGGGGAGGTGCCATGACGGGGCGTTTCCTCGGCGCGATCGCATTGGCCAGGCACGTGTCGGTGGTCAAGCGCTATGGATCCATGTTATTGCTCGGAGCGGCCATGTTCGCTCTGTTGGTCACGATCAACTCCGGTTCGGGTTTCGCACTGAAGCATGCTTGGCCCATGGCCGTATTGATCCTCGCCAACCTCGTTGCGTTCGTTGTGGCGGGGCCGAACCCATCACGTGCACTTGGTTTGTTCTCTTTGGCTGCCATCGCCTTGCTTGCCATCGTCATCGTTACCGAAGGCCCATGGGCCATGTGGGCCATTGTCGCGATCGGCTTGTTCAACTCCATCATGTGGAGCAACATCTTCACCCTCGCCATTGATGGGTTGGGTGATGACACCGCACAGGGAAGCAGTTTGCTGGTCATGATGATCGTGGGCGGCGCATTGATCCCGCCCTTGCAAGGTGCCATCATCGACTTCCTGGACATGGAAAAGAACACCACCACGGGCTTCCACATGAGCTTCGTTCTGCCGCTGCTGTGCTATTGCTTCCTGGCGTGGTACGGGTTCAAGGGATCCAAGCGCGTGCCGTCCATATGATCCTCGGTATCGACATCGGTGGCACCACCAGCAAGCTCGGCTTGGTGGAGGACGGAAAGGTGATCGCGCGTGCACGGATCAGTACCATGGGTCACACCGACGACCATGCGTTCGCAGATGCATTGGCCGATGCCGCGATCGCCCTTCGACAGGCTCAGGGCGACAAGGCGTTCAAAGCCGTAGGCATTGGTGCGCCCAACGCGAACCAGTTGACGGGCATCATCGAAATGGCGCCCAACCTTCCGTGGAAACACGATGTGCCGCTCGCGCGCATGATGGAGGACCGGTTGAACGTGCCTGCGGTCCTTGGCAACGATGCGAACGCAGCGGCGCTTGGCGAATGGCGCTATGGTGCAGGACAGGGCTTCGGCGACCTGCTCGTGGTCACGCTCGGCACCGGTGTTGGCAGCGGCTTCATCGTGAACGGCCGCTTGGTGTTGGGCAGTGCTGGCAATGCGGGTGAACTCGGCCACATGATCTTGATCCCGAGAGGACGGCTGTGTACCTGCGGAAGACAAGGTTGTTTGGAAGCGTACGTCAGTATCCGCGGCATGCGCAAGACCTATGCGGAACTTGCCGGTGTGGGCGAGAAGGATGGCATCCTGTCACAGGACGGTGTTCTACCCATTGCTGAAGCAGCACGCGTAGGTGATACAGCCGCCCTCAGAACCTTCCACGATACGGTGGACCTCTTGGCGATCGGCTTGGCCAACGCGGTTTGCGCAACCGGCCCACGGCGTATCGTCCTGTTCGGCGGCATCGCTCGCAACGGCGAACTGCTCATGGCCCCGCTGCGAGATCGTTTCCAAGAAGTGCTGCTGAACATCTACAGGGGACGGGTGGACCTTACCGTTTCAGCGTTGCCGGATGATGACGCGGCGTTACTGGGTGCGGCGGCGCTCACCACGCTGTGATCCACATCGCTCCCCGTGCATAGTTTCGGGGCATGCGTTTTCTTCTGATCGTTCCCCTTCTTTCCAGTCTGAGTGCCGGGGCACAACTCAACCTTGCTCGCGATCTCGTTAACCCCTTCGTAGGAACCGGTGGCCATGGTCACACATTCCCTGGTGCATGCGTGCCAAATGGCTTGGTACAACTGGGTCCGGATACGCGCCCGGATGGCTACAACGACTGGGACGGTTGTGGCGGCTACCACTACAGCGACAGCCTCATCTATGGCTTCAGCCATACGCACTTGAGCGGTACTGGCGTAGCGGATCTGTGCGATGTGCTATTGATGCCTCGCAGCGGGAAGCTTTCGCTCGATCCGGTGGAATACCGCTCACGGTTCTCACATGCCAGCGAAAGCGCCAACGCGGGTTATTATCGAGTACACCTGAACGATGCGAACGTGGATGTGGAACTCTCATCAACGGCCAGAGTGGGCGTTCATCGGTACAGATTTCCAGCGGAAGAAGCGGGCTGGGTCGTTCTCGACCTGGCCCATCGGGATAAGCTACTTGCCCAGCAGATCGAGGTTGTCGGTGACCGTTCGGTGCAGGGTTCACGCAGGAGCACTTCATGGGCACGTGATCAGCAACTGTTCTATGTGATCGAATTCTCGCGACCCTTCAGTATGCACCGGGTGGATCCGCTGATGAGCGAACTCGGGGACGTTGACACCCGCAGTACCACGAAAGCGGGCTTTCGTTTCGAGCCGTCCTCGGAACCCCTCATCGTCAAGGTCGGGATCAGCGCCGTGAGCATAGAGGGCGCACGCGCCAACCTCGATGCCGAAGTGCCGCATTGGGACTTCGATCTCGTTCGCAAGCAAGCCGAGGCCGCTTGGAACACCAAACTGAACAAGATCCAGGTGAAAGGAGGAAAGAAAGAAGAGCAACGCATCTTCTACACCGCGCTCTATCACAGCTATGTGGCTCCGTACATCTTCAACGATGTGGACGGCAAGTACCGCGGCATGGATGGTGAAGTCCACCAAGCCGACCACAACGTGTACACCGTCTTCAGCCTGTGGGACACTTTCCGTGCGTTGCATCCGCTCATGACCGTGCTGGAGCCGGAGATGACGAGCGATTGGATCAAGACCTTTCTCCTCCACTATCAGCAGGGCGGAAGACTACCCGTGTGGGAACTCTGGGGCAACGAGACCGATTGCATGATCGGCTACCACAGTGTGAGCGTGATCGCCGATGCCTATTCGAAAGGCATCCGTGGCTTCGACACGGATCTTGCGCTCCGAGCAATGGTGGCAGGAGCGGAACAGGACCACTTCGGCTTGAAGGCGTATCGGGAACGCGGCTATATCAGCAGTGAAGATGAGCCTGAGAGCGTAAGCCGCACGCTGGAGTATGCCTATGACGATTGGTGCATCGCTCGCTTCGCGGAAGCCATTGGGAAAACGGATGTTGCGGAACGGTTCCACGCTCGCAGCCGCAACTGGCAGAACCTGTTCGATCCGAACACCAAGTTCTTCAGGGCGCGCCGCAACGGTGGTTTCGTCGAACCCTTCGATCCGTATGAGGTGAATTTCCACTTCACGGAAGCCAACGCATGGCAGTACGGCTTCTTCGTTCCGCATGACATGGAGCGTTACACACAGTTGGTCGGCGGTAAGGATGGTCTAGGCCGCAAATTGGACGCACTGTTCAACGCGAACGAACGAACCACGGGTCGAGATCAAAGCGATATCACCGGGTTGATCGGCCAATACGCCCACGGTAACGAGCCAAGTCATGGCTTCGCCTACTTGGGCAACCTCAGCGATCGACCCATGATGACCGATGCGCGGGTGCTCCGGATCATGCGAGAGCTCTATCACGACGCACCGGACGGCCTCACGGGCAACGAGGACTGCGGACAAATGAGCGCGTGGTACGTGTGGAGCGCGATGGGACTCTACCCGCTATGCCCCGGCAGCCCGGAGTACACCACCGGGATCCCATTGTTCGATGAGGTGACAATGGATCTTGGTCCCGGCCGTACAACACGCATCACCACTACCCTCGCGGGTACGGAGCGCGCGCATGTGGAGGCAGTCATGTGGAACAACCACGAGCTGACCGCGTTCCGCATGGTGCCCCATGATTCGCTGGTGATGGGTGGCGAGTTGCATTTCGATCTGGGACCGGAGCCCGGTTCTGTTCCCACACCCGGCGAAGACGATGTGGCGTCACCGGGTGCACTCCCCGCTCCCATCATTCAAGCCCGTTCGGTGACCTTCTCCGATTCACTGGTGGTTACAGCAACGTCCGTCGAAGGCCCCTGGAGCGTGGCAATGTCCGTTAACTATGATGCGGACCCTCTGTTGCACGGAGAAGTCGCAGGAACCAGCTTGGTTCTTCACCAGAGCGGAACCATTGCGGCCCATGTGGTGGACAGGATCGGCAACCGAGGTCCTATGGTCACCGCTAAGTTCATCAAGGTGGAGGGCGTTCGGAACATCACGCTGGAAAGCAACTATGCGAACCAGTACTCGTCGGGTGGGAACAATGCCCTGGTGGATGGCCTGCGCGGTGGCTCGGATTTCCGCTCGGGCGAATGGCAGGGTTACCAAGGACAGGACGTGATCGCAACGATCGATCTGGGCCGCGTGATGAAGTTGAAGCGCGCCGGATTCAGTGCGCTACAGGATCAGAAGAGTTGGATCTGGCTGCCGAAGGAAGTGGTCATCGCCACGAGCACGAACCAACGCCAGTGGAGCACCACCACCATTACGCATGATGTCGATCGGCAAACCGAAGGAACGTTCACCAAAGAGCTGTGGACGCCAGAGCTTCGCCGCAAGGCACGCTACATCAAGATCATTGCGAAGAACGCAGGACCCTGTCCGGAGTGGCACCCCAGCAAGGGTGGTAGTACCTGGATCTTTTCCGACGAAGTGCTGATCGAGCTCGAGTGAACTGGAGCATGTCGCCGATCGGCCGCTCCTTGCCCTACGTGAAACCGGAGCGCATCCTTCCGGCCGCACGAAAATGGTTCACGGGCTGCGCAACGCCCGATGCATGGTGTTGAGCAGTCCATTGACCGGGTCGTCGTCGATGAGCTGCCAGAACATGATCCCGCCCAAGCCCTTGCTGCGCACATAGCCTGCCTTGGCGGCAACACTGGCCGGATCATCATACGTGGCGAACTGCCGCGCGGCGCTGTTGTATGCATACGCTGCGCATGCCTCTTTATCGCGGAAGAGCGACCAACCTCGCTCCGCGGTAAGGGTCGTATCCACGGCGCTTGCCGAAATGCTATGGCTGAATGTTCCCGGTTGGAACAAACCGTTGTTCACGGGTGCCACGTCCTTCCAGATGCGGACATAGAACGCACTACCAATGACCACCTTCTCCAAGGGAACCTGCAACGAGTCAAGTAGCTGCACGGCACCGTCGGCACTCAGTTCCTGCCCCGTGCATGCGTAGAGCGGCGTATGGTGCCCGGTCGTAGTGCTGTATCCGTGTACGAGATCATAGCTCATGATGTGCATGCGATCCACCAGGGGCATGATTCTGTCCCATTCGAAGCCCTTGAGCAAACACTCATCCGTACCGCCTGCGGCGAAGGATATCTCGTACCGATCGCCGAGCGCTCTGCGCAATTCGCGCACAAGCAGGGTGAAATGGTGGCGATCTGCGTCAGAGTAGCTGTGACCCGGTGGGCCCGGAACAGCCGGATATTCCCAATCGAGGTCGATGCCGTCGGCATGGTGGAGATCCAGCAGCGCGCGAACGCTCGCAGCGAACGTTCTTCGCCCCGTTTCCCTCGCGAAGGTTTCCGAACAATTCGCACAGCCACCCCAGCCTCCTACGCTCAAGAGCACCTTCAGGTCCTGGTTGCGGGCCTTCATCCGCACCATGCGTGCAATGATGGGGTCCTGCGCCGGGGAGATCACCATGGAATCGTTGCGTACGTGGCCGAAACACCAGATCAAATGGGTGAGCTGTTCGATCCGGTGCTCCTCCAAATTGCGTCCATCACCAGCGTAGTAGCCGATGAGCAGGGGTTGTTGTGCCTGTGCTGAGAGGAGTGTCAACCAAGCCACTATGACGACGGAGCGCATGCAAGCAAGGTAGGTGAGGAAGAAAAGCGCAAGCAGAAATTGTATTTAACCATATGGTTTAATACGTTTGTCGCGTCGAAGAAAAATGGACCGCCTATCCCTCACCTTCTCGGCGCTCGCGGACCCTACTCGTCGTGCGATCCTTGCGCGCCTTTCCACGGGAGCGGCATCGGTGAACGAGATCGCCGCACCGTTCGCGATGAGCTTGCCTGCCATCAGCAAACACTTGAAAGTGTTGGAGCGGGCGCAGTTGATCGCCCGTGGCAAGGAAGCCCAATGGCGCCCTTGTGAACTAAAAGCCGAGCCGCTGCGCGAAGCCGACGCTTGGCTCCAGCAATACCGCCAGATGTGGGAAGAGCGCTTCGATAGGCTCGATGCCTACCTGATGGAACTACAGGCAAAGTCCGTTGAAGTCAGCGCCCCATCCGCAAAGACAACGAGGACCAGAAAGAAAAGGCCATGAAGACCGGCGACCGCGAGGTCACCATCACCCGCACCGTGAAGGCTCCGCGTGCGCTCGTCTTTGAGGCATGGTCAGATCCGACACACCTTGAACACTGTTACGGTCCAGACGGCTTCGTGACCAAGACCATCTCGATGGACTTCCGGATCGGCGGTCGGTGGAAGTTCACGATGACCGGTCCGGACGGCACCGTGTTCCCGAACGTGGTGGTCTACAAGGAGATCTCCCCGGTCGAGCGCATCGTGCACGACCATGGTGATCAGGAAGACCAGATGATGTTCGAAGCCACCATCACGTTCGTAGAGACCGACGGCGGAACGCTGGTCACGATGCGCTCCATCTTCCCCAGCAAGGAAGCACGTGACCTCGTTGTGGAGAAGTACGGAGCGATCGAAGGCGGGAACCAGACACTCGCTCGCTTGGACGAATACCTGAACACACGCTCGAACAACTGATCCATGAGCAAGTCAGCGATCTTCAATTTCATCGTGCAAAAGGAAGCGCGGTCGATCACCGTGGAGCGTACCTTCAGCGCGCCGATCGATCCCGTATGGGCCGCCTGGACCCAAGCCGACATCCTATGCAAGTGGTGGGCGCCGAAGCCCTACGAATGCATTATCAAGTCGCTCGACTTCAGGGAGGGCGGCCGCTGGCTCTACTGTATGCAAGGACCACAAGGTGATCGCCATTGGTGCTACTTCGACTACGAGACCATCCGGCCGAAAACGTACTTCTCCGGAAGTGATGCGTTCTGCGATGAGAACGGTGTGGCGAACGGCATCAAGCCAAAGGTGAGTTGGGAAGCGACTTTCAGTGAGAGCACCGACCAAACCATGGTACGCATGGTCCTGCACTTCGCTTCACCTGAAGATCTGGACCAGATAGTGGCGATGGGCTTCAAGGAGGGCTTCACGATGGGTCTCGATCAACTGGATGAGTTGCTCGATGCCGGTCATTAGAGATCATGTGCGCCATGGATGAACAGACGTTCTACCACGGCACCAAGGCCGATATGGAGCAGGGCCACCTGATCGAACCCGGCTTCCGATCGAACTACGGCCAACGGAACATGGCGAAATACGTCTACTTCACCGCCACGCTGGACGCGGCCGCTTGGGGTGCTGAGCTCGCCGCCGGCGAAGGGCGCGGAAGGATCTACATCGTGGAACCGGCCGGTGCCTACGAAGACGATCCTAACCTGACGAACAAGAAGTTCCCCGGCAATCCAACGAAGTCCTACCGCACGAAGGAAGCTTTGCGCGTGGTGGGTGAAGTGATGGACTGGAAAGGCCATGCACCCGAACAACTCCAAGCCATGAAGGACAACTTGCAACGACTGAAAGAACAAGGCATCGAAGCCATTCAAAACTGAACAACAAAACGATCGCAACCCCATGAGCACGCTCACACGCATCACCGTTTCCGCACTGGTCAACAAACCCCTGACCCACGTCTGGAAATGCTGGACCGAACCCGTGCATATCATGCAATGGAACGCGGCCAGCGACGACTGGCACTGCCCCAAGGCGAGCAGCGACCTGCGAGTTGGTGGCAGCTTCAGCAGCACCATGGCCGCCCGCGATGGCAGCTTCAGTTTCGATCTCGAGGGCGTATACGATGCTGTTCAGTTGCATGAACGCATCGCCTACACCATGGCGGATGGCCGTACCTGCGAGATCCTCTTCTCGTCCGAGGCTGGTGGCACCCGTGTGATGGAATCCTTCGATGCCGAGACGCAGAACAGCGTGGAGATGCAGAAGGCCGGCTGGCAAGCGATCCTCGACCGCTTCAAGGCGCACGCTGAAGCACAAGCTTGAGACCCATGGAACGTCTCGACCCAGCAACCACCGCGCTTCTCGATGCGCACCAGCATCCGCTCCGCAAGGAGATCGACGCATTGCGAACCATCATCCTCGCTGTTGACCCATCCATTGCGGAAGGCTTAAAGTGGAACACTGCTAGTTTCCGCACCAGGGATTGGTTCGCTACGCTGAACGGTCCGAAGCACGTGAAAGAACCGATGATCATCCTGCACGCTGGTGCGAAAGCGAAAGGTATCGTGGTGAAGGACCGCATCCCGGATCCAGAAGGTTTACTGAAGTGGCTGGGTAACGACCGCGCGCAGATCGTCTTCGGGAATGCCGCTGACATCAAAACCAAACAGAACGCGCTTCGCGCTATCGTAGGTGCATGGATCACGGTCATCCAAGCCACTTAGCGCCATCCTCTGTTCTTCTCATTTTCCGATCCTCTGATCCGCATTTCCATGATCACACAACCCGAACTCTTCACCACGCAAGAAGTCATCACGGCTGCGATACCGCTGATTATTCCCGGCCGGGACATGCCCAGGTACATGGACCCTGCGATCGAAGAGATCCTGGCCTTGCTCAAGCGACAAGGCATCCAGCCCAATGGGCCGATGTTCTCCTACCACCACCGCCGACCAAGCGACACCTTCGACTTCGAGATCGGGTTCCCGATATCGAGAGCGATCAAGCCGGAAGGTCGTGTGATCAGCAGCAAACTGCCTTCTGTGAAGGTCGTGCGAAGCGTGTACCAGGGTCCTTATGAAGGCTTGGCGCAAGCCTGGCCGGTGTTGCAGAAATGGGTACGCGAGAATGGCCATGGGGAGACAGGCCGCTTCTGGGAGCGCTACCTGAACAACCCGAACGATGTAATGGACCCCAAGGACTATCGCACGGAACTGAATTGGATCGTAGGGTGAGATGAGATGATCGGACGATCAGATGATCAGATAATGAGCCGCCCGAGCCGATCAGATGCAGCAGCGGTGCTTTCCGAACGGGAAGGGCTAGGCAACAAGCGCGTACGCGAGGACATGGGCAAACGTTTCGGCATCCACACCGACAAAGCTTGGGGCGTGTGAATGGCCGACTTGCAGAAGGTTTCGAAGGCCATCGGAACGGATCATCAACTGGCTCAACAACTTTGGAAGTCTGGCTGGTACGAGGCGCGCATGGTGGCCACGATGATCGCTGACCCGAAACACGTGACCCCGAAGGAGATGGATGCATGGTGCATGGACTTCGACAATTGGGCGATCTGTGATACGGCGTGTTTCAAGCTGTGGGACCAAGTGCCGCACACCTGGGACAAGGTGGCCATGTGGGCGACAAGCGAGGAGGAGTTCATCAAACGCGCTGCCTTCGCATTGCTTGCCAGCGTGGCCTTGCACGACAAGAAAGGACCGGACAAACCTTACCTCGAACTGTTGCCCCTGTGCGCGAAAGCCGCCAACGATGAGCGCAACTTCGTGAAGAAGGCCGTGAGCTGGGCCTTACGCAGCATCGGCGCGCGGAGCAACGCGTGCCATGCAGCCACATTGGTGATCGCCACCGAGCCATGTGGGTCAGCCAACGCAACGGAACGCTGGATAGGCAAGGACGTGCTCAGGGACATCACGCGACCGTTGGTGATGGAACGTGCAGCAAAGCGAGATAAGCGGCGCAGATGCTGACCTATGCCTCGGTTCGTTCCAACAGGTAGAGCGAAGACCGCACAATACTCACCAATGCCGCACCTTCGATGATGCGTTGATCCAGACCCAGCAGCCCATCGACCGGAAAGAGGAACAGCACGGCGACACCAGCGAGCATGATCGCACCGAAAACAAGCAAGGTCTTCGACAGCGCCGCTGCGTTCGACCACTTCCTCGCCGACGCACCGATCAGCAACAAGCAGAACGGTGTGAAGAGGTATGTGAGCGTACCCGATGCGAAGTGGAGAAGATGCGAAAGTGTTGGATCGGTTCGGTCGGGATCGCAGCCGAAGTCGCACGGGAAGAACGCCGTGGCCACCGTGCCCAAGCCATAGAACACCCCGAACGCGATGAAGCCGAGCATGCCCGAACTTGGAACAGGGCGTATGCTTGCTGACGTGAACGCGAAGAGTGTGAAAAGAACGCCCGCAGGTAGCACACCACCGAAACGCAACACATCGGACCATGGCGTTCCGAAAGCGTATGTCTCGCTGATGAACTGCCCCATGTGGCTGTAGCTTTCGAATTGCCAACCACCGATCACCGCTTCACCCACGAAGAACAGCACCCCCAGCAACCCTGCCCACCCCGCGATCTTGTTGCGCATGCTTCAAAGGAAGCGAAGCTGATGGACCGGAGCACTACCCAACGCCAACACCTACCACGATGTCGGCCGCTACCAATACCAACGACTACTTGAAAGCCTTGCCCAAGAGCCAGCGCGATGCACTGGAGAAACTGCGCAAGCAGATCCTCGCTGCCGCACCCGGCGCCGAGGAGCACTTCGGCTACGGGCTTCCTGCCTTCAAGTACAATGGGCATCTGGTGGTGTACATGGGCGCGGCGAAGAACCACGTTGCGCTCTACGGTTCCGTTCCTGTTGGCTTCAAGGAACGATTGAAGGACTTCACCGTGAGCAAGGGAACCATCCAGTTCACTCCGTTGAAGCCACTGCCCGCTGCACTGGTCAAGGACATCGTGAAAGCTAAAGTGGCCGAGATAGAAGTGCGGTGGCCTGTCAAGGAGAAGAAGGTGCTCGCCAAAGAGACCATCAAGAAGAAATGAACGACCGCGAAATGCCATCTCGCGGATCATACCAGCTCCGCGCGCACAAAGCTTCGCCTCGCGCGGCGCTGCGGCTGCCAAGGGCAAGGGTCAATTGGCGTTGTACCTCGTGGCGCGGGCGTGAGCTGCGGAACTAGGGCACGAAGAACCGTCCTGCGGCTTCCACCGAAAATGCGCCGGTGCCACGCCACACGTAGCAGCCTGCGGCAAGCGGTGCCAGATCCATGACGGCCGCACCGTTGCTGGCCGCTTCGGTCATCACCGTTCGGCCCATGGCATCCCGCACCTCGATGTGTTCGAGCCCAACTCCTTCCCATCGTACCAGCAGGTTCGCGACATCCTGGCGGAAGTGGATGCGCCGTGCCTCCGGTCGCACCTCGCTCAGGCCAACCACGAGCTCGTTCGCATCAAACCCCACCAGCAGCGGATCGTGATCACTGCTGCGGAATGCGTTGGGTTGGTAGAAGTCGATGTTCGCATCGGGGTAATCCAGCACGGGAGGCTCATCGGCGTTGATGGCCCAAGGCTCCGCCCCCGTTATCGCATCCGTCATCGATGCGGTAGCGAACGCATGGTCCAGTGCACCGAAGACGCTGTTGTAGCGGTAGGTGTAGTTGTCCGGGGTGGCCTGCAATAGCGCCACCAAGCCGACCGCCCGCATCAGGTCCAGTGGATCCTCTTGATAGTAGGAGTTGAAATCACCCACGATCAACTGGGCTTCAATTCCGCTGCTGCTCCGTATTCCCGCCCAGTGGTCCACCAGTTCCTGGGATTGGTCGCGTCGGCGGGCGTTGTAGCAACCTTGACCGTCACCTTGGTCCAGGTCCGCGCCGGTGGCATTGTCGCAGAGTTTGCTGTGCGGATGCATGCTGCTGAGCAGGAACCGGCCGCCCGTGGTGTTCACCTCAAAACCTTGGGTGATGTGTACCCGCTCGAAAGTGCTGGTGTAGATCCCGTAGAGTTCGGTCACCGGGGTGAGCACGTCCGTTCGATAGAAGATCACGGGCTTGGTACCAAAACCATCGTTCCGCTCCAGCGCGGCATACACCGTGGGCGCGCTCAGGGCGTTGAGCGCAGCCAGCAGATCGGGCCAGGCCACATCGTTGTCCTGCACTTCGCAAAGCACCAGCGCATCGGCGTTCATGCCATGGAGCGCTGC
>Ga0073899_10004710_pt1 | contig 11921 bp, 9 predicted proteins | sample KloWWTmetaKNB5Ph_FD_88975 | JGI IMG/M metagenome (GOLD analysis project Ga0073899, IMG submission 88975) | Active sludge microbial communities from Klosterneuburg, Austria, studying microevolution and ecology of nitrifiers - Klosterneuburg... | ecosystem: Engineered > WWTP > Aerobic digester >...
GCCGAGACCGAGCTCGGCGGCGAGGTCGGTGTTCAGCACCAGGGAGGCGTCGTCGGCGGCACCGAGCAGCCGGCCGGAGGCCACCGGGAAGTCGTGGACGCCGCCGGCGGTCGCGACGTCGATCCCGACCACCACCACCTGCGCGAGCGCGTCCGCCGGCGCGTCAGCGTCCCTCGGCAGCGGCGCAACGCGCTGCACCCCGGGGCTGGCGGTCTCGACCTGCGGGACGGCCAGCAGACGGGCCACGACGTCGGCGTCGAACGGCTGGTTGTAGGCGCTGGTGACCGTGAGGTCGACCTTGCCCGCCTGGGTGAGCAGGTTACGGTTGAACGCCTCCAGCATCGCCGGGAGGATCCCGTTCAGCCCGAAGGTGAGCATCACCCCGAACACCACGGCCAGCGTGGTCAGCAGCGAGCGGGCGCCGCGTCCGCGCAGGTAGCGCCAGGCCAGGGTGAGGGAGAGGGTCACAGCAGGCCGGCCCTCTCCAGCGCATCGCGCGGGCCCTCGCGGGTGCCGTCCAGCACGAGGTCATCGACGAGCCGGCCGTCCCGCATCAGCACCAGGCGCCCCGCGAAGCTCGCGATCCGTGGGTCGTGGGTCACCATCAGCACGCTGCGCCCCCACACCGCACTGACCTGCTGCAGCAACTCGCCGATCTCGGTGGCTGCGCGCGAGTCGAGATTGCCCGTCGGCTCGTCGGCCAGCACCAGCGCCGGCTCGGTCGACAGCGCGCGGGCCACCGCCACCCGTTGCTGCTCCCCGCCCGAGAGCTGGTCGGGACGGTTCCGCAACCGTTCCCCCAGGCCGACCCGTTGCAGCCAGGTCGTGGCGCGCTCGGCCGCGTCGCGGACGCCGTCCAGCCGCAGCGGCAGGGACGCGTTCTCGACGGCGTCCAGCACCGGGATGAGGTTGAAGAACTGGAACACGAACCCGATCCGGCGGCGCCGCAGCTCGGTGAGCCGGTCGTCGGGCAGCCCCGCGAGCGGCTGGGAGTCGATGGCGATGCTGCCGGCCGTGGGGGTGTCCAGACCGCCGAGAAGGTTCAGCAGGGTCGACTTGCCACACCCCGAGGGCCCCATCACCGCCACGAACTCGCCCGGACGGACCTGCAGGTCGACCCCGTCGAGGGCCCGGACGCCGGCGGCACCCGTCCCGTACTCCTTCGTGAGGCCGGTCACCTCGACGATCGGGGCCGGCACGATCGCGACCGGGGAACTCGGCGAGCCGGTCATGCCAGTCGCACCTGCTGTCCGTCGACCAGGCCGGTGGCGCCGGTGGTGACCACACGCTCCCCGGCGGCGACGCCGCTGAGCACCTGCACTGCGGCGTCCGTGCTCGCCCCGATCCGCACCGGACGTCGCTGCACCACCGAGTCGTCGCCGACCACGAACACGACCTGGCTGTCGCCGGCGGCGACCACCGACTCGACCGGGACGGTGAGCACGTCCTCCAACTGCTGCACGACGATCTCGACCGAACCGGTCATGCCCTGCAGCAGGCGCGCGTCCCCCGCCTCGAACCCGATCCGGACGTCGAAGGCCACCCCCCCGGTGCTGGTGCTCTCGGCCGCTGCGGCCACCCGGGTCACGGTGCCGGTGAAGCTGCGCGTCGGGTAGGCGTCGAGGCTGAGCGTCACGGGCTGTTCAGCTGCGACCGCCGCGACGTCGTCCTGGTCGACGGCGGCGTCGAAGGCGAGCCCGCCGGGATCGGTGACGGTGAACGCAGCCACTCCCGGCACCAGCCCCGACCCGCGCTCGACCGTGCCGATGAAGGCGACCGTGCCGCCGATCGGAGCGGTCAGCTCAGAGCCGTCCAGGTGTGCCTGCGCGATGCCGAGTGCGCGCTCCGCCGCGGTGACGGCCTGCTCGGCCGCACGGCGGGCCAGCGTGACCCGCGACGCGGTCGAGAGCCGGGCGAACCCTGCCTCGGCGGCCTCCAGCGACGCGGCGGCCTGGACCTTCGCCGTGCGCAGTGTGCGCAGCGTCGGGCGCATCGACCGCTTCTCGGCACCGGAGGCGTCGCGGTAGTCGGCCGCGAACGCGGCGTAGTTGTGGCGGGTTGTGGCGAGCAGCGAGCGGGCCGCGGTCAGCGCCGAGTCGGCCGCGGAGCGTTCGATCGCGCTCGGCACCCCGTCCTGCACGGCCTGCAGTTGCGCCTGGGCCGCGGTGCGCGCGGCCCGGGCCTGTTCGACGGCGAGCCGCAACGGCACCCGGTCCATCGCGGCCAGCACCTGGCCCTTCTCGACGGTCTGGCCGTCGGTGACGCGCAGCGTCGCGATCGTGCCGGCGGCCGGCGGGAACACCCCTGCGGTGTGGGCCGCCACCAGCGAGCCGGACGCCTTCACGCTCACCTCGAGCGGAGCCTGGGCGACCACGGCCGTGCCCACCAGGGCATGGCTGTTCGCTGCCGACCAGACGTAGCCGCCGATCCCGGCGAGGGCCGCGGCCGCGGTGACGCCGACGGCGATGAGGGTGGAGCGCTTCATCGATGGTCTCCGTTCCGGAGGTGGTGGAGGTGGGTGAGGCTGGCCGCCGCGTCGGCGTCCAGCTCGATCGCGTACGTGTCGTCGGGAACGCCCAGGATGCGGGCCTGGGCGAGGAAGATCGCGGCCGCCCCCCGCAGCATCACGGACGCGAACCCCTCGGCATCGGGGGCCCGGCTGGCCCGCTCCCAGAGCTGGTCGGCCGCGTCGAACCACAGCAGCAGCACCAGATCGGTCGCGCTCTCCACGTCGGCGACGCCGAACGAGCCGTCGGCGGCGCCGTCGGCGATGACCGGCTGCAACACCCGCCGCGCCTGTTCGCGCCAGGTCTCGAACACCCGGTGCCGCAGCGCGAAGTTCTCCTCGCGGCGGAGGAAGACCGCCCACGCGGGGTCGAACTGGTGCTGCTTGTACGCGGCGGAGGCCTCCATCAGCAGCCGCAGGCGCACCGACGCCGGGCCCTCGGCGTCACCGATCGACGCGCTGAGGTGGTCGAACAGCGACTCCCCGAGCCGGCTGACGAGCTGCCACTGCAGGTCGGCCTTGGAGGCGAAATGGTGGTAGAAGGTGCCCTTGGCAACCCCTGCCGCCCGGGTCACCTGCTCGATGCTCATCGCCTCGAAGCCATGGCTGCGGCACAACTCGACGGCCACGTCGAGCAACTCGGCACGACGCACCTCCGGGGGCTTGCTGACCCGCACCACGCCACCCACTCCCGCCCCGGCCAACCGATTGACCGACCGTCGGTCAGTCTACTCCCGGCCGGCGCCGCCGGCGGGGTGTGGGACGAATCGCGCCGCCGTCCTACACTGGTCGCTGTGTCCGCACGGCAATGAAGGGGCCATCACCCCGGAGCTGCCGGAAGAACGGCCCGAACGGGCCCACTAGAACCGGCGGCGGCACGCAACGAAGTGGGGCGCGCAGCGCCCAAGGAGGGTGGTACCGCGGGCCCCGGCTCGTCCCTTCGTCGCCAGGATGCCCGACGAAGGAACCGCAGATGACCACCACGCCGACCGCCGGCGCACCGAGCCAGGACCAGCCCCGCTACAACCCGGTGCCCACGATGCTCGACCTGCCGGCGATGGAGCACGAGATCCTCAGGTTGTGGCAGCAGCAGGACACCTTCGCCGCCTCCCTGCGTCGCACCGAGGGCAACCAGCCGTGGACGTTCTACGAAGGCCCGCCCACGGCGAACGGGATGCCCGGCACCCACCACATCGAGGCCCGGGTGTTCAAGGACGTCTTCCCCCGGTTCAAGACCATGCAGGGCTTCCACGTCGAGCGGAAGGCCGGCTGGGACTGCCACGGCCTGCCCGTCGAACTCGCCGTCGAGAAGGAACTCGGCTTCAACGGCAAGCCTGACATCGAGGCCTACGGCGTGGAGGCGTTCAACGCCCGCTGCCGGGAGTCGGTCGGTCGCCACGTGGACGCGTTCACCGAGCTCACCGAGCGGATGGGCTACTGGGTGAACCTCGACGAGGCCTACTGGACGATGAACGCCGACTACGTCGAGTCGTGCTGGTGGGCCCTGAAGCAGATCCACTCCGCCGGCCTGCTGGTCGAGGACTACCGGGTCGCGCCCTACTGCCCCCGCTGCGGCACCACGCTGAGCGACCACGAGCTCGCCCAGGGTTACGAGGACGTCACCGACCCCAGCGTCTACGTCCGGTTCCCGCTCACGTCGGGGCCGCTGGCGCACAAGGCGTCCCTGCTGGTGTGGACGACGACGCCGTGGACGCTGGTCTCCAACACCGCGGTCGCGGTGCACCCCGACGTCACCTACGTCGTCGCGACCCGGGACGACCCTGCGTCGGGCTCAGGGATCGACGGCGAGTCGCTGGTCGTCGCCGAGCCCCTCGCGGAGAAGGTGCTCGGCGAGGGCTGGCGGCTCGGCCGCACCTTCACCGGGCGCGACCTCGAGCTGTGGACGTACGACCGTCCGTTCGAGCTGGTCGAGTTCCCCGACGTGGTCGGCGGCTCGCACTACGTGGTGCTGGCCGACTACGTCACCACCTCCGACGGCAGCGGCCTGGTGCACCAGGCGCCCGCCTTCGGCGAGGACGACATGGCGGTCTGCCGCGCCTACGGGCTGCCGATGGTGAACCCCGTCCGACCCGACGGGACGTTCGACGCGGACCTCGACCTGGTCGGCGGGGTGTTCTTCAAGACGGCCGACGCGTTGCTGATCGACGACCTCACCAGTCGCGGCCGGCTGTTCCGCGTCGAGCACCACGAGCACTCCTACCCGCACTGCTGGCGCTGCCACACCCCGCTGCTCTACTACGCCCAGCCCTCGTGGTACATCCGCACCACCCAGGTGAAGGACGCGCTGCTGCGCGAGAACGCCGGCACCGCCTGGCACCCTGAGCACATCCAGTGGGGGCGGTACGGCGACTGGCTGAACAACAACATCGACTGGGCCCTCTCCCGCTCCCGCTACTGGGGCACGCCGCTGCCGATCTGGCGCTGCGAACAGCGGCACCAGACGTGCGTCGGCTCGCTCGCCGAGCTGTCGGAACTCACCGGCAGCAACCAGTCCGGGCTCGACCCGCACCGGCCGTTCGTCGACGACGTGAGCTTCCCCTGCCCCCAGTGCGGGCATCCCGCGCACCGCGTGCCCGAGGTGATCGACGCCTGGTTCGACTCCGGCTCGATGCCGTTCGCGCAGTGGGGCTACCCGTGGGCGCCGGGATCGGAGGCGGCCTTCGCGCAGGCCTACCCGGCCGATTTCATCTGCGAGGCGATCGACCAGACCCGCGGCTGGTTCTACTCCCTGATGGCGGTGGGCACGCTCGTCTTCGACGCCTCGTCCTACCGCAACGTGCTCTGCCTGGGCCACATCCTGGCCGAGGACGGACGCAAGATGAGCAAGCACCTGGGCAACATCCTGGAGCCGATCCCGCTGATGGACACCCACGGCGCCGACGCGGTGCGGTGGTTCATGGCGGCGGGCGGTTCGCCGTGGGCGTCCCGAAGGGTGGGGCACCAGACCATCTCCGAGACGGTCCGCAAGGTGCTGATGACCTTCCTCAACACGGTCGCGTTCCAGAGCCTGTACGCGCGGGCGAACGACTGGACCCCTGCGGTGGGCACGGCCCCCGCGCCGGCTGGACGCCACGTGCTGGACCGATGGCTGGTGTCGGCGCGCACCGAGCTCGTCCGGGACGTCACCGCGGCGCTGGAGGAGTTCGACACGCAGCGGGCGGGCAGCCTGCTGGCCGGCTTCGTCGACGACCTGTCGAACTGGTACGTCCGGCGTTCCCGACGCCGGTTCTGGAGCGGCGAACCCGGGGCCCTGTGGACGCTGCACGAGACCATCGAGGTGCTCTGCCGGCTGATGGCCCCGCTGGTGCCCTTCGTCACCGAGCGGGTGTGGCAGGACCTGGTCGTCACCGTGGTGCCCGACGCGCCGGCCTCGGTGCACCTGGCCGAGTGGCCGGGCGTGGACGACTCCCTCGTCAACGCCGGGCTCAACCAGGCGATGGCGCTCACCCGCCGGATCGTCGAGCTGGGGCGTTCGGCACGTGCCGAGGCGAGGGTGAAGACCCGCCAGCCGCTGCGCCGGGCGCTGATCCCGACCACCGCCGACGCCCGGCTGGACGACGCGCTGCGGGCCGAGATCATGGCCGAGCTGAACGTCACCGAGCTGGGCTCGTTCGCCTCCGCCGGCGACCTCGTCGACTATTCGGCCAAGGGCAACTTCCGCGCCCTGGGCAAGCGGTTCGGCAAGCAGACGCCCACCGTCGCGGCGGCCATCGCCGCGACCGACGCGGCCACGCTCGCCGCAGCCCTCGCGTCCACCGGGCGCGCCGACGTCGAGGTCGCCGAACTCGGCACCGTCAGCGTCGGCCCAGACGAGGTGATCGTCTCGGAGCGGCCGCGGGAGGGCTGGACGGTCGTCAACGAGCAGGGCGAGACCGTGGCACTGGACCTGGAGTTGACCCCCGACCTGCTGCGGGCCGGCCTGGCGCGGGACGTGATCCGCCTCGTGCAGGAGGCGCGGAAGAGCTCCGGCTTCGAGGTCTCCGACCGGATCCACCTGGCCTGGCACGCCGACGCTCCCGGAACCGACGGTCGTGACGTGGCGGCTGCGATCCAGGCCCACGCGGGGCTGATCGCCGAGGAGGTGCTGGCCGTCGAGTTGGTTCGCGGCGAGCCCGCGCCGGGCTGGTTCACCGACGCCGACCTCGGCCTGTCGTTCGGGATCGACCGTGACTGAGCCGGCGGAACGTCCCGTCCGGCCGCGCCCGGAGCCGGTGGTGCTGCTGCACGGGGCCGGCCTGATGCCCACGATGTGGCAGTCCCAGGTCGAGGCGCTCGGTGCGGAGCGACGAGCGGTCGCGCCCTGGATCGACGGGCTGCGCCCGGGTCGGCGGCACGAGCTGTCGCTGCCCACCGCCAGCGCTGAGCTGGTGAACCTGCTCGACCGCTCCGGCTACGCCTCGGCCGCTGTCGTCGCCCACCAACTCGGCGCGGTCGTCGCGATGCAGGCCGCCGCCGACCACCCCGGACGGGTCTCGCGGCTGGTGGTCACCGGAGCGATGCTGCTGCCCGGCCCGCTCGCGCTGCGGCTGCAGAAGGCGGCGATCCGGATGCTTCCGGCCGGACGGCTGGCGCAGACCGGCGCCACCAAGGATGACCTCGTGCACGCTCTCGACCTGATGGCCGGCGCCGACTTCTCCCAGCACCTGGAGCGCATCGACGTCCCGACACTGGTGGTCGTGGGAGCCAACGACGCCGCTGGGCTCGCCTCGGCCAAGGCTCTCGCCCAGCGGCTCCCGCAGGGGCGGTTGGAGGTGCTGCCCGGGGTCGGCGCGACGCCGTCACTGGAGGCCCCCGAGGCGTACAACCGGCTGCTGGTGGAGTTCCTCGCCGACTGATCCGCAGACGGGCTTGGGGTGAGCGAGCGGGGGAGCCCGCGCCCGGGAACGACCGCCGAGCCTGAGCACGATGGCGGCCTGTCGAGCCTCCGGTGGGACATTCGCGCCGCACGAGAGCGGATCAGCCCCGTGGGGGCGGGGTTGGTGGCGCGGGCGGCTGCTTTGTCCCATTGCCGGGGCGGGACCCTTCTCCAAGCCCAGGGATCGGCGCGGGAACGATGGCACAGCCGGTCGAAGCCTTGATCCCGGGCGGTGCGAGACCCTTCGACAGGCTCAGGGATCGTTCGACAGGTTCAGGGACCCTGGACCGGCTCCGAGGGATCGCGGAATGCATCACTTGAGGACAGCGTCCAACGTCCAGCGCGGCGTCACGCGACGCCGGGGCGGGAATGCGATTTCAGCGTTGTCGCACGGCGCCTCCGGACCCTCCCCTCGCCCCAGTTTTGTTACTACAACGAGTTTCTAGAAATCGAGACAAATCCGTTGACACGGGCGTTCCGCAGCGCCTACGGTCCTCCCAACCTCGGCGGCGAGACGCACGGTGGGAGGTCGAAGATGACTCCGCCCGGCTACCGCCCAGGGAATTGATTGCCGGCTTGACCCCCGTTCCTGCCACCGACAGTCCCGTTCCGCCCGTTCGTCGGCACCGCACCAGTCGTCCACCACTGACCAGGAGGGCAATTCCCGTGACGCATCCCACCACCCCGCCCGGAGCTCCGACCGATCCCCCGGATCCCGAGTACCACCTGCCCGCCCACCACTGGCCGCTGCCGGAGATGACCGTCCTGGAGACCCACCCGCACCCGACCGGGACCCTGTACCAGCAGGTGCGGGCCTCCGCGGACTTCCAGAAGCTCCGCCGGGCCTTCCGCAGCTTCGCGTTCCCGACGGTCGTGGCTGTCATCGTCTGGTACCTGTTCTACGTGATCGGGTCGGTGCTGGCCGACCCCGGCCAGCCCTCCCTGATGGGCACCAAGGTGCTGGGCAACCTCACCCTCGGCATGCTGATCGGCCTGCTGCAGTTCCCCACCACCTGGCTGGCGACGTGGTTCTACGTCCGTCGCATGAACACGACCCTTGACCCGCTGGCGAAGCGGATCCGCGAGCAGATCGAGGCGGAGGCGAAGGCATGACCGGCACCGGCAATCCCCTGATCAACATCGCCATCTTCGGCGCGTTCGTCCTCGCCACCCTCGTGGTGGTGATTCGGGTCACCCGCAACTCGGAGAAGCGGGCCGGGTCGTTCTACACCGGCGGCGCCGCGTTCTCGGGACGGCAGAACGGCCTGGCCATCACCGGCGACTACCTGTCGGCGGCGACCTTCCTCGGCGTGCCGGGTGCGATCGCCATCTACGGATACGACGGCCTGCTCTACTCCGTCGGCTTCTTCGTGGCCCTGCTGCTCGCGCTGTACCTGGTGGCCGAGCCGCTGCGCAACACCGGGCAGTACACCATGGCCGACGTGCTGAGCTTCCGGATGAACCAGCGCCCGGTGCGGACGGCGGCCGCGCTGTCGACGCTGACGGTCTCGTTCGTCTACCTGCTCGCGCAGATGGCTGGCGCGGGCGGTCTCGTCGCGCTGCTGCTGGGGGTCACCGACCCGGCCGGGCAGTCGCTGGTGATCGCGATCGTCGGCGTGGTGATGATCGTCTACGTGCTGATCGGTGGCATGAAGGGCACCACCTGGGTGCAGATGATCAAGGCCACCCTGCTGTTCGCCGGCGGTGCCGTGATGGCGATCTGGGTGATGGCGAAGAACGGGTTCAACCTCTCGACGCTGCTGGGGAACGCTGCGGCGGTGCACCCCAAGGGCGACGCGGTGCTGCAGCCGATGCTGCAGTACGGCGCCAGCCCGATCACCAAGCTCAGCTTCGTCTCGCTGGCGATCGCGCTGATCCTCGGCCCGTCCGGACTGCCGCACGTGCTGATGCGCTTCTACACGGTGCCCACCGCCAAGGAGGCCCGACGCTCGGCGGTCTACGCGATCGCGCTGGTCGGCACCTTCTTCCTGTTCACGCTGGTGCTGGGCTACGGCGCCCTGCAACTGGTCGGCTACGACACGATCCTGAAGGCACCGGGCAAGGCGAACTCGGCCGCACCGTTGCTGGCGCTGAACCTGGGCGGTGAGGTCTTCATGGGCCTGATCTCGGGCGTCGCGTTCGCCACCATCCTCGCCGTCGTCGCCGGCCTCACGATCACCGCCTCGGCATCGTTCGCCCACGACTTCTACAACGCGGTGCTCAAGCACGGGCGCAGCGACCCGGCGCAGGAGGTGAAGGTCGCCCGGATCACCGCCGTGGTGATCGGCGTGCTCGCGATCGTCGGCGGCATCGCCGCCAACGGCCAGAACATCGCCTTCCTCGTCTCGCTCGCCTTCGCGATCGCTGCCTCGGCGAACCTGCCGTCCATCCTGATGACCCTGTACTGGAAGAAGTTCACCACCCGGGGTTCGGTGTGGTCGATCTACACCGGGCTGGCCTCCTCGATCCTGCTGATCGTGTTCTCCCCGGCGATCTCCAGCCCGACCTGGACCAACCCGGTCGCCTGGTTCCCGCTCACCAGCCCCGCCATCGTGTCGATCCCGCTCGCCTTCCTCGCCGGCTGGCTCGGCACCGTCACCTCCAGGGAGCCGGCGGACGCCGAACTGCTCGCCGAGATGGAGGTCCGCTCGATGACCGGCGCGGGCGCCGCCGAGGCCGTCGCCCACTGAACCCGGCCGTCCGTCCTGCTCCGGCCCGTCGCCCACTCGGGCCGTCCGGCCCGGTACGCCGAGGGCCAGCCTCTCGCAGCGAGGGCCAGCCAGTCTGGCTGGCCCTCGCTGCCCGGGCTGGTCCTCGGCGATACCGTTAGGGTGAGCCGGTCGGAAGCAGGGGGGCAGGCGTGGATCAGGGGCCGGCGGTCGAACCGCGGCTCGACCGCGCCGGAGCCCTGCTCGCCGTCGCGGCCTACCTGCTCTGGGGCGCCTTCCCGTTCTACTTCCACCTGCTCGCGGCGGCGGGCGCGGTCGAGATCATCGGGCACCGCATCCTGTGGTCATTCCTGTTCTGCCTGCTCGGGGTGGTGCTCTGGAGGGAGTGGCCGCACCTGCGCGAGGTGCTCGCCAACCGCCGGCTGTGCTGGGGGCTGGCCGGCGCGGGGGTGCTGGTCAGCCTGAACTGGCTGATCTACGTGTGGGGCGTGCTGAACGACCACATCGTCGACGCCGCGCTGGGCTACTTCATCAACCCGATCGTGACGGTCAGCCTGGCCGTCCTCGTCCTGCACGAGAGGCTCCGCCGGGCCCAACTCGTCGCCGTGAGCATCGGCGCGGTGGCGGTCGTCGTGATCGCGCTCGGCTACGGGCAGGTGCCGTGGGTCGCGCTCTCGCTGGCGGCGACCTTCGCCACCTACGGGCTGGTCAAGAAGAAGGTCGGCTCCCGGGTGTCGCCGCTGGTGGGCCTCACCGTCGAGACCGCCCTGCTGGCCCCGCTCGCGCTGCTCTACCTGGCCTGGCTGCAGGGCACCGGGACGGGGGCGTACCTCGCCCACGGCCCCGGCCTCACCGTGCTGCTGACGCTGGCCGGTGCCGTCACCGCCGTCCCGCTGCTGCTGTTCGCGGCTGCCTCCAGCCGGATCCCGCTCACCATGATGGGCCTGATCCAGTACCTCACCCCGATGATCCAGTTCGCCATCGGCGTCTGGGTGAACCACGAGGTGATGCCGGCGCCCCGCTGGATCGGGTTCGGGCTGGTCTGGGTCGCCCTGGTGGTGCTGACGATCGACAGCCTGCGCGCCGCCCGCCCCCGGGACCTGGTGGTCGAGCCCGAGATCATGGACTGATCCCCCGCGTCACTGCGCGGTCTGCGACCAGCCCTTCGGCTGGGAGATGTTGAACATCCACTCCAGGCCGAACTTGTCCATCACGTCGCCGTACAGGTCGCCCCACACCTGCCGCTCCAGCGGCTTGCCCGCGCGGCCGTCGGCGGCGAGCCGGTCGTACCAGAGGGTCAGCCGCTCCACCTCGTCGCTCATGAAGGCCAGGTAGACGCGGGTGCCGCCCCAGGTCGCCTCGGCGCCCGGCATCGCGTCCGAGGCCATGATCGTGAACCAGTCGGTGACCAGTTCGGCGTGCATCGTCCCGTCGGCGGGCAGGTCCTGCAGGCCGAAGCCGGCGAAGCCGGCGATGGTGAGCTTCCCGCCGAAGACCTCCTGGTAGTAGGTCATCGCCTCGCGGGCGTTGCCAGCGAAGTTGGCGTAGGCGACCAGCTGGATCGACATGGGAGCTCCCGGAGCGGGCGGTGGACGGACGGTGCTCGCACCGTACTGTGCGAACCGGGCCGGGACAAGGCCCGATCGGGTGGGGAGTCAGCCCCGCAGCTGCTCCAGTACCTGCGCCATCACCCGCTGGACGACGAGGGTGTCGTCCAGCGGCATGACCGGGCTCTCGGTGAGCCCGGCGACGAGACACTCCCCGACGTGGACCAGTTCGTGGGAGTACCCGGCGCCGACCTTGGGCAGGACGATCTCCTGTGGCGGCTGCCCGAGCAGGTTCACCCCGAGCACCTCGCCGCGGTGGAACC
>Ga0073899_10004712_pt1 | contig 11918 bp, 10 predicted proteins | sample KloWWTmetaKNB5Ph_FD_88975 | JGI IMG/M metagenome (GOLD analysis project Ga0073899, IMG submission 88975) | Active sludge microbial communities from Klosterneuburg, Austria, studying microevolution and ecology of nitrifiers - Klosterneuburg... | ecosystem: Engineered > WWTP > Aerobic digester >...
GAAGGCGGGATCACGGCTTGGCCGCTCGTCCGGGGTGTTCGGGTCATCCTGGACCAGACGCAGGGCGTGTACAGCCACCCGGCTGGCCGTTCCGCCGGGGGCCGGGGCCGGGCCGGTCTGCAGATCCTGACCCGGGGGCAGGGCGGCAGCAAGGCCGGGGCGCAATAGCTGTTCGAGGGGGCCAAGCATGGGGTCAGTCTTCCGGGTCGAGTACGCCGGCCTGGAGGTGCAGCCAGGGGGCGGGGGCGGGCGTGTCCAGGGGCAACCAGGGGCCGCTGCCGCGGCAATGGTAGGCTGCGTCGAAGAAGTCCGGACAATGGACTTCAGCATACCACTGCAGGCTGCCGTGTTCGACGCGGCATACCAGCCACCAGGGCTGGCCGGCCAGAGGCCGGGGGCGGGTTTTAGGCCGGGGTGTCGGCGCTGCCGCCGGTCGGGGTGAACAGCGCCTCCACGAATTCTCTTGCACGGAACACTTGCAGATCGTCGATCTGCTCGCCCACACCGATGAAGCGGAGGGGCTTCGGGCACTGGCGGGCAATGGCGGCCACCACGCCGCCCTTGGCGGTGCCGTCGAGCTTGGTAAGCACCAGCCCGGTGACGCCGATGGCCGTATCGAAAGCCTTGACCTGCTGGATGGCGTTCTGGCCGATGTTGGCATCAAGCACCAGCAGCACCTCGTGGGGGCCGCTTGGCTCCGCCTTCTGGATGACCCGGCGCACCTTGGCGATCTCTTCCATCAGGTGCAGCTGGGTGGGCAGACGGCCGGCGGTGTCGGCCAGAACGATGTCGATGTTGCGGGCGCGGGCGGCGCTGATGGCATCGAAGACCACGGCGGCCGGGTCGCCGGACTCCTGCGCGATCACCGACACGCCGTTGCGCTCGCCCCAGGTCATCAGCTGCTCGCGGGCCGCGGCGCGGAAGGTGTCGCCGGCGGCCAGCAGCACGCTCTTGCCCTGGCTCTGGAAATGCTTGGCCAGCTTGCCGATGGAGGTGGTCTTGCCCGAGCCGTTGATGCCGGCAATCATGATGATGTAGGGCTTGTGACCGCTGATCTCGAGGGGCCTTTCGAGCGGGGTAAGGATGTTCAGCAGGCCCTCGGACAGAGCGTCCTGCAACTGGTCGGCCGTCTCGAGCTTGTCGCGCTTCCAGCGCAGGCGGAGTTCCTTGAGGAGATGCTGGGTGGCTTCAACGCCGCAGTCGGCCATCAGCAGGGTTGTTTCCAGCTCTTCGAGGAAGTCCTCGTCGATCTTGCGGCGGGAGAACAGGCTGGTCAGGCCGCCGAGACCGCCACCGATCTGCTCCCGGGTGCGGGACAGGCCGGCGCGCAGGCGGTCCATCCACGAGCGCTTCTTGTCGGGTTCGGCCGTAGGGGCCGCGGGGGAGGGGGCGGGGGCCGCCGCAGCCGGAGCCGGAGCCGCAACAGCCTCGGGGAGCGCCGGGGCTGCTTCTGGGGCTTTGGGCTCCTGAGCCTGCGCATCGCCCGGCTTCAGGGCTTTCTTGAGGAAACCAAACATGGAGTGGTGAGTCTGAAAGTGGGTCGATTGGGACAAGGGCGGGGAGAATTGCCCCCGCTTTGCCCGGTTGGCCGAGCTGCCGGAATGCCGCTATGATGCCGCGCCACATGCCGGCCAGTGGCCACCGTTTCCGAATTTTACCAGATGCTTCAAGAGCCTATGATGAATCGCAGATTGCGGGTCGCCAGTACTGTCCTCGTCCTTGCCACCGCCCTTGCCGGGCCGGTGTGGGCCAACCCCTTCGAGACGGCACTTCCCAACGGAATGAAGCTGATCGTCAAGGAAGATCGCCGGTCGCCGTCCGTGGTGCACATGGTGTGGTATCGGGTGGGGGCGATGGACGAGGTGGATGGCACCTCGGGCGTGGCCCACCTCCTTGAGCACATGATGTTCAAGGGAACGAAGAAGTTTGGCCCCGGGGAGTTCAACAAGCAGGTTGCGGCGGCCGGTGGGCGGGACAATGCCTTTACCAGCCATGATTACACCGCCTACTTTCAGCAGGTGCCCAAGGAGGCCCTGGGCCGGATGATGGCCCTGGAGGCTGATCGTATGGCGCACCTGCAAGTCACCGACGAGTCCTTCAAGAAGGAGATCGAGGTGGTGAAGGAGGAGCGCCGCCTGCGCACCGACGACAAGCCGCGTGCTCTGGTCGTCGAACAGCTGATGGCCACCGCCTTCCAGGCGCATCCCTATCGCCGGCCGATCATCGGCTGGATGAGCGACCTGGAGAACATGACAGCCCAGGACGCCCGCGACTGGTATCAACGCTGGTACGTGCCCAATAACGCCACCCTGGTGGTGGTGGGCGATGTGGATCACAAGGCCGTCTTCAAGGAGGCTGCGGCAAGCTATGGCAAGGTCAAGGCCCGGCCCCTGCCGGTGCGAAAGCCCCTGGTGGAGCCTGAGCAGACTGGCCCCCGTCGTACCGTCGTGAAGGCGCCGGCGGAGCTGCCCTACGTGGCCCTGGCCTGGCGGGTGCCCAGCCTGCGGGACGTGAAGGTTGACAGCGATTTCTACTCCCTGCAGGTGCTGGCTGCCGTGCTGGACGGCTACGAAGGTGCCCGGCTGGCAAAGAACATCGTGCGCGGCAGCCGGGTGGCCGTGACTGCCGGCGCCGGCTATGACGGCACCGCCCGGGGTGAGTCCCTTTTCTACCTGGACGGTGCGCCGGCGGCCGGGCAGACGCCCGCCGACGTGGAGGCGGCCCTGAAGGCCGAGATCGTGCGCATCCAGAACGAAGGCGTGTCCGAGGACGAGCTGCGCCGGGTCAAGGCCCAGGCGGTGGCCGGCCAGGTGTACAAGCGTGATTCGCTGATGGGCCAGGCCATGGAGATCGGCATGGACGAGATGGTTGGTCATTCGTGGAGGGACGACGCACTGATGCTGGAGCGCATCCGCGCCGTGACCGCTGCCGAGGTGCAGGCCGTCGCCCGCAAGTATTTCCGTGACGAGACCCTGACCGTCGCCCAGCTCGACCCCCTGCCGGTGGATCCCCAGGCCCGTGCCAAGGCCGCGGCTCCCCATCGCCACTGACCGTTCCCGAATTCGAGGTTGATTGATGATTTCCCAATGCAAACGTGTGGGGGTGGCCCTTGTGCTGACCCTTGCGACCCTCTCGGCCCAGGCTGGGCTGACTATCCAGAGCTGGACGACGGCCAACGGTACCCGGGTGTACTTCGTCGAGAGCCGGGCCCTGCCCATCGTGGATGTGCAGGTGGATTTTCGTGCCGGTGGTACGGAGGTTGCGCCTGGCAAGGCGGGTCTGGCCGGCCTCACCCGAGGCCTGCTGGATGCTGGTGCAGGTGAGCTCGACGAGGATGCCATAGCCAACCGGGTGGCCGACCTGGGTGCGCAGATCGGCGGCGGTGCCGACATGGATCGCGCGTCCGTGTCCCTGCGGACCCTCAGCAGCCCTGCCGAGCGGGAGGGGGCCGTGGCCCTGCTGGCCACCCTGATCCAGCGGCCGACCTTCCCGGCCGCTGCCGTGGAGCGGGAGAAGTCGCGCAGCATCGCCGGCTTGAAGGAGTCCGACACCCAACCCGACGCCATCCTGTCGCGCCGGTTTGCCGCGGCGGTCTTCCCGGATCATCCCTACGGGCGTCTGCCTTCGGCGGACTCCATGGCCTCCCTCAACCGTGAGGATCTGGTGGACTTTCATCGGCGTCATTACACCGCCGCGGGCGCTGTGGTCAGCATCGTCGGCGATGTCTCGCGCAGCGAGGCCGAGGCCATCGCCACCCGGCTGACCGGCGCTTTGCCGGTGGGCGAGGCGCCCGTGCAGCCTGCCGATGCGACGCTCGCCGTGGGGCAGACGATCCGCGTGCCGCATCCGTCGGCACAAGCTCACATTGCCGTGGGCCAGCCGGGCATCCGTCGTGGTGATCCGGATTTCTTTCCCCTGGTGGTCGGTAATTACATCCTCGGCGGTGGTGGCTTCGTCTCCCGGCTGACCCGCGAAGTCCGCGAGAAGCGCGGCTATGCCTACAGCGTGTACAGCTATTTCTCGCCCCAGCGCAGCGCCGGCCCCTTCCAGATCGGCCTGCAGACCAAGGGCAGCCAGGCCGATGACGCCCTCAAGGTGGTGTCGGAAACCCTGGGGACCTTCCTCAAGGATGGGCCGACCGAGGGCGAGTTGAAGGCCGCCAAGGAGAACCTGGTCAATGGTTTCGCCCTGCGTCTCGACTCCAATCGCAAGATGCTGGAGCAGGTGGCCGTGATCGGGAGCTATGGTCTGCCACTGGATTATCTGGACACCTATCGTGCCAAGGTGTCGGCGGTGACCGCCGCGCAGATCCGCGATGCCTTCCGGCGCCACGTGTCGCCCGAGCGACTGGTGACCGTGGTGGTGGGCGGAGATGGCGACAAGCCGGCCACCCGCAACGGGGCTGCCCGTTGAGCCGCATCCGCATCATCGGTGGGGAATGGCGCTCCCGCCTGATTGACGTCGGCACCGTCAAGGGATTGCGCCCGACACCGGACCGGGTGCGGGAAACCCTGTTCAACTGGCTGGGGCAGGAGCTCGATGGAAAAACCTGTCTCGATCTGTTTGCTGGCAGTGGCGCCCTGGGCTTCGAGGCTGCCTCCCGCGGCGCTGCTCAGGTGACGATGATCGAGCAGGATGCGGTGGCCTGGGGGGCGCTTCAGGCCAATGCAAAGACCCTACAAGCAGCGCGTGTACGGATTGTGCGGGGCGATGCGCTAAAATTCGCCCGTTCCGCCGATCAGCGCTTCGACGTGGTCTTTCTTGACCCGCCCTACCGGGCTGGCTGGATCGAGCGGATGGCACCGTTTCTGCCGGACCTTCTCTGTGAGGGAGGAGTGGTCTATGTGGAAGCGGAATACAAGATCGAAAACATCGACCGATTGATGCGAATCAAGCAGGGGACGGCCGGGCAGGTGTATTACCACCTCTTTGCCGCTGCACGCTGACAGACGCGAGATTGCTCCGACAGGGGAGGCCTGCAGGATGAGGGATGGCATCGCGGTTTATCCGGGTACTTTTGACCCTTTTACCAAGGGGCACGAAGACTTGGTCAGGCGGGCATCCCGCCTCTTTGAAGGGGTGATGGTCGGTGTTGCGGCGAGTGCCGGAAAAGGGCCGATCTTCAGTCTCGAGGAGCGGGTTGAGATTGCAAGGGAGGTGCTGGCACCTTACCCGAATGTGGAAGTGAAGGGTTTTTCCTGCCTGCTGATGGATTTTCTCCACCAGAACAATGCGCGGGTCATTCTCCGGGGCCTGCGGGCTGTGTCCGATTTCGAGTACGAGTTCCAGATGGCGGGCATGAACCGCAAGCTCTACCCGGATGTGGAGACAGTGTTCCTGACCCCGGCCGACGAGTACATGTTCATCTCGGCCACCATGGTCAGGGAGATCGCACGGCTCGGCGGTGATGTGAGCAAATTTGTCCAGCCGGGCGTCTATGAGCGCCTGTGCCTGAAGATCAACAACAGTAGTAAGTAACGAGGAATTAAGCAAAATGGCCTTGATGATTACCGACGAGTGCATCAATTGCGACGTCTGCGAGCCGGAATGCCCGAATGGTGCCATCTCCCAGGGTGACGAGATTTACATCATCGACCCCGACAAGTGCACCGAGTGTGTCGGTCACTTTGATAAACCCCAGTGCCAGCAGGTTTGCCCGGTGGATTGCATCCCCTTCAATCCGGAACATCCGGAAAGCAAGGACGATCTGATGGAGAAGTTTCTCAAGCTCACTGCCGACAAGTAAGCACGCCGGCAGCGCGAGAAACAAACAGGGCCGGGCACCCCAGCAGGGGAGCCCGGCCCTGTTGCTGTGTACCGGTCGACGCGTGTCCTGCCGGCTGTGGCCTCAGGCGGCCAAAGCCGAGGGGGTGTTGCTGCCTGCCGGCATTTCAAGGGCAAGCTCGATGCGCTCCGCCAGTGCGTTGAGCTGGGCAAGCTGGTGGACGAGCAGGTCTTCGGCTTGCTGCAGTTCCCGGACCCGGTCTTCCAGGGTGTCGGTGGCCTGGTGGATGCGTTTCACGCTTTCAAGGCGGCGCTTGAGCTGGAGCTGATACTCGCGCACCTGGGTCTCCAGGGGGGCCATCACGGCCCGCAGCCACTGTTCCGCATCCCGGTTGGCCACTTCGAAGGTGCGCCGGGCCTGGACAGCCACGGTTTCGAAGAACTTCTGGGTGAGGGTGTGCTTTTCGGTGGTGACGATGGTCAGCACCGTGTTGAACTGGTTGTTGAAGGCTTCCTCCAGGCGCTCGATCTCCTTTTCATAGCGCAGGGTCGAGAAGGCCGTGGGTGCGGCCAGCTTGAGGCCGTGCTCGACGGTGAAACGCTTGTACATGGCGTCGAGCATTTTGGAGATCTCGCCGATCTCGTCGGTGGACTTCTTGAGGTTGCCACGCAGGTGCTGGAAAAAGCCCTTCATGGCGTCACGCAGGCCGCGGGAGAAGGCCGCATCGAGCATGGCCTCGCGGGTGCGGCGGGTTTCGTCGCGCAGGGCGTCGAGGCCCAGGTGACCGAAGAGGTTGTTGGACAGGCTGGAGAACACGCTGCGCACGGCGTAGTACTTCTGCAGACCCTGCTCGAACTCGTCCTTCTCGGAGCGCACCTTGCGCATCATGTATTCGATGACGTTCTGGTTCTTGCCACGCAGGTCGGTGAGCTCCTGGAGTTGTTCGCGCAGGCCGGACAGGCGGGCATTGAGGAGCTCGCGGCTGCGGCTGACGATATCGGTGACATCGCCGTGGGTGTTGTCGCGGACAATGTCGCGCTTGGTCGGGAGCAGCTCGGTGGAGAGGGCCCGCTCAAGGCTGAGGATGCGGCTGCGATCCAGAAGTTCGGGGTCTTCGTTGACCTTGGCCACCAGCCCCTTCTGGGCTGACACCGGATAGACCTGGGCAGGTGAGACTTCGAGGGTGTTGGCGACGCTCGCTACCTGACCGGCAATCTCCCGCTCGATGTCTTCTTCGCTGCGCAGGCCGTCCCACAGGCCGTCGATTTTGTTGAGGGCGATGATGCGCCCGCGTTGGCGGCGCCCCGCGTTGACGTGCTCCCGCCACACGGCCAGGTCGCTCTGGGTGACGCCAGTATCGGCGGCCAGGATGAACAGTACGGCGTGGGCGTTGGGCAGCAGGTTGAGGGTGAGCTCGGGCTCCGCACCGATGGCATTGAGGCCCGGCGTATCGAGAATCACCAGCCCCTGTTCGAGCAGCGGGTGGGGAAACTGGATGATGGCGTGGCGCCAGCGCGGAATCTCCAGCTTGCCCTCTGAGTCGGGGCGGATGCCGTGGTCACCGCTGGCGTCGATAGGGAAGCCCAGTTCTTCGGCTTCGGCCTGGCTGGCCAGGCGGGTTTCGCCGACCTGGGCCAGGGCCTGCTGCAGGCTCTCGGCCGAGCTGGTGTCGAGGGGGCGGATCTGCCATTCCTCAGGGTAGCGCTTGAGTTCGGTGATGCTGGCGTTGGTCTTGCGGCTCTCGATCGGCAGCAGGCGGATCTCCGGCTTGTCGCCTTCCTTCCATTGCAGCTCGGTCGGGCACATGGTGGTGCGCCCGGCGCTCGAGGGCAGAATGCGGTTGCCATAGCCGGCAAAGAAGACGGCGTTGATGAGCTCGGACTTGCCCCGCGAGAACTCGGCCACGAAGGCGACGATCAGCTTGTCTTCGCGCAGGCGGTCGAGGAGGTACTGGAGACGCAGATCGGACTGTGCGTCGCCGATTTCATTGAGTTGCAGCCACTTGCGCAGCTCTCCGATTCCGGAGGCCACATCTCCCCGCCACTGGGTGTAGGCGGAGAAGTGTTCAGCGAGCATGTGTGCGTCTTTCACGGGCTTCATTCCTGGCTGGGAGCCGCTACGCCGGCAGTAATCGTCAATATTGTTAGCATAAACGGGATCGGGGCTGACCGAAACCGTTTCAATGCTGGCAGCGCGGGCAGTAGAAACTGGCCCGTTGCCCCATGATGCGTTTGCGGATGGGGGTGGAGCATTTTCGGCAGGGCTCGTTGTCTCGTCCATAGACGAAATACTGCTGCTGGAAGTAACCCGGTGCCCCGTTGCTGCCAACAAAATCCCGTAGTGTGCTGCCACCGGCGGCCAGCGCATCCTGCAGGGTTTCGCGGATGCAGGCGGCGAGGCGGGCGCAGCGTTTCGGGCCCAGTTCGCCGATGGGCGTGGTGGGGTCGATGCCGGCCCTGAACAGGCTTTCGGAGGCGTAGATGTTGCCAATGCCCACTACCTGGTGGCCATCCATCAGAAAGAGCTTGGCGGGTGTCTTGCGGCCCCGTCCGGCCCGATGCAGCCAGGGGCCGTCGAAGCCGTCGTCGAGGGGCTCGATGCCGAGTCCGGCGAGGAGCGGATGGGGTGCATCGCCCGCCTGCCACAGCACCAGTCCGAAGCGACGGGGGTCGCGCAGGCGCAGGGCCCTGTCGCCGAACAGGATGTCGAGATGGTCGTGCTTCTCAGGGGGCGTCACGGCGGGCACGATGCGCAGGCTCCCGGACATGCCCAGATGCACCAGCAGACTGCCGGTGGGAAAGCGCAGAAGCAGGTATTTGGCACGACGCTCCACGGCCAGCAGCGCCCGGTCGCGGAGGATGGTATCCAGATCTTCGGGAATGGGGTGGCGCAGACGGGCGTTGCGGACGACCGCACCGGTGCTGGTGAGGTGGGTGAGTTCGGGTGCGATTCCCCGGCGGGTGGTTTCGACTTCAGGCAGTTCGGGCATGGGGAAAACGGTGCGACGGAGCTCGCTTGCTGGGCTTGGGGAAACCGCCTAACATCCGGCGAACCCTATTGTAGCTGTGCGATCAAAGACCATGTCGCGCCGTTGCGAGCTTTTCGGGACGGTGGCCGACCGGAACCCGAACGTCTTTCCAGAGAGTCCCATGAAGCCTATTTTTCGCCTTGTTCAACCGGCCCGATTGCTGGCCATCCTGCTCGTCTCGGCCGGCCTGTTCGCAGGGGTGGCCCAGGCTCAGCAGGATGCGGCCGGAGATGACGCGGCGAAGGCGACCTATCCGGCTCAGGAGCTGACACCGCAGATCCTTCACCAGATGATGCTCGCCGAGGTGGCCGCAGCCAGGGGGCAGACCGCCATGGCCGCCCGCTCCTATGTAGACCTGGCGCGCCGTACGCGGGATGGGCGCATTGCCCGGCGTGCCGCCGAAATGGCGCTGTTCTCCCGTGAGGCGGATCTGTCCGGCGAGGCAGCTCGACTTTGGCTCGATATCGAGCCCGGTTCGGTCCAGGCCCAGCAGCTGACATCCGGGACGCTGGCCAGCGGTGCCCGTATTGATGAATTGCGCACCCATCTTGCCGAGGCGCTGGCGCGTCAGGGCGATGCCATCGGCCCGGCCCTGATGGGACTCAACCGGGGGCTGGCGCGAATTCCCGACAAGCCCCTGATCCGTCGTCTCGTCACCGAGTTGACCGAGCCCTATCTCACTCATCCGGAAGCCTGGTTTGCCCGGGCCAACGCGGCTTTTGTGGCGGGCGACGGGGTTGCCGCGTCGAATGACCTGGACGGTGCCTTGCGTGTGCGCCCCGACTGGGAGCAGGCGGTGGTCCTCAAGGCGCAGTTCGAGCAGGAGGCGTCGCCCGGTGCCGGTGTTCGGACGCTGCAGGCCTATCTGACGCAGCACCCGGAAGCCCGGGAGCCCCGTATTACCCTTGCCCGCCTCCTGGTGGCGGGCAAGCAGTTCGGGCCGGCCCGGGAGCAGTTCGAGCAGATCCTCAAGCGCACGCCGGACGACAAGGATGCCATCCACGCGGCGGGCCTGCTCTCCATGCAGCTTGGCGATGGAGCGGGTGCGGAAGCCCACTTCAGACGACTCCTCGAACTGGGGTTTGCCGAGGAGGACAGCGTTCGTACTTATCTCGGGCAGATTGCCGAGGAAGCAAAGCGTTACGATGAAGCCATCGGTTGGTACAAGTCGGTTGCACCGGGGAGTCGTTTCGTTGCGGCCCAGGCGCGAGTGGCCCAGGTCATGGTGGCCCGCGGCCGGATTCCCGAGGCGCGCCAGCACCTCCAGGCGCTGGCGCGTGATGCGGCTCCGGCCGAGCGCCAGCAGTTTGTACTGGCGGAGGCGCAGATCGTCCGGGATGCCGGTCGTAATGAAGAGGCCTTCAATGTCCTTGACGAGGCCTTGCGGAGCGATCCGGAGAGTATCGAGCTCCTGTACGAGTCGGCATTGATGGCTGAGCGCATCGGCCGCCCCGAAGTGATGGAAGGGCGCCTGCGAAAGCTGATTGCCCTCAAGCCCGATCACGCCCATGCCTATAACGCACTGGGCTATTCCCTGGTGGATCGCAACCTGCGTCTCGATGAAGCCGAGGGCCTGATCCGCAAGGGCCTTGAGATTGCACCGAACGACGCCTTCATCCTGGACAGCCTCGGCTGGGCCCTTTACCGGCGTGGCGATCTGAATGGTGCCCTTGCCCAGCTTCAGCGTGCCTTCGAGCTGCGGGCTGATCCGGAGATCGCTGCACACCTGGGCGAGGTGTTGTGGATGATGGGGCGGCGTGACGAGGCTGCCCAAACCTGGAAGGATGCCGCCAAGGCACACCCCGACAACACGGTGCTGGCCGACGTGATCAAGAAGTTCAAACCTTGAGAGTGCTTGCCCTGGTGGGTGTGCTGGGCCTGAGCGCCTGCGCCACGACCCCGGATGCTGTACCCAAGACTGCCCTGCGAGCCGTCGCCGAGATGCCCCGTTTTCAGCTCGAAGGCCGCCTGCAGGTGCGAGATGCCGAGCGCAGCGCCGTTGTTGGCGTTGACTGGCAGCATGGCCCGGAGCGCGATGTCTGGTTGTTCACCGGCCCCCTGGGGCAGGGGCTGGCGCGCATCGAGACCGATGCCGCGGGCGCGCGCATGACCCTCAGCGATGGCCGTCGTGTCGAGGCCGATACGGCCGCTGAACTGGCCGAGAGTGTGCTGGGGGTCAGCGCCCCCTTCACCGAACTGCCCCGATGGGTGACCGCAAGAGTCCGGGAAGGGGCGGAGGTGCGCGAACTCGATGCCCTCGGGCGCCCTCGGCAGGTCATCGACCGTGGCTGGACCATTGACTACACCGAGTACGCGGGAGGCGAGCCCGACGGCCTGCCCCGCAAGATCGACGTCCATCGCGGCGATACCCGCCTGCGCCTGATCGTCGATGCCTGGAACCCCTGACATGCATCCTATCCCCTTTGATCCGGCTGCCACGGAAGTGCGCCTGCCGGCACCGGCCAAGATCAATCTCTTTCTGCATATCGTCGGCCGTCGCCCGGATGGCTACCATCTGCTGCAAACCGCCTTCCGTTTGCTCGACTGGGGTGACGAGATCCAGCTCTCGCTCAGGAGCGATGGCCGCATCCTGCGGACCACGGATGTGCCGGGTGTCCCGCCTGAGACCGATCTGGTGGTGCGTGCCGCGTGTGCCCTGCAGCAGGCCACGGGTTCGTCGCAGGGGGTCGAAATCGGCGTATGCAAGCGTATCCCCATGGGTGGCGGGCTGGGTGGCGGAAGCTCGGATGCCGCCACCGTACTGATTGCGCTTAACCGGATGTGGGGCTGCAAGCTGCCCGGAAAACGCCTGCAGGAGATCGGCCTGAGTCTGGGGGCGGACGTGCCTTTCTTTGTCTTTGGCGAGACCGCTTTTGCGGAGGGCGTTGGAGAAGCGCTCCAGGCCTTGAGTGTGGCGCCGGCCTGGTATGTGGTGATCGCGCCCGGGGTGTCGGTGCCCACCGCTGAAGTTTTTTCGGCAGAAGAGTTGACGCGGGACACTGAACCCATAATAATGCGCGCCTTCGCAACACACACAACGCGGAACGATATGCAGGCAACAATCTGCAAAAGGTTTCCCGAAGTGGCTGAAGCGCTGGTCTGGTTGTCGCAGCATGGGGCAGCAAGAATGAGCGGTTCAGGGGCTTGTATCTTTGCCCCCTTCGA
>Ga0073899_10004713_pt1 | contig 11915 bp, 9 predicted proteins | sample KloWWTmetaKNB5Ph_FD_88975 | JGI IMG/M metagenome (GOLD analysis project Ga0073899, IMG submission 88975) | Active sludge microbial communities from Klosterneuburg, Austria, studying microevolution and ecology of nitrifiers - Klosterneuburg... | ecosystem: Engineered > WWTP > Aerobic digester >...
GACCATCTACCCGTTGGTCAAGGAGATCTGCGAGTTCTGGGAGGATCGCCTCGTCGAGCATGAGGACGGTCTGCTCTACTCCCCCGACGGCTGGTCCCCCGAGCAAGGGCCCCGCGAGGACGGCGTAATGTACGACCAGCAGATCGTCTGGGACCTGTTCCAGAACTATCTCGACTGCGCCCAGGCCCTCGACGTCGACCACCACTACCAGGACATCGTCGCCGGTCTGCAACAGCGCCTCGCGCCGAACAAGATCGGGAGCTGGGGCCAACTGCAGGAATGGCAGGACGACCGCGACGATCCCCACAACTTCCACCGCCACACCTCCCACCTGTTCGCCGTCTACCCCGGCCGGCAGATCACTCGCGCAGACCGTGAATTCGCCACCGCCGCGCTGGTATCCCTCAAGGCCCGGTCCGGCGAGATAGACGGAGAGCCGTTCACCGCAGCCACCGTCACCGGAGACAGCCGCCGCTCCTGGACCTGGCCTTGGCGCGCCGCCCTGTTCGCCAGGCTCGGCGACGCCGAACGCGCCCGCACCATGCTGCGAGGGTTGTTGACCTTCAACACCCTCGACAACCTGTTCACCAACCACCCACCCTTCCAGCTGGACGGGAACTACGGCATCACCGGGGCGATCAGTGAAATGCTGCTCCAGAGCCACGACGGGACCATCGATCTCCTACCAGCCCTGCCCCAGGCCTGGGCCACCGGCTCCTTCACCGGCCTGCGCGCCCGAGGCGGCTACCAGGTCAACTGCCGCTGGCGCGACGGCAAGGTGGTGGACTTCGACGTCGTCGCGGACCGCGGCGCAAGCGACACCCCGGTGGACGTGAGTGTCAACGGCATGGTGACGTCGCACCAGCCGAGCGTCCGGGAGATGGCCGTGGCCCCGGCAGAACAGTCACGCCCTCGGAAACGGATATCCAAGTGAACCGTCCCTTGGATGAGGCGAGCCACCCAGATGAGACACTCATCGACGTCTCGGATTTCTCGCTGGATCAGGGAGACCTCACGCCAGCCCTCGCACGAGCGCTCGAACACGCCCGCTCCGTTCCCGGCCCCAAGCGCATGGTCGTCCCGCCGGGCGTCTACCACGTCCACCCGGACCATGCCCCGGTGCGGGAGCTCTACGTGTCCAACACTGTCGGCAGCCGCGAAGAGCACCGCGAGAAGCGGATCGCCATCCTCCTGGAGGACTTGTGCGACGTGACCATCGACGGCGAAGGCGCCACCTTGGTGATGCACGGGCAGCAGACACTGTTCGCTATGATCCGCACCCGCCGCGCCTCCATCCGGGGCTTCGCAGTGGACTGGGTCACGCCCCGCGCGATCGACCTGACAGTGATCCACTCAGGCGCAGACCACCACGACCTGCTCGTGCCCGCGGGGTACCGCTACCAGATCTGCGGCACGGAGGTCACCTGGCTGTCCGAGGACAGCTCCTCGGGTCAGCCCCACTGGGTCTACCACCGCCCAGAACCCCTGGACGTACCGCTGCCCGACCTCGGCTACGACTTCATGCAGATCACCGACCTGCAAACGGGGAGGGCCCACGGCGGCACCACGCTGGACTTGCCCAACCCGCTGCGCAGCGGTCTGGTCTCGGTGCGCGAGATCGCGCCCGGTGTGCTGCGCCACACCTACGGCGAGGGCGGCTCCCGAGCGCGTTGGGTACGGTCTTCCAGCTCCGTCGCACCATGCGCGACACGCCCGGCGCTCTCCTCTGGGAGGCGAAGGACTCGGTCATCGCCGACATGGACATCGGCTACCTCCACGGATTTGGGATGATCGCACAGATGACAGACTCCGTCACCGTGCGGGGGGTGCGTTTCCGCGCGCCCGCGGGGTCCAGGCGTACGACTGTCGGGTTCGCGGACCTGGTGCAGATCTCCGGAGACAAGGGCACCGTCGTGATAGAGAACAACGACTTCGGGTTCTCTCACGACGACGCCATCAACATCCACAACACCTACGTCCAGCTGGTGGCGGTCGACGGTCCCGTCGCTACGTTCAGATTCATGCACCACGAAACCAGCGGGTTCCCACTGTTCCACCCCGGCGACACAGTGGCGCTCGTGGACCGCGACACGATGCTGGACCTGCCCTGGGCTGGCACCGTCATTGACGTGCACGGCCCCTCAGGGCGGGACCATTCCGTTGATCTGGAGAACGTCAGCCTGACCTTTGACGAGCCACTTCCCGACGCGGCCATTCCCGGCCGCGTCGTCGCGGAGAACCTCACCTACAACCCGGCGGTGGCGGTGCGTCGCAACCGCTTCCAATCCATCGCCACCCGGGGCATCCTCGTCACCACCCAGGCTCCGTGGTCATCGAGGACAACCGGTTCGAGCACGTCGAGATGGCCTCCATCTACGTCTCCGCAGACGCCTCCCAGTGGTACGAGTCCAGTGTGGTGCGGGACCTGGTGATCCGGAACAACGTCTTCGTCAGGCCCGCCACCTCGACCAGGGCCAAGGCCGAGATCCTCGTGGAGCCCACGGCGGCCGGCGAGGACCCGTCCAAGGCGGCGCACTCGGGCATCGTGATTCGGGACAACGTCTTCCTGTCGGCCGACATCCCCGTCCTGGACGCCAGATCCGTCTCGGGGATCAGTTTCACCGGCAACACGATCGTCCGCTACGGGGCTGATCCGCTGGGGGAGCCCACCCCCTCCGGCCCGCTCGCGATCGTTCGCGGTTGCACGGCAGTGCAGTTCCGCGGTAACGCCACTGGTCAGGGCGTGAACCAGGAGGTGACCTGCCATGCCATGGCGGCCGATGACCTGATCGTCGAGGGCTTCATCCGGCTGGAGCCCCCGCAGGCCCCCCTCGCAGCGCTGGAGTCGGTCGAAACGGAAGGTCTGTCGGTGCCACCGTTTCCCTGGCCCGCGGACAGCGTCGTGGTCCGGGTGCCCGACGACCTGGCCCGGATCCGCATCAGGTTCAAGCCCGCCGACGGCCACCCGGTGCGGTTGGCAGTCCACGGCATCCCCGTCGAGCCCGACGCCGACGGCTGGCTGGCCGTGACCCTGGAGTCCGGGGCGACGGTGGTGGAGTGTGAGGTCGAGGCTCCCGTTGGCGTCTCGAAGCGGCTTTACCGCTGTGTGTTGCTCCGTGCTTCCTGACCCCGCCCGGTCTCAGGTGCTCCAGTGCAGACGCGGGGTCTGCGGTCCCTGGTATGGCTCGTCTGCGTACTTGTCCTGCGGCCGGCCCAACTCCGCCTCCAGCTCCAGCCTCACGGCGGCGTAGTCCGGGTCATCGACGACGTTGTGCAGTTCGGCGGGATCCCTGCGGAGGTCGAACAGTTCGTACTCGGTCGGCAGGACCCGCTCGGACGACCCGGGCGTCCCCAGTCCGTCGTTGTAGTAGACGATGTACTTGAAGTCCTCGCTGCGGACGCCGTAGTGCGCTGGGGCGTGGTGCTCCGGGTCGTCGTGCTCCCAGTAGCGGTAGTAGACAGCTGATGGCCAGTCGGGCACGTCCGTTCCCCGAAGGAGGACACGGAAGCTCCGGCCCTGCTGGTGGGGCAGCGCAACGTCGGGGTCCAGCCCGCACATGTCCAGGAACGTGGCCGCGAAGTCCACGTTGGTGATCATCTCCTGGCACCGGGTTCCGGCGGTGATCTCCGCGGGCCACCTGATGACCAGCGGCATGCCAAGGGACTGCTCGTACATCAGGCGCTTGTCGAACCAGCCGTGGTCTCCGAGGAAGAAGCCTTGGTCCGAGGTGTAGACCACGATGGGGTTCTCGGCCAAGCCTTCAGCATCGAGCCAGTCGAGAAGTCGGCCGACCCCGTCGTCGACGGCCTGGACGGTCTGCAGGTAATCACGCATGTAGCGCTGGTACTTCCACGCTGCCCGCTCCCGTGTGTTCTCGGCTCCCAACAACTCCGCCGGAACGGTCTCCTTGATGTCGGCATCGGTCAGGTCGTCGGCGATCGTCATCCGAACCGCTTGCACAACGCTTGCACGACCGCTGTGGTCGTCCCACATGGTCAGAGGCTCGGGGATCGAGCCGGCGGGGTAGAGGTCCCGGTGTCGCTCATGCGGCACCCATGGGCGGTGCGGAGCCTTGTGGTGCACCATGAGGCAGAAGGCCCGGTCCCGGTTCCTGACCTGGAGCCACTCGAGGCTCAGGTCGGTGATGATGTCGGTGGCATAGCCCTCGACAACACCCTCGCCGTCCGGACCGTACATGACGGGGTCCACGTAGGCCCCCTGACCAGGAAGGATGCGCCAGTCATCGAACCCCCGAGGTCTGGCCTGCGGCGAGACGCCCAGGTGCCACTTCCCGAAGATCGCGGTCTGGTACCCCGCAGCCCGCAGCACCTGGGAGTACGGCGGCACCCGGTAGTCCAGCTCCGAGTAGATGGAGCAGGCGCCATTGACGTGGCTGTAGGTGCCGGTGAGGATGGTCGCTCTCGACGGCGTGCAGATTGAGTTGGTGCAGACACCCTGTCGAGACGCGCACCCTCCTGGGCAATCCGATCGATGTTGGGTGTCTGGTTCACCGCGCTGCCGTAGGCGCTGATCGCGTGGGCCGCATGGTCGTCGGACATCACGAACAGCAGGTTGGGCCTGGCGGTGGCGGTGGACACGGTGACTCCTTGTGACGCGGTCGGCGTTGGAAGTGTTAGCACCCACAGACGCCCGCGTGGCGCCTGTGGGTGCAGGGTGAGTGCGTGCCGGATCAGCCGTTGGTGGCGTCGTCCGCGGCCTTGAGGATCTCGAGATAGCGGTCGAGACCTGCACCCTTCAGCGAGTTCACGTAGTTCTCCCAGTCCTTGTCGTTGGCCGGGTCTGCGTTGCCGAGGGCGAGGTTGGCCCGGCCCTGCGTGAACGCGTTGTCGAGGTTCACCTTCAACTCGCCCACCTGGGCGGCCTGCTCGACAGTGAAGAAAGGCTCCAGGAAGTACTCCTCCTCCGGTGCGGCGAAGGGCTCGTACATCTTGCCGGCACGGTAGAGGGCGGGCTCGATCGAGGTCGCCTCGTCGACCAACTCCCCATGGCGGACGTCCATCACCAAGTTGTAGGGACCCATCTCCCACCAGACGTCGTTCTCGTCGCTTGGGGTTGCGGTCTTCTTGTAGACAGCCTGGCGGTCGTCAATGCCCGTGTCGCCCTCGGCCGCCCATACCCAGTGTTCGTCGAGTGCGCCCAGCCGCATGGTGAGCGTCGAGACTAGGCCCGTCTGGTAGTCGGCCCAGCGGATGAGTTCCTCTGGGTTGCGCGTCTTGCTGGTCAGGACGAGACCGACGTTGTGACCGGGATTGTACCTCCAGGCGATGTAGGCGTTGCCATCAGGTCCGGTGAAGGGCTTCAGCGGCTCGAACTCGCGGAACCTGGCGTTGGGGTCGCTGAAGTTGACCTCGGCGAACTCGCCTTGGGACTGACCGGGCAGGACGGCCACCCGGGTGCCCGCCGGGTCCATCGCCAGCCGCGTGAACTGTTCCTTGGTCTGGCTGAAGCCGTTGCGATCCAGCAAACCCTCCTTGACCAGCCGGTTCGTGGTGATCATCGCCTCGCGCCACGCCTCCTCGATCGGGGTGTATGAGATCTGGCCGTCCTTGCGCCGCAGCCGATCTTCGCCGACGTTGAGGTAGGCCGCCTCGATGAGCGACATCGGGGGGAAATCGATGTAACCGCTCATGGGGATCATGCCCATGGTCTTGAACTCCCTGAGCAACGCCTCGAAATCCTCAAGAGTGGAGACGCTCTCCCCCGTGACACCGACGGCCTCGGCCGAGGGGGTGTGGATCCAGGTGCGCTGCCCGCTCGAAGCGCAGTGGAAGCACTGGTTGATCGATGGGAACGCATACATCTTCCCGTCGGGGGCGGTCATGACCTTGCGCAATTCCGGGAACTGACTGAAGAGGTTCACCAACTCTGGGGCATACTGGTCGATCAGCTCATCCAGGGGTAGAAACATCCCCTGCTGCCCGTACGTCCAGAGCTGAGAGCGGGTGAAGCCGCCCATCCACGGGGCACCCGTCATGAACGCATCAGGAAGGTCACCCGAGGACATCATGGCGTTCAGCTTGGGTGCGCCGTCGTCGCCTGCGGGAACGATCTCGTATTGCACCTTGACGCCGGTGGCCTTCTCCAGATGCTTGGAGAAGGTGTTGACCCCGGCGACGTCCTGACCAACGAAGCTGCGCGCGACGACCCTGTACGTGGTCTGGCCGTCAGCGAACTTCTCGGCAGCGCGGGCCCTGGGCCCGACGTAGCCGTCGGGATAGAGGACACCGGTTAACTCCTTGCCGAGTTCGACCTTCAGTTGTGCGCTCCCCGGGACGTAACCACCAGCGGTGGGCGCACCGGTGGTGGGCGTGTTGGAGGCGCCTGAACCACAGGCGGACAGGCCGACCATGGCTGTGACGCCAAGCCCGCCCATCACGAGGGAGCGCCTGGAAACTGCCGCCTTCGGCAGGATGTGCTCGGACATAGACTTCGAACCTCTCATTGGGGATACAGACTTGGGAGCTGGAATGGTGTGCTGACTCAGAAGAGACCGCTCTTGGTGGTCTTGTTGGCGAAGAAGTTGACCGCCAACAAGAGGATGAGGCCGACAACCGACTTGAACAGCCCGATCGCGGTGGCATAGCTGAACTGGGGTATCGGTGACTTGAGGCCCACCTCGTAGACGTAGGTGTCGATCACCTGCGACACGGTCAGGTTCAGGGGGTTCTGCAGGAGCAGGACCTTTTCGAAACCGGTGTTCAGGATGTTGCCGACACTGAGGATCAACAGGATCACGGCGATGGGCATGATCGAGGGCAGGTCGATGTGCAGCGTGCGTCGGAACAGGGACGCACCGTCGACCTTGGCCGCCTCGTGGAGCTCGGGGGGTACGGAACTGAGCGCGGCGAGGTACATGATGGCGGAGAACCCGGCGGTCTGCCAGATGCCGGACCAGACGTAGATGTGGCGGAACCAGCCCGGATCCGTGAGGAACTGCGGCGCCTCGAAACCGAGCGCGCCAAGCGCTTGGTGCACCACGCCGATCTGGGGGTCCAGTATCATCATGATGATGCCGACCACCACAACCACGGACAGGAAATTCGGGGCATAGGTGATCAGCTGCACGGAACGGCTGAGGTACTTCTGACGCAGGGCGTTCAAGGCAAGCGCTAGGACGATCGGGATCGGGAATCCCGCGATCAATTCGTAGAGCGCCAGAGAGATGGTGTTCCACAACAGCGGCCCGAAGTTGTTGGACTCGAAGAACCTTGCGAACTGGGCAAGGCCCACCCATGGGCTGTCGATGATGCCCTGGATGGGGTTGAACTCCTTGAACGCAATCTGCAGACCGTACATCGGCAGGTAGGCAAACAGGACGAGCCAGATCAGGCTCGGCAGCAACAGGACGTACAGCTGCCAGCTTCTGGCCATCCGCTTCAGGAGGGGAACCGGCCTGTTGCTCCGGATGGTGCTCCCGGAGGCGGCTCCTCCCTTGTGCGCGCTGTCCGTGGATGCGGTGCCGTCGTTGGTGTTTAACATCTGGGTCATCCCTTCACCGAGCCGATCATCATGCCCTTGACGAAGTGCTTCTGGACGAACGGGTATGCCAACAGCGGCGGGATCGACGCGATCACGATCAGCGCGTACTTGAGCTTGCCGGCGATGGCCTGCATCTCGGCGATCTTCGTCGGGTCCACGCCCGCCATCTTCGCCGGGTCGAAGGTGTTCTGGACGAGGATGTTTCGCATGGCCAGCTGCAGCGGGTACAACTCCTCGTCGGTCAAGTAGATCAGGCCGTTAAAGTAGGCGTTCCAGGTGGTGACGCCGTAGAGCAGCATGTTGACGGCAAGGACTGGCACCGAGAGCGGCAACACGACCTTGAAGAAGAACGTGAAGTCGGAGGCGCCGTCCATCTTGGCGCTCTCCAAGAGCTCATGCGGGATGGTCTGGGAGAAGAACGCACGCGAGATGATCAACTGCCACACGCTGACCGCGCCCGGAAGGATCATGGACCACACGGTGTTGAGCAGCCCGAGATCGCGCACGACCAAGTAGGTGGGAATCATGCCGCCGCTGAACAGCATGGTGATCATGAACGCGAACGTGAGGAGGTTCCTGCCAGGCAGGTCGCGCCGCGACAGCGCGTAGCCCCCCGCCATCGTCGCGAACGTGCCGATGGCGATCACCATCCCGGCGTAAAACAACGAGTTCAGGATGCTACGAAACAGCAGCGGCGACTCGAAGACCGCCGTGTACGCGTTCGTCGAGAATCCGATTGGGAACAGCCAGACCTCGCCAGAGGTGACCGCCGACGTCTCCGACAGGGACGCGCTCATGACGTAGATCAGCGGGTACAACACCGACACCGAGAATGCCCCGAGGACTACCAGAAGCGTGATGTTGAGGCGCTTGTCCCCTCTGGTCTCGGTGATGCGGTTTGCCGTTCGGCTCTTGGCGGCCAACTCGACTCCTCTCCCGGCGGGGCTGGTCCTTGACCCACCGTCATCGATCGTTCTTCGGGACTCACAACTTCGGTCGTCCCGGCGAGGCCTGCGGCCAAGGGTGCTAACGCTAACACAAATGGTGTGACGTCTCGCCAACGGGCCCACTATAGTCGCTTCAAGAGGCCGAGGAAGCCCCAAAACCGAAGGAGCCGAGATGGAAAGACGGGAACAGCCGGACCTGTTGCAGGTGGAGTTCGCCGGTTCGCTGGTGAAGGGCAAGCAATACACCACCCAGGCCGGGGAGGTGATGCGGGGCACGCTGCGCCCCATCACCGGAGCCGAGGAGCAGTCCGTGTCCGGCGTGAGGCTGGCCGGCGACGGGGGTCTGCTTTTTGAGCCTGCCGCTGCGCAGCCCGAGGGTTCGACCGTTGAACTGCGCTTCGCACTTGACCAGCCGACGGTCAGCCCTGCGGTCCTGATCACAAGCTCCGGAGTGACGCTGGGTGTGCATCACCTGAACCTGATGCTGTGGGCCCGCGGCGAATGGCACGGCTGGCCCGGCGGCGAGGACGTGTTCGGCGTCGATACCCACCACACGCTGTCGGTGCGGATCATCCGGAGCGACGAAGGTTCCGTGCAGATGGAGGCCCGTCTCGACGGCCGGGACATGGGGTACCTGGAGTTCGGCCCGGTTTCGGATCAGGCGCTGTTCAGCTTCGGCAGCGACTTCGAGGGCGCTTCAGGGCTCGTCGGCGAGGTCCACGGTGTACGCGTGGCCGTCGCGTCCTCCGAGTGGCGCTGGCAACCTACGACTCCGGTCATCGACGTCGAGACCGAGCTCACTGCCACGGAGGCCGCCGACCTTGCCGGACTCCACCCGGCCAACTACCAGAACGTGAGCCCGAGCGACTCCCCCGCCGCCATCATCCACAAGGCATCACTGCTGAGACCGACACCCGAGCAGGCCGTCTGGCAACAGGAGGGTCTGACCGCCTTCATCCACTTCGGCATCAACGCGTTCTACGACCAGGAGTGGGGCCACGGCACCGAGGACCCGGGCCGGTTCCTCCCCTCCGACATCGACCCCGACGCCTGGGTAAGGGTGCTGCGCGACGCGGGCTTCCGCACCACAGTGATCACGCTCAAGCACCATGACGGCTTCTGCCTGTGGCCGAGCCGATACACCGACCACTCCGTAAAGGCGAGCTCCTGGGCCTCCGGTGGCGGCGACATCGCGCGCCTGTTCGTCGAAGCGGCCCATCGTTACGGCATGAAGGTGGGCTTCTACCTGTCCCCCGCCGACTCCAACGCGGAGTTGCAGGGCACGTTCGGCAACGGGTCGCAGCGCAGTCCTCGGACCATCCCCACGCTCACGGCCGACGACGACCGGGCCGGTCAGGAGTTGCAGACGTTCGAGTACCATGCCACCGACTACGGCGCGCTTTTCCTCAACACCCTCTACGAGATCCTCACCGAGTACGGCACTGTGCACGAGGTCTGGTTCGATGGCGCCCAAGGCAACACAGGCGCTACCGAACACTACGACTACGCCGCGTTCTACGACATGATCCACCAACTCCAGCCGGGCGCCAACATCGCCGTCGGAGGGCGCGACATCCGCTGGGTCGGCAACGAGAGCGGGGTGGCACGCCAGGACGAATGGGCCAGCGTCGCGATCACCGACGCCGGCGACGGGGGGGCCATCTCGCCGGTCCAGCAGGGTCACTTCTCCGCGGATCTCGGATCCGACCAGCAACTCGTCGACGCCGCCCGCTCGGGCGGCGCTGACAGGCTGCACTGGTGGCCGACGGAGTCCGACATGCGCATCACTGCCGGGTGGTTCGCGCACCCCGACGACGTCCCCAAGGCCCCACTGACGTTGCTGCGGCACTACGAACAGACGTACGGTCGCAATTCGGTGACGCTGTTGAACGTGCCCCCAACCGTCTCGGGACAGTTCTCCGCCGACGTGGTGGCGAGCGTGGAGGGCTTCGCGGCGGAGCGGCGCAAGGCATTCACGCTGGACCACGCGTTGGGTCGCGACGCCATCGTGGAGGGCTCCGTGGTCGCGACGATGACCAACGGCAACCTCAGGAAAGGCCACTCCTTCACGGCCGACGAGCACCCCTGGATCGAACTCGACCTCGGCGAGCCCAGACAGATCAGCCGCGTCGGGCTGAGCGAGGAGATCCTCGGGGCAGGACAGACGGTGCGCCTGTTCATCGTGGAGTGCGATGAGGGGGACGGCTGGCGCGAGGTGGCACGGGGGGGCACCATCGGGGCGCACCGCATCGTCACACTCGACGATCCCGTGACGGCCCAACGCTGGCGGGTCCGCGTGACATCGTCGCGCGGCAGCTACACGATTGCGGCGATCCACCTGTGGGAGCAGTTGGCATCAGACCCGGGCAAGGCACGGGAGGTCCACATCGATGGATCGGTGAGCCACGCGGGAGACGGCTCGGTTGAACGTCCGATCGCCTCGATGGAGCAGCTCCGGGACGTGGAACTGGCAACCGGCGCCGTGCTGCGGTTCCGCTCCGGCACCGACACCCCCGACGCCGACGTCGTGCTCTGGGGATACGGCACGCCTGATCAACCTATCCGCGTGGAGTCCTGGGGGCAGGGTGCCGCCCCCACTGTGGGAGGCAGATCGCTCGAAGAAAGGTTCGCGTCCAAGAGGGAGCACGGCTGGACTGTGGCCTGAGCCCCGACGCCTCAGCCCAGGAGTGCCCGGACCCACGACATCTCGGTCTGGACCGGCCGGTCGGCGACGAGTCTGCCGTCGCTGACGAACCCCTCCTCCCGGCCATCCAGATGCGCCACGAGCCTGTTCCTCCAGCCCGCGACCTCTTCGGCCCGGTCCGGCTGGTGGATCAGGTTCCGCGATTCCGTGGGATCGCCGTCCAGGTCGAAGAACTGCTCCATGCCGGAGCCGGAGAACCAGATGAACTTCCTCCTGCCGTCTGTGACCCAATGCATCGACTGGTTGCCTAAGACCTCCGCGACGTGTTCACCGTGGATTTCCGAGCGCCACGTCACTTCTGCGTCCTGCATCAGCGGCAGCACGCTGACGCCGTCAACGCCTGCAGGGATGGGCACCCCAGCGATGTCGAGGACCGTGGGCATGATGTCTCGTAACTCGACCACCTCATCCACCCTCGGACGAACCGCTCGGCCCCCCGGGCAGGCGGACGAGGAACGGCACGCGGGCGCTGCCCTCGTACCCGACCGTCTTGCGGTAGAAATGGTGGTCGCCCATCATGTCGCCGTGGTCGGAGACGAAGAGCACCGCCGTGTTCTCGCGGAGTCCGAAATCGCTCAGCACCTCCATGAGGCGGTTGACCTGGAAGTCGATGTGCGTGATGGAGCCGTAGTACCCGGCCAGCGCGCGACGACGGACGTCGGGATGTTGCGCCCCGAAGCTGCCCTCCGCCCGGAAGTCCACGCGGAACTCCGCAAGGTCATCCACCCAGTCACCGACGGGCGCGGGCGGCAGATCCTCGGCC
>Ga0073899_10004716_pt1 | contig 11911 bp, 9 predicted proteins | sample KloWWTmetaKNB5Ph_FD_88975 | JGI IMG/M metagenome (GOLD analysis project Ga0073899, IMG submission 88975) | Active sludge microbial communities from Klosterneuburg, Austria, studying microevolution and ecology of nitrifiers - Klosterneuburg... | ecosystem: Engineered > WWTP > Aerobic digester >...
CCCACGAGATCGAGGTCACCATCGCCATCGAGGTCCACCTCCGCCCGGCTCACCCCCAGGCCCGGCAGGGTGTCCGGTGTCCAGGAGCTTCCCCCCGCCACGTTCCACAGGATGGCCCGATCGGCCTTGTTGCTGACGATGTCCAACAGGCCATCCGCGTCCAGGTCGGCCAGGCGGCTCGCGGACACGGCGTTGGCGTGTTGGGTCACCACGCGTTGGCCGGCGAAGGTGCCGTCGCCGTTGTTGGGGTACCAGCAGATCCAGTCACCGTAGGTGCTGGCGGTCACCAGGTCCATGTCGCCATCGAGGTCGATGTCGCCGGCGCTCAGATCGACAGCACCGGCCATGGTCTGGCAGAAGCGCTCGCGGGGTGCGAAGGTGCCGGTGCCCGTGTTGGGGTACCAGCCCGCCAGGTCCATGCCGCTGCACTGCATCAGGTCCACGAGGCCATCGCCGTTGAGGTCGGCCCCGTGGTAGCTGGTGCCCACCAGGTTGTAGCCGCTCACCTGCTCCACGTTGACGCTGGTCCAGGTGCTGCCACCGTCATTGCGCAGGATGCGCACATCGCAGCTGGTGCCGCTGTCCAGGGTGAGGTCCACATCGCCGTCGCCGTCGAAGTCGCCCATGGCCTCGGGCATGCCGCTGGGGATGGTGTCGCCGACGGAGAAGGTGCCGCTGCCGTCGTTCGCGAACCACACCGTGCCGCCCGGCAGCCCGAAGGCGATGAGGTCGTTGTCGCCATCGGCGTCCACATCCCCGCACACCGGTGTGCTGGGCTGCGCCTGCGGGTCGATCGCCTGCTGCGGCCCGAAGGCTCCGCCGCCCAGGCCCTTGTACCAGCCCATCTGGGCGTTGGTGCCGCCGATGAGCAGGTCCTTCTGTCCATCCCCGTCCAGGTCGGCGTATGCCACGGCCAGGCTGGTGGTGCTGCCCAGTGGTCCCAGTGAGGCTCCCACGGTGAAGGTGCCGCCGCCCTGGTTCAGCAGCAGGTCCACGCTGTTGGCCTGCCGGACCACATCGTCCACATCGCCATCCCCGTCCAGGTCCACGAGCAGGCGCGCTGGTGTTCCCACAGGGCAGTACGGGCCCACCAAGGTCACCGCACCGGTGCCGTCGTTGCGGTAGCAGGTGTGGTCCACCACCAGGTCCGCGTATCCGTCCGCGTCGATGTCGCGCATCATCGCGTCCTCCGCATTGGGCAGGTACCCGGTGAACATGATCCGCATCGGCCCGAACGCACCACCGCCCAGGTTCTCGAACCAGCGCATGGTGTAGGTGTAGATGCTGCCCGTGCCGGAGTTGTACGTCACCGGGTCCAGGTCGCCATCGCCGTCCACATCACCGGCCATCACCTGTCCGGGGTATTTCGCTTCGCTCTCGAAGAGCAGGTTCACCGGCCCGAACTGGGCGTCGGCGAGGCCGACGGAGATCAGCGCGGCGAGCGCGAGCGGGGACCGGAGCGGGGTGCACATGGTGGGAAGTAGACGCATCGGCGGGTAAAGGTTGCGTACGGCAAGCCTCAGCGCCACGGATGGAGCACGGCGTTGGGCCGGTGGAGCACGGTGTCCATCGCCATGCGGATGGTTGGTACCCAGGCCCTGGCGCAGGCATCGTGGGCGGCCGTGTCCGGGCCCAGCACCAGCACGGCGTCCACGAAGCGCTCCGGCGGGGTGCGGGCCATGTGCCGCAGCCAGTATCCATCGCACATCCGACCGGCCAGCAGCACACGCATGCGTTCGGCCTGCGGGGTGCCGCGCGCGTACCAGTGTCCGCCCCGGCCCGCCAGCACCAGGCCATCGTGCAGGGTGCAGAGGTCGGCCGCGGCGTTGTGCAGCAACCAATCGGTGCCGCGGTGCGCGACGGCCACAACGCTGTTCGGCGGAAGGGCCTTTGCCACAGCCTCCAGGTCGTTCTGCGCTGCGGCATACGGCGCCCAGCGGCGCTCCAGCAGCAGCAGGCGCGCCGTGTGCACCAGACACAGGGCGACGAGCAGGACGAACCCGATCCGACGGGCCGGCAGCCGCAGCGCCACACCGAGCGAGACCAGCAGCAGGGCCAGCCACAGGGCCCGGTCGGGCAGGTAGAGCAGGCCTGCCATGCGCGTGCGCACGAACAGGGCCACCGCGAGCATCAGCCCGGCCAGGCCCCACAGCACGATGTGGTCCCTGTGGGCCGCGGACGTTCCCGATCGCAGGGCGATCGCCCACAGGGCCAGCAGCAACGCGGCCGTGGCGAGCAACAGCGGACGTTCGGCCTCCGCGTCGAGCAGCACCAGCGGATGCAGCCCGAGCACAGCGGCCCAAGGGTCCACGGTGCGCGCGGGTTCCAGCGGTGCGCGCTGCAGGGCCTGCCACACGGGCATCGCGGCGCAGGCGAGCAACGCACCCAGGCCGAGCGCCCACCATCCGCGTCGGCCGCTGGGACCCCGCTGACGCAGCCCTTCGCTCAGCGTCACCAGGAGCCCGAGCAGCAGGGGCGCCGAACGGTGGCACCAGGTGGCGGCGAGCGCGAAGCCCAGAGCGGCCATCCAACGCCGGGGATGTCCTTCGCGCCAGGCGCACCAGCGGTCCCAGGCCAGCAGCGCGCAGGCCGTGCCCAGCAGGAAGCCGAAGAAGCCGTGCACCAGGAGCTGGCCGGTGGCCACGGGCAGCACGAGCAGGGCGGCCCAAGGGTTCGCCGGGTTCATCCGCCGCACGGCGCTCCAGGCGGCAAGCAGCACCAGCCCGACGGCCACCACGACCAGTGCGCGTTGCGCTGCGAAGGGCCCGGCGAGCCGCAGCACCGGCAGGGCGATCAGGTCCGTGGCGCGCGGCCGGGTGCAGGTCAGGTCCACCAGCAGGCCATGGCCCCCGGGAGCATCGCCGGCGAGCCTGTGCGCCAGATGGTCGGCATGCAGCACATGCAGCGGACCGTCGAGGGTGCGCACATGGCGGAAAGCCAGGGGCGCGGTGGCGAAGGCCAGCAGCAGCGCGAGCGCGGGCCAGGGTCGTGGCATCAACGGCGAAGGTCGTTCAGGGCGCGCTGTAACTTTCACTCCGCATCATCGTCCCACGAGCAGCGAGGACCCCCTGCCTCCATGACCGTAGCCGACTACAACACCGCTGTGGACGCCCATTCGGACGGCATCTATCGGTTTGCGCTCAAGCACCTGCGCGATACCGATGTGGCCAAGGACGTGGTGCAGGAGAGTTTTGCGCGCCTGTGGGTGAAGGTGGAGGAGGTGGAGGCCGCGAAGGCGAAGAGCTACCTGTTCACCACCGCCCACCACATCATGGTGGACGAAGTGCGCAAGGGAAGCCGCAGCACCCGCATGGAGGAGCACCACGAGGACCTGCACTGGAGCAGCCAGTCGCAGCCTGATCTGCAGCGGGTGTTGGAGGCGGGGCTGGCCCAGCTGCCCCAGGTGCAGCGCAGCGTGGTGCTGCTGCGCGACCTGGAAGGGTACAGCTATGAGGAGATCGCGGAGCTCACCGGGCTGAACCTCACGCAGGTGAAAGTGTACATCTACCGCGGGCGCACCGCGCTCAAGGACTACATCGGCAAACTCGAGCTCGTGCTGTGAAGCTGGACCGCACCACCTACGAAGCCTGGCTGCTGGACCGCCTGGAAGGCGCGCTCGGCCCCGCGCAGCTGCGGGAGCTCGACGACTTCCTGCGCGCCAACCCCGACCTGGCGGCCGAGGCGGAGGCGATGGGCGAGTTGCCGAAGCTGGAGGCCGATGCTCCGCGTTTCCCCGGAAAGGCCGGCCTCAAGCGCGCGCTACCTCCGGTGGGCCTGCCCACGGCGGCCACCTTGCAGGACTTCCTGGTGGCCTGGGTGGAGGGCGACCTGGACCCCGGTCAGCAGCGTGCGCTGGAGAGCTACCTGGACCGGCACCCCGCAGCGCGCAACGAGGCACGCTTGATGGCCCTGGCACGGCTGAACCCCGGCACGGTCGCCATGCCCGGGCGTCCGGACCTGCACCGCCACTTCCCGCCCGCTGGCGCTGTGGACCGTCACCGGCTGACCGACTTCCTGATCGCGGACCAGGAAGGGGATCTGGGTGCCGAGGATCGGAAGGCCCTGCAAGCGTACCTGGCCGCACACCCCGAGGCGTTGCGCGAGCAGCGTCTGGTGGCCGCCACGCGGGTGCGCCCCCATGCCGTGAGCTTCCCGGGCCGGGCCGGGCTGTACAAGCGCGAAGGCCGTGTGGTGCCGCTCTTCGGCGGGGCGTCCTTGCGCCGCTATGCCGCCGCCGCCAGCGTGGCCCTGCTCCTGGGGCTCGGCATCTGGGCCCTCAACCGCGGTCCGCGGCCCGCGGAGGTGGAGATCGCGGAGCTTCCCACCGCACCGGCACCCGCGCCACGACCGATCGAACAAGGCCCGATCGCCCCTGACCCGAAGTGGCAAGGCACCACGACGATCGGGGAGCCCGGCTCACCCGTGAACGCGTCGCGTTCCGAAGCACCACGGAAGGCTGAAGCTCCCGCCGGAACGACAGGGAACGGCCACCCGGACGAACGACCACAGCCCTCCCCCACGCAGGACCGGACGATGCTGGCGCGGGTGGAACCCGCCCGCCCGGCGTTGCCCACGACCACTGCGGCGATGCCCGTTTCGGTGAGGCCGGTGGTGCCCGCTCCGCTCACGCCCGCCCCGGAGGAGCTGCTGGCCGCAGCCGCCGGTTCCGCGCCGGCCCCGCCCACCCTGGCCGGGCTCCTGGCCCAGCGCGTACGGGGTGAGGTGCTCGAGCAGCGCGATCCGGATGCCCGCCCCCTGGATGAGGCCGATGCCGTGGCCGCCGTGGACAAAGGCCTCAAGCGGCTGGGCGGCGCGCAGGCCGGCTTGGACGTTCAGCGCACCGGTCGCCGCCTTACCCGCCTCGACCTGCGCCTGGGCAATGGCCTGGCCTTCACCGCCAGTCGCGGCCGCTGACCGGCCGCGCGCGGTGCCGCTCATCCCTGCACCGCTTCCGCTCATCACAAGCACCCCGCCCGGCTGTAACAGCGGGCGGCCCGGCGCCGTCCCATGAGCACAGACCACCAACACCGATCGCCATGAACGCCGCCATCCTCAAGAACAGTCTCCTGTTGCTCGCCACCGTGTTCACCTACGGGTATGCCCGTGCCGCCGAGCCCCTGCGCACCAAGGTGGGCCACACCAGCACCCTGGAGCGCGCCGTGGAGCGTCAGCTCAACCGCCACGTCGTGTTCCCCGTGCTGGAGCGCACGCACGATATGACCGGCGAGGTCACCGTGAGCTTCGTGGTGGACCGCGAAGGCCGTCTGGAGGTGCTGGAGTGCGTGTCCGCCAATGACGCGCTGCGCCAGTATGTGCTGGAGAAACTCGCCAAGGTGGACGTGGGCGTGAACCCCGATGGCATCTGGAAGACCAGCCGTGTGCGCTTCGTCTTCCGTCCGGAGCGGGCGTGAGGTCTCTGCAACGTACGAACACGGGCGGCCACAAGGCCGCCCGTGTCATTTCCGGCGGTCCGACCACGCGCACCGTTCATCACGCACCCAACGCCGCCTGTACCGATCGGGTAACAAGGCCCCTGCACCCGCCGTCCAACGCCTACCAACACCAAAGACCCATCGCCATGCTTACGCTGCCGTTCCGCCCCGCCCTGATGCTGCTGACCCTGCTGTTCACCGGCCCCGCCCTGCAAGCCGCCGAGCCTGTGCGCACCGCCTCCGCGGACAAGCTGGAGCTGGCCGTGGAGCGCGCCCTCAACCGCCACGTCGTGTTCCCGCTGCTGGAGCGCAAGCACGACATGACCGGGGAGGTCACCGTGAGCTTCGTGGTGAACAGCGAGGGCCGGTTGAAGGTGCTGGAGTGCTGGTCCGCCAACGAGCCGCTGCGGCAGTATGTGCTCGGCAAGCTGGCCAAGGTGGATGTGGGCGACAACCCCGATGGCATCTGGCGTACCACGCGCGTGCATTTCGTCTTCCGTCCGGAGAAGGCCTGAAGGACCATGTTGGTAGGTGGAAAGGGGCGCCCCGGGAGGGGCGCTTCCTTTTTTCGCACCGGCCTGTAACTCGGCACAGGTGCGCCCGTCCTACGAACGAGCGGCGGCCACGGCCCCGCACCGAAAACGAGAAGACCATGCGTACCACGATCATCAACGCCGGCCTGCTGCTGGCAGCGCTCATCGCCATCGGCGGTGCCGCGAATGCACAGGACGACAGCACCGCCACCCGTCGCAACACCCTCGAGCTCGGGGTGGACAGCAAGCGCGGACCGTATGCCCAGGTGAAGGGCAAGGACGACACGGCCCAGGAGGACAAGCCGGACACGATCACCTTCCAGACCAAACGGAAGATCATCACCATCCTCACGGAGAACAAGGCGATGGACACCACCGGGGTGGCCGCTGCCGAGCGCCTGCGCGACCTCCGTCGCGAGCGTCGCAATGCCTTCACCTATTGGACCGGGGTGGAGATCGGGCTGAACAACTTCATGAGCCCCGACGGCGGCTTCGACCTGCCCGAGAAGGCGCGGTTCATGCAGCTGGAGGACGCCAACTCCCGGTTCTTCGCCCTCAATGTGGCCGAGTACAAGGTGGAGTTCGGCAGCCACCACGCCGGGCTCTTCACCGGCCTGGGCCTGGAGTTCGTGAACTACAGGCTGAGCAACAACGTGCGCCTGGCCTACGACCGCGACTCGGTGTTCGCGCAGACCGTGGTGGAGCCGGACCTGCGCAAGAACAAGCTGCGGCAGATCGGCGTGCGCGTGCCGTTGATGTTCGAGTTCAACACCAAGCGCGCGCCGCTGCCCACCGAGGAGGAGCTGCGCGGCGGGGCCTGGAAGAACAGCGGCTTCTCGCGGAAGAACAACTTCCACTTCGCCTTCGGGGTGGTGGGCAGCTGGTACTTCGACACCATGTACAAGGTGAAGTACCGGCAGGATGGCGAGATGGAGAAGGAGCGCAGCAAGGGGTCGTTCAACCTGCTGAACTACCGGTTGGCGGCGCGGGCCCAGGTGGGCTGGGGCGGCCTGAACCTCTTCGCCGAGTACGCGCTCACGCCGCTTTTCCAGGAGAACAGGGGCCCCGAGCTGATCCCGGTGAACGCCGGCATCGCCCTGGTGGGCTTCAACTGATGGCCGGCCGGCCCGAAGGCGCAACAAGGGGAAATGCCGTAGGGTGACCGGTCCGTGCGGGCCGTGCGGGCGATCGTCCCGCGCGGCCTGCGTATTTTCGCGGCCCACCGAACGAACCGCCGCAGCCATGGGCCGCATCTTCGAGAAACGCAAGCACAAGATCTTCGCCCGCAACGCGAAGCTCAGCAAGCTCTTCACCCGCATCGGCAAGGAGATCAGCATGGCCGTGAAGGCCGGCGGTCCCAGCCCGGAGGCCAACATGCGCCTGCGCATGGCCATCCAGAACGCCCGCGGCGCCAACATGCCCAAGGACAACATCGAGCGCGCCATCAAGAAGGCGGCCGGTGGGGGCGAGGCCGACTACGTGGAGATCACCTACGAGGGCTACGCGCCCGGCGGGGTGGCCGTGTTCGTCGATGCCAGCACCAACAACGTCAATCGCACGGTGGGCAACGTGCGCAGCTACTTCACCAAGTGCGACAGCAACCTGGGCACCAACGGGTCGCTGGCGCACGTGTTCGAGCGCAAGGGGGAGTTCGTCATCGAGCTCGCCGCGCTCAAGGGCCGCGATGCCGACGAGTTCGAGATGGAGCTGATCGATGCCGGCGCGGACGATGTACTGCGCGATGAGGAGGGGTTCCTGGTCCTGGTGCCCTTCCAGGGCTTCGGGGCCATGCAGCAGAAGCTGGACCAGCTGGGCGTGGAGAGCAAGAGCGCCGAACTGAAGCGCTTCCCCCTCACCACCATCCCGGCGGACCTCACCACGGCGCGCAACGTGATGCGTCTGGTGGACATGCTGGAGGAGGACGACGACGTCAACGCCGTCTTCCACAACATGGAGATCACCGAGGAGGTGGAGGCCGAGCTGGCCCAGGGCTGAGGACGTCAGCGCGGTCGGAAGCGGATGTGGTAGCGCGTGCCACCGGCGCCGCTCTCCACGGTGAGCAGGCCGTTCATCTGCTCCACCAGGCTCTCGATCAGGCTCACCCCCAGCGTGCTGCCGTCGCTGCTGATCTTGTGGGGGGGGATGCCCACCCCGTCGTCGGTGTAGATGAGGTCGAAGGCGTGCTCGTCCACGCGCCGCACCGTCAGGGAGATGCGCCCTGTGGGCCGGTCCGTGAAGGCGTGCTTGAAGGAATTGGTGATGAGCTCGTTGAGCACCAGGCCCAGCGGCACCATGGTGGTGAGGTCGAAGGTGATGCCCGGGTCCACCTCGGCGCTGTAGCGGATGGTGTCGCGCACGTTGTTCAGCTGCACCAGCTCGGCGAAGAGTTCCTGGATGTAGAGGGCCAGGTCAAGGTGGACCAGCTCATCGCCACGGTAGAGCTTCTCGTGGATCAGGGCCATGGAGGCCACGCGGCTCTGGCTCTGGTCGAACACGTGCCGAAGGCGCTCATCGTCCACGGTGGCGCGCTGCAGGCGCAGCAGGCTGGCCACCACCTGCAGGTTGTTCTTCACCCGGTGATGGATCTCCTTGATGAGCACATTGATCCGGGCATTGGCTTGCTGCAGCTTGGTCTTCTCCTCCTCCAGGGCCTTCTTCTGCTCGGCGTCCAGGTCGCGGGCGGCGCGCAGGTTCTCCTTCATGCGGCTGAGGGCCATGCCGAGCACGTCATCGGCGCCGCGCACGGGCACAGGGGTGTCGTAGTTGCCCTTGCCGATGGCCTCGGCGCTGTCGCTCAGGGCGCGCACGTTCTCGATCATGCGGTTGAAGCTGCGCGCCATGGTGCCGAACTCATCGTTGCTGGTCACGTGCACCTTCACCCGGATGTCGCCTTCGGCCAGGGCCCCGGCGGCGTGGGTCACCTCGTTCACCGTGCGGCGCATGCCCCGCAGGATGATCAAGGCCATGAAGATCACCGCCGAGAGCACGCCCGCCAGGGCGGCCAGCACGAGCATCAGTCGCTGTTCGGCGTCGCGCCGGTTGGCGTCGGTGGACTCCACGATCCGGGCGATCGACCGGTCGCCAAGGCCGTTGAGCAGGGCCAGGGTGCGGTCGCTGCTGGCGCGCCACTCGGCCGGGTCCACGTTGAGCCCTTCGAGGGCCCGCTTTTCCTGCACGGTGCCCATGATGGTGCGCACGAAGTTCACCTCGGGCCCCTGGAACCCGCGTTGGTAGGCGGCCAGCACCTCGCCGGGCGCGTCGCGCTCGAAGAGGTACAGGTTGGTGGCGTAGCGGGCCATGGCATCACTGAGCTCGCCCAGCTCGGCCACCGGCAGCCAGCCCTTGGTGAACCCCCGGTCCAGGGTGGTGCGCACGCCGGCCAGGGCGTCGATGGCGTTCAGCAGGCTGAGGTGCGAGTACAGCCGGTCCTTGGTCTCCGGGTCCAGCGCCAGCTTGGCCACGCGGCTCAGGTCGTTGAGCAGGGTGGTGCGCATGGCGCGGTAGGCCTTGTCCACATCGGCACTGGCGATGCGGCGCTCCTGCACGCGTTGGCGCAGCAGGCCCAGACCGGCGAGCACCGAGGCGCCCTCCACGTCCTGGCCCAGCACGAGCTCGGGGTCGTTGAGGGCGTCGGCCGCGGCATCGGTGCGCACGTACTGCAGCGACAGCCGGGCCTGGTTGTCCTGCACCCCGGCCAGGAAGGTCAGGGCGGCGGCGTTCTCCTCCTGCAGTTCGTGCAGCAGGCCGCTCAGCCGGCCGATGTTGCGCGTCTGCAGGTTGATGTAGCGCAGCACATCACGGCGCTTGAGGCTTCCGTCCACCTGCTTGCCGATCAGCAGCACCAGCCCCAGCACGGGGATGGCCAGGGTGATCAGCAGCTTGGTGCGCACCGGCAGGTCCGCGAAGCGCAGCGCCATGCCCGCAAAGTACGCGATGGCCCGCGCCGCGCCATGGCACCGCCCGTTAACTTGGCCGCCCTTCGCAGCCTCCGTCCCCGATGAACGACGCCTTCAAGACCCTCGCCGAACGCACCGAACAGGCCCTTCAAGGCGGAGGTGCCGAGCGCATCGCCGCCCAGCACAAGAAGGGCAAGCTCACCGCGCGTGAACGGGTGGACATGCTGCTGGACGAGGGCAGCTTCCAGGAGATCGGCCAACTGGTGACCCACCGCAGCACCAACTTCGGGCTGGACAAGCAGGTGTTCCTGGGCGACGGGGTGGTCACGGGCTACGGCACCATCGACGGGCGGCTGGTGTACGTGTTCAGTCAGGACTTCACGGTGCTGGGCGGCTCGCTGGCCGAGGCGCACGCCGAGAAGATCTGCCGCATCATGGACCTGGCCATGCAGAACGGCGCCCCGGTGATCGGCCTCAACGACAGCGGTGGCGCCCGCATCCAGGAGGGGGTGGTGAGCCTGGGCGGCTACGCGGACATCTTCTTCCGCAATGTGCGCAGCAGCGGGGTGGTGCCGCAGATCAGCGCCATCATGGGCCCCTGCGCGGGCGGCGCGGTGTACAGCCCGGCGCTCACCGACTTCGTGCTGATGGTGGAGAACACCAGCTACATGTTCGTCACCGGCCCCAACGTGGTGAAGACCGTGACGCACGAGACGGTGACGGCCGAGGAGCTCGGGGGCGCCGCCACGCACGCCAGCAAGAGCGGCGTGGCCCACTTCACCGCGCCCAACGAGCTGGAGGCGCTGCAGGCCCTGCGCCGCCTGGTGTCCTTCATCCCCGGCAACTGCGAGGAGGAGCCGCCCGCGGTGGCCTACGTCGCGGGTGATGAACGGCGGCCCGAGCTCGACACCATCATCCCGGCCAACCCCAACCAGCCCTACGACATCCGGCAGGTGATGAACGCGGTGATCGACCCCGACAGCAGCATGGAGGTGCACACCGACTACGCCCGCAACATGGTGATCGGCTTCGCCCGCGTGGAAGGGCGCACCGTGGGCTGCGTGGCCAACCAGCCCGCCGTGCTCGCCGGGGTGCTCGACATCGATGCCAGCATCAAGGCCGCGCGTTTCGTGCGCTTCTGCGACGCCTTCAACATCCCGCTGCTGGTCTTCGTGGACGTGCCCGGCTTCCTGCCCGGCACCGACCAGGAATGGCGCGGCATCATCGACCACGGCGCCAAGCTGCTGTATGCCTTCAGCGAGGCCACCGTGCCGCGCATCACCATCATCACCCGCAAGGCCTACGGCGGGGCCTACGACGTGATGAACAGCAAGCACATCGGCTGCGACATGAACTACGCCTGGCCCAGTGCGGAGATCGCCGTGATGGGCGCCAAGGGCGCCGCCGAGATCATCTTCAAGAACGAGATCGCCAAGGCGCCCGACCCGCAGGCCAAGTGGCAGGAGAAGGAGGCCGAGTACAAGGAGCAGTTCGCCAACCCGTACGAGGCGGCCGCGCGGGGCTATGTGGACGAGGTGATCCGCCCCAGCGAGACCCGCATCAAGGTGATGCACGCCCTGCGCATGCTGCGCAACAAGGTGGACAAGCTGCCTCGGAAAAAGCACGGGAACATCCCGCTGTAGCCGGGTCTCAGATCACCCCGGCCAGCAGGCCGGCGGCGATGCCCAGCAGCAGCACAGCCACCGCGAGCTGCACGCCGCGGTAGGTGAGGGACGGCAGCAGCTTGCGCCCCCACCACGCCCCGGCGAAGGCGGCCAGCACGCACACCATCAACAGCCCGGTGTGGGTGCCCAGTGTCGCGCGGTCCAGCCCGGTGAGGTACACCGGGATGCGCGCGAGGTCCACCAGCAGCGCGATGGCCGTGCCGGTGGCCACGTAGCCCTCCTTGCTGAGGCCGCCGTGCACCAGGAACATGCTGCGCAGCGCGCCCTGGTGGCCGCTGAGGCCGCCGAAGAGGCCGCTGACCAGTCCGCCCACGGTGCGCCACCGCGCCCCGAAGCGCAGGCCCTTGAGCGCCGGCGACAGCTCC
>Ga0073899_10004718_pt1 | contig 11909 bp, 4 predicted proteins | sample KloWWTmetaKNB5Ph_FD_88975 | JGI IMG/M metagenome (GOLD analysis project Ga0073899, IMG submission 88975) | Active sludge microbial communities from Klosterneuburg, Austria, studying microevolution and ecology of nitrifiers - Klosterneuburg... | ecosystem: Engineered > WWTP > Aerobic digester >...
ATGCTCCGTAAGCTCCTCTTCCCCGCCGCGCTGCTGCTCGGCACCCTCCTGCACGCTCAGCCTGATTCGCTCTACATCACCGAGAACGGTACCACCGTGGCCTACGCGGTCACCTATGCGCCCTTGCAGGATGTGGAACGCTACCGCCTCATCGGCAAATACGCCTTCGACACCAGCCGCGTAGCGGTCCAGCTTGACTATAAGCGGGGCAAGCCCAGCGGCATCTACCGCGCCTTCTACCCGGACGGCAAGCAGCTCATCTTCGCGGTGTACGGCTGGGGCTCTCTTCACGGCGACTGGACGGAATACGACCCCACCGGCCGCATCACCGTGAAAGGCCAGTACCGCATGGGCAAGCGGGACGGCACGTGGGCCTTCCGCGACCAAGGCATCGTGGGCCATTACAAGGAAGGCCGGAAGAACGGCAGTTGGAAGTATTTTCAGAACGGCAAACTGGTGAAGAAGGAAAAGTGGCGCAAGGGGGAGATCAAGAAAGGCGGGACATTCCTGTTCGGGCTATAAGGGGGGATCAAAGGATCTGACACTTCGGCTGCGCTCAGTGCGGGCGATCAGGTATGGAATGCTTAGACCGCGACAATAGGCCGATGACCGTAAAAAGCGGACCCTGTCTTGGTGTTCTTTGTGGTAGAGCCTTCCATCATGCTTAACATCACTTAACCGCACTTCGGCCAACCTCTTTCCCGCGCTCTCGTTAAATTCGTGCGATCCGGGAGATCTGTCGGATGCCTTGATCGGTGCCTATGCCCGATCTACCGACCTCCCCGCCCCCAGCACATGAAGAAGCTCCTGCTCGCCCTCGCCGTTCTTGCGGCTGTTCCCGTTTTTTCCCAGCCCAGCCCAGCCTCCACGAAGTTGCAGGCCCTGCTGTACCAGATCGAACACATGTACGTGGACAGTGTGGATGACAACAAACTGGTGAACTCCGCCATCGTGAGCATGCTTGCGGACCTCGACCCGCACAGCGTCTACATCCCGAAGGAGGACCTCGAAGAGGTGAACGAACCGCTGAAGGGCAACTTCGAGGGTGTGGGGATCCAGTTCAACATCGTGCGTGACACCATCTATGTGGTGGACGCCATCGCCAGCGGCCCTAGTGAGCGCGTAGGCATCCGGGCGGGCGACCGCGTTGTGAAGGTGGACAGTGAGACCGTGGCCGGCACGGGCGTGAAGAACGCCGACGTGATCAAGTTGCTCCGCGGTCCCAAGGGCACCAAGGTGAACGTCAGCATTGTGAGACAGGGGGAAAAAGCACCGCTGGATTTTACGATCACGCGGGACAAGATCCCCATTTACAGCGTAGAGGCCGCTTACATGGCAGCCCCCGGTGTAGGCTACATCAAGGTGAGCCGCTTCGGTGCCACCACCACCAAGGAATTTTCGGACAAGCTGGACATGCTGAAGAAGCAAGGCATGAAGGACCTTGTGCTCGACCTGCAAGGCAATGGCGGCGGATACCTGCGCGCCGCACAGGAGATGGCGGACCAGTTCTTGGACGACCGGAAGCTGATCGTGTACACGGAGGGGCGCACCTCTCCACGAGAGGACCTGTACGCCTCGTCCACCGGCAAATTCGAAAAAGGCCGCTTGGTGGTGATGGTGGACGAGGGTAGCGCCTCGGCGAGTGAGATCGTCACCGGTGCGATGCAGGATTGGGACCGTGCGGTGGTCGTCGGCCGTCGCTCCTTCGGAAAGGGTCTGGTGCAGCGTCCCGTGATGCTGCCGGACGGCTCGGCGGTGCGCCTCACCGTGGCACGTTATTACACGCCCAGCGGCCGCTGCATACAGAAGTCGTACGCTGACGGGCTGGATGCCTATCGCCACGAGGGCATGGACCGCCTGCGCGACGGGGAACTCACCAGCGCGGACAGCATCCATATCCAGGACACCGTGAAATACTACACCAATAACAAGCGCATCGTTTATGGCGGCGGCGGTATCGTGCCGGACGTCTTCGTGCCCATCGACACCTCGCTCAGCTCAGCCTGGTTCGGCCAGCTCGTGCGCAAAGGCATCACCAACACCGCAGCGATCAACTACGTGGACAAGCACCGAGCAGAGATCCAGCGCCAGTACAAGGACGTGGACGCCTTCCGGAAGAACTTTACCGTGGCCCCCGACCTGACCAATGCCATGGAGAAACTGGCTGAAGAGGCCAAGATCGAGCCGGACAGCGCGGGCATGGCCCGTTCCCAACGCTTGGTGGACCTCCGGCTGAAAGCACTGATCGCCCGTGATGTTTGGAACACCTCGGCCTATTGGCAAGTGATCAATGCGGACAATCCGGTGGACCTCAGCTATGAGGAGGCCTTGCGCGTGATCACCGACGATGAGCTCCAGCGCACCAAGCTGGCTGAACGCTGAGCGGCGAGGCTTCATTCCACGCCCTAAGGATCAAAATACCTGTTAATGGACGGAACGGTGATGGCACTGACCCCATCGCTTCCCTTATTTTTGCGCCACGCATCCAAGACATAACCAAATGAAGGAGAACATCAAGATCGCTCTACTGGCCATCATCGCTGCCACCGTGGTGTTCATGGCCGTTGACCAGCGAAAGGCCGCTACCACGGTCCCCACCTTCGCTCCGCTGCCGGCCGCTGCGAAAACGCCCCCGGTCTCCGTGGCGGACAAGAGCACCTTCGACCCCCTGACGCCGCCCGCACCCATGCCCCCGTCGGGCTATGACGGCCCCACGACCACCATCGGTTACGCTGCGGCCACCCACGATTTCGGAAAGATCAAGCAGGACAGCGAGAACAAGTATGTCTTCAAATTCACCAATACCGGCAAGGAACCCTTGGTGATCACCAACGCCGTGGGCAGCTGCGGCTGTACCGTCCCCGACTACCCCAAGCACCCCATCGCCCCGGGTGAGAGCGGCGACCTCAGCGTGGTATACAAGCCTGGAAAGCAGGAAGGCCAACAGAGCAAGACCGTGACGGTGACCGCGAACACGGAGCCCTCGCAGACCGTGCTGCGCATCAGCGCCGAGGTGCTGAAGGTGGATTGAGACGCTTCTCTCCTTAGTTGTCAGTTGTTGGTCCGATAAGTATCGGACGTCAGTTGTCCGGCTGCATTGCAGGGCGACGGGCTTTCTCGGACATCTCGTGACTACCCTGACAACTCTATGCTGGCGCTCGCGCTTCGCGAGTACCAGCATGGGAACCAACAACCGACAACCAAGTTAATGATGCAGCGGAAGCTCGATCACATGCGGGGGCGCATCCAGCCCCACCAGCTCCATTTCATCCACTAAATGCTGCCCCCCGAGGTACTTGTCGATGATGAAGAGCACGTATTTGATGTCCACCGAGATGTTGCGGCACTTGGCAGGATCGAAGAGGATGTCGCTCATGGTGCTTTCCCAGGTGCGGTCGAAGTTGATGCCGATCAGCTCGCCCTTGCCGTTGAAGACAGGGCTGCCGCTGTTTCCACCGGTGGTGTGCAGGGAGGAAAGGAAGCAAGTGCGTATTTCCCCGTCCGTTGCATAGGGACCATAGTCCTTGGCGTGGTACAGATCGATGAGCTTTTGTGGCACGGTGAACTCCGGGTTTCCGGGATCATTCTTTTCCATCACACCGGTCAGGGTGGTGTACGGCAGATAGGCGATACCGTCCCGTGGACAGGTTCCTTCCACCTTGCCATAGCTTAGGCGCAGCGTGAGGTTCGCATCCGGCCACCAGGTCCTTTCCGGGAACAGCGTGACCAGCCCTTTGGACCATGCACGCAATGCGGCGTCCAGGCTGTCACCGATGGCATTGTAGCGTGGGGCCACCTTTTCCGCATAGGTCGAACTGTACGACTTACCCAACCGGTAGGCCGGGTCCTGGGCCATGCGCTTGGCGCTCCTTTTGGAATAACCGTCGAGCAGTCGGAAGAGCTTCACACTATCGGCAAAGACGCTGCGCGCGTAGAGGTCATCCGCAAAACGCATGGCATCACCATTGAACTTGCCGTCCACGACCTGTAGCTCGGGCGGGGCAAGCGATGGAACTTGCTGTTGAAGGACAATGGGCAATTGCGCGGCGAAGACATCATGGTCCACCGCGGCGTTGTAGTTCTTAAGAAAGGCACTTGCATTTGCTCTCAGCCGCTTCACCTCGGCATCGGAAACGGCCTTCGTGATCGTATCGCGGCCTTCGATCAGCTTACTGAAGCCCATGGCAAAGCGCGGTAGGTCGGCACCGGTATGGATGAATTCACTGAACAGGTTGCGTGCCCGCGCATAGGGCATCCGATCCGTATACAGTTTCTCCAATCGCGGCAGGATCCCGGCGTACTCCGGCATGCCTTCGGACCTGCGGAGGAACTCGGCTTCCTCGGCCTGCTTCTTTCCTACGGCATCCAGTTCCTTCAGGCCACGGACCTCGCCCTGCCACTTCTTCCAACCGTTGGCGGTACGGCGTTGCCGGGAAGCGTACTGCAGCTTGGTGGCCTCACTGGCATTCATAGCGGCATCGATCACGTTGAGGCTTGCTGTGCGCATGGTGATGCGGAGCGGGTCGTCATCCTCCATCACCTGCTTCACGGCGAAGCTGGGGATGTAATACTCCGTGGTACCGGGGAAGCCGAAGATCATGGCGAACTCGCCTTCATGCGCGCCGCTCATGTCGATGGCAAATGACCGGCGTGGCGTGAATGGCTTGTTCCCGGCGGCATATACCTCCGGTTCATTTTCCGGAGATGCATAGATGCGGAACACGCCGAAATCACCGGTGTGGCGGGGCCACATCCAGTTGTCGGTATCGCCGCCGAACCCGCCGACGCCCGCGGGAGGTGCGGCCACAAGGCGGATATCGCGGAAGGTCTCGCTGACGATAAGGAACCAGCTGTTGCTGTAGTTGAACGGACGGACCACGGCATCCCGCAACGTGCCTTTCACAGCCTCCGAAGCGATCGCATCCCCTTCGCGCCGCGCAATGGCATCGCGCTCCTCCTCTCCCATTCCCGCCTTCAGCAGCGCGTTGATACGGTCCGAGACATCCTCCATGCGCACGATAAAGGTGACGGAGAGGCCGGGGCTAGGCAGCTCATCGGCGAGCGTGGCGGCCATGAAACCATCGCGGAGGTAGTTGTGCTCCAACGTGCTGTGGGCCTGTATCGCGCTGTGGCCGCAATGGTGGTTGGTGAGGATGAGGCCCTGTGTGCTGACCACCTCGGCCGTGCAACCGCTGCCGAAAAGGGCGACGGCATCCTTCAGCGATCCGTTGTTGATGCTGTAGATGTCCTCTGCGGAGATCTGCAACCCTTCCGTGCGCATATCGCCCTCAATGGCCTTGAGCAATGTGGGCACCCACATACCTTCATGAGCGTTGGTGGTGAGGATGGTGAGAACGGAAAGAAGGGTGAGGATGGAGGAGCGTGCGCGGATCATATCGATCATATATGTGGTTGCGTGCCAAGATACCAGCACCGGTGGAATGCAGTGGTCCGGGTCGTGTTTGGAGCAGAGTTCGCATAGGAGGACCTGCTCCGCTCAGCGATACACAGCAGTGGTTCGTCGATCCGAATTAACCCTTCGTCACCTCCAAAATGGAACATAGAAGGCTCCACGCCGTATGAACCGACCGACCATGGTGCCCGATGCTCCGATCGGCATCCTTGTACACGTATAAGCTCCTATTTTGAACCACGCCTCCACAAACCGTTGCACAGGACAAGATCGCCTACTTGGCATCGGGTTCTTTCCGCACCGGTGCCGCCTGCTTAACCGCGATCGATCATGGAGGCTATTGGCGATGGGGATCCTCTCCGTGGTATTCTGGGCACCCAGCATCTCGGCCCAAACACCGGACGAATGGGAATGGTCCCGCAAATTGGCCACCAGCCAAAATGAATTCGCATCCAGTATCGCCGTGGACCGGCTGAACAACGCGGTGTACACCGCCGGCCAAGCGGATAAAGCGTTCAGCGGCGTACTGGGCGGCCCGTGGGCGGTCATGTACGGGAGCAACACGGGCAGCGATGGTTATTTGGTGAAACATAGTCTGGACGGCACCCTGCAATGGCAGATCGTCGTTGGGGCCGGTGGGAATGACGGTATTACCGGTGTCTGCACCGATATGCTGGGCCGTGTCTATGTGACGGGGTACTTCTCCGCGACCAATGCCTCCTTTACCGGTGCCGCCGGAAGCAGCCAGACGATGTCCTCCACCGGCGGGGAGGACATCTTCGTGGCCTGCTACAATGCGAACGGTGCGCTGCAATGGAACATAAGGGCAGGCGGGGCCGGCAACGACAGAGGTAATGGTATCTGCTATGCGAACGGGAAGATCTTTGTGGGTGGTTCATATAGTGGATCAGCCGTCATCGCCGGCATGGCAACAACGTCCACGTCGGCGGGCAACGCTAACACCTCCCATGCATTCCTGACGGCCTTGCAGGCATCTGATGGAAGCGGTGAATGGCTTGCCGCCGGTTTCAATGGGGAGAACAGCACGTTCAACGCCGTCGCCACCGACGGGACCCAGGTCTATGCGCTTGGCGTCCACACAGGCACGTCGTACACCTTCGGAAGCAGCACCGGCCCGGCGACCCTCCCCTTATCGACCACCTGGAACAACCTGAGCGCGGATGTGCTGGCTGTTAGTGCCACAGGCCAGTTGAACTGGGCCCATGCGGTGGCCAACTCCGCAAGTGACGCCATCACTGCGTTGGGGTTGGCTGCGTCAACAACAGCGGTCTACATCTCCGGTAGCAGTCATAATAATTCCGTGTTCCCCGGCGGAGTGGTGGTGGCAGGTACCGGAAGCCCGCACGATTATGGCTACCTCGCACGGTTGAACAAGAACAGCGGTCAGACCGCTTGGGTGCGCACGTTCTCCGGATCGAGCAACCATGATCAAGTGGGCCGCGCCCTGGCCACGGACAGCCATGGTGACGTCCTGCTTGCGGGAACCTATAAACAGTCCCTCACATTGCCTAATGGCACGCCGCTCAGCGGTGCCAATGACGTTCAGGTCTTCGTGTCCAAATTCAACGGCAGCGGAGGCTTAAAGTGGGCGATCACACCCATGGGTGATAAGGATGACCGGCCAAACGGGGTGGCCTTGGACGGCAACGGTGGTGTGTACGCAGCGGGCAGCTATCAGAAAGAGATCACTTTCAATACGTTCTTTTCCGACGATAACTCGGAAAATCTGTTCGTTGCCAAGCTGCACGACATGGACTTCGATGTGGCCGAATTCCGCGATCCTTCCAGGTTCATCGCTCCGGGACCCTTCTGCATGACCGATGGCCCCTTGAACTTAGCTTCCCTCCTGATCCCCGAACGATCGGGAACCGGCATTGCCGTATTCTCCTCTTCCGGTATCGGATCCAGCGGTAGTAACGGGCCTGGCGGCGCCTTGGGTATGTCGCCAGGAGGCGTGGCCGTGTTCGACAATTCAGGCGATCAGATCGTGATCGATCTGGGCAACACGATCCCTGTCGGGGAAAAACTGATCATCCGCTGGAGAAGCACCGGCGGTGCGGCGATGATGAACGTGCAAGGCTCATTTGCCGGGGCCGGCGGTTTCACTGATCACGGCATGATCACCACCAGTTCCACGGTGATGGTATTGACCGCCGTCGTGGCAACGGCACCGATGCGCTTCATCAAACTGACACGTGCCGGTAGTACCACCTGTGAAGTGGACGGTGTATTCTACAATTTCGGAAGCGCGACCGACGGCACCTGGTCCGGGGACGGTGTTACCGGCACCACCTTCGACCCCTCGGGAATCAGCGGCAATGCGAACATCACCTATACGGCAAATGGTCATAGCACTACGATCACGGTCACGGTCAGTCCGGTCTCCGTCGTCGGCATCCTGACCGGCGGCGGAACGTTCTGCCCCGGTTCCGATGTGCCCTTCTCTCTCGCCGGTCCCATCAGTGGGTCCATCGTATGGCAGACCAGTACGAATGGAGGCACTACGTGGACAAATAACTTCTCCAACCTGACGGTGGACACTCTCATCGGTGTGACCCAGGCCACGTCTGTCAAGGTAAAAGTCACCAGCGGAGCTTGCCCGGCCGCGACAAGCAACACCGTGAACGTCATACCGTTGGACACGGACGCTCCTGTCATTTCGGGCTGCCCCGGCAACATCAACGTGAACGGGTTCACGAACAACTCGGTGGTCAACTGGACCGTACCTACTGCTTTGGACAACTGCACGGGAGTTTCCATTGTCCGCACCTCGGGACCCGCACCGGGAAGCACGTTCACCATGGGCACCACGCCCATCACCTATGTGGCCAGCGACGGTTCGGGCAACACGGCCAGTTGCAACTTCACTGTGACCGTATCCTTCAAGGATCCCAGCGCATTCACGGCCCCGGGTCCGTTCTGCGCCGCCGATGCGCCAGTGGACCTCACTTCCTTCCTCCTCCCGATCGTGCAAGGCCATGGGGCCTCGGTTTTCTCTTCCAGCGGCGTAGCTACCCCAGGCTCGGCCCTCGGTTCAGGTGCGTACGGCACCGGGGCGCTCTTCGACGATCCCGGAGATGAGATCATCATCGACCTCGGTGTCACCATCCCCTCCGGAGGGTCCGTGGTGATCCGCTGGCGGGCGGTCAGCGGCACCGCCGTACTGAACGTGGGCGGAGCCTCCGCAGGAAGTGGCCCTTTTACCGACCTGGGCGATATCACTACCGTTTCATCATCGATGATCTTCACCGCGGTCACCACCACGGTTCCCATGCGCTACCTCCGGATGAGGATGACCGGCAGCGGCAACCTTCGGGTGGATGCGGTACTGTACGACTTCGGCAGCTTGCCCGGCGGCACATAGGGCGGTCCCGGTGTCAGCGGCAATGTGTTCGACCCGGCCGGAATGAGCGGGAACCTCAACGTGACCTACTCCGTCGATGGCCATACCACCACGCATACCGTATCGGTCAGTCCGGTCTCTGTCGCGGGGGTCCTGTCAGGCGGCGGAATGATCTGTCCGGGTTCCGATGCGCCCTTGTCACTCTCAAGCCCCATCAGTGGATCGATCGTGTGGCAAACCAGCACGGACGGAGGCACCTCTTGGACAAGCGACCCCTCCGGGCTGACTGTCGACACGCTTCACGGCGTCATCCAAGCCACGGCTGTCCGGGTGCGGGTTACCAGTGGTATTTGCCCGGCGGATACCAGCAATACCGTACACGTTATACCGATGGACACGAACTCCCCAGTGCTTTCGGGCTGTCCGGGTAACATCACCGTGGGAACTGACGCTTCGGAATGCGGTGCCATCGTGGCCTACACCGCCCCAACGGCAACGGACAATTGCACAGCCCTGGTCACCGTGGAAAACAGCGATGTGGCACAGGTCTCCGGAAGTTTCTTTCCCGTGGGCACCTCATCGGTGGAATTCCGCTCCACTGATGCCTCCGGCAATACCGGCACCTGTTCCTTCACCATCACCGTGACCGATGATGAGGCCCCGGCATTCATCTGCCCTTCGGACACTGTGATCGCTACAGAACCGGGGCTGTGTGGCGCTCACGTGAGCTATGCGTTGCCCACCGCTACCGATCAGTGCGATGGCACCGTTACCGTGACCGCAACGCAAAGTGCGAACGCCCCTGAAAGTCTCTTCCCCGTCGGAACGACCACGGTAGTGCTCACGGCCACCGACGCAGCAGGCAACAGCAGCACCTGCTCCTTCTCCGTCACGGTGAACGACGTGCAGGCCCCGGATTTCACCGCACCGGCCGACACCGTACTGGCAACAGCCCCGGGCCTCTGTGGCGCGATCCTGGACTACACCATCCCCAGCGCCAATGATGCCTGTGATGGCATGCTCGCGGTGATGGTGGTGAACAGTGCCCAGACCCCCGGAAGCACTTTCCCAATCGGAAGTACATCGGTCCTGCTCCGCGCCACGGATATCGCCGGAAACAACACGGAGCACAGCTTCACCGTGACCGTATTGGACGATGAAGCTCCCCTGATCGCCTGCCCTACCGACATCTCCGTTCTTTCGGGATCACCTGATTGTGGAGCACATGTCCACTATTCGATACCCACGGCCATGGACAATTGTGCCACACTGGTCCCCGTGGTGAACAGCGACGCTACCCAAGCTCCGGACAGTCTTTTCCCGGTGGGGGTCACTATTGTCCAATTGGTGGCCAGCGACAATTCCGGCAATACCGGCACCTGCTCCTTCAGCATCACCGTGATCGACGTTTCCCCGCCCACGTTCACCGCCCCAACCGCGGACACCTTGTACATGGACGCGAACGGGCAGGCGGCCATGCCGGACCTGCATGGCCAGTTGGTCGGCTTGTCGGACTGCTCCGGCATGGGGCCGCACGACCAAACGCCCGATGCCGGTTCTGTTGTGACCGGGGATACCACGGCCACCTTGCACTTGTCCGACGGCGTGGGGAACGACACCACGATCTCGGTGCAGATCGTTCTGCTGGACACCATTTCACCCACCATCTCTTGCCCGGACACGATCCACGGCGCGGTCACACCGGGTCAATGCGGTGTGGTATTGAACATCCCCCCTCCTCAATACGGGGACAATAGTGGAATAGCGATCCTGGACAGCACAGGAACGATATTCTCCGGGGATCTATTCCCCGCAGGGACTTACACGGTGAATTACACGGTGACGGACCCCTCCGGTCTTACGGCGAGTTGCCCTACCACAGTGATCGTTCTATCGCCGGTCCTTGAGCTAACCTATCCGGTGGACACGATCTGCTCCTCCGCAGGTCCGATCTCGCCGCTGGGAATGATTACCGGAGGGACCTTCAGCGCCAGTCCGGCCGGATTGAACGTGGACGCTTCCATGGGAGTGATCGCACCGCTGACGAGCACGGCGGGCAGCTATACCATTTACATGGTGTTCGCAGGGCCCTGCCCGGATACGGCAAGCACCACGATCACCATTGAGGCGCAACCGAACGCGGGCACCGATGCCACAACCACCATCTGTTCCATCGGCGACCCTGTTGACCTCTTCGCACTGCTTGGCAACGGAGCTGATGCAGGAGGAACATGGAGCGTCGGGAACGGCACCTATGATCCAGCAATGGACAGTCCCGGCACCTTCACTTACACGGTATCCGGCGGCCTGACTTGCGCGGATGCTCAGGCCAGCATAACCGTGACCGAGACCTTAACGATGAACGCCGGGGCGGACAGCACGATCACCCTTTGCGGGAACGGCACCCTCGTGGATCTCTCAACACTGCTCAACGGCGCCGATGCCGGAGGGGATTGGAGCAACGGAAGCGGACAGTACGATCCGGTCAACGACGATCCCGGAACGGTGATGTACATCGTTGTCGGTAGCGGCCAATGCCCTTCGGACACCGCATTCATCACTGTGCTGGAGCAAACACCTCCGAACGCGGGGGCCGATGCATCCACCTCTGTTTGCACCATCGGCGACCCTGTTGACCTCTTCGCCCTGCTCGGCAACGGAGCTGATGCAGGAGGAACATGGAGCGCCGGAAACGGCATCTATGATCCAGCAACGGACAACCCCGGCACATTCACCTACACGGTTTCCGGCGGCCTGACTTGCGCGGATGCTCAGGCCAGTATTACTGTGACCGAGACCTTGGCGATGAACGCCGGGGCGGACAGCACCATCACCCTTTGCGGGAACGGCACTCCTGTGGATCTCTCGACCCTGCTCAACGGCGCCGATGCCGGAGGGGATTGGAGCAACGGCAGCGGACAGTACGATCCGGTCAACGACGATCCCGGAACGGTGATGTACATCGTTGACGATAGCGGCCAATGCCCTTCGGACACCGCATTCATCACTGTGCTGGAGCAAACACCTCCGAACGCGGGGATCTCCGCAGATCTCGCCCTGTGCAGTAACGGCATCGCCGTCAACCTCTTCACTGCCTTAGGTGGGGCACCGGACAATGGCGGTCAATGGAGC
>Ga0073899_10004721_pt1 | contig 11908 bp, 14 predicted proteins | sample KloWWTmetaKNB5Ph_FD_88975 | JGI IMG/M metagenome (GOLD analysis project Ga0073899, IMG submission 88975) | Active sludge microbial communities from Klosterneuburg, Austria, studying microevolution and ecology of nitrifiers - Klosterneuburg... | ecosystem: Engineered > WWTP > Aerobic digester >...
GATCACGAAGGCCGTTCCGCTCGACATGCTTCAACTGCACGGTGCCGAAAGCCCCGAGCGCGTGGCCGCAGTGAAGGCGCGCTATGGTCTTCCGGTGATGAAGGCGGTGGGTGTCGCGGACCGCGCCGACCTCGCGACGCTCGACCTTTACCAGAATGTTGCCGACCAGATCCTTGTCGATGCCAAGCCGCCAAAGAATGCGGCCCTGCCAGGCGGCAATGGCCTCGCCTTCGATTGGACGCTGCTTTTGGGCCGGGTCTGGCGGCGGCCCTGGATGCTGGCGGGCGGGCTGACGCCCGAAAATGTGGCGCTGGCCGTCCGGTCGACCAATGCCCGCCAGGTCGACGTGTCTTCGGGGGTAGAGACAGCGCCGGGCGTGAAGGACGAGAGCCTGATCCGGGCCTTCATTGCGGCAGCACAGGGATGATCCGGTTCCGCCCGGCCAACGCCGAGGATGTGCCAGCCGTCGTGGCACTTCTGACGGACGATGTGCTGGGTGCGGGCCGCGAGCGGCAGGCCGACGCGGCCTATCTTGCCGCCTTTCACCGGATGCGGGACGAGGGCCACAATCATCTGATCGTTGGCGAGGATGGGGACCGGATTGTCGCCACCTATCAGATCACCTTCATCTCTGGCCTGTCGCTGCGCGCCGCGCGCCGCGCGCAAGTGGAATCGGTGCGCGTGGCCTCTGACCTGCGGGGCAGGGGGATCGGTGCCGCGCTGATGGCGGACGCGGAAGAACGCGCCCGCGCGGCGGGGTGCGGCCTTATGCAGTTGACGACAAACCGCAGCCGCGCCGATGCCCATCGTTTCTATGAGCGGCTCGGCTTTACCCCGTCCCACATAGGCTATAAACGCGAACTGTCTTGAGTGGAGGCGCCAGATGGCCGAAGACCTGATCAACAGCTTCATGACCGGACCCGACGAACAGGGCAGGTTCGGCGATTTCGGCGGGCGCTTCGTGTCCGAGACACTGATGCCGCTGATCCTCGATCTTGAGGAACGCTATGAGTTCGCCAAGACCGACCCGACCTTCTGGGCCGAGATGGACGATCTGTGGAAGCACTACGTGGGCCGCCCCAGCCCGCTTTATCATGCGTCACGGCTGACCGCGCATCTGGGCGGTGCCAAGATCTACATGAAGCGCGACGAGCTGAACCATACCGGCGCGCACAAGATCAACAATGTGCTGGGCCAGATCATCCTCGCACGCCGCATGGGCAAGACCCGGATCATCGCCGAAACCGGTGCGGGTCAGCACGGGGTGGCAACCGCCACCGTCTGCGCGAAGTTTGGGCTGAAATGCGTGGTCTATATGGGCGCGCATGATGTGGAACGGCAGGCGCCGAACGTCTTCCGCATGCGGCTTCTGGGGGCCGAGGTGCATCCGGTGACATCGGGGCGCGGCACGCTGAAAGACGCGATGAATGACGCGCTGCGCGATTGGGTGACGAACGTGCGCGACACGTTCTATTGCATCGGTACGGTGGCGGGGCCGCATCCTTATCCGGCGATGGTGCGCGATTTCCAGTCGATCATCGGCAAGGAAGTGCGTTGGCAGTTGGCGGAGCAGGAAGGCGAAGGCCGCCTGCCCGATACGGTGGTGGCCGCGATTGGCGGCGGGTCGAACGCGATGGGGCTTTTCTACCCGTTCCTTGACGACAAGTCGGTGCGCATCATCGGTGTGGAGGCGGGCGGCAAGGGTGTGGACGACCGGATGCAGCATTGCGCATCCCTGACCGGCGGGCGCCCCGGCGTCCTGCATGGCAACCGCACCTATCTGCTGCAAGATCCCGATGGGCAGATCCTCGAAGGGTTCTCGATCTCGGCGGGGCTGGACTATCCCGGCATCGGGCCGGAACATGCCTGGCTGCATGACACGGGCCGCGCGCAATATGTCTCCATCACCGACGCGGAGGCGCTTGAGGCCTTCCAGCTGTCTTGCCAGATGGAAGGGATCATCCCGGCGCTGGAGCCGAGCCATGCGCTGGCCCATGTGATGAAGATCGCGCCGACGCTGCCGCGCGACCATATCATCGTGATGAACATGTGTGGACGCGGTGACAAGGATATTTTCACCGTCGCCAAGCACCTCGGATTCGACATGAAGGTCTGAGTGACGCGCCTGTCGGCTTAAACTTTTTGCCTACCGCCATAAACCGGCCCCGACGACTGACTCGGGGCCGGTTTTTCGTTCGCCCTATCTGACAAGGGCAGGTCCCTAAACCCGAGTTTAGGACGTTTGGTCTGAGGTTTAGAGACCGGGCCTTAAACTTCAGGCAAATTTATCCTGTCGCCCGGTTCGCGTTGATCTGGGGCTGCGCCGACCAGTGGCGCGGACATCAGGGAGTTACGATCATGAAACGTACAGTCTTTATCGCCGGATGCGCTATCGCCCTCGCAGGTAGCGCCGGGGCTGCCGTTGATCAGGCGCAAGAGCCGTATGTGATGAGTTTCAACGAGTTTGCGGCGGTCAGCGACATGGCGGGTTGGACCCTGCCGGTGGCGGATGAGTTCAGCCGCCGCGGCCGGGGCCGCGATGACGCGCCCGGCGATGACCACGGCGAACATGGCCCGGGCCATACGATGAACGGCGTTTTTGAATCGCCCCTGATGCAGCTGGCGCGCCGGGGCGCTGACGATGGTCCGGGCGACGACAATGATGGTCGTGGCGGGGACTCTGACGATTCCTCGGACGATGATGACAGCAGCGATGATGATGGTTCGGGGTCGGGGCGTGATCGCCCGCGGATCCCCGGCGGATCGGGCTGCGATGACGCAGGCGATGTGCAGGAACATGCCGAGTGCCAGGGGTGAGCCTCTGATAGAAATGGCCCCTCCGGCGATGCCGGGGCGGCCTTCATGAGCGCCGAATGTTTTGACGCAGATGGCGGACACAAACCGAAAGGCAGGAGATACAGATGAAACGCACAACCTTCATGGCCGCCGTCTTTGCGCTGGCCGCAAGCGTGGCGCTTGCGCAGGATGCGACACAAGCCGCCGTCGATCAGTTCAAGGCTGACGGATACACGCGGATCGAGGTCAAGGTCGGCCCGACCCAGACCAAGATCGAAGCGATCAAGGGCGATACCAAGACCGAGGTGGTGATCGATAACGCAACCGGCGCCGTGCTGAAGCGTGAAACCGAAGCGGTCCGTCCGGGCGAAAATGTCACGCCAGGCGTGATCGTCGACACCGACAATGACGATTTTGTCGACGGCTCCGACGACGACGACGACGACAGCGATGATGACAGCGATGATGACAGCGACGACGATGACAGCGACGATGACGACGACAATTCCGGTTCGGGCAACGACGATGACGACGACAACGACAATTCCGGCTCCGGCGGAAATTCCGGTTCGGGCAGTGACGACGACTGATCGAAAGTGACGAAGGCTTGCCCGGGTCCCGCTTCACGACGATACTCGACGAATGCGGGGCCCGTGGCCATGGTAGACAAATGAAACACAGACTTATCGGTGCAAGCCTTTTGGCCCTGGCGCTTTCCGCCGGGGCCGCGTTCGCGAATGCGATCGTAGACACGATCGTCGGCGATCTGCGCGCCCAAGGCTATGTGCAGATCGACGTCAGCCGCACGCTTTTGGGCCGGACGCGGATCGAGGCAACCAGCACCGCTTTCCATCGCGAGATCATCCTTGATCCGCGCACCGGCGAAATCCTGCGCGATTACTGGGAAGTGTTGCTGGATGCTTCGGGCGAGCCGGTTGCCGGAAGTCCGCAATCGCCTTCGCTGGTGGGATCCGGTTCTTCTGGTAGCGGAACATCCGGCTCCGGATCCGGCAGCGATGACGATGACGATGACGACGATGACGACGATGACGACAATTCCGGGTCCGGCAGTTCGGGATCCGGATCGGGTAGCAATTCCGGCAGCGGAGGCAGTTCCGGTAGCGGTGGTGGTTCCAGTGATGACGATGATGATTGATCGGCCGCCCGCCCTTGCGATCCACAATCCCGGAGCTTGCCCATGCGCGGGCGTTTGATCATTGGTCTGATCCTGTCCGCGCAGGCACTTTGCGCGCTGTTTTTCGTGTCCGACATCCTCTTTTCGGTCCTTGGCATCTATGCCCGCCCGCTGGCATGGCAAACCCGCGAATTCCTGGAACTCGGCGCGGCACTGGGCCTGATCCTTGGGGTCGTTCTGGGCGGCGTGGCGCTGCGGCGCATGGCGCGCGACCGCCGCCTCGCCGAGGAGAAGCTTCGCCGCGCTTCGGGCGTCTTCATGGACCTTCTGGAAGAACGGTTCGAGGATTGGGGGCTAACAGCCTCTGAACGCGATGTGGCGCTTTTTGCGATCAAGGGAATGAGCACCGCCGAAATCGCCACCCTGCGGAAGACCGCCGAAGGCACGGTCAAGGCGCAGACCAATGCGATCTACCGAAAGGCCGGGGTCAGCGGCCGCCCGCAGCTTCTGAGCTTGTTCATCGAAGATCTGATGGACGACAACATCCAGCCCGCCGCCTTGACTGCCCCGTTGTCAAAGGCGGGCTGAGGCCTTTTACCCGCCGTAGAGGCGCAAGATGTCCAGCGCCACGACCTCAAGCGCGCGGGCGTGGGTCGCCGCGAGCCGGACTTGCGGGGCGCAGCCTTCGTGATGGGCCTGAAGGAAGCGGGCCGCACACAGGCACCAGCCATCGCCCGGTTTCAGACCGGGGAAACGGTATTCGGGGCGCGGGGTCGTCAGGTCGTTGCCCAGATATTTCGAAAAGGCCAGAAATTCCGCCGTTGCCAGGACGCAGACCGTATGGCTGCCGGTATCTTCAGCGCAGGTGTTGCAATGCCCGTCGCGGAAAAAACCGGTCATCGGCGCCAGCGAGCAAGGTTCCAGTGCCCCGCCCAGCACATTGACCGCCGCCGCTCTCGCCGGGCCGCTCGGGGGGCTGTTGCCGGTCATGTCAACTCCTTTGTTGGGTGTGCCGGTTCAGGGCACGGCGGACAAAAGCAGGAAGACGCAGAAGATCACCAGATGGACGGCGCCTTGCATGACCGTCGTGCGGCCGGTGCCAAAGGTCAATACACCCGCGAAGAGCGTCAGGACCAGCAAGACGACATGTTCGGCCGAAATGCCCAGAACCAGCGGGTCAGCAAGCAGTAGCGACGCGCCCGCCACAATCGGAATGGTCAACCCGATGCTGGCGATGGCCGATCCAAGCGCCAGATTGATGCTGCTTTGCAGTTGATTGGCCAGTGCCGCCCGCAGCGAGGCAATGCCTTCGGGCAAAAGCACCAGCGCGGCGATGACCACGCCCAGAAAGGTCTGCGGCAGACCGGCGGACAAGATGGCCCCCTCGATCGGTTTGGAAATCGCCTTGGCCAACAGGATGACCGCGGTCAGTGACAAAAGCAGCAAGACCAGCGACAGGCCCGCCAGGCGGCCGGAAGGGGCAAGATGTGTGGGGTCTTCGCCCCCTGTGGCGTTCAGGAAATAGTCACGGTGGCGGATGGTCTGCACGAAGACGAACATCACATAAAGGATCAGCGAAGCGACCCCGATGACGATCAGTTGCACAGGTGCGTAGTAGGGCCCATGCACCGCACGGGTGTAGTTCGGCAAGATCAGCGCCAGCGTCGCCAATGTGCCCAGAACCCCGAGTGCCGCCGCCGCGCCGTCGATGCGGAAGGTCTGTTCCCGGTGCCGCCAGCCACCGCAGATCAAACACAGGCCGACGACCCCGTTCAGCACGATCATCACAGTGGCATAGACCGCATCGCGGGCAACGCTGGCACTGCCCGGTGTCTCCGACACAAGGATCGACACGATCAGCGCCACTTCGATCACCGTGACGGCAACGGCAAGCAGGATGGAGCCGAACGGCTCTCCGAGTTTCAGCGCCAGCACTTCGGAATGATGGACGGCGGCAAAGACCGCTCCGCCCAGCGACAGAATGCACAGGATCAGGCCCCACGAGGTCGCGGTTTCGATCAGGCCGAAATGTTTCACGATCAGGACCGCGGCCGCGAACAGCGGAACTGCCACAGACCAGGCCGAAAGTCCCCCGGTTCCATGTCCTGTCATTATCCATCCCCTTGTCGCTCGCGCCATGCTGCCTGAGGGGGCGCCCAAGGTCAATTCGGCCGGGCCATGGTTTGACCCGTCCGGCAGTGGCTCAGGGCGCAGTCCAGTCGATCCAGCGCCCGTGAAAATCAACCCGCCCCAGGGGGATGCGCTCATGGGCGGTCCGTCCCGCCCCGGACCAAAGGTCAAGGATCAGCCCCGCCCCCGGACCCACGCCGTCGACCTCCATGCCCAGTCGGGCCAGCGGGGCCTCTGGCGTGGCTCGCGCGCCGGCCTGGGCCAGAAGGTTTTCGCCCCATGCTTGCCGGTCTGGCGGGAAATATTGCCAGGCGACGGTGTGGAAGATCAGATGCAGCGCGCCGGGCACTTGGGGGGTCAGCCGTTGGGCGAGCCAGTCCACTGCATCGCCACGCGTGACCGGCGGGGCAAGACGCGCGACTTCGTCCAGCGCGGCTTCGGTACGGGTCAGGCGGTCGGGCTGATCGGGCCAGATATAGGCCAGAAGGCGCGCGCGGTCCGCGACCGGATCGAGCGGGTTCAGATCCACCCCCGCGCGGGACAGAACCGGCGGATGGGTTGCGGTGTCAGGCAGATGCCCGCGCCAGTCGGGGGAGAGGGTAAGGGGCGGATCGGCCGGGCCAAGCACGCGCCCGCCGACCGACAGGGCATAGCTGTCCCACAAAAGGTTGATCCCGGCGCTGGCCCCGAGTTCGGACAGGACAAGTGGCAGCCCGATGCACCGATAGAGCCAATGCGCCGCAGCAATTACGGGGGCCGAGCGGCGCACCTCGTTCGTCTGGGGCGCGCTTTCGATGAAGCGCAGGACGAAGGCTTCGTTTTCGCGAAAGGCTGCCGCAAGTACGTCCGACAGGTCAGTGTCACTGGCTGCCCCGGCCTGCCGATAGATCCCTGCCAGCGCTGGGGTCTTCCCGGCCCTGACCAGCGCGTGCAGCGCACCGGCCAGGCCCAGCGGCACGGATGCACCTTCCGGTCCGAGCGCGCCTTGCCAGCCAGCCAATCGCGTGGCCAAGGCCCCTTCCGGTTGCCATCGCTGCGCCAGAAGGTCCAGAGCCCGCGCCGTCAAGGGTGAGCCGAGGGTGGCACAGGCGGCGGACTGGGTGATCAGCGCGTCCCTGAGCGCCGCGGAGAGCATCAGGAAAAACGGTCCAACAACCGTCTGAGCGCCGAAGGCGGAGCCGCTGGCGCTGTGTCGGGCACGGCGCCGGGTGTCGGCTCAGCCGCAGGTGCTGCCTTGGCCCCCGTCTGACGGGTCGTCGATGACCGTGGCGGCGCGGTGCGCAGCGCGACCGCATTCATGAACCGCGCCTCGTCGCCTTCGGCCAGTGCCGCCGCGCCCTCCGACAGCCCGCGCAGCAGGTCATCAAGCCAGTCCTGATCGGCCTTGGCGAAATCCGACAGCACGTAGGGGGCGACCTTGTCCTTGTGGCCCGGATGGCCGATCCCCAGCCGCACCCGCGCGTAACTGTCGCCCAGATGCGCATGGACCGACCGCAACCCGTTGTGGCCCGCATGACCGCCGCCCTTCTTGGTGCGGCATTTGCCGGGCGCGAGATCGAGCTCGTCGTGGAAGATCACCACATCTTCGGGCTGAAGCTTGTAGAAATCGACCGCCGCGCGCACCGACTGGCCGGAGAGGTTCATGAACGTCTCCGGCTTCAGGATCACCACGCGTTCCGTCCCCAGACGCCCCTCGCTGACCTGCCCCTGAAACTTCGCCCGATAAGGCGCAAATCCATGGTCGGCGGCGATCCGGTCCACGGCCATGAAGCCGATGTTGTGACGGTTGCCCGCATATTTCGCCCCGGGATTCCCAAGGCCGACGAAAAGGCGCATGGTCCGGCCCCTCTTGGTTTGCCCGCCAAACTAGGCAATGCCGCCCCCCGTTGCAATCGGGCGCGGGCTTTACACCACGCCCGCAGGGTGGTTTCGTGCGCCGTCAGAGCAAGAGGTATCCATGGGCAAGTCCCCCATCCTGAACGGTGCGCGTGTCACCTTGCGCCCGCCCCGGCCCGATGATGTGAAAGGCCGCGTGGCGCTGGGCCGCGACCCGGAAATCGCGCGCATGTTCGGGGCGCTCCTGCCCGGCCCCCTGCCGGTGACAGAGGACGAGGCGGCAGACTGGCTCGATCATCTGGCGCTGCAGGAACAGGGCTGGATGATCGACCATGACGGGCGGCTGATCGGGTCGGTATTCTTGCATGGGGTCGATCCCGTCGACCGTCGCGCGCGGCTGGCGCTTGGCATCCTTGCCCGCGACTGCCTCGGGCAGGGCATGGGCAGGGAGGTCGTCCGCCTGGTCCTTGGCCATGCTTTCGGGGTGATGGGGCTCCACCGCGTCGATGTGCGGGTTCTGGACTACAACGAACGCGCCCGGCGCTGCTATCTGGCCTGCGGCTTTGTCGAGGAGGGCCGAGAGCGGCAATCGGCGCGGGTGGGCAACGAATGGCATGATGACATCATCATGGGTGTGCTGGCGGATGAATTTGAGGGCGCTGCCTGAGCCAGTCGGACCGCCAAAGAAAAACGCGGGGCCAGATGACCCCGCGTTTCAATTCCGTCCGGGAAGCCCCGATCAGGCTTCTTCGGTTTCTTCCGTCACCACGAGGCCCGACGGCGCCGCGATGTTGGCAATCACGAAGTTCCGCGCGATCGTCGGCTTGACGCCGTTCGGCAGGATCACATCGTTGATGTGGATCACATCGCCAATGTCCTTGCCCGTCAGATCGACGGTGATGTGATCGGGGATGTCGCCCGCCATAACTTCCAGTTCGACTTCCGGGCGCACGATGGTCAGCGCGCCGCCACGCTTCAGGCCGGGGGCCTTTTCGTGGTTTTCGAACGTCACGTGGATGAACAGATCAATGCGGCTTTCATCATGGATGCGCATGAAGTCGACATGCGTCGGCAGGTCTTTCACCACGTCGCGCTGGACGTTGCGGCAGATGACATGCACGTCGTCATGGCCTTCAACCTTGAGGTTGAAAAGCATTTGCTTGAAGCGGCCTGCCTTGAGGTGCTTCAGGAGGTAGTAGAAATTCATGTTGATCGCGACCGGCTCTTTGCCGTCGCCATACACGATGCCAGGTACGTTCCCGTCACGACGGGATTGACGGGCGGCCCCCTTGCCTGTCCCCGTCCGTACCGTGGCGATGAGATCAGTGATCTTACCAGCCATGGGTCTTCTCCATAAAGTTAAGGGCATCCTCCAAGGGTGCATGCCCGAGGTGGGGCCTATAGACGGGAATCGCTTCGAAGGAAAGCGGAAAACGGCAGGCCATGTCGGCGGTGGCAAAGCCACCCGCGCCCCCGGCAGCCTATCACCGCCGTCTGTTGCGCAAGGTGCCGTCATGTCGATCCTGTCTCAAATTCTGGTGGCGCGCGCAACGCTTTATGCTTTTGCCGCGATGGGCATCCTGTGGGGCACCTATGCGGCGCTGATCCCGGATACGAAGGCGATGCTGGGTGCAGGCGACGCGATGTTCGGATCGCTGATCCTTGCCACGCCGATTGCCGCCACAGTGACCATGCTGTTCGCCCCCCGCCTGGCGCCGAAGTTCGGCCAGCATGTCCTGCCCATCGCCTGTCTGGCACTGGCGCTGGCCTTCGCGGTGCCGGGCTGGCTGGCAAGCCCGGTGCTTTTCGCGCTGGCGATGGTGTTCGTGGGCGCGACCAACGGCTTTCTGGACGTGACGATGAACGCGCGCGTCGCCGCGATCGAGGCCGACCGCGGCCTGCATCTGATGAACCTCAACCATGCGGCCTATTCCTTTGGCTATGCGGGTTCCGCGATCCTGACCGGGGTGGCGCGGGATGCGGGCTGGGCCCCCGGCCCGGTGATGGCCGTCTCGGCGCTGGTGATCGCGCTTGGCTCGGTGCTGGCGGTGGAGCGGGGGCAGGGCATCAACGGCTTTGCCCGCGGCGACCGGCGGCCCGGGCGGCTTGGCATGTTGCCGGTCTGGGGCGGGCTGATCGCGATGATTGCCTTCATGTCGGAAAACGCTTCGGAAAACTGGTCGGCGCTGCATATCGAGCGCACCTTGGGCGGATCGAAGCACGAGGGCAGTTTCGGCCCGGCGGTTCTGGCCCTGACCATGGGTGTCGGGCGCACCTTCGGGCAACTGCTGGTCGCCAATGTTGATGAGGGGCGGATGATGCGCTGGGGGGCGGTGATCGCCGCCATTGGCACGGCCATGGTCGGTTTGGCCCCCAGCCCGATGGTCGCTTATGCGGGGCTGATCGTGGCGGGGTTGGGCGGGTCGGTCCTGGCGCCGAACGTTTTGGCGGTGGTGGGGCGGCTGTCGCCGCCCGCGTTGCGCGCTCACATGATCGCGCGGGCCACGGCCCTTGGATATCTGGGCTATTTCTTCGGCCCACCGGCGCTGGGCTTCTTGTCGGAATTTCTTGGGCTGGCCTATGCGCTCGTGGTCATGTCGGGCGTCATCTTGCTGGTGCTTGTGCTTTATCCGCGCCTGATCACATCGGCGCCGTCGCCAAGTCACAAAACGTGATTGTTTCTTCCTGCCGCGGGTCTGTATCAGTCCCTCAAAGCGCTTTGAATATCGGGTGAACCATGTCGATCCGCACGGCTTTCCGTCTGTCGCACGCCCCCATTGCCGGTTTGATGGCGGTGGGGATCTTCTGGGGTGGATTTGCCGCCTATATCCCCGATTTCAAGGTGCGGATCGGGGCGAGTGATGCTGAACTCGGGCTGGCGCTGATCGGTTCGGCGGCGGGCGGCATGGTCGCGATGTATCTTGCGCCGCGGCTGACCCAGACGCTTGGCCGGATGATGCTGCCGGTGGCGGCGCTTCTGCTTGCCATCGCGCTGGCCTATCCGCTTCTGGCCGGATCGGTGCCCGCCTTCGCGCTTGCGCTCGCAGGGATGGGGGCCAGCGTCTCGATGCTCGACATCGGTTCGAACATGCGCCTCAGCGATCTTGAGGAACGCCACGGCCTGCATCTGATGAACCTTAATCATGCGATGTTTTCCTTTGCTTTTGCCGGGGCGGCGCTGGCCGCAAGCCTTGCGCGCCGGTCGGGCTGGCCGCCGGAATGGCTCTTTCCGTTCCTTGCGGTGGGGATCCTCCTCCTGATCCTGCCGATGATCGAGCGCGCCGGCTGGCATGTCGCCCCGCCCGCGCCCGACGGTGCCGGTCATGACGGTTTGTGGGGCGCGGTCCTGCCGGTGGCTGCGATCCTGTTTCTGGCCTTCGTGTGCGAGAATGCGACCGACAGCTGGTCTGCCCTGCATATCGAACGCACGTTGGGCGGCCCGGCGGGGGATGGCGGCTTTGGTCCGATGATGCTCGGCCTGACCATGGGGATCGGTCGCCTGTCGGGCCAGTTCGCCGCGCAACGGCTGGGCGAGGCGGGGCTGATCTTCTGGTCAGCGGTGGTGGGTGTTCTGGGCGCCATCGCCATCGCAGCCGCGCCGACCCCACTGACGGCTATCCTCGGCGTCGGGCTGATGGGCCTTGGCGTGGCGGTGGTGGTGCCGTCGGCCAACTCGATCCTGGGCAAGATGGTGCGCCCCGATCAGCGCGGCTACGCGATCAGCCGGGCCTGGATGGTCGGCTTCACCGGCTTTTTCATAGGCCCGACGCTGATGGGTCAGGTGGCCGAGTGGGCGGGCCTGCGCGCCGCCTTCGCCGGGGTGGCGGTTCTGATGGCGGTCATGCTGCCCATCGCCCGTGCGGTCGGGCGGCGCGACGCGTCTCAGCGGTAGCGGGTTTCGAACCCTTCGGGGATCAGAAGGTTGTGACGGCCCAGCCCCTTCACGCCCTTCTCGCCACAAAGCGCCATCGTTATGTCGAGTTCCTTTTGCAGGATATCGAGCGCCTTCGC
>Ga0073899_10004722_pt1 | contig 11903 bp, 11 predicted proteins | sample KloWWTmetaKNB5Ph_FD_88975 | JGI IMG/M metagenome (GOLD analysis project Ga0073899, IMG submission 88975) | Active sludge microbial communities from Klosterneuburg, Austria, studying microevolution and ecology of nitrifiers - Klosterneuburg... | ecosystem: Engineered > WWTP > Aerobic digester >...
CAAACTCAGGTTTCATTTTCTCATTTTCTTGCTGGAGAAACCTACCGTGCCATATCATAAAATCTGCCAGTGTTTCGTCATCTGCACTTCCTAGTTGATGGAGCAGGGTAGAGCCCTCCTCGCAGTTCAAAACCAAGGAGGCAGCAAGATGTTCTGGAAGTTGATCGGAGAGTAGCGCGACATGCTGGGTGTAGGAATTATCTCGGTCAAGTCCCCGATCTAATGCCGCAATCACTTTGGCACGACACGCACCTATGGTGTCCTTGAGGTATTTTCGACTTCTCTCGACTTCCTCCTCGCGCATATGTGGCGGGAGGAACTGTAAGCCTCCTATCGACACAATAAGCCGATTGCCTTCAATCGTGTCCCAGTCATTCGACAAAGAGTGTCCGTTTGTCTCTGCATGCTCGACTGTCACTTCTGTGGGGTCGACCACTCTCTCATCTCCCCATGCGTGGAAAGAGAAAGGGCCCATGGCTTGTTCATGCCACGGGGGATTGTCGAGAGCAATTTTGCCAATCTCAGAGGGCTTTCCGACTGAAGAATCGCTAGGTTGCGCTATGATTTCAGGTGATTTTTTTTGTTTTTTTGGTGACATTTGCCATTATTATAGCAAAACATGAGCATTTTGTCAAGCTAGAACCACTGTGCATGTGTCAGCCGCCAGGTAAGGCTGATGACAAGCCTCTGACCTATCTTTGACCATAGCTTGTACTGCAGTGGCTTGACGGGTAAATCATAGCAGCCGACATAGTCAGTCACGTGCTTATTGAAGCTCGTTTTAAAACGGCCGACACCATAAAACGGATGCGACTCGTCATTGATTCGGCTAGAATGCGGCGCGCCGCAGAGGTCGTAACTCGTCACGCCGCGTTCACTCATCCAGGTCATAATTTCCCACTGCAAGAGATGGCTCGCGCCGTACGCGGTGCGCTCTCGAATGCTTGCGCCGTCTTTGTAGAGGCCTTTTTGGCCGAGGTACATGGCGTAAGCCCCAGCGACAACCTTATCTTCGAAGTAGGCAAAAAACAGCTGTCCGTGGCCGCTCTCGGCAAATGCTTTCCAAAACGTCTTGTAGTACTCGAGATCTCGCACTGATGATTCAAACCGACCCGCTGCGGTGTCTACCAGCAAATCGTACATTGTCTTCATGTTTTCATCGGTGAGCTCGACAGCTCGCGCCACGACGCCGTCTCTTTCAGCACGTCTAACCGCATGGCGACCTTTTTGATTAAAATTCTTCATGACTTCTTCGAGAGATGACGAGAGATCGATAATCACCGTCGATACATTTGGCTGCACGGGTGAAGTCTTCACGAGACCGAGCGCAGCAAGTTCTGGGTGCGTCTCTTCAGACTCGGGTATTTCGGGTTCGATTTTGACAGCGAACACGCCATTTTCAGTTGCAAACCGTTGTATTTCCGGCAACAGCACCTTCAACGCTGAGATCGATGTCTCTCCTGGGCCTTTCGGCAAGTACCAATATTTTCCAAGGAGCGGAACGTGTTTTTCCAGGATTGTCACAGGCATTTCATCAAATGTAGCGTAGCGGGGAAGCCAGCCGTTACGCCGCTTTGTCTCTGCGACTTCACGCGACGCAAACACGTTGCCTCCGTCAGGATTTTGTACAATCATCTCGTCCCACTGGAGGACGGATTCATTTGGTGCAAATAGGGCAGTCATTGTCACTTATTGTATCAAAACACCGCCGAGTGTGGGCGGTGCTAAGCAATAACTACAAAATAGAACTTTAAGCGGGCAACTTCGTCGCGAGTTTACCCATATCTCGCTTGGTACTTTGCACCCGATACGATCCATCGCCTCTCATGCGAAGCGTGTTGGCAAAGTCGTCAGCGTCGCAATCGAGAAGCGCCCGAACCTTTTCCCTCATCAAATCGTAGGGCGCATGGCCAGCTGCAGGCATAAACTTTAGGTCTCGTGCGCCGACATCTTGTGCGATGCGTTTCGGTAGCGGAAGTACTTCACGCCATGTACCAGCGCTGACATCGTGTCTTGTCAGGTATGCAGCGTGCTTACCAGCAATAGGACTAATCGCCAGCGCATGCTCTCCGAAGATATCTCCACGGCTATCCATATCTTGCATGACGAGGACAATGTAGTCTTCGTCCACCATCATATCGGACTCTTTTTCAGCCTTGGATTCGTCGGTGTTTTCAGTATCCGCTGCTTGATCAGACTTTTCGAGTTTCATGGTTTTGCCAGTTTTCTTGCCATGGGCGAAATAGCTGACATGCTTGCCCCATATTTCGCGAACCTCTTCGAGTACGCGGATTCGCTCTAGGTCAACATGTGCTTTTTCGGCATTGCTGAGACGTTCTACAATTTCCCGAGCAAACTCGACCATGTCTGTTCCTGCGGGGAGAATCGTAAAATCAAGCTCTTGGTGTGGGAGTATTATTTCCGATGTGTCACTGGGTACATCTTCAGGTGAAGTTTCAGAGATGGCACCGTAGTGCTGGAGCATGGCAGTGACCTCATCACTCTGAAGATATTTCAGAGTTCGAGTTACTTCGCGACGAACTTCATTTGGGTTCGATTCGATACGTCGCACCAAGAAGTCCGCACCATTATCAATATCCCTTTCAAGTGATAAATCATCGAAATGCGTTTGCCTGACCTGTCTTGCCGACCTTCGAGAGTACATGAACGTAGACATGATTTCTGTCTTAAGAGTAAGTTCGAGGTTTGTAGCATAATCATCTGGGTCAATCGCATCATAAATCTTATCTGCTAAAACTGCTACATCTCCAGAATAAGAAAGTAGGTCAAAACCTAACGCGTCCCTCTGGCACTCGCGCAGATACTGCGTTGCCTTTTCAATCGAGACAGCGCCGTGATCATTTGCAAAATCATATCCGTCGTCCGCTAACTTTTGAGTGATGATTCGAAGCTCATTTACCAACTCAGGTAACATAGTTCGTAATACATCGGCTTCAACAGGTTTATTCTTTGACGGTTCGGCGGTGTATCGTGCAGCGGCAAGGAGTGAGCCCGGAACTGTTCGAATCGGTTCACCGGTAGCCACTGAGTCAAGTTCAAACATAGTAACGAGTTTTTCCATGGTTTGCTCGGGGCTAAGCGGTAGCTCAGGAGCCGGTTGGCTGATCTCTCGTGGTGCTGGTCGCCGCTGGGGGCGATAACTACTATGTTTAGGTGCCATAATGCTGATACTATAGCAAATTAAGTCATATTTGTCAATATCTAAACACACCGGCCATCGAGACCGGTGCGCGTAATATTTCCATCGTACTACTGTTGCTGGCTGAGGAAATCAATCTCTTTGATGATATCGAGCAATGCTTCAGCACGCTTGGTTTCATCAGGGATGGATCGTGCAGCTTCGTGAGCTGGGCCTACAAGTGTCTTGTCGTCTGTCGAGCGGATAAGCAGGAGGTACGTGTCAAACTTTTCGACTGGCTCGAGGTTGAGCTTGTCGACAAGAGGGCGGAGCTCGCCGAGAGCTTCTTGTTTGATGCCATCGAGTTCACTCGCTGCAGCTGGCGCAGGAGGCATAGCCGTCATCGTTACAGGATCGGGAAGCGCTTCATAAGCGACCGGTTGCTGTTCGACTACGCTGTCCCCAGCCATAGGCGCAGGAACGGTAGTACCGTCGGGTAGTGTCGTCGATCCGTCAGCTGGCGTCAATGGCGCAACTGGCATCATGCCGGCAGCGACAGGAGGCACGATATTACTCATGGCCTGTCCATTATTTGAGGCGTCTACCTCAGTGTCGTTGTTTACACCAGCGAGAACTTTTGCAAGTTCCTGGTCATCGCTAATCGGCTGTGATGATTGCGGTTTAATATCCATGCCCACCTCTCTAACAATATTTAAAAGCCTTATGCTTATTTAGTTAATACTGTATCATGAGATTAATACGAACTGCAAGAATAAAGGGTGGGGAAATGCTCGACGATGCCAATGTCTTAAAACAGCGTGACGCAAAAGGCGCTCTCGATGTGGCCGCTGCGCTATTTGAGCAGACAAAATTTGATGTCCAACTGCGCGACGCCGATCACGACAACCGAAAGATCAATCAAATAGTCATCGCAGGCATGGGTGGATCGGCGCTAGCCGCTGACCTGGCAAAATCTCTGCTCGCAGAGGTTATCGATGTACCACTCGAAGTGATCAAAGGCTACGAACTGCCGCTATATGTTGGCAAGCATACCCTCGTCATCACCAGCAGTCACTCCGGCAACACAGAGGAAACTGTCGCATGCCTCGAGCAGGCTATCGCTCAAAAAGCACAGATCGCTGCGACCGCTACTGGCGGACAACTCGATGAGATCTCCGAAGCAAATTCGATCATGTTCGCCCACATGCCACACGATACGCAGCCGCGAATGGCAGTCATCTACAATCTCCGCTCGATTATCCGAATCTTGGTCGAATTTGGCATGGTCAAACAGTCGTTTTACGATGAGATAACATCGACTGCCGAATGGCTCGGTGAAGAATCAGCTCGCTGGTGCAAAGATGTTCCGACAAAACTCAATTACGCCAAACAGCTCGCTCTCCTTGCTGTAGGCAAGACACCGATTTTTTACTCTGGCTCACTTATGGCGCCTGTCGCCTACAAATGGAAAATCAGTTGGAATGAAAATGCAAAGAATGTCGCATTTTGGAATTATCTGCCAGAGTTTAACCACAACGAATTCCTCGGCTGGACATCTCATCCGATCGAGAAGCCGTTTGTGATATTTGATCTCGTCAGCGAATTTGAGCACCCACGAGTTCTCAAGCGCTTTTCTCTGACCGACAAACTCCTTAGTGGCAAACGGCCAAAAGCAAATATCATCCCTCTAGCAGGGGAATCCGTCATGGAGCAGACGCTCTGGGCGTGCATATTGGCTGATTTTGTCAGCATCTACGTCGCGATTCTCAACGGTGTCGACCCAACACAGGTCGACTTGATCGAAAAGTTCAAAAAAGAACTCGTCTCGTAACTAATTAGTGATACTGCCGAAGTGACTCAATCGTGTCTTTGCGCGCGGCGCGGATAGCAGGGTAGAGGCCAAATACGATGCCTGTGCCCACTGACATCGCAAAGGCTGCCGCAACTGTGTACCAATTGAACTGTGGTGCGAAGAACAAAAACGTACTGATGACAAAAGCGCCGACGTAGCCGAGGAAGTAACCAAGCGCGCCGCCGAGCAGGCTGATCATCAGTGACTCACTCAAAAACTGCGAGACGATATTGGCGTTTGACGCACCGACGGCCTTGCGGATACCGATCTCACGAGTGCGCTCTGCAACACCGACGAGCATGATGTTCATCACGCCGATTCCACCGACGAACAGAGAGATCGCAGCGATTGCTATCATGACTTGCGCCAGTCCAACAAAGAGTCGGCTCGTTGGCTTAGCGATATCGGCACCCGAAATGACCGAAAAATCTTCTTCTCCGAGATGGGTCTGGTAGAGGAGTTTGCGAACCGAGTCGGTCACTGCCGCCATAGATGTCGAACCATCGGAGCGGATGTTTATCTGCTGGATCTGCGCGCGACCCTGGTGGAATGCCTTGCCAGCTTCGAGGCTCACCAAGGCGGCTCGGTCGAAGTCGACATTGTTGTAATTTATCGGGTTCTTGGTCTCATTGAGGATACCTATGACGGTGAAGCGTTCGCCGCGCATTGTAAACGTCTGCCCAATCGGACGATCGGTTCCGAATAGGTCAATCGCGAGCTGGGCGCCGATGACAGCCGTATCTTGGTCTGTCGCGCTATCGAGGAACTGGCCGTCACGGACGGTTAGCTTCGTGACTTCGGTAAATGATGGTGTTGTTGCGACAACAACATTATTTTTTACCGTCGTTTTATTTGACTTCAGCGTGCTATCGATCGTCATGATCGGCACGGCAGCGGCCACTCCTGGCAACTTTTCTATGGCGGTAACGTCATTTTCCGTCAGAGTACTGGTGCTAAATGTTTTTTGAGTAACGGGGCTAGTGACGGCATTCGGATCCCGCGTCTCAAGGCCCGGGCGGACGATGGCCAAGTTGCCGTCAAGTGCCTCGACTTGTGATTCGATGACCCTGTTTACGCCCGCTGTGAGGGCCAGGATAGCTACGACGCTGCCAACACCGATAGCAATGCCAAGTGTCGTCAAAACACTACGAGCACGGTTGCTGCGGAGTGAGCGATAGGCATTTTCAATATGGTCAAAAAATATCATTTCTTTCCAGCTTCCCTTCTCTTTGTCGATTTCTTTTTGACGCGCTTGGCGGCAGGAGATTCGACAGATTGCTCTTTCTTTTTGGCTGTTGAAGCGGCGCTATTTCTGCGGTTGAGTGGGATCGTGACTGATTCTGTTTCGCTTGCCGCCACCTTGATCTTGATGTCGCTCGCGATTTTGCCGTCGAGCATTTTGATGACACGGCTGGCGTAGCTCGTCAGATTTGGATTGTGTGTCACCATGATGATAGTGTTGCCACGACGGTGCAAATCGGCAAGTTCTTCCATGATTACGTGGCTCGATCGGCTATCGAGGTTTCCAGTTGGCTCGTCGGCGAGGATAATCGAAGGTTTATTGACGAGCGCACGGGCAATTGCAACGCGTTGCATCTGGCCACCTGAGAGTTGCCAGGGCATATAGTATTCGCGTTCCTGCAGATGGAAAGTTTTGAGGATATCGCTGGCTGCCTCGAGGCGAGCGGTGCGACCGATGCCTTTGTAGGTGAGGGGAAGAGCAACATTTTCGAGCACAGTCAGGCGGTTAATCAGATTAAAACTCTGGAAAACAATACCGATCTGACTCGAGCGGATCTTTGCATGCTGAATGTTTGAAAGCCGCTCAACAGGTTTGCCATCAAGCATATAGTCGCCGTCTTCGGCGCGGTCGAGGAGCCCCAATACATTAAGCAGTGTCGTCTTGCCGCAACCGCTAGGCCCCATGATGGCAATAAATTCACCCTTGTCGATACGCAAATTAACCCCATCAAGAGCATTGAAGCCCGCGTCGCCAAGTCCATAGCGTTTCGTGAGGCCCTTTAATTCAATAACCGGTGTTTTTTTGGCGGTCTTTGTCATCTAAGCTTCTATTATAGGGTGTCATGAAGAGCAAAAGCAACAGATATAAAATGTATAAAATACAACCTTTTTGTGATAAGCACAAGTATAACTGTGCTATATAATAATTCTTGTGCATTTCATGGAGAGATGGCCGTGAAGCGCCGGGCTTCTCGCAATCCGCCAGTCGGCGGATGAGAAAAGTCCAAGCGGATATAGCGAGCATCTGTCAGCGACAGAGCGAAGCGCCGTGGATACGAGGCCGGCGAGAACGCGCTCTATGTGCAGTGCAACATTAACAGTTTGGAGAGATGGCCGAGTGGTTGAAGGCGCACGCTTGGAAAGCGTGTATGCTCGCAAGAGTATCGCAGGTTCGAATCCTGTTCTCTCCGCCAGAACAAGCAGCTCTAGGTCTTTCGATTTAGAGCTGCTTGTTTTCGCAAAAAAGCATTTCTACGCTAAAGGTGCAGGAGTCTCAACATTGACAAAGCCGACATCATCATACTGTAGTAGGTCTATCGGTTTTTCCACGCACATCTACACGTAAGGACTCGTCATGCGAATTCGTTTGTTCTGGGCCACGCTGGTTTGCGCAATCGCGTACTTCGGTGTCAACTGTGAAATCAGCAAGGCCGCTATGTTCTTCCTCGCCATGGGAGTAGGTCTCTTCGTTACAGTGGCGATAGTACTGCTGCTAACTGAGGATGAACTTGTCGATGCCGACATCCGGAACCCCTGAACGGCCTCGACAAGGCAGAGCACCTCAGAGAGAGTCAGACGCGTTGCGGTAGAGAAGCCAATCCACTGGGGGTGAACACCTCCAGCGCCCCCATGCGGCAGCATGGGGGCTTCGACTATTCAAACACCTAATAGTGTCTTGAATTGGTCATACAGTGATGATTTTCACATCACAAAACAACCGAGTTCGCTATAGTCTAGCCAGTGACCCCCTATCTCCATGCAGTTCGTGCACTCACGACATTACTCTTTCGTAGACTTGCCGTGCCATTGGCATGGTTTGTCGGGGGCATTTTTACCATCACCATCGCCACGGCACTAGTGCTCACCATCGCCGTTTCTATCTGGTGGGGACTGGCGCTAATCGTTATATTGCCACTTGCAACACTAACAACAGGACTGGGGGCATTTGGATGGCTCATGTCAGAGAGGTTACTCCCGCGGAGACTCACTTCGAGCGAGCATGAACAGCTCATTGTGTTCACAGACAAGATCATCACCGTCGCCGAAGCGCGAGCAACACCGCTGCCGATACTCGGCCTCTATGTCGCACGTGACCTCATCGCTCATCCCAAAAATACCTACGTCGAAACACTTATTACTAACGTCACTTCACTTCGGTCAGACTTCACCCAGATAGTAAAAATATTCAGATAACGCTCGTGATATACTGTAACTATGCAAAACGACGAGCAAAACCCAGCAGCCTGGCAACAGCCGGACGCAAGTCGTTCTGGCGCGCCCTATCAAGCGCCAGCTATTGAAGCGCCTGTCGAACCTGTTACTGAATCGCAGTCGGTCACGCCCGTAATACCCGTACAGGCGGTTGCTGCTCCCGAGCAACCTCTCGAGGAGCTTGAAACGCCCGAACAAGGAGATGAACCAGACGAGGCAGCGGGGGCCGACGACGAAGACATACTCAGATGGCAAGCTGCTGAATATATCGAACATGACCGAAGCACAGGCTGGTACGCCGTATTTGCGGTCGTCGTCATAGCACTCATCGCAGTCGCTATCCTCTTGTTCAAATCATGGACATTTGCGCTCCTGGTGCCAGTCATGGCGCTCGCGTTATTTGTCTACACCCGTCGCCCACCTGCGATCATTGACTATGCGCTATCGAGAAAAGGTCTTTACGTCAACGACAAGCTACAGCCGTATGATAGCTTCAGGGCATTTAGCGTCGTATCCCACGGCGGCCACCACTGGGCTGCCCTCATCCCGCGCAAGCGATTCCAGCTCGCACAGTCTGTCTATTTTCCAGAGGAAGTCGGCGAGCCACTTGTCGATATGCTCGCAGCGCGTATGCCGATGCAAGACGCACAGCCCGACCTGTTTGACAGAATCATCTCACACCTTCGCATCTAGCAGGCTTGTCTCTACCTCTGGTATGTGATACTATTAACTTCGTTCGCTTGGCTTTTTGAGTCTCGCAATGCACCTTCTAGTTACACTCTGTTCTGGGTAAAACCTGGACAGAATCTGCACCCGTAGCTCAGCTGGATAGAGCGTTTGCTTGCGGAGCAAGAGGCCGCACGTTCGAATCGTGCCGGGTGCACCAAGAAAAAAGACCCATCGTTGATGGGTCTTTTTTCTTACTAGTTTTTTAAGTCCTCAATCGCACAATCAACAACCACCGTGAGTTCATGATCAATTGTATTTCCTAAAACCATGTATGCGAAAGCTTCAGCAAAGGCTTCATGGGGCTTCTCGGGGTCCTGGTTGTATAGCTGGGTGGGGGACTTTGCCGCCAGTCCGTCCGCGCGATGAAGCCGCTCATGCTTTGGCAGGTGCAAGTCAGCTCTCTCCTCGAGTATGTGACCTACTTCATGAATAAGTTCGTAATACGCCGCGGACATATCATAGGCCTCTTCGCCCACAGCTCTCATCCGATCGCCCTCATCTGCAAATCCATTTTGTGCGTAAAGAGCATCTTCCTCGCGCAGAGTCAGGAGCATTTTCTGACGATCGAGCACGATTCGGTTCTGGTCGCCAAATGCTTCGCCACCACTTTCTGTTAAGCCATCCCCCACTTGAACTTCGAGCCCCCTAAAAAGCTCGGCAAATTTCCCGTCAAAAAAGTCATCAAGTCGTTCAATGGCAGCCATAATTGCCGTCTCAAGCTTTGATTGCTCTTCGGAACTTGCCAGTATGTCGACGGTAACGCCGCATTCACCGTTATGTACTAAACAAAATAGCGTTTCGCTTGAATCGTGGTGGGACTCTATGTGTGGGTGACGGCCCGTCGCGAGCTCATGGCCTGAATTTGCTGTCATTAGGCTCAATTATAGACCATACTGCCGCTAATCCTGCACCCACCTCGATAAACAGGGTTGGGGTGTTGAACTATAAAATATCCGACACCTAGTTATGGATACAGACAAGATCGAGCCAACAGGCACGCCAAATGCCACCTGGGCAAGACCGATTTGCTATCATTAACCTATGACTATGCAAATAACTCTGGTAACGGGTAACAAAAACAAGCTCTCAGAATGGCAGCGTATCTTGCCCGACAGCGTCGAGCTGGTAGCTCATGATGTCGATGTCGTGGAAATCCAAAGCCTCGACCCCGAAGAAATCGTTGCCGACAAAGCCAGGCGTGCTTACGAACAGCTGCAGACACCGGTCATCGTCGAGGATGTCTCGGCTGGTCTCGATAAATTAGGAGGGCTACCCGGGCCTTTTATTAAATTCTTTTTCAAGAAGATGGGCGACGACGCTTTATTCACGCTTGCAGGCAGACCGGGAGAGATCGCAAAAATTTCCTGCGTGATAGCCTACTATGACGGCGCGAAACTCTTCACCGTCAGAGGTGAAGTCACTGGTACCGTCGTTGCACCCCGCGGCAGCAACGGATTTGGACTTGATAAGGTCTTCATGCCGGACGGTTCAAACAAGACCTACGGCGAGATGACTCCAGACGAGAAAAATACTGTTAGCCATCGCTCAAAAGCAATTCGGCTGTTTGTTGAGAAGTTTTCCGAGAGCATTGGCTAGCGGGGGATATCGCCAGCGAGCTGGCTCCTCCATTCGCTTGCGAAAAAATGTAAACACTTTTTCGCTTCACTCACTACGCCGAACCGCCCGCCAATTTGCTTCGCAAATTACGCGGGGGCTAGATATCCGCCCCAATCTCGCAAATTAATAGACCAGTACAGCCGTACTGGTCTATTAATTTGGCGGAGGAGGGGGGATTCGAACCCCCGCTACAGGTCTCCCCATACTAACGATTTAGCAAACCGTCCCCTTCAGCCACTTGGGTACTCCTCCACGAGTTTTTTGGCTGAAATGTATGAGTAAAGCCCCGTTATTGTACCATGAATCACCCTCGGGGTATAGGGGTAGGGCGGGCAATTTGGCATGAGATATACCCGTGCGCTGGACTTATTGTTTTTGTATCTCAACAATGCTTAATTTATTGATACACTAGTAGGTGAGTAGCGGAAGCAAACATTTGAGCATAAAAAGCTCTCTTGACCACTGCTAGCAAACTGGACAATATTGTAATTATTTGATATAATATAGGGGAAATATGAAATACTCATCAACCGCCAAAAAGCTTCCTATCCTCGCCGCACTTGCCGGACTAGCCTCTGTTCTCTCGACGCTTTCTGCGGGCGCCTACGTTCATGCCAGTTCTGTTGTGAACGGCGTCAACGCAGCACGTGGCGATGATCAGCCAGCTATGTTGTTCGGCGATGCAGGCGTATTTTCTACGATCAGCAACGTACTACTGTTTATCGTAGGTGCAATTGCGGTCATCATGATCGTCATCGGTGGGCTTCGCTACGTCATCTCTGGCGGCGACAGCACACAGGTGCAAGCTGCGAAAAATACCATCCTCTATGCGCTTGTCGGCGTCATCGTCGCTATCTTGGCATACGCAGCAGTAAACTTCGTTGTAGCGAGCTTTATACCCTCTGGAGTCAGTAGTCCCGGTAGCAGCGCGCCAGCAACTGGCGCATCAACTCGCTAGAAATCTTATGCTAGTGATAAAAAGAAGCTCGATGAGCTTCTTTTTTAGGTGGTTTTATGGGGGGATAGCGCTTCGCTTCTTCATTCACTTGGCGGGGGGATATCGGCGACACTGTCGCCTCTTCCGCTCGCTCAAAGAGAAAATGCCTTTGGCGC
>Ga0073899_10004723_pt1 | contig 11903 bp, 8 predicted proteins | sample KloWWTmetaKNB5Ph_FD_88975 | JGI IMG/M metagenome (GOLD analysis project Ga0073899, IMG submission 88975) | Active sludge microbial communities from Klosterneuburg, Austria, studying microevolution and ecology of nitrifiers - Klosterneuburg... | ecosystem: Engineered > WWTP > Aerobic digester >...
CCCCCCTCGCCGCGGTGGCGAACGTGTCCTGCGGTCGTGACGGCGCGGCTTGGCACGTCCTCCATCGGAGGGTGGACCCGCAGCCGGGTTGAGGGGATCATGTACAACTCATGCCGCAGCCTGGCGTCACCATGAAACCGTCCGCTACCACCTCCGGCAACGAAGTCACCGGCCCGCTGGCGGCCAGCGCCGGCGCCGATGCCGACGAGGCCACCCGCGTCGTCACGGCGCCACCCGGTCTCGGCCCGCTCAACGACGAAGCCACCCAGGTGGTCACGCCGCCACCCGGCCGCGGTGCCCGGTCCGACGAGCCCACCCAGCTCATCACCCCCAGCGGCCGCCCGGCCACTGGGCCCGGCGGCACGCTGCCCGGCCCGGCCAGCACGCTGGCGCCGATCGCAGCGGCCACGCCCGAGGCGCACGTGCGACAGGTCGGCCGCTACCGCATCGAGTCGCGCCTGGGCCGCGGCGGCATGGCCACCGTGTACCGCGCGCACGACCCCTCGATCGGCCGCGACGTGGCCATCAAATTCCTGCACGCGTCGTTGTGCGAGGACGACGACTGCCGCATGCGCTTCCTGCGCGAGGCGCGCGCCGCCGGCGGCCTGTCGCACCCCAATATCGTGATCGTGCACGACGTCGGCGAGATCGAGAACCGGCCGTACATGGCGATGGAGCTGATCGAAGGCGCGTCGCTGGCCGACACGCTGGACAAGCAGAAGTCGCTGTCGGTGCGCGACGCCGTGATCATCACCCTGCAACTGGCGCGCGCGCTCGAGTATGCGCATGCGCGCGGCATCGTGCACCGCGACATCAAGCCCGGCAACATCATGCTGCTGCGCGACGGGCAGACCATCAAGGTCACCGACTTCGGCATCGCGCACATGGACGACGGCACGGGCGAGCAGCGCACCCAGGTCGGCACCGTGATGGGCACGCCGCAGTACATGTCGCCCGAGCAGACGCGCGGCGAAAAGCTCGACGGCCGCTCCGACCTGTTCTCCGCCGGCGTCGTGCTGTACCAGATGCTGGCCGGCGAGCGCCCGTTCCGCGGCGACAGCATGGTGGCGGTGGCGACCCGCATTGCCACCGAGGACCCGGTACCGGTGACGCAGAAGCGGCCCGAGGTGCCAGCCTCGCTGCGCCGCATCGTCGACCGCTGCCTGGCCAAGCCGCCGGCGCAGCGTTACCAGTCGGGCAAGGAACTTTCCGAGGCCCTGGTCAAGGTGCTGGCCGAGCTCGACGAAACGGCGCGCGAGAGCGACAAGCCGCGCATCATTCCGCTGCGCGTGAAGTGGGCGCTGATGATGAGCCTGATCGTCGCCGTGGTCATGGGCATCACGGCCGCCGTCATCACGCAGCGCCAGTACGCGGCGATGATGGCGCAGGTCTCCGACTACGGTGCGTCGCTGGCGCGCTTCATCGCGGCGCAGAACGCGGCGGCGGCGCTCGGCGAGGACTGGGAAACGGTCGACGTGGCGGTGGCCGAAATCATGAAGACACGCAATTTCGAGCGCATCACCGTCGTCGACCGCGGCGGCATTGTGCAAGCGGCCAGTCAGGGTGCGCTCGTCGGGCAGCCTTACCAGCCACCCCCCGGCAGCGAAGGTCTGGGCACCGTCGACGGTGCGGCGGCCACGCGCTACGCGGCCGGCGGCGAGCCGGTGCTCGGTTTCGAGGTCCCGGTGCTGTTCCAGAATGTCCAGGTGGGCCGGGTGGCGCTCGGCATCCCGGAGGCACCGGTGACCCGGATCGCGCGGCTGTCGATCACGCTGATGATCGTGCTCGCGGTGGTCACGGTGCTGGCGGTCGCGATCGCGATGTACTTCGTTGCCAACTGGTTCGCCAAGCCCATCCGCACCGTGAGCGAGGCCATGGCGGAGATCGCCAAGGGCCGCTTCGACCACCGCATTGCCGAACACCGCAAGGACGAATTCGGCGAGTTGTTCGCCGCTTTCGACGGCATGGCCCATGCATTGCAGCAACGCTTCCCGGAATCGCCTTCGCCGCCGACGCCGCCCGTTGCAGGCCCGGCCACGCCCGAGCCGGGTTGAATTCGCGTGATGCCCATGCCGGCATGGTCTGCCTTGCCTTGGCCCGTGCGGGCCTGGTCGAAGCGCTCGTGCCTGGTTGCTGCGGTCGTTGGCGCGGTCGGCTGCGCGGCGCCGCCGCCGGCGCCAACGCCGGCACCACCGGCTGAATCGCCACAGCCGCCATCACCGCCGGCCATCGGCGGCTGGCCGGGTGCCGCGGGTGACGTGGCGGGCCGCAGCGATCGCCTGCTCGTCTACCTGCCGCGTCGGGGCGACACGCTGGAAGGTATCGCGGCGCGTTTGCTCGGCAGCGCCGACCTGGCCTGGCGCATTGCCGACGCGAATGGGCAGCGCTGGAAGCCGGTCGAAGGCCAACCGGTGATCGTGCCGCTCGTGGTCGAAAACCCCGTCGGCATCACGGCGGACGGCATCCAGACCATTCCCATCCTCTGCTACCACCGGTTCGGGCTCAGCGCGAACAAGATGACGGTGACGCCGGCACAGTTCGAGGCTCAACTGCAGTGGCTGGCGCGCAACCACTATCGTGTGCTGCGACTCGGAGAATTGACGGGTTTTCTTGCCGGGCGCGAGCCGCTGCCGCAGCGGTCGGTGGTGATCACCATGGACGACGGTTACGAGTCGGTTCACCGCCACGCCATGCCGCTGCTGCGCAAGTACGGGTTCCCGGCCACGCTCTTCGTCTACACCGACTTCGTGGGCGCGGGCGATGCGATGAGCTTGTCGCAGTTACGCGAACTGGCCCGATCCGGACTGGTCGATATTCAGGCGCACTCGAAGACACATCGCAACCTGATCCAGCGTACACCGGCGGAGACCGAGGCTGAACACCGGCAGGCGATCGACGGTGAACTGCGCCTGTCGCGCGCGACCCTGGAGCGGTGGCTGGCACCGGCCGGTGTTCAGGTGCGGCACTTCGCCTACCCCTATGGCGACGCCGACGACCTGGTACTCGAGTCGATGCTGCGCAACGGCTTCGAACTCGGTGTCACCGTCAACCCGGGCGGCAATGCTTTCTATGCCGATCCGCTGCTGCTTCGCCGCACGATGATTTTCGGCGACCATGACCTGGAGGCGTTCAAGGCGCGGGTCCAGATCCGCCGCACCGCGGCAAGGCCATGACGCGGAACCCGAGTGTGCGGCAAGAAGGTGCCCCGTGCGCGACGGGCAGGCCCCGTGGGCCCTCGCGTTCGACCCGAAGTGCCCAGGCCGCCTGCGCCATGGCGGTGCTCCTGGCGGCGTGCACCAGCGTGCCGACGCCGCCAGCGCCGCCGGCAACAACGGCGCCGGAGCCTGCGGTGCGGATGCCCGCGCAGGCTGACGCGAACGCCCTGTCGGCATTCGAGCAGCAACACCGTCAGAAGGCGGTGCAGGCCGCCGCGCAGGGCCGGTGGGCCGACGCCCAGGCAGCCTGGGATGTGGTGCTCGTCCTCAGGCCGCAGGACGCGGAGGCCTCGATGCGCCGGCGCGAAGCCGTTGCGGCGGCCGCGGACGGCGTGGCCGAACGTCTGCCGCGCGCCCGTCTAGCGCAGCGCAAGGGCGACCTGGAAGGCGCGTCACGGCTGTATCTCGAGGTGCTCGCGCTCGATCCCTGGCACGCGGAGGCCGCCGCGGCGCTGCGTGCGATCGAATCCGAGCGGATCCGTCGCAGCCGATCGATCGCGGCATCGCGCGGGCTGGCCTATCGCGCCCCGCCAGCACCTGCACCGGCGCCGATGCCCGCGGCCGGCGCCGTCCGCAGCGACGTCGAACATGCGGCGATGCTGTCGCGACAAGGCGAGGTCGATGCGGCGATCGCTCTGCTGCAGCCTGTGGCCACGGCGCGGCGCTCCGACCCCGCCGCGCGCGCGCTGATGGCCGATCTCTACGTGCAGCAGGCCGATCGACTGGCAGCGACCGATCGCGCCGCGGCGATTTCGGCGCTCGAGAACAGCCTCAGGTTTGCCCCCGGCCACCCGGTGGCGACGAGGCAACTCCGCGCGCTGCGGCAAGCGGACGAGCGCAAGCAAACTCCGATGACGCGGCCGAAGCAGTGAGGGTTGCAAGCGCCGAAGTGCCGGCGAGGCCGTGGCGGGGCCGCGCCTTCACTCCTTCGCGCGTTGCAGCCGTTGCTTCAGGGTGAGCGCCTTTTGCCGCTCGAGCGTGGCGGTGGCGTTTTTCGGGTCGAGCGCCAGCACCGCGTCCCACGACCGGATCGCACCGTCGAGGTCCTGTTTCGCGAAGGCGCTGCGGGCTTCCCGGGCGTGCTTCGCGATCGCCGCGTCGCGTTCACGTTCTGCGCGGGAAGGGTCAGGCGGAGCCGCGGTGGGGGCCGGCGCCGGTGGCGTCGCAGCGGACGGTGACGATGGGGGCGACGGCGCCGCGGCCGCCGCCGCTGGCCCGGAAGCCGGCGGTGCGACGGGCGCTGCGGCGGCAGGAGGTGACTTCGGGGCGGGAGCCGGAGTGGGCTGCGCGGGCGCGGCAGGCGCGTCGAGCGGCGGTGCCTTGCCCGGCACACGGATCATCTGGCCGCCGGCCACCAGGCGCGGCACCTTGATGTCGTTGTACCGCGCGAGCGCGTAGAACATGTACACATCGTTCAGGAAGCGCTGCGCGATGCGCGACAGCGATTCGCCGGGCTGGACCCGATAGGCGAACGACTCGCGTCCGAGCAAAGCCTGCGGGTCTTCCTTGATCTGACGCATCAGGTTCCGGGCCAGCCGATGCCCCGGATCCGACTGCAGCACACGCCCGAGTTCGGCCACGGCCGCCTCTTCCTCGCCAGCCTCGAGGTGTTCGATGGCCGACGCGACGGCGCGCTGGATCATCGGCGGCGACAGGGTCGGCTGCGGGGATTCCGTCGGCGCGGTCCTGGGCAAGGATTCAGGCGCTGCGGGCACGGGCAAAACCTCGGGTTGCGACGGCGGGGGTGCAGGCGCTCCCGGCTCCTTCGCCCCGAAGGGCATCTGCCCACAGCCGGCGACGATCAGGCTTGCTGCCAGCGCCGCGAAGGCAAGCGGGCGACGTAAGGGGTTTCCAGCGTTTGGCATCACAGGGTGCATTGTCAGGCCTTTGGGCGCCATCCACCGTCCCCCGAGCAGGGGACGATGGATGGCGCCACCTGGGCTCGAAACTGGAACAGACCAGCCATTGTGCGCACAAGGTTCCGCCGGCATCAACCGGGTGGAGGACGGGTGACTTTGTGCCCTGCTGGTAGCACGCGTCGCCCGGCAATATGTCATGAAGCGCGGGATGCCGCGTCGACCTAGGGAGCGGCCTTGAGCGACCCGGCCAACACCTTTCCCGTCCTCGCCGCCGGCTTCGGCATGCTGGCCGCCTGGCGTTACATGCGCACCCGGCAATGGCGCGGCGCGGCGGCGACGTGGTTGCTGCTTGCACTGTGCTTCGGTGGCGTCGCGGTCTGGCTGCGCCTCGTGCGCGGTTGAGCGGGCGTGACTTTGGTTGGTTGTGGCTGCGTAGGCACCTGACGACCATCGCGCAAACCGGACGGCGCGCGAGGTGTCGTCCCCCCGGTACCGGTGCCTCTGCGATCCCCGATGTCCCTCACCCTGCTGGCCATAGCGCTGAACGATCAGCCGCTTTCGCAGCCGATCACGGCGTGCTTCGACGCCAGCGGCGGCACGATCGGCCGTGCCGATCACAATACGATGGCGCTGCCCGACCCCGAACGCCACATCTCGCGGCTGCAGGCCGAGGTGGTCAGCCGCGGCACGACGTACCTGATCCGCAATGTCGGCGCCGCCAACCCGATCGTCGTGGCCGGCCGCACGGTCAATCGGGGCGAAACCGCGATGCTGGAACATGGCGACGAGGTCCGCATCGGTGGCTACCTGCTGAAGATCGACTGCCGTGACCTCGAGACGACGCAGGGCATCACGCGCGGCCGTGCGCTGCACACGCTGACACCACAGCCATCGACGCCGGCGCAGGCGCCGCGTGCACCGGCCTTGTCGAGCGCCAACCCGTTCGCCGCCCTGTTGGGCAACGCGGCACCGTCTCCTGGCGGCCCGGCGTCCGATCCGTTCGCCGACCTGCTGCCGCCGCCGGCGGGCGTGACGCCGGGGTCGGCCGCAGTGGCGCCGGCGGCCGCGTCGCCACCACGTCTGCCGGACGATTTCGACCTCTTCGCGGCGCCACCCCCGCCGGCGTCGGCGCCGGCGCCGACCGACCCCTTTGCCGATCTGGTGCCGGCGGGGCCGGCGCCGGACATCGACCGGGCATTCGGCCTCGACGGCGGCCGTGCACGCGATGCACTGGCCGACTTCATGGCCGACATGGCGGCGCCGCCTTCAGCCAAACCGGGGGACCTGCTGGCAGGCGGGGTTCCGCTCGATCCGCTGGCCCTGTTCGGCGGGCCGGCCCCGCCGCCACCGTCTGCAGCGTCGGCGGGACCTGCGCAGGCCGATGACTTGCCGGGTGTGTACGCGGCCTATACGCCGCCCCGCGCCGGGCCACTGCCTGCGCCCCCCGCGCCGCCCGCCATGCGCCCATCGCCGCCGCGGCCCGCTGCGGGACCGTCACCGGCGGCACCGGGTCCGCCTGCCGGTGCGCCGGCACCGACCGCGTTCGATGCCGCTGCCCACCGCGACAAACCGGACCTCGACGCGGCCTGGCAGGCGTTTTGCGCCGGTGCGGGCATCGACCTGCCGGTGCCCGCCGGCAGCGCGGCGCAACGCATGGAGGTACTCGGGCGCATCATGCGCAGCGCCATCGAAGGCACGCTGCAACTGATGGCGGTGCGGGCCAGCACCAAGCACGAATTGCGCGCCATGGTCACGGTGATCCAGCCGCGCAGCAACAACCCGCTGAAGTTTTCGCCCGACGCGAAGTCCGCGATCGAACAGTTGCTGCAGCCGCCGGCGCGCGGCTTCCTCGACGGACCGGCTGCCATGGACGACGCCATGCACGACCTGGTCGGCCATTCGATCGGCACGGTGGCGGGCATGCGCGCGGCCATCGGGGGCATGCTCGACCGGTTCGCGCCCGAGGCCCTGGAATCCAAGCTGGTGGGCGGGTCGCTGCTCGACAGCGTGCTGCCGATGAACCGCAAAGCCCGCTTGTGGGAGCTTTATCTGCAGCAATACCAGTCCATCCGTGACGAGGCGCAGGACGACTTCCACACCTTGTTCGGCAAGGCCTTCCTGGCGGCGTACGAGCAGCAGATCGAGCGCCTGAAGCAGGGTCGGCAGCCGTGATGATGCGCATCCGCATGGCCAGCTGCTCCGAGCAGGGGGCGCGGCAGCACAACGAAGACGACTTGCGGCACGGCGTGGCGCGCAACGGCTTCTATGCCGTGCTCGCCGACGGCGCCGGAGGCCACCGCCGCGGCGCCGAGGCCGCCCAGCGTGCGGTGGCCCGCATCGAAGCCATGCTGCGCGACGACGCGATGGCGTTCTCGCCGGCCAACCTGACGCAGATCGTTCGCCTGGCGCATTCCGAGCTGCAGCACCACCAGGACTCCGATTTCGCCGATGCACGCATGCATTGCACGATCGTCGTGCTGTGGATCGACCCTGACGCCGGACACGCGTTGTGGACGCATGTCGGAGACTCGCGCCTGTACCGCCTACGGCACGGACAGAACGACTTCGTCACCACTGACGACAGCGTGGTGCAGCGCATGGTGCAGGCGGGCCTGATCACGCCGGACCAGTCGCACCAGCACCCGCAGAAGAACCAGCTGGTGGCCGCGCTCGGCATGGAAGGCGAGGTCGAGCCGCATACCGTCGTGCGTGCGGTCGAACTGCGCGAAGGCGACGCCTTCCTGCTGTGCAGCGATGGCTGGTGGGAAACGTTCGACGGCGTCGCCATCGTCGCCAGCCTGGCCCGGGCGCTGTCGCCGCAGGACTGGCTGGCCGACATGCGCGGGCAGATCGCTGCGCGCGGCAAGCCGCGGCAGGACAACTACAGCGCGATCGCCGTCTGGGTCGGTGATCCGGGCGAGGTGACGCGGCCCGGCGCGGACGACACGCGCCCGCGGCAGGCCCTCTTGTCCTGACTCACCAGTCCCCGGTCAACAAGTCGGCAAACGCCGTCGCCGAAGGCAGGCCGGCCGCGAGCGTGCAGCTTCCGCTGCCGGGCTCGCCGCGCAGGGGCCACCAGAAGCTCTTGCCGGCCAGGCGCTGGCGCAAGCCTTCGGCGGCGAGATCCTGTGCCAGATGGTTCAGCCCGGCCCCGTCGGCCACGGCATGGCGCTCGCGACCGTTGGCTGACAGCGGGCGACTCCAGGCCGGCCCGGTGGCCGTGGGCCAGGGGGGAGCGTCGAGCAGGGCTTGTTCGAAAACGTCGAGGCTGGCCCCGTCGGCCAGGGTGTCCAGGCCGGCACGAGCGAGGTGGCCCCACCACCATTCGAGGTGGTCGAGCGCGAAGCGGTCGATCGGCGGCTGCTGCCGCTGCTGCGCCACCACGAGCGGGAAGTAGCGGCCGACCTTGTCGCAGCTGGGCATCAGGATGCCGAACCACCAGTGCCCGTCGACAATGCCCGGCGCCCAGGCGAAGCGCCAGACGGGGGTGGCCAGGTAGGTCGCGAGCCAGCGCTCGCCCAGCCGCTCCTGGCTCGTCCGCAGGGAGGCCGACAGCCACTCGTCGCAGGGCCGGATCCAGTCGCTGGACAAGCGCCGCGATGCGAAGTCACCCAGCATGGACAGCTTGCCGAACCAGCCGGGCGCATCGGTTTGGGCAGCCACGGTGGTTCCAGCGTTCAGAGACCGTTCGGGCAGGCGAACGAGCGCAACTCGGGCAAGCGGAACGGGTTGCGCACGCTGCTCGCGGTGACGTCGAATACGGCCTTGCGGCCGTCGATCTCGAAGGTGGCGCGGAACTTCTCGGGGCTCGGCCCGGGCTGCAGCTTCACGCGCTCGAACAGCCTGAACAAGGCCCACGGACCGTCGTTGACCATGCCCGTGCCGCCAGCCGGCTGCACCATCACGCGCACGACACCCGTGCCGCGCGGCCCGGGCCATTGCACCAGGGCGGGAATCTGCGGCCCGTGGGCGTAGCGCACGAGCTGGCCGTCGACGTCCAGCGTGAACTCGCGCAACTCGGTGTCCATCTCGACCGCCTTGAACTCGAGCCGTGTCGACGGTACGGCGCTGCCGCCGGCGAAGAAGGTCTCGCGGATCACGGCCGCGCGCTGGAACTGGGGCAGGGTGCCGACGTCGGTGCCCAGCGGCGTGCCCTCGACGGCGCGGAAGCTCCAGGGTCTTGTGCTGGTGTCGATGAACGGCGCCAGACGCTGCTGCATCTGGTCGAACTTGCCGCCGGGCCCGAACAAGGCGGCGAAGTCGGCCTGCGTCACGTCGCGCGGCGAGGTGGCGTCGAAGGGGTAGCGGCCGGCGGTCGCCTGGGTGCAGAACTCGCCGACCTGCGTGCGCACTTCGCGCGACAGGGTCTCACGCAATTGCATCAGGCCCACGCGCGAGCTGGCGCTGCCCAGGCTGTCGAGGATCGATCGCACCGGCTCCGCCGTATTGGCCGCCTCGGCCTTGAGCTGGTTGGGCAGCGGCGAAGGCGGCGGCGCGGCGCCGCCCTTGAGCGCCGAGTCGACGGCGGTCAGCAGCACCTGCAATTCGCCCAGCCTGGCGACCACGCCTTCGATCGGTGCCCGCCCGCCTTCGGGCGCGGTGACCATGCGCCGCAGGCCCGCGAATTCGTCGTCGACGATGCTCTCGATGCGGCTGGCCGGCGCGCCCGTGGTCGGTCGTCGGGCACCGAGCGCGCCCAGCACGCGGCTCTGCACGGCCTCGGCGGCACCACGCGCCTGCTGCGTCACGGCCTCGACCGCACCTTGACCGGCCAGCAGCGTGGTCTCGCGCGACATGGCCCGCAGCAGCGGCACCAGCGGGTTGTCCGGCGCGGCCAGGAAGCGCGTCTTCTCGATCGACTGCGCGATGCTCGTCACCGGCTGCAGGCGAACGTCCGCGATGAACGTCTTCCAGGTGTCGCGGTACTCGTTCAGGTAGATCCGGCGCACGTCGTCGACCAGGCGCCCCGAGGCCAACATGGCGCTGGCGCCCACGCTGTCCGTCGCCTCGATGCCCAGGACCCAGGTCTGCTCCTCGGCCAGCTGGCGCGTCACGTCGCCGACCACCGACTGGAAACCCTTGTGGTAGCCGTCATAGCTGAACAGGCCCGGAACGCCGCGCGTCAGCGGCTGCCCGCTGGCACGGGTGAACACCAGCGCGGCGTTGCCGCCGCCCTTGTTCACGACCGTGAATTCGGGGAATTGCGCCCCCAGCCCCTGCTGACGCAGTCGGTTGTAGACGCGCTGCGGCAGCGGCACGGCGGCCAGCCGCGCACGCGTGGCGTCGACGAGTGCCTTGTCCTGCGGCAGCGGCGAGACCGCCGGCCCCTGAGCCAACAGGCGGTCGAGGTGGCTCGACAGGCGCTCGCGTTGCTCGGTGGTCATCTCGCGGCCCAGGCGCACGTCCCAGTCGGCTTCGATATGCGCCTTCAGCGCGCCGGCATCGAAGCGCTGGGGGTCGTACATCATCAGGTATGCCTTCAGGGCCTCGTAATGCGACTCCGGCTGGTCGAGCGAACGCAGCTGTTCCTCGACGCGCAGCGCCAGCCGCGGCAGCATCGCGTCGACGAGCATGCGCTCGTACGCGGCACGGGCGGCGCCGTCGAGTTTTGCGCCCTGGTAGAGACCGAAGCCGAGCGACCATGGCACGTCCTTGCCGCTGTCCGCGGCGGCGGCAAGCTCGCGCGTGGCTTCCAGCGCCCCGAGGATTGGCGTCAAGTCCGGGGTGGGGCGGTTGGGCGTTTCCTGCACGAGCTGGCGCACGGTGTCGACGCGTGCGCCGACGGTTTCGACGTAGCCGCGGTTTTCGCGCCAGCTCAGCACCCAGGCGCCGATGACTACCGATGCCAGCAGGGCGACCAGGGCGTAGCCGCCGATGACGAGCGCGCCGCGGCGGCGTTCCCAGCCGCGGCGGGTGCCGGCCACGCCGTGCTCGGCGAAGACGACCTCGGTCAGCAGGCGCTGCAGGAAGTAGCTGCGCCCGCTGCCCTGCTGCGGCGGCAGCACGGCCTGTTCCAGCTGGTAGCGGCGTGCCACCGCACCGAGCACGCGGTCGATCGGCGTGCCCTCCTGGGTGCCGCTGACGAAATAGACGCCGCGCAGCAGCGGGTCGGCCTCGAAGGGCGAGGGCGAGAAGACCTGCTCGACGAATTCCTGCAAGGGCGCGCGCAGGCTCGCGAACTGCCCCGGAAAACCGTAGATGCGTTGGCGGCGCTGCGGATCGGCTTCGGACTGCAGGCGATCGACGAGCCCGGCGTCCAGGCGCTGCAGCAGGGCGTCGAACTGCGGTCCGAATTCCTGCTGCCACGCTGCGGCGACTTCGAGCGGGAACGTGAAGCCCCAGGGCGTCGCGCGCTGTTCCTTGTCGAGCGTGGCGTAGGTGTCGCCGAAGCCCGCCATCAGGTCGCACTTCGTGACCAGCAGGTAGATCGGCAGGCGGATGCCGAGCTGCTCGTGCAGTTCCTGCAGGCGCTGGCGCACCGTCTGCGCATGGCGCGCCCGATCGGCCGAACCCTTGCCGATGAGGTCGGACAGGGACGCGGTCACGAGCACGCCGTTCAGGGGCTGGCGCGGGCGCGACGTTCGCAGCAATGCCAGGAAGCCGTTCCAGGTGCTGCGGTCGGTGGCCTGGTCGCTGTCCTGGGTGGTGAAGCGCCCGGCGGTGTCGATCAGCACCGCGCGGTCGGTGAACCACCAGTCGCAGTTGCGTGTGCCGCCGACACCGCGCACCGCCTGCTCGCCCATCTGCGCGGCGAGCGGGAATTGCAGGCCGGCGTTGCGCAGCGCGGTGGTCTTGCCCGAACCCGGGGCCCCGATGAACAGGTACCAGG
>Ga0073899_10004725_pt1 | contig 11903 bp, 8 predicted proteins | sample KloWWTmetaKNB5Ph_FD_88975 | JGI IMG/M metagenome (GOLD analysis project Ga0073899, IMG submission 88975) | Active sludge microbial communities from Klosterneuburg, Austria, studying microevolution and ecology of nitrifiers - Klosterneuburg... | ecosystem: Engineered > WWTP > Aerobic digester >...
AGGCGCCGGGAACGCCAGACACACTGGCCCGGCAACTGGCAAACGATGCCGCGACCGCCATTGAGCTGATTGCCGACGCGCTGGCGCCACCGGTTACCGAAGGCGAAAAAGTATCCGGCGGCAGTTGGTTGCTGCGCGCCCAGGCGATCTGCCCGGCCTGGGCCTATTTCCAGTATCGGCTCGGCGGCGAGGCGATGGAAGAACCGGTCGAAGGGCTCGACCCCGCCGCGCGTGGCACCCTGGTGCACGAAGCCCTGGCGGCCTTCTGGCTTGCCGTACGTAGTTCAGCCGCGCTGGCGGCGCTCAACGAATCGGCGCGTCGCGAGCGCATCGACGAAGCCATCGCCGTCGCCCTGCAGAATTTCGAACAGACCCGCCGCATCACGCTGCCGGCCCGTTTTCGCCAACTTGAAGTGGCTCGCCTGGCCAGGCTGCTCGACCTCTGGCTGGAGGTTGAAAGCCGGCGCGGCCAGACCTTCGAGGTGATCGCCTGCGAACAGCCTGCGGAGGTCGAGATCGAGGAAATCCGGGTCAAAATGATCGTCGACCGCATCGACCGCCTGGATGACGGCCGGCAGATCATCATCGACTACAAGACCGGCGCCGCCATCGACTTCAAGAACTGGGCTGAGTCGCGCATCACCGAGCCGCAACTGCCGATCTACGCCGCGCTGGTCAACGACGAGGTCGCCGCCGTCGTCTTCGCCAAGGTGCTGCTCGACAAGCCGGCCTTCGCCGGGGTCGCTGACGAAAAGGACATCCTGCCCGGCGTCCAGGGAATCGGCGACGACAAGCAGAAAATATTCGACCCGGCCGAGTTTCCCGACTGGATCGCCGTCGTCACCCACTGGCGCGAACGCCTGCACGCCGTGGCAAAAGAAGTGAAACAGGGGCAAGCCGGCGTCGTCTTCGCCGACGAAAGCGCGCTGCAATACTGCGAAGTCTTGCCGCTGCTGCGCCTGCCTGAGCGGCGCCGGTTGCTGGCGAAAGCACAGGCATGAGCGCTGCCATCGACCGGCTGGAAGAAGACCGCCAGGCCCGCGAGCGGGCGCTGGAGATCGCCTCATTCATCGTCGAGGCGCCGGCCGGGGCGGGCAAGACCGAACTACTGACGCAGCGCTACCTGCGGCTGCTGGCCGTGGTCGAACATCCCGAGGAAGTGCTGGCGCTGACCTTCACCAACAAGGCGGCGACCGAAATGCGCGACCGCATTCTCGGCAGCCTGGAACGTGCGGCGCGCAGTGAAGTGCCCGAGCAAGCGCACAAACTGCTGACCTTCGAGCTGGCGAACCGGGTGCTGGCCCACGATGCCGCGCAGGGCTGGCAGCTGCTCGGCCACCCCGGCCGTCTGCGCATCACCACCATCGATGCGCTATGCGCCAGCCTGGCCCGGCAGATGCCCTACCTGAGCCGTTTCGGCAGCCAGCCGGGCGTCGCCGAGGATGCGGCTGCACATTACGCGACAGCAGCGCGGCGGACGCTGGAAATGGTCGAAGCCGAAACACCCGACGCCGACCTTGTTGCCACAGCGCTGGCTTTCATGGACAACAACGCCGGCAGGCTGGAAAGCCTGCTGATCGCCATGCTCGGGCGGCGCGACCAATGGCTGCACCACGCTTGGCGCATCGAGAGCGGGGCAATGAAGTCGGAGGTAGAGGCCGGCTTTGCGGCGTTGATCGAACGCGATCTCGCGTTTGCCGGCAGCCATCTCGATGCCCGCCTGCAAGCACTGCTGATGCCACTGGCCCGCTTTGCCGCCGGCAATGTGCCGGGCGTTCTGGATTCCATTTTCGACTGGAATTTGCCGTTGACCGCAACCATCGCCGATCTGGGTCAATGGCAGGCGGTGGCAAGCCTGCTGCTGACTGCCAGCGGCACGCTGCGCAAGACAGTCGACAAGCGCATCGGATTTCCGGCCGACAAGGCATTCGCCGACCGTAAAAAGGCCATGCTCGAACTGCTCGGCGAGCTGCGCGACGTAGCCGGGCTGGAAGACGCGCTGGCGGTTCTGGCCAGGCTGCCGCAGCCGGAACTCAGCGCGGCCGAATGGGCCACCGTCGAATGCTTCTCGCGCCTGCTTCGGCTGACTGCCGGGCAGTTGTGGCTGGCCTTTCAGGAAGCCGGCGAGGTCGACTTCATCGAAATTGCCGGCCGCGCCGGACTGGCACTGGGCGACGACGAGGCACCGACCGACCTGGCGCAGGCGCTCGACTACCGCATCCGCCATCTGCTGGTCGACGAGTTCCAGGACACCAGCCCGAGCCAGGTCGCCCTGCTCGAAAAGCTGACGCGCGGCTGGATGCCGGACGACGGCCGAACGCTGTTCGTCGTCGGCGACCCGATGCAGTCGATCTACCGCTTCCGCAAGGCCGATGTCGGCCTCTTCCTGCGTGTCCGCGAGCGCGGCATCGGCGACATCCAGCTCGGCCACCTGCGCCTGTTCCGTAACAACCGTTCGTACCCAGCCATCGTCGATTGGGTCAACGGGGCCTTCCCGGCCATCTTTCCGGCCGCCGACAGCCCCGAGGCCGGCGCCGTGCGCTATGCCGAATCGGCTGTCACCCGGCCGGCGCACGCCGACAGCGCGGTGCTCGTTCACCCTGTCATCGCGCGCGAAGGCAGCGACGCGGCCGGGGAGGAAGCGTGCCGCGTGCTCGACATCATCCGCCAGAGCCGAAGCGTAGCCCCGGACGAGCGCATCGCCGTGCTGGTGCGCGCCCGCACCCATCTCGACGCGCTGGTCGCCGAAATCCGCCGCAGCGCCCCCGACTTGCGCTTTCAGGCGGTCGATATCGAAGGGCTGGACGGGCGCCAGCATGTGCAGGATCTGCTGACTCTGTTCCGCGCCCTGCACCACCGCGCCGACCGCGTGCATTGGCTGGCGCTGCTGCGCGCCCCGTGGTGCGGCCTGACACTGGCCGACCTGCACGCGTTGGCGGCCGACGACCGCAAAGCGACGATCTGGCAACTGATGCAGGACGACGCCCGCCTCGCCCGGCTTTCCGACGACGGCCAGCAGCGCCTGCGGCATGTGCGCAGCGTCCTGCAACTGGCTTTCACCGGGCGCGACCGCCAACACCCCCGGCGCTGGCTGGAAGGCGTCTGGCTGATGCTGGGCGGCCCACGCTGCCTGGAGGCACCGGAAGCACTGGACGATGTGGATGCCTTCTTCAAGCTCATCGACCAGCTCGTGGCGGCGCGCAACCTGAGCGCGGAATCACTGGCTACCCATGCCGCCGAGTTGTACGCGCCGGCCGACCCGCTCGGCGGTGCGCTGCAGATGATGACGGTGCACAAGGCCAAGGGCCTGGAATTCGACACCGTGATCCTGCCCGGCCTGCACCGCGCGACCGGCGGCAACGACAGCAGTATGCTGTTATGGGACGAAGTGGCCGGCGCCGACGGCCACGAACATCTGCTGGTCGCGCCGATGAAACAGAAAGGTGCCGGAATTGGCGAACCGACCGCCTACGACTTTCTGAAAAAACTCGAAGGCGAACGCAGCGCGCACGAAGATGAGCGTCTGCTTTACGTCGCCGCCACCCGAGCCATCCGCAGGCTGCACCTGGTCGGTGTCGCCGTGGCCGACGAAGCCAAGGAAGATGGTTTGAAACCACCAGCTGCCGGCACCTTGTTGAAACTGCTCTGGCCGGGCGTCGCGCAACCGGCGTTCGTTGCGGCCCTGGCTGACAGTACTGAAACCCGGCCGGCCACCAGTGCGCTCGACCCGGCCACCTTCATCCCGCCCCTGCTACGCCTGCGTCAGCCCGGCCTGCCGGCGGTGTTGCGAGAAATCCCCGGCGGCCTGCCCGCCGCCGACAATCCGGTCGACCTCGACATTGGCGAAGCCAGCCTGGCGCTTGACGCCTCGGTCGGCACCCTGATCCACCGCTGCCTCCAACTGATCGCCAACGACGACCTGCAAGCCTGGACAAGCCAGCGCATACGCGGCCTGGCGCCGGCCTACCGACGCTGGCTGGCGCAGGCCGGGCACACTGCCGACGATGCCACCCGGGGCGCCGAGGTAGCGGTGCATGCGCTGTGCCGCACGCTGGAATCGCCCACCGGCCGCTGGCTGCTGGCGCAGACCGACGAAGCGGCGGCCGAGCAGGCGTGGACGAGCTTCAGCGCCGAAGACGCGACGCCTGTTGCGGTCAACCACGTCATTGACCGCATTTTCATTGCCGACGGCTGCCGCTGGATCGTTGATTACAAGACCGTCACGGTACCTGCAGACGCTGATACCTCCACCTTCCTGAATGCCAGAACGTCCGACTACCGGCAGCAGTTGATGCGCTACGCCGGCCTGTTCGGAAACGATGCAAGGCCGCTCAGGTTGGCCATCTACTACGTCCTGCAGGACATGCTGATCGAGTTGGAGTGACGACGCTTCGGGTTCGGCTATACTGGCAGGAAAACCTTCAAAAACCGAAACATGCTCGTCATCCCCCGCATTCTCATCCGCTGCATTCTGACTGCCCTCTGCCTTGTAGCGGGCGCGGTCGCGGCAGCCGAGGACAAGCTTCGGGTAGCGGTGCTGGAAAACTCGCCGCCGATGTCGTATCGCGATACCGATGGCCGCCTGACCGGTTTCAGCGTCGAGATCATCCGGGCGGTTTGCGATGAAATGAAGGCGCGCTGCGAAATCCAACCCATCGTACTTGAACGCGTGCTGGACTCATTGACCGGTGGTGAGATCGACATCGCTGCAGTGAGCCTGCTCGACACCCCAGAGCGTCGCGCCCGGATTCTGCTCGCCAATCCTTATTTCCGCTCGACGTCACTTTGGTTCGCAAAACCCGGCGTAATGCCCGGCGCCCCCGGCATACGCGTGGCGGCAGTCAAGGGCTCGGCGCAGGAAAGCTACGCGCGCGGCCAGGGCTGGAACGTCGTCGCCGTGCCGACCAACGGCGAACTCGGCAAACCGCTGCTGGCCGGCATCGCACAGGCCGCAATCGTGCCCATGATGACTAGTCTGAATCTGGTCAAGGACAAGGATTTCCAGGCGCTCGGCTTGAGCTCGACGATCATGAAGGCACCGGAATTGCTCGGCAACGCCTCGTTCGGCATCAGCCCGCGCCGGCCGGAACTCAAGGACGCCGTCAATGTTGCGCTTGAAAAAATCAAGCGCAACGGCGTTTACGAGCGCATCAACACACAGTTCCTGCCATTCCGGGTACATTGATGAACCTGCTCCGCACCCTGCTGCTACTCCTCGGCATGATCGCCGGCATCGTTCAGGCCAGCGAACTCAAGGTCGCAATCGGCGTTCAGGATCCGGCGCAACTGGCGATGAGCGGTAACGCCATCCCGCCCAACATGCCGGGCACCGAACTGATCGCGCTCAACGATGACATGGCACGCGAGATCTGCCGGCGCGTCCATGCCCGCTGCACGCTAAGCTACGTTCCGTTCAGCGAGGTTCTGCCGGGCGTCGAATCTGGGCGCTTCGACCTCGGCTTCGGCAACATACTGCGCACGCCCGAGCGTGAAAAGCGCGTCGCATTCAGCGCGCCGATCTGGTTTTCGTCGTCGCGGTTGGTAGGCACCCCGAGCAAGGCCGCAGCCTTTGCCGGCAAACTGGGGCAGCCAGTCAGCCTAGACAACCTGCGCGACGCCCGCGTGGCATCGCTCGAAGGCTCGCTGCAACTCACCTTTCTCAATGCCGTCGCCAGCCAGAACAACCTGACCGTGCTCAGCAGGAAGACTGCGTCGGAGGTCATCGACACCCTGCGCGACGACACGGCCGACTTCGGCCTGCTGGCGATGTTGAGCGCCTATGCCCTGCTCAACCGCGACACGACAAGGCAGATTGAATTCGTCGGCACCGCAGTCGCCGATCGCGGACTGGGTGGCTCCGTTCATATCGCCCTGCCAAGGCAGAACGAGGCACTACGTCAGTCGGTCAATCAGGCGATCGCCGCGATTCGCGCCGATGGCAGCTTCCAGCGCATCGCACGGCGCCATTTTGCGCTGGGACTGGACTAGGCACCATGACCATCCCGGAGTTTCAAGAGCGCTACCGAGCCAGACTTGCCTTCGTAATACTGGCCTCGGCATTTGCACTGCTGTTCAGCGTGGTGGTCGCCCTGCTCGCGATGGATCAGCACCGGGTCCTCGAAGCTTCGCAGCGCCTGCAACAGGATACGATTCCCCAGATCATCCGTTTCCAGCGCCTGGCCCGCAATCTTGAACATCTGCGCCAGGAAGGCGAGCGGATATTTTCCGCCACGACGCCCGAAGGACGCCAGCAATCGCTGTTCCTCATCATGCTGGTTGCCAGCCATCCCAGCATTCTCGAACACCCCCAGTCAGCCAGCGCCGCCCGCGATGCCGAACGCTTCCTGGTAGAAACCGGCAACCAGGCCGCTCGCGATGCTTCGCAGATCTATCAGCGTTATGGCGAATGGCAGAATCTTTCCAAGCGGCTCAGCCTGCTGGTAGACGACCTTTCGGTTCAAGGCGCCAGCCTGGCCACCGACGACCTGAACGACATGGTAGAGGTCATGCAACTGGCGCGCACCAAGCTGATCGGCGCACTTCTGTTGGTCGGCTGCTTCCTGCTGCTGCTGATCTGGCTGCTGAACCGTCACCTGATTCGTCCGCTTCAGCGTATCGATCAAGCCCTGTCATCGCTCAGCGTCGAGCAACCTGCACCCCAGTTCCCCGATGCACGCATGGCGGAAATCCATGCCGTGGAGGAAGCCATCCAGCGCCTGCACGCCTCTTTGACCAGCAACGATGCGGCACGCCGCGAACTCGAATTGCTCGCCAATCGCGATGGCCTGACCGGACTCATCAACCGCCGGCACTTCATGCATGTGGCCGATGCCGAACTGCTGCACGCCCAGCGTCTGGGGCGCCCGGTCACCGTGGCACTGGGTGACCTCGACTACTTCAAGCGACTGAACGACACTTACGGACATGCCGCCGGGGATACCGTATTGCGCGCCTTCGCGCTGCTCCTCGATGAAAGCTTGCGCCAGTCCGACCTGGTTTGCCGCTACGGCGGCGAGGAATTCGCCTTCCTCTTCCCCGACAGCAGCGTCAAACAGGCGAAGGCCCTGCTCGAACGCTTTCGCCAGCGCTTCGCCGAGCACGATATCCGGCTAGCCGACGGTCTGCTGATCCGCGTCACCCTGAGCATCGGTCTCGCCGATGCCAGCCACGGCACTATCGACAATGCGCTGCACGACGCCGATTTCGCACTCTACGAGGCCAAGCGCCTGGGCCGTAACCGGGTAATCGTCGCAACCGAGACGGCCTGATGCACATCCTGATCGTCGAAGATGACCGGCCAATTGCCGAAAATCTCTACGATTTTCTGGAGAGTCAGGGCCACCAGTGCGATTTTGCCCCGTCGCTGGCCGCCGCTGGCACCTTGCTCAGAAGCGAGCAGTTCGATGCGCTGATTCTCGACCGTGGCCTGCCGGATGGCGACGGCGCGGTGCTGGCAAGCCAACTGCGAAGCGAAGGCAATTTCGTGCCGATTTTGATGTTGACCGCACGCGATACGCTGAACGACAAGCTGGCCGGCTTCGATGCCGGCGCCGACGACTATCTGGCCAAGCCCTTTGCCCTCAAGGAAGTCGAGGCCCGGCTACAGGCGCTGCAGCGCCGCGCTGGCGGACGGGTGGCGGCAGAGCGTCTGAGTTTTGGCCCACTCGCTTTCGACCCGGCAGCCCAGGCCGCAACGCTGGCGGGTGCCGAACTTGCGCTGCCGCCCAAGGCGCTACGCTTGATCGAGGTGCTGCTGCAGCAACCGCAGCGGGTGTTTTCCCGGCGCGAACTGGAAATCGCCATCTGGGGCCGCAGCCAGGAATCGAGCGACAACCTGCGGAGTGTACTGAACACGGTACGGCGAGCACTCGGCAGCGATGCGCCGGTCGAAGTCGTCAATGTCCATGGCCTTGGCTACAAGCTCGTCAGCCGCTAAGCCGGCACCCAGCATGCGGCTGCGCATCGCCATTGCCGTCGCGGCATTGACGCTGCTGGCCATCCTGACCCAGTCGCTGACCATGCTGCTGATCTTCGACGAAAAAGAAGAGGATTTCATCGAGGAAATTCTCGGCCAGCAGATCGCCCACAGCATGGCACTCTGGCAAACCGCCCCCGAGTCCGCCTTCCCCAACACACCGGACATGCAGCTCTACCGAATCGCCAAGGGAATCCCCCCGTCTGAAGACATCCCGGCCGCCGTCAGCCGGTTGCCGGTGGGCAACCACGAAATCATCCACGACAGTCACGAATTTCACGTCGCTGTCCGCGAAGACGACAGCGCACGCTACATTCTGCTTTACGACGTTGAGGATCACGAGGCACGCCTGCGCGACCTGATGTTGATCACCGTCAGCGCCGGCATTCTGCTCGCCCTCATCGTCCTGCTCGCCGGGCGGGCGCTCGCCGGCGGCCTCGCTGGCCGCCTCGAACGGCTGGCGGCACGCGTCGGCCAAGCAGGCAATGAATCGCTGCAGGAGCCCGGCATGGAACGCGAACTGCGGGCGATTGCCGACGCCCTCGACCGCTACCGCCAGCAACAACAGGATGTGCTGGCGCGCGAACAGGCCTTCGCCGCCAACCTGTCGCACGAGTTGCGCACCCCGCTGGCAGCGATCCGCACCGATGCCGAATTGCTGGCGGCAATCCCTGATCTGCCGGATGCCGTCGGGCGCCGGGCAACTCGCATCATGGACAGTGTCGACCGCATCAGCGCGCTCGGCAACAGTCTGCTGCTTCTGGCCCGTGAGGCACAACCGGCAATGCCGGAGGACATTCGTCTGCGTCCGGCCATTGTGGCGCTCTGGGAGTCGCTCACCGTCGCCATGACCAAGCCGGTCAACCTGCGCCTCGAGATACCGGCAGGTGCAGCCATCACCGCCGACCCTGCCCTCTTCGATCTGGTCGTGCGTAACCTGCTCGACAACGCCTTGCGCTTCAGCGACCAGGGTGAAATCGTCTGCGCCCTGGAAGGCACACAACTGATCGTTACCGACTGCGGCCCCGGGTTTGCCGAAAACGATCTGGCGCATGTCTTCGACCGCTTCTACACTGGCCCGCGCGGCCAGCACGGGCTGGGTCTGGCGCTGGCCCATCACGTCTGCACCGCCAGCAACTGGCAGATCAGCGCCACCAACGCCGCGATGGGCGGTGCCCGCATCGTGGTCGATCTGGGCGCCAGCGTCCGACGCTTCTGAACTCACAATTTCCTCACAAATCGCTCACTAAACCTTCACGGGCAGTCGACTAGATTCGCGGCAGTGTTATTGCCGATGGTCGAAGATGAAGATATTCGGAGGTTTGAAAGGCTCCGCGCTGCGGGTCTGGGGATTGGCCACGCTGGTTGCGCTGGCCGTATTTTTCGTCACCCGCTGTGCCCTGCTTGCGCACGCCGTGATGTTCAGCGACCAAGCGCTGAACTCGCTGCTCGGCCCACTGGCGCTCGGCACGCTGCGCGACCTGCCCACCGCCGCTGCAGTCGCCTCGCCCTGGGTTTTGATGGAACTGCTATTCAACGCAAAATGGCGCACCCGCCTGCGCTGGCCGCTGTTCGCCATCTATCTTTTCAGCCTCCTCTTCGTCGCCGTTTCGGAAGGGGTGTTCTGGGATGAATTCAGCACCCGCTTCAACTTTATCGCCGTCGATTATCTGGTTTACACAACCGAGGTCATCGGCAACATCCGCGAGTCCTATCCGGTTGGCAAGATCGTCGCTGGCTTGCTGGCGATCACCGCCCTGCTACTGTGGGCAATGTGGCGTCCGCTACGCGCGGCGGGCGATAGCCCGCTGCCACGCCAAAGCCAATTGGGCTGGAGTCTGAGTTTGATCGCACTGGCCTGGGTGCTCGCCATCAAACTGGCATCGCCCGAGGCGTTCACCAACGCCTACGGCAACGAACTGGCTGATAACGGCTGGCGCAGCTTCGTTGCTGCCGCCGGCCAGAACCGGCTCGACTACCGTCAGTTTTATGCGACCCGCCCCGATGCCGAGGTGATGGCCGACCTGAAACGCCTGTCAGGCCATACCGGTATCACCGCCAGCGCCAATCCGGCGGCAATACAAAAAGTCGCCTACCGTCCGCAGCGCCAGCCCAACGTCGTGGTCGTAATGATGGAAAGTCAGTCCGCCGAATACATGGCGGCCTTTGGCAACCAGGAAAACCTGACCCCCAACCTCGACCGTATGGCACGCGAGGGCATCTTGTTCAGCCGTCTGTACGCCACCGGCACGCGCACCGTGCGCGGGCTGGAGGCGCTTTCCGTCGGCCTGCCGCCGCAGCCCGGCATGTCGGTAGTGCGCTGGCCGAACGTCAGCCACCTGAACACCCTGGGCGGCACCCTGGCGGCACGCGGCTGGACGCCGCACTTCCTGTACGGCGGTTATGGCATGTTCGACAACATGAACAACTATTTCGCCGGCCAAGGCTACGAAGTCACCGACCGCACCGGCTTCCAGGAAGGTCTGGTCAAGTTCGAGAACATCTGGGGCGTCGCCGACGAGCACCTGTTCGACCAGGCGCTGATCAACATGGACAAGGAAGCCGCCACCGGCAAGCCCTTCTTCTTCCATATCATGACCACTTCGAATCACCGGCCCTTCACCTACCCCGATGGCCGTATCGACATCCCCTCGCCGGGCCAGCGCCAGGGCGGCGTCAAGTACGCCGATTACGCCATTGGCCAGTTCATCGAGATGGCTAGGACAAAACCCTGGTTCGACAACACGATCTTCCTGTTCGTCGCCGACCACTGCGCCAGCAGTGCCGGCAAGACCAAGATTCCGGTCTATCGCTACCATATCCCGGCCATCGTCTATGCGCCGAAGATCCTGTCGCCGCAACGCGTCGACACGCTGGCCAGCCAGATCGACCTTGGCCCCACCCTGCTCGCCATGCTCGGACTTGAAGGCGACGACCGTTTCGTCGGCCGCGACATCCTGCAGATGCGCCCGGAAGACGGCCGGGCATTGATCTCCACCTACCAGAACATCGGCTACCTCAAGGGCGACGTGCTGACCGTGCTGCAGCCCAAGCGCAAGATCGACACCTACCGAGTCAGCGCCGATGGCAAGGAAGCACAACCACTGCCGAACGACCCGACACTGACCAACGAGGCCATCGCCTATTTTCAGGGCGCAGTCATGCTGATGGAAAAGCATGGCAACGACACACGGTTTCACTAGCTGGCAAATCGATCAGCCTGACGCTGGCTGCAGCGCCGTAAATCGGCCGCTCAGCCCGGGCCAGACGGCCACAGCACGCAAACCCAGATCACCGCCGCGTTGATCAGGCTGAATAACACCGCCGCACTGCCCATGTCCTTGGCGCGTTTGGCCAGATCGTGCTTTTCCGGCGAGGCCTTGTCGACCACCGCTTCGACTGCCGAATTAAGAATCTCGACGATCAGGACGAAGAGGATGCTGCCAACCAGCAGGGCGCGCTCGACGCCGGTTTTGCCAAGGTAGAAGGCCAGCGGAATCGCGAAAGCGGCAAGCAGCACTTCCTCGCGAAAGGCCGCCTCGTTTTTCCACGCGGCGGCGATGCCATCACGCGAATAGCCGAATGCGTTGATCAAACGCGTGAGACCCTGCTTGCCCTTGAATTCCTCGAAGCCGCTCATGGCTTTCTCTCCAGCAACGGTTTCAGGAAGCGCCCGGTGTGGCTGGCCTTGCATTTGGCCACTTCCTCCGGCGTGCCGGCGACCAGGATGCGGCCGCCGCCGTCGCCGCCTTCGGGGCCGAGGTCGACGACCCAGTCGGCGGTCTTGATGACGTCGAGGTTGTGCTCGATGACGACGATGGTGTTGCCGTGCTCGGCCAGTCGTTGCAGCACGGCGAGCAGCATTTCGATGTCCTGGAAATGCAGGCCGGTGGTCGGTTCGTCGAGGATGTATAGCGTGCGGCCGGTG
>Ga0073899_10004728_pt1 | contig 11899 bp, 9 predicted proteins | sample KloWWTmetaKNB5Ph_FD_88975 | JGI IMG/M metagenome (GOLD analysis project Ga0073899, IMG submission 88975) | Active sludge microbial communities from Klosterneuburg, Austria, studying microevolution and ecology of nitrifiers - Klosterneuburg... | ecosystem: Engineered > WWTP > Aerobic digester >...
CCAATGGAATATGATGGCTTGGCCGGCAAGATCTACTTCACCCTACTTGGAGAGGGTGTTCGCACCTTGCTCGTGCCTACACCACAGGCCAAGAACATGCTGGCTAGCAATGCCATTGCCGCAGAGTTATAAAAAACCTATCACTAGGAAAAATGGGCCGCCTCTGAGCGGCCTTTTCCGTTTTGTTGAAAAGCCGTTGGAAGTTGATCTGTGTGATCGACATGTAGGCATGGCTTCACGAAGAAAAGTCGTGTTCAAGGATCTCGGACCCGGCACAAGCGATGAATCTACTGCCATCTCTGGAAGGTGTGGGTGGGGGCTTTTGTAAAGTAAAACCACTTCCACCGTGAACAACATAAGAGCCACTGGGAGAAACACCCCTTTACACAGAACAGGCTCCATTACAACGCTGCGCGTAACGAATGCGTCTGCCCATAGGCTGGACCACAACTAAGGGTCCAAGCCCGTGAAAGGCTCACCAGCGAAGAAGGTCTAAGACATCGCAGCATCAGACCGATGGAAGTGGGATCGGCCTTCGGCAACCTGAAACAGAGCAAACGCTTCATACGGTTCAGGCTCAGAGGACTGGACAAAGTCACCTTGGAAACCGGCCTACTATAACAGCGATCTACTTGAAAAAGTTGGTCCGGATCCTTCAAGAACAGGCCGAGCAATGCATCAAACGTGCCCTTTGTTCATCCCAGTACAACACATGGGCACAGCAGCATGTGATCCCGATCAGCTGGATATCCGAACGTAAGCCGCATCCGATCACTATTAAATGAAAAAGGGGTCATCCCTTTCGAGACGGTCCACTTTTGGTTAGTATTGGTACTACCCTTGCGCAATACAAAATAGGCTAAAGCCGCGCAGCTATTTTTTACCAAGGCGATTCAATATGGTTGACGCATTGCCTTTGCTACGGGGCCACTAATTTGGAGATGCCATGATGAAAAAGAGCAAGTAGATCGGGTTATTTTCGTATTGCGAAAGGGTATGATCGCGTAATCACGAACTTCGCACCGTTCTAGACAGATCTGATATGCCAGCTATTTCCTCCAAAGGGCGCAACATGCCCGCATCCCCCATTCGTAAGCTCGTCCCTTTTGCTGAAGCAGCGAAGGCCAGAGGGGTCAAAGTGATCCATTTGAACATTGGCCAACCGGATATCCAGACTCCTGAAGTAGCCTTGGATGCGATCCGCAACTTGGATCGAAAAGTGATCGAATACAGCCACAGTGCCGGCTACGAGAGTTACAGAAGAGGTCTTGCGAACTATTACCAAGCGAATAAGATCGATGTTGATCATGAACAGATCATCGTGACCAATGGCGGCTCGGAAGCACTGCTGTTCGGAATGATGGCCTGTTTTGAACCTGGTGACGAGCTGATCATACCTGAACCGTTCTATGCCAACTACAACAGCTTTGCGCTCTCTTGCGGTGTGTCACTGATCCCATTACAGACGAGTGTCGATGATGGGTTTGCACTACCCGCAGAGGAAGCGTTCGCACCACTTATTACCCCACGAACGAAGGGTATTCTCATCTGCAATCCGGGCAATCCTACGGGGCGTGTCTACGGCGCTGATGAGTTGGAACGCTTGCGCGAGATCGTGCTCAAACATGACCTTTTCCTATTTTCGGATGAGGTTTACCGCGAGTTCTGTTATGATGGCACTGAACATATAAGTGTCATGACATTGAAAGGTCTGGAACAGAATGTGATCCTGATCGATAGTGTGAGCAAGAGGTATAGCATGTGTGGCGCTCGTGTTGGAGCGTTCATTACCAAGAACACGGATGTGTATTCCGCAGTGCTTAGAATGGCACAAGCGCGGCTTAGTCCACCAACATTCGGGCAGATCGCTGCAGAAGCTGCACTCAAAACACCACCTTCCTACTTTGAGAACGTAATTGCAGAGTACAAGGCTCGACGCAATACATTGGTGAATGGCCTGAATGCTATTCCGGGCGTTCACTGCCCAATGCCGAGCGGCGCATTCTATTGTGTAGCAGATCTTCCCATTGACGACTCGGACCGGTTCTGCCAATGGCTATTGGAAGAATTCGAATTTGAAGGGGCTACCGTTATGATGGCACCATGTACCGGATTCTATGCTTTTCCAGAACGCGGCAAGCGGCAGGTCAGACTTGCGTATGTTCTTGAATTGCCTTTTCTTGAATTGGCAGTGAAGTGCTTGGCAAAAGCACTCGAGGTCTATCCAGGTAGGGATCGATCCTGATCATCCGATAGGATCCTCCTCTGGTCCATTGTAAAAATTCCTTACGCCTTTCCGAAGTAGGCCTATACAAATAGGCTTGATGCTTGATGCAAGTACAACTACTTGACCGTCAAGACAATAAAACTCTGCGTACTCAGATCTCAACCGTTGATTAAGTCTCGCAACGGAGCCGCCCGCCGATTAGACCAGCCCAAGCAGGTCGAGCATCACTCAACGGACGTCCTCGATCTCATTCATTGACAGTAAGCCCCCAGTTCGTCGATCGTAACATTTCTCTGGTCGATGATCTCCTGTAACATGTTCCGCGCTGCACGCGTAGAACGGCGAACGAAATTGAAATACTATGGGTCACGAAGCATTGCAACGGATCCATAAAAACAGAAATCGACCTACTATGGATCCACTAACACGACTTTTCACTGTAGTCGCACTTGTTGCTGCAATAAGCAACGCTGATCCAATCTGTGCGCAATTCACTTACCAAGCGGAGGTATTCTCATTTGATCCGATGCGATCACCAAAGCCCATGATGGCAGAGTTGGTAGGGACGTTGGGGGTGACATACATCTCGCACGACCGTGAAACGCGTTCTTTATTATTCAACTCACCTACCACTGTCACTTTTCTACAGCTCGGTACGCTCATTGAACCACATGGTTTTGTGCTGATCGGATTCAACCCCACTGGAGCCGCGGGTGATGAACAGCGGAATAATGAGACCTCCGACATCCTCTTTCCAACTATGATCGATACTGGGAACGAGATCGAGGACAATTCACGGTATGAGACTGCAAAATCACAATGGATACAAACACATCAACTAGAGTATAATGCCCTGATCAGCGGTGAGCAGCCAGGTTCTAAAGACAATGATAAATAGGTCCATGACGCGCAACTTCATTCTCTTTCTGGCCATAATAGTATTGAACTTGAGTGCATCACGATCCAGTGCCCAATGCCCGAATAACAATACAGTTATAGGCAGTATGGTAACTCCTACTTGCCCAGGGACGACCTCGATCACATGCGTGTCATCCGGGAGATATGCTAGAGTTAACGTAACCACTGGCAATACTATGTTTTCAGCACTTGCGATGGAGCAACTTACGACACGCGTATGACACTGTACAACAGTAGCGGAGGTGCTTCATTGGCTTTCAATGACGACTTCTGTGGGCTACGTTCACAAATAACTTGGACAGCAACCTTCACCGGAACGGTTCACGTACTCGTTGATCGATGGACCGGAGGCAACGCATGTGCTCATACAGGTGGTTGTGCTACCGTATCGATAACATGCAACGTCCCAATAACCAATGATGATTGTAGCGGGGCCATTGACCTTCCCGTTACGGCGAGTTGCGTCCCTGAGAACTTTTCGAATCTTCTTGCGACCGCCTCCGGAACAAGCCCCGCACCAACGTGTAGCAGCGCTCCGAATACCGATGTCTGGTTCAGGTTCACAATACCGGCCAGTGGCGTGGTAAGGATCCTATCAAGTTCCGGGTCTTTGTCCGATGGCGCAATGCAGCTCTACTCTGGAACATGCGGCAGCTTATCACTTGTAACCGGTGGTTGTGATGATGATAGTGGCCCTGGATATATGCCCTACCTGGATCGACGGTGTGCAGTTCTCACACCGAATACCACGTACTATCTCCGTTATTGGGGATACGGTGGCGCAACTGGAACATTCGACCTTTGTGTTTATTGGCCGGGCTACTTCCCCGAACCAGTAGAAGACTGCACCGGTGGCCGTACGATATGCGGTTCCCATTCGGTCAGTAACGCAACGGATTACACCGGCTGCACCGTAGATCTGAACGGGTCGAACAGAGGCTGCTTGGCATCCAATGAAAGACAAGGAACTTGGTTCCATTTCTCACCGAACAACACGGGAACAATGGAATTCCTATTGCAACCTACCAATGGTGCCGGATCTCCAGTGGATATGGATTACGATTTTGCGATCTGGGGACCAACTACCTCACTTTCCTGCCCACCGAGCGGTTCTCCGATACGATGTTCTTGGGCATACCCACCCAATGTACCGGGTTATCCAGGAAACGTCGCATACCGCACCGGACTTGCATCGGGGAATGATGACCTTTCAGAAACGGATGGAGGTGCATTCGTTAATGGATTCGTGCAACCGATAACTGTTGCCGCCACCGATGTAGGCAAGGTCTATGCGATGTACGTCGATAATTTCGACATCTCAGGCCAGACATTCGACCTTACTTGGACGTTCAGTACACCAGGCATGTTGGACTGCACTGTGCTTCCTGTCGAACTCGTGGATTTCGAGGCTAAAGTTGTCGATGAAGTGATCGAACTGTCTTGGATCACCCAAACAGAATCGAATAGTTCGCATTTCACATTGGAACATTCAGTCGATGCAACAGATTTCAAACCCATCGGATCGTTGAGCGCTGCCGGTAATTCGTTCGGCACGATCGACTATTCCTTTGATGACCCTGACCCGAATAACGGTGTCAACTACTATCGCCTTAAGCAAGTGGATCTGGACGGTACGTTCACCTACACGGACATTGTCCCGATCGAGTTCAAGAAGAGCCTTGCCACATTGGTTCCTCGACCAAATCCGGCAAGTTCCTCAATACAGATAGACCTTCCGGAAAGCTCAGCCGGGTCATGTATGGCCACAATATACGATACCGGGGGACGTATTGTACGATCGGTTTCAATTCCCGCTTGGATCGGACCATCCTTCGTGAACATTCCCTTGAACGACCTTGAGGTGGGTAGTTATATGATACAATTGATAGGTAACGACCAAATGCTTGCAGGTCGCGGGCGCTTTATCAAGGAATGATCATGCATACTTCATTAGGTGGTTCTCCATCGCATTGCGAAGGCTATGGCGATCTACCCTCAAGGCAAAATAAACTTGACATGACATTACGTGATCTACATATATTTGGTAGAACGGAAGTTTTTGGAGAGATCCAAGCTCGGCACAATGCAATTGATGCCCTTTGGAAGATCTCTTATCCAATTGCTTCCGATGCTACGTTGATCGGCACTCGTTCAAAAAGCAAAAAAATATGATCCGCGATCGTTCTCCCCATATCGCCGTCATCTGTGGCGCATTATTACTTTTCTATGCACCTTTCAGTACATTTTCACAGTGTACGAATAACAATACGTTACTGGCTGGTGGAACCATAACTCCACCATGTCCTGGCTCAATGAGCGTTCCTTGCCTGAATGCCGGCCAATATGCACGTATTGCTGTAACCACAGGTAATATATACGTATTCAGTACATGCGGGGCGACCTATGACACACGCATAACATTATACAACAATGCCGGCGGCGGTTCAATAGGATTCAATGATGACTTCTGCGGTCTGCAATCGCAAGTAACATGGGTGGCCACCTACACCGGCCAACTTCGTGTTCTTGTTGATCGCTATGTGAATTTCTTTAACACTTGCGCGCACTCAGGAGGATGTGCACCGTTGTCCATTACATGCTCCTCCCCACCACCACCAATGACCAATGACAATTGTGGAGGTGCCATTGTTCTACCTGTTATCGAGAACTGCTTCGTCCAGAATTTCACCAATGTGGGTGCCACAGCTTCCGGAACAACACCGGCACCAACATGCAGCTCAGCCCCAAATACGGATATTTGGTTCCAGTTCACCGCGCCTGCAAGTGGTGTAGTAAGGATCAATTCGAATTCGGTAACATTGAATGACGGCGCTATGCAACTGTATTCAGGCACATGTGGCAGTTTAGCGTTGGTTCCGAATGGCTGCGATGATGATAGTGGCCCTGGACTGATGCCCGATATTGACCGACGCTGTGATGCCCTAACACCAGGAGCAACGTACTATATCCGATACTGGGGATACAACAACAGTTCGGGAATATTCGACCTTTGTGTAAGAGGCCCGGAATTCTTTCCGACACCTGCCGAGGATTGCGCTGGTGGGATCACTGTTTGCGGTAGTCAAGCCATTAATAACTCAGCGGATTACACCGGATGTTCAGTAGATCTCAACATTACGAACAGAGGATGTCTCAGCGCTGGTGAACGCCAAGGTACATGGTACTACTTCTCTCCGCAAAGCTTAGGAACAATGGCATTCGTGTTGCAACCGACCAATTCTTCAGGAAATCCCGTGAACGTGGATTATGATTTTGCAATTTGGGGCCCGATGAACACAATTGCCTGTCCACCTGCAACTTTTCCATTGCGATGTACATGGGCTTACCCACCCAATGTTCCGGGATATCCCGGCAACGTAGCCTATCAAACTGGTCTGTCCGCAGGAAACTTGGACCTCTCTGAACCGGATTGGGGTCCCGCAGTGAACGGTTTCGTTAGGCCGATCGCGGTTGGAGCAGGTAACATAGGGCAGATCTATGTAATGTATGTGGACAATTTCGATATTACAGGGCAATCATTCAACCTCACGTGGAACCTGAGCACCCCGGATATGCTTGATTGCACCGTACTACCGGTTGAATTGATTGAATTCAATGCGCTAGCTCTCAAGGATCGTGTCCTGGTGAGTTGGAAGACCCAGACCGAGTCAAATTCAGATCGTTACATTATTGAACATTCAATCGATGCCGAGCGTTTCGACCCCATCGGCCACGTAATTGCCGCAGGAACATCACTAGAGACCATCGACTATGAGTATTTCCATGAACACCCTCGAACAGGCATCAATTACTATCGTTTGAAACAACTCGACCTTGACGGATCACACACATACTCCAGTGTAGCCCCGGTAGAATTCAAAAGCGATAACAACGTACTTCTTCCCAGACCGAACCCAGCCAATTCATCGATCCAGATAGACCTACCTGTTGGCTATTCGGACCAAGTGGTCCTTAACATTTTCGACGGAAGCGGGCGGATGGTCAGGGTGATCCGTGTTGCTCTTGCTAATGAACCATCCTTCGTGAACATTCCTGTTGGTGATCTGGACGCGGGCATCTATTCGATCCATTTGTTCGATCGACAGGAAAACCAGATCGGTTCTGGTCGATTCATGAAGGAATAAGACCAGAGCGCATCTCAAGATCATGCTTCGTTCCGCACTCATGCGGAATGCGAATGTGACCCTTGCGACGGACCCTGATGCACGATCCGGGTTCTGATCCCCCATAACCACCCCTATGCGTGGCTTTCGCGCCGCAGATCATCGTGTGACCCATCTACGCGCATTCAAGAACTCTTTTGAGATGCGCTCAACAATCTCCGGACCTTGGGCTGTCGACCATAACAAACTCGGAGACAGTCACAAAACTGTAAATAAGTAGCGTCATACTTGTACTGAGCAGTTATCCTAAGGGATTCCGTGCCCGATGTTCACTGTGCTTGAGGCAACCACATTGGATATTGTTCGTCATATGAGAGAATGCGTTTGGTAATGACCGGATCATTATTCTATCTTGCAGGACCATTCAACCAACATATTGGATCATTCAATGAATATCTTGGACAAACGACCTCTCTACCAAGTTGTGCTGATGTCACTGCTTTTCGTTGTGGGTTTGCCGTTATACGGACAGGTCTCGAATACCTACGTATTGCAGGCAACGGATGGCGAAATACATGAGAAAATGGTCTACGAAGTGGTTCGTTCGCTCGATCCTGAAGCCCTCGTATCGATCTCCGGACAACACTTGAAAGTGCGTTTGGACGCGTCCATAGAAGTAGCCGAACTGATCTCGGACCTCGGAACGAATGGAGGTGGGAACTTTGCCATTGACGTGTTGGCGACGCAAAAGGCAACAGCGAATAACTTTCCCATTCTGAAGAATACTGGTGCTCCAGCTCATGATGAAGCGGTGTACAATGCTGAAAAACAGGCGTGGATACAGGCACACCCTGAGGTTTATAAGGCAATGAACGAACAAGAACCATTGAAGAATGAATAGAACGTTACGCTTTGCCGCATCCGGATCTAATTCTGTTACGAACGTTGACCTATTCTCGTCATTGAGACCATTGGCACGGATCATTTTCATGGCTATTGTCTTGTTGGCAATGAATGAGAACTCATTTGCTACAACTTGCCCTGGTGCAACGGTGATAAACCCTGCAACTCTACCTATTGTGAACCAATCCCTGGTTTGTGGTGCGGCCAGTGACCTTAATTCCACGAACGTGCCAGGCGCGCTATGCGGAACTGGTGACAATGCAGGTTACAAGAATGGAAATGAAGCGCTTTATTCATTCACACCAACCACTTCGGGAACCTATAATGCATGGGTGAACGGACAGGCTTGGAGTTCCATACAAATTTGGGCGGGTTGCCCTAATGGAGGTGGTACATGTATTTACGGTGATGGAAATGTTGGAACCTACACATCCATTAACGTGCCGCTTGTCGCGGGAACGAACTATTTTATTTGGTTCGATACATGGCCAACACCCAATAGCCCATGTCCTGGTCTTTTCGGTCTGAACTTACCCCCTCCACCGCTACCTGCCTGTGGTAATTCATTCTCCGATCCAGCGGGAGGTGGGAACTACCTCAACAATACCAACTTCACACGAACATATTGCCCATCCGTGGCCGGTGATATGGTCACGTTGAACTTCACACAATTTGCTACGGAGGCTGGTTGGGATATTGTCACGATCTATAACGGTCCTTCAACGGCATCTCCGGTTCTAGGTACTTATAGCGGCACCACGATACCGGGTCCCGTTACCTCAAGCGCAGTTGGTGGATGCCTAACCTTGAATTTCACTTCGGACGGTTCAGGTGTTGCGGCTGGTTGGCTTGGAAATGTCACCTGCGCTCCCCCAGTACCTCCTCCGGCTGCGTGTGGAACTACGGTGTACGATCCAGGCGGCGCTGGTGGGAACTATGCGAACAGCACCAATTTCACGGCGACCTATTGCCCTACCACTCCAGGGGATGTAGTGACCATTAATTTCACTGCATTCAATACGGAAGCAGGATGGGATTTCGTAAATATCTACAATGGTCCCACAACGGCCTCACCACTTCTTGGATCCTACAGTGGAACGGTGAGCCCGGGTGCTATAACCTCGACCGATGCAAGTGGATGCATAACACTGAACTTTACTTCCGATGGTTCAGGAGTTAGGGCGGGTTGGGCAGCGAACATCATTTGTGGTACACCTCCACCTCCTCAGGGCAATGATGATCCTTGTGGTGCCACAAGTCTAACTGTCAATACGAACTGCGCCTTCACGGCCAGCACCACATCAAATTCGACCGGAACCACAGGGCCACCGCCACCAACTTGCGCTAACTATGTTACCAGTGATGTCTGGTTCTCAGCCGTCGTACCTGCGAACGGCTCCTTGATCATTGAAACTGCCGCCGGAGTGATTACCGATGGCGGAATGTCCGTATACACGGCCCCTTCTTGTGCGGGGCCTTTCGTGCAGATCGCTTGTGATGACGATGGTGGCACAGGGTTAATGCCCGCATTGACCCTTAATGGCTTAGCACCAGGCTCTACCGTTTATATACGCTTCTGGGCATACGGTGCGTACAGCAATGGTTCATTCTCTATCTGTGTTCATACGCCACCACCGCCGCCTACTGGAGATTGTGTTTATATCCTCAATTTGTACGATAGCTGGGGCGATGGTTGGGGTACATCACAAGTTGGTGTTAGCATTAACGGAGGTGCGAATACGTGGTACACGGTAACAGGAGCAAATACACAGGTGCTATTGGGCATGAACATTAATGATGTTATTGTACTTACCTACGATGCATCAGGCCCGTTCCAGTATGAGAACAGTTATTCACTCGGTATGTTGAATGGTGGCGTCTTCTTCAACTCCGGATCTTCACCTATTGCTGGTGTTTCTTTTGCACAGTCTGTGGATTGCGTAACTCCACCGGCCGCGCCGCAGGATTGCGCTGGAGGCGTTACGATCTGTAGTGGACAATCCTTTAATAACAACAGTTCGAACACGGGTAATGTCAATGATCTGAATACTGCCAACCAAGGGTGTCTCCTTAGCGGCGAACGCCAAGGAACCTGGTATTATTTCTCGCCAAGTGCCTCAGGCACGATCGGGTTTACGATCACACCAACTGTACCTACGGATTACGACTTTGCACTTTGGGGACCGATGAACACTATTGCATGTCCTCCTACAGGTGCCCCCTTGCGTTGTTCGTATGCCGCACCATATGGACCTACCGGACTTGGAAATGGAGCCGTTGACGCTACAGAAAGTGCTAGTGGGGATCGGTTCGTGAGCACCATCAATGTTCTTGCAGGTGAGATCTACATCTTGTATATCGATAATTTCAGCTCAAATGGTCAAGCTTTCGATCTTGGCTGGAACTTGACCAATGGAGCTTCATTGGACTGTACCGTGCTCCCTGTGGACCTCCTTGATCTGCACGCTAGACCAATAAAAGGATCCGTAGAATTGAATTGGGCTACGGTTTCTGAGACGAATACCTCCCATTTCATAGTGGAGCGATCAATGGATGCGATCTCATTCGACCGTTTTGGCAGCCTGCCTTCCGCTGGAACGTCCGTCTCTTTGATCGATTACACTTTCGTGGATGATTTCCCATACGCTGGCAGTAACTATTACCGATTGATCCAGGTCGATCTTGACGGAACTGAAAAACCATCAAATGTTGTGCATGTGCTGTTCAAGTCCGGTGCCCCAATAGTGGTTCCGAATCCCATGTTGGACAATGCAACCGTCTACTTTGACGAACTACCGGAAGATGGCATGATATTGCGTATAATGGATGCCGGTGGGAGGATTGTTTGGAGCGTTCCCATGGGACCGGTAAATGGTTCTGGACGATTCGACTTTTCCTTGGCTGGATTTGACGCTGGTGCATACTTCCTTACGTTGACCAACGCGAATGGCACCTATGAAATGCATGCACGCTTTGTAAAGCAATAGATCGGTCATGTATTTGGTGAAAAAAGTTCTTTGGTCAAGTTCTGTCCTTAGTTGATCTGCGACCCGGATCATTCGAAAGGTGGTAAATTTTTCGTGCGGATCCATCCGATTCGGGCAACGAAATGGACCAAATAAAGCAGTAACAGGGCTGTCTCGAAAGAGGCGGCCCTGTTCCATTTCCATGGTGTTCAGAAAGATTTCTGCTTAGCATATCCATTGGGGGCCATGGCGTTTGCGCCACTTACTCTATCCCACCCGCCACTTGCTCGTTCCCGCTTCGCCAGGGGTGATGACAGCTGCAGATTTGCACTGTCAAACAACAACACACGCACCCCTAACAAAACCAACTCAAATGAACTTCCAACCTCTCCACAAGCGCACTTTACTCCACACCATCCTCTTCGTGATAGCTATCGGATTCTCCGTAATGGCCAACGCCCAAGGCCATGTTATCTTCAAAGGCCGTGTGCTCCGTACCGATATCACCAGCCCAGCCGTTTCCATGATCGTTACTGATGGTGTCGACACCATGGACGTGATGATCGGCCGCCATGGCAAATACAACTTCGCTATCCCAACCAACGAGATCGTTAGCGTGATACTGACCAGCGAGAACTACATCACCAAAGAGATCAAGCTTGATACCCACAACGCTCCTGAAGCTAAGGGTCCATTTGCTCGCACGGCGCAGGTAGAGTTCTATGTGGAGCTGGAGCCTCAATCAACGACGCAGCCCATGA
>Ga0073899_10004729_pt1 | contig 11899 bp, 11 predicted proteins | sample KloWWTmetaKNB5Ph_FD_88975 | JGI IMG/M metagenome (GOLD analysis project Ga0073899, IMG submission 88975) | Active sludge microbial communities from Klosterneuburg, Austria, studying microevolution and ecology of nitrifiers - Klosterneuburg... | ecosystem: Engineered > WWTP > Aerobic digester >...
ACCTGGCGCGGCAGGGTCACGACCTCGCCGTGCACCATCGCCAGCCCGGCGAGGCCGATGCCCTGTCGCTGGCCGCCGAGCTGGCGCAGCTCGGCGCCCGCGCGGTGCTGCTTCCCGCCGACCTGTCCGACGAGGCCGCCGTCGAGGCGCTGGTGCCGGCTGCGGTGGCGCAATTGGGACGCCTGGACGCGGTGGTCAACAGCGCCTCGCTGTTCAGCGAGGACCGCATCGAGACCTTCCGAGCCGACACCCTGGCACGCCACCTGGGCCCCAACACCGCCGCCCCGTTGCTGCTGGCGCGCGCCCTGCACCGCCATTGCGAGGCGGCCGGCCACGCGGGCTGCGTCGTCAACGTGCTCGACCAGAAGCTCTGGAACCCCAACCCGGACCACCTCAGCTACACCCTGTCCAAGGCGGCGCTGCAGGCCGCCACGCCGCTGCTGGCGATGGCGCTGGCGCCGCGCGTGCGCGTCTGCGCCGTGGCGCTCGGCCTGACCCTGCCCAGCGGCCCGATGAGCGAGGCCGAGTTCGAGGCCGCGCACCGCCTCACGCCACTGGGCCGCGCCAGCACGCCCGACGATTTCGCCGCCGCCGTCGCCTACCTGCTGGGCGCTCCGGGGGTGACCGGCAGCACCCTGCTGGTCGACGGCGGCCAGCACCTCGCCGCGCAGCCGCGCGACGTCTACTACCTCGTGAAGAAAGAAGGCGCCTGATGCCCTCGGCCCTGTCCCACCCCAGCCTGCTGAGCTGCCGCCGCCTGTTCCTGCGCAACTACGAGGTGTGGATCAACATCGGCGTGCACGAATTCGAGAAGAAGGGCGAGCAGCGCGTGCTGATCAACGTCGACCTCTACACCCCGCTGGCCGACACCACGCCGCAGGCCGACCAACTCGACGAGGTGCTGGACTACGACTTCATGCGCCGCACCATCGCCGAGTACGTTGCCAAGGGTCATATCCACCTGCAGGAGACGCTCTGCGACGCCATCCTGGCGCGCATGCTGGCCCACCCCAAGGTGAAGGCGGCACGCGTCAGCACCGAAAAGCCCGACGTCTACCCGGACTGCGACGCGGTCGGCGTCGAGGTCTTCGGCATCAAGGAAAGCTGAGCACGACGATGAGCCGCAAGGACAAGGACAGCCACGAGCTCAACAAGCTCTCCAAGCGCCTGCACCGCCAGGTGGGCGAAGCGATCGGCGACTTCAAGATGATCGAGGACGGCGACAAGGTGATGGTCTGCCTGTCGGGCGGCAAGGACAGCTACGCGCTGCTCGACATCCTGCTGAACCTGCAAAAGCGCGCGCCGATCCGCTTCGAACTGGTCGCCGTCAACCTCGACCAGAAGCAGCCCGGCTTCCCTGAGGACGTGCTGCCCGGCTACCTGAAGGGCATCGGCGTGCCTTTCCACATCGAGGAGCAGGACACCTACAGCATCGTCAAGAAGCTGATCCCCGAGGGCAAGACCACCTGCAGCCTGTGCTCGCGCCTGCGCCGCGGCATCCTCTACCGGGTGGCGCAGGAGTTGGGCGCGACCAAGATCGCGCTCGGCCACCATCGCGACGACATCGTGACCACGCTGATGCTCAATATGTTCCACGGCGGCACGCTCAAGGGCATGCCGCCGAAGCTCGTCAGCGACGACGGGCGCAACACCGTGATCCGTCCACTCGCCTACGTGGCCGAGCAAGACCTGGCCGACTGGGCCGAGCAGCGCGGCTTCCCCATCATTCCCTGCAATCTCTGCGGCAGCCAGGAGAACCTGCAGCGCGCCGCCATCAAGGCCATGCTGCAGGGCTGGGAGAAGCAGCAACCGGGGCGGCTGGACAACATGCTGCGCGCGCTCGCCCATGTGGTGCCGAGCCATCTGATGGACCGCAGGCTCTTTCCCTTCGAGACCATCCGGCCGACCGGCGCCGCCTTTGCCGGGGGCGACATCGCCTTCGATGAGGACGAGGGCTGCGGCGAGCCGCCGCTTCCCGCACCCGACAGCAGGGTCATCCGTCTGAATCCGCAGCCCGTTTGAAGCCTGCCCGATCATTCACGCCACCGGAGGCTCGTATGACACTGCTGCGTCGTTCCTTTTTCCTGCTGGGCAGCGCGCTGCTGCTGGGCGGCTGCGCCAGCCTGATGACCGTCAGGCCCGAGGTGCGCAGCTTCGGCAACTGGCCCGAGGGCCGCGCGCCCGGCACCTACCGTTTCGAACGCCTGCCCAGCCAGGACCAGCCGCTGAGCCGTGCGGCCGAGTGGGAGCAACTCGCCGCGCCGGCGCTGGCCAAGGCCGGGCTCAAGCCGGCGAGCGCCGGCAGCGCGCCCGATCTGATCGTCTCGCTGGGCGTGCGCGTCGGCGTGAGTGACGCCGACCCCTGGGCCGATCCGCTCTGGTACCGCTGGAACGCCCCGCTCTACCACTGGCGCTTCGGCCTGCCGCCGCGCGCGCACCCGATGTTCATCGAACGGCGCTACGAGCGCGAGGTCGGCGTGCTGCTGCGCGACCGCGCCAGCGGCAGCGCGCTCTACGAAGCGCGCGCCAGCCTCGACGGCGCCACGCGCGGCGACGACCGTCTGATCGCCGCGCTCTTCGAGGCTGCACTGGGCGACTTCCCGCAGGCGCGACCGCAGTCGCACGAGGTATCGGTCACCCTGCCGCCCTCCCCCTGATCGCGCGCCCCCGGGGCGAGGGGCGATGGCTCGCTGCGGCTTCGTATCATCTGCGGCTTTGTCGAACAGGGGTGCAAGCATGTCGCTCAACATCGTGGTGATGGCCGCCGGCAAGGGCACGCGCATGAAGTCGGCCTTGCCCAAGGTGCTGCATCCGCTGGCCGGCAAGCCCCTGGCGCAACACGTGCTGGACGCGGTGGCGCCGCTGCCGGCCTTGCGCACCATCGTCATCACAGGCCACGGCGCCGAGTGGGTGGAGCAGCGGGTCCATGGCACCGACCTGCACTTCGCGCGCCAGCAGCCGCAACTCGGCACCGGTCACGCCGTGCAGCAGGCCCTGCCCTTGCTGGACGACGAGGCCGGCACCACCCTGATCCTGAACGGCGACACGCCGCTGGTGCGCCGCGAGACGGCCGAGGCCCTGGCCGCGGCCTGCGGTGGCACGCGACTGGCGCTGCTGACCGTGCTGCTGGCCGACCCGAGCGGCTACGGGCGCATCCTGCGCGATGCCAGTGGCGGCGTGCTGGGCATCCGCGAGCACAAGGACGCCAGTGCAGCCGAGCGCGAGATCCGCGAGGGTTACACCGGCATGATGGCCGCGCCCACTGCGGCGCTGCGCCGCTGGCTGTCCCGACTGAACAACGACAACGCCCAGGGCGAGTACTACCTGACCGACATCGTCGCCATGGCGGTGGCCGAAGGCACGCCCGTGGTGGCCACCCAGGCCGCCAGCGAGGCCGAGGTGCTGGGCGTCAACGACCCGCTGCAGCTTGCCGACCTGGAACGCCGCTTCCAGCGCCAGCAGGCCGACACGCTGATGCGCGCCGGCGTGCGCCTGCTCGACCCGGCGCGCTTCGACCTGCGGGGCGTGCTCAGCCACGGCGCCGACGTGCAGATCGACGTCGGCTGCGTGTTTGAGGGCGAGGTGCAACTGGGTGACGGCGTGCAGATCGGCGCGCACTGCGTGATCAAGAACGCCGCCATAGCCGCCGGTGCCGTTATCCACCCCTTCACGCACATCGAAGGCGACGCCTCGCCGGTCGAGGTCGGCGAGGGCGCGCTGGTCGGTCCGTTCGCCCGCCTGCGGCCCGGCGCACAACTCGGCCGCGAGGTGCACATCGGCAACTTCGTCGAGGTCAAGAACAGCCGTCTGGCCGCCGGTGCCAAGGCCAACCACCTGGCCTATCTGGGCGACGCCACGGTGGGCGAGCGCGTCAACTACGGCGCCGGCAGCATCACCGCCAATTACGACGGGGCCCACAAGCACCGCACCGAGATCGGTGCCGACGTGCACGTCGGATCCAACTGCGTGCTGATCGCCCCGATCCGAGTCGGTGCCGGCGCGACCGTGGGCGGCGGATCGACGATCAGCAAGGACGTGCCCGCCGGTCAGCTGGCCGTGGCGCGTGGCAAACAGGTTCACATCGAAGGCTGGCGGCGTCCGGTCAAGAACCCCAAGGGAGAGAAGAAAACATGAAGTTCGCATTGAAATGGATCGGCGCCGTGCTGATCGGCTTGCTGGCCCTGCTCATCGTCGGCGGTTGGCTGCTCAAGCCCGGCTACCGGGTCGAACGAAGCCTGCTGGTGAACGCGCCGGCTGAACAGATCTACGCGCACCTGGACTCCAGCGACGGTTGGCAACGCTGGGGCGTCTGGTACCGCCGCGACCCGCAGATGAAGGTCAAGGCCAGCGGGTCCGCGCTGGGCACGGGCGCGGCCTGGGACTGGACCAGCGACAGCCAGGGCAACGGGCGCATGCTGATCACGGCGGCCGAGACCGGCCGGCGCGTCGCCTACGAGCTGCGCATCGACGACTTCAACCCCAGCAGCGGCGAACTGCGTCTGGAGCCCGAGACGGGCGGCACTCGCGTCATCTGGCTGATGCAGGGCGACATGGGCGGCAATCCGATCAATCGCTGGTTCGGCCTGTTCATGGACAAGCTGGTCGGCCCCGACTTCGAGGCCGGCCTCGCCAACCTCAAGCAGCTGGCGGAAAAAAGCTGATGGCCGGCGCTTCGCTGCTGGCCCTGCTGGACGACATCGCCACCGTCCTGGACGACGTGGCCGTGCTGACCAAGGTTGCGGCCAAGAAGACCACCGGCGTGCTCGGCGACGACCTGGCGCTCAACGCCCAGCAGGTGGCCGGCGTGCGCGCCGAACGCGAACTCCCGGTGGTCTGGGCGGTGGCCAAGGGCTCGCTGCTGAACAAGGCCATCCTGGTGCCGGCGGCGCTCGCCATCAGCGCCTTTGCGCCCTGGCTGATCGCCCCGCTGCTGATGCTGGGCGGCACCTATCTGTGCTTCGAGGGCGTCGAGAAGGTCTGGCATCTGCTGGCCCATCGCCAAGAGCAGGAAGCCGACGACGAGGCGCTCACCCGGGCCCTGCTGCAGCCCGAGGTCGATCTGGTGCAGTTCGAGGCCGACAAGATCAAGGGCGCGATCCGAACCGACTTCATCCTGTCGGCCGAGATCATCGTGATTTCGCTCGGCGCGGTGGCCGGCAAGACCTTCGGCGTGCAGTTCGGCGTGCTGACGCTGATCGCGCTGGTGATGACGATCGGCGTCTACGGCCTGGTGGCCGGCATCGTCAAGATGGACGACGCCGGCCTGTGGCTGACCCGCCGCCACGCCGCCGGCCCCCTGCACCAGTTGGGGCGCGGCCTGCTGGCGCTCGCCCCACCGCTGATGAAGCTGCTCGGCATCGTGGGCACGCTGGCGATGTTCCTGGTCGGCGGCGGCATCCTGGTGCACGAGTGGCATGCCCTGCATCACTGGGTCCAGCAGCAGTTGGGCGACGGCTGGTGGGTGGAGCCCGCCGCCTCGCTGGCCGTCGGCGTGGCAGCGGGCGCGCTGGTGCTGTTGGTGTGGGAAGGACTGCAGAGAATCCGGCGACGTTGAGCCTGGGCGTTGCGGGCAAACGCGCCACAACTGCTCGCAATTCCAGCTTTCACGAATCCGTCACTCTGCTTAGCATCCGTGCCATTGCGGGATGGGGAGAGCCGGGGTGACCCAGTTGCTGGCCTGGATGGGCCTGATTGCTGTGCTCTGTGTTTATGCGCATTGGGCCTTGCAGGCTCTGGGGCGGCGTGTGCCCCTGCCCGACCCGCTGCAAGGCCTGGGCCGATGGGCCCGGCGGCTCAACGCCCCCTTTGACGCCGACCTGCGCGCCGACCGACGACGCCAGGAACGCGTGCAGCGCGCACGTCTGCAGCGCGAGGCCATCGCGCGGGCCTCCGAGCCCGTGCCGCTCGACGAGGCCGTGAGCTGGGAAGGCAACGTCGCACGGGCGCCGTTCGGTCGCAAGCCCACGCGGGCCAAGCTGCACTGAGCCTGCGTTGAACCGGGGACGACCCCTGCGGCTCGGGTACGCTTCCGCCATGCGTCAAATACCGTTTCCTTGGGCGTCGCTCGCCTGCGCGCTGCTGTGGAGCAGCAACAGCTTTGGCATGCCCACGCCCACCCAGGGCGTGCGGCCGGTGCTGGTCAGTCAGGGCAGCAGCAGCGACGCGCTGAAGAAGGGCGCCGAGGCGCTGGCCGCCAAGCAGCCCGATCAGGCGCGGCGGCATTTCGAGGCGGCGCTGCGCAACGATCCCAAGCAGGTTGCCGCGTTGCTGGGCCTGGCCGAGTTGGCCTTCCAGTCTCGCAACGATGGCGAAACCCTGAAGTGGCTGCAGCAGGCCGAGCGCAGCGCACCCCAGCGTGCCGAGGTCCAGGCGGCGCTGGGGCGCTTCTACATGGCACGCAAGCAGCCCGAGAAGGGCGAGCCGGCGCTTCGCAAGGCCATCGATCTGGACCCCAAGCCGCTGCGCCCGCGCCTGGATCTGGCCGACGCGTTGATGCGGCGCGGCGCCGAGGCCGAGGCCCTGCCCCTGCTCAAGTCGGCGGTGGCTCAGGACCCCAAGCTGCTCGGCGCGCAGCTGGCGCTGGGCCAGTTGCAGCAGCGCATGGGCGCTGCGGCCGAGGCCGACAAGACTCTGCGGACGGCGGCGGAACTGGAACCCAAGAGCGCCCTGCCCTGGCTGATGCTGGCGCGCGCCCAGAAGAGCGCGGCCGGCGCCTTGCCGCTGCTGGAGCAGGCGCTGCAGCGCCAGAGCGAGCACTACGACGCGCTGATGCTGCGGGCCTACTGGCAGATGGAATCGCGCGATGCCGCCGCGGCCCGCGAAACGCTGGTGCGCGCCGCCAAGGCCGACGCCAAGGCTGCCGAGCCGCTGGTCCGCCTGGGCCTGCTGGAAGAGCAGGCGGGGCAGCGCAGCGAAGCCCGGCGCCAGTACCTGGTGGCCATCGAGCGCGACCCCTACCACCCGGTGGCGCTGAACAACCTGGTGATGATGGGCCTGACCGACAAGGAGGATCCGGCCCGTCTGGAACTGATGGCCAAGCGCGCCGTCAAGGCCCTGCCCGGCAACGCCCAGGTGCTCGACACCCTCGCGCTGGTGCAGCGTCAGCGCAAGGACAAGACCGGCGCCTTGGCCAGCGCGCAGGCGGCCGTCAAGCTCGACCCCAAGGACGCGGGCCTGATGCTGACCCTGGCCGAGATGCAGCTTTGGAACGGCGACCGCGAGGCCGCGAGGCGCAGCGCCGCGCTGGTTCAGCAACTCAAGCCCGCCCCGGCGTTGGATGCGCGACTGCGGGATTTGCTCTCGAGGATCTGACCAAAGGGTCTGCCGGGTTCAGAACCCCGGCAGCTGCGCGCGTTTGAGGGCTTCGCGGGCCGACTCGTAGCCCGGCTGCAGCGTGCTGACCAGGGCCCAAAAGTCCGGGCCGTGGTTCATCTCGCGCAGATGCGCCACCTCGTGCGCCACCACATAGTCGATGAGGACCGGGCTGAAGTGCATGAGGCGCCAGTTCAGGCTCACCACGCCACTGCTGCTGGCGCTGCCCCAGCGCCCCTTGGCACTGGACAGACGCAGGCGCGGCGGCGCCACGCCCAGCTTGGCGGCGTAGTGCGCCAGCCGCTCGGTGAAGTGCACCCGGGCCTGCGCCTGCAGCCAGGCCTGGGTGAGGTCGCGCCACTGCGCTTCGGTGGCGGCCTCGGGCAGCGGCAGATGCAGCAGCGCCTCGCGCTCCAGCGCCTGCTGCGCATCGACCCCGCGCACCAGGCGCAGCATCCGGCCCAGATAGGGCAGTTCGGCCCCCTCGCCCCATTGGATGCGCAGCAGCTCCTGCTGGTGCCGGCGCTGCTGCTGGACCTGCAGCTGGCGCAGGATCCAGTCGGCGCGCGCCCCCAGCGCGGCCTCGATGTCGGCCACGCTGACCCAGCGCGGCGCCCGCACGCGCAGGCCCTCGGGGCCGACCGCGAAACCGATCGAGCGGCGTCGGGCGCGCGTCAGCTCGTAGGGCAGGCGCTGGCCACCCAGCCAGACCTGGCGCCGGGCAGCGCCCGCTCCGGCGCTGCCTGCCGGTGCGTCGTCGAACAAGCCCAGTTGCTCGCCCAGGCGGCGCAACAGTCCGCTGCTCATCGGTGCAGCGGCACCGCCCCGCTGTCGCGCTCCAGCGGCTCGCCCGCCTGACGGGCCAGCTCGCGCTCGTGCTGCACCAGCCACTCCGCGAAGGCCGCCAGGTCCTGGTGCACGCGCGCCCCGGGAACCTGCTGCAGCATCTGCTCGAGCGTGCCGGGTGGCGCTGCGGCCAGACGGTCGCCGCGCAGCAGATGCGGCTGACAGCCTGCCGCCCTGGCGGTCTGCAGGTCGCGCAGCGAGGCCCCCACCAGATGCACCTCGTGGATGGCCACATCGAAGCGCTTGCCGATTTCCTCGATCAGGCCGGGCAGGGGCTTGCGGCACTGGCAGCCGTCGTCCGGCGCGTGCGGGCAGAAAAAGGCTGCGTCGATGCGGCCGCCGACCTGCTTCAGCAACTCGTTGAGCCGCAGGTGCACGGCGTTGAGCGAACTCATGTCGAGCAGGCCGCGGCCGATGCCGGGTTGGTTGGTGGCCAGCACGGTGTGCCAGCCATGCTGGTTGAGCCGCGCCACGGCCTCCAGCGCGCCCGGCAGGGGTTCGAGTTCCTCGGGCGACTTGACGTGGTCGTCGCGATAGCGGTTCAAGGTGCCGTCACGGCCCAGGATCACCAGCTTCATGCGCTGGTGGTGGGTGGGCGACTCGTGGCGCGGCATGCTGGCCGGACCTCTCAGCTCGCCAGCCGCGCCAGTTCGGCGACGCGGTTCATGGCGCCGTACAGGCCGCGCAGCAGCGCCAGGCGGTTGGCGCGCAGGCGGGCGTCGTCGGCGTTGACCATCACCGCGTCGAAGAACGCATCCACGGGCTCCTTGAGCACCGCCAACTCGCGCAAGCTGGCCGCGTAGTCGCCGGCCTCGAACAGCGGGTCGGCCTTGGGCGCCACCTGGCGCAGCGCCGCCGCCAGCCGCAGTTCGGCCGCCTCCAGCAGCAGCGCCTCGTCGAGCGGCACCGCCGCCTCGTCGCTCTTCTTCAGGATGTTGGCGACGCGCTTGTTGGCGGCGGCCAGCGAGGCGCTTTCGGGCAGCGCCGCAAAGGCGCGTACCGCCGCCAGGCGCTTGGGGATCTCGCCCCACAGCGGCGGGCGCAGCGCCACCACGGCGTCCACCTCCTGGGCGCTGTAGCCCTGCTCGCGCAGGCTGCCCACCAGACGGTCGACCATGAAGTCCAGCAGGTCCGCGCGCGCGCCCTCGTGGCTCAGCAGGCCCTCGGGGAAGACGGCAAAGCCCGCCTCCAGCAGGTCCGGCACGGCCAGCGGCAGGTTGCGTTCGATGAGGATGCGCATCACGCCCAGCGCATGGCGGCGCAGCGCAAAGGGATCGCGGTCGCCGGTCGGCAGCTGCTTGATGCCGAACAGGCCGATCAGGGTCTCGAGCTTGTCGGCCAGCGCCAGCACGATGCCGGTGTGGTTGCGCGGCAGCGCGTCGCCGGCGAAGCGCGGCTTGTAGTGGTCCTCGATGGCGATGGCCACGCCGTCGCGCAGGCCCTCGTGGCGCGCGTAGTAGGCGCCCATCACGCCTTGCAGTTCGGGGAATTCGCCCACCATGTCGGTGAGCAGATCGGCCTTGGCCAGCTGCGCCGCCTGCTGCACCTTGGAGTCCAGCACGTCGAACTGGTCCTTGGCCTCCACCGTGTAAGGCCGGGTCGCCTCGCGCAGCATGCGCACGATGGCGTGGGCGATGGCACGCACCCGCTCGGCGCGTTCGCCCTGGCTGCCCAGTTGTCCGTGATAGACCACCTTGTTCAGGCCGGGCACACGCTCGGCGAGCGTCTTCTTGCGGTCCTGGTCGTAGAAGAACTTGGCGTCGGCCAGGCGCGGGCGCACCACGCGCTCGTTGCCCTGCACCACGGCACTGGCGTCGGCGGGCGCGATGTTGCTGACCACCAGGAAGTGGCGCGTCAGCTTGCCGTGCTCGTCCAGCAGCGGGAAGTACTTCTGGTTGGCCTTCATGGTGAGGATCAGGCATTCCTGCGGCACCGCCAGGAACTCCTGCTCGAACTTGCAGGCCAGCACATTGGGGCGTTCGACCAGGGCCGTCACCTCGTCGAGCAGGGCCTCGTCGTCGATGGGCTGCAGGCCGAGCCGGGCGCCCGCGGCCTGCAGTTGTCGCTGCAGCTCGGCGCGGCGTTCGGCGAAGGAGGCGATCACCGCCCCCTCGCTGCGCAGGCGCGCGGCGTAGTCGTCGGCATGCGCCAGCTCGATGCACGCCTGTGTCGCCTCGAAGCGATGGCCCTGCGTGCTGCGCCCGGCCTTGAGGCCCAGCAGCTCAACGCCCAGCAATTCGGCACCGTGCAGCGCCAGCAAGCCATGGACCGGGCGCACGAAGTGCACATTGCTCCAGCCGTCGGCGAGCTGGTAGCTCATCACCTTGGGGATGGGCAGGGCCTTGAGCATGTCGGCCAGCGCCGTCTGCAGACCGGCCGCCAGCGTCACGCCGGCCTGCACGGTGTTGGCGAACAGCGCCTCGGCCTTGCCGTCCAGGGCGCGCTCGAGCGGCGCGTCGGCACCCAGGCCCGAGGCGGCAAGCTTCTTGAGCAGCGCCGGGGTGGGCTGGCCGGATGCGTCCAGGCCCACCGCCACGGGCATCAGCTTGATGCGCAGCGCCTTGTCGGCCGCCTGGGCCGCCACGCCCTCGATGTGCACAGCGAGGCGACGCGGCGAAGCGAAGGAGCTCACGGCGCCCTCACCGGCCAGCCCCTGGGACTTCAGAGAGGCGTGAATCAGGGCGGCGAAGCTCTCGCCCAGCTTCTTGAGCGCCTTGGGCGGCAGCTCTTCGACGAACAGTTCAACGAGCAGGTTCTCGGACATCAGGCGGCTTTCTTGTTCTTCGCTTCGATCTGCGCCACGACCTCGTCGGCCCAGGCCCGGGGGGCCATCGGGAAGCCGAGCCGCGCGCGGCTGTCCAGATAGCTCTGTGCCACGGCGCGCGCCAGGTTGCGGATGCGGCCGATGTAGCCGGCGCGCTCGGTCACCGAAATGGCGCCGCGCGCGTCCAGCAGGTTGAAGCTGTGGCCGCACTTGAGCAGCTGCTCATAGGCCGGCAGCGCCAGCTGTTCGGCCATCAGCGCCTTGCTTTGGCGCTCGTGCGCGGCGAAGGCCTGCAGCAGGAACTCGACGTCACTGTGCTCGAAGTTGTAGGTGCTCTGCTCGACCTCGTTCTGGTGGAACACGTCCCCGTACGTCAATCCTTCCGTGAACACCAGGTCGTAGACCGACTCCTTGCCCTGCAGGTACATGGCCAGGCGCTCCAGGCCGTAGGTGATCTCGCCGGTGATGGGTCGGCAGTCGATGCCGCCGACCTGCTGGAAGTAGGTGAACTGCGTGACCTCCATGCCGTTGAGCCAGACCTCCCAACCCAGGCCCCAGCAGCCCAGCGTCGGATTCTCCCAATCGTCCTCGACGAAGCGCACGTCGTTGCGCTTGAGGTCGAAGCCCAAGGCCTCCAGCGAGCCCAGGTAGAGCTCGAGGATGTTGGCCGGCGCCGGCTTGAGCACGACCTGGAACTGGTAGTAATGCTGCAGACGGTTGGGGTTCTCGCCATAGCGGCCGTCCTTGGGCCGGCGGCTCGGCTGCACATAGGCGGCCTTCCAGGGCTCGGGGCCCAGGGCGCGCAGGAAGGTGGCCGTGTGGCTGGTGCCGGCGCCGACCTCCATGTCGTAGGGCTGCAGCAGCGCACAGCCTTGGGCGCCCCAGTAGTCTTGCAGACGCAGGATGAGTTGCTGGAAGGTCAGCATCGAGGGGATCCAGGGGGAGAAGTCGGGCGCGATTCTAGGGAGCCGGCCTGCG
>Ga0073899_10004730_pt1 | contig 11898 bp, 10 predicted proteins | sample KloWWTmetaKNB5Ph_FD_88975 | JGI IMG/M metagenome (GOLD analysis project Ga0073899, IMG submission 88975) | Active sludge microbial communities from Klosterneuburg, Austria, studying microevolution and ecology of nitrifiers - Klosterneuburg... | ecosystem: Engineered > WWTP > Aerobic digester >...
AACAACCCCTGATGCGCGTCGCGCAGCAGGTTCTTCTGCACCTTGCCCATCGCGTTGCGTGGCAGCTCGTTCACCACGAAGGCGCGCTTGGGCACCTTGTAGTTGGCGATCTGCGACTTCAGCGCGGCGACCAGCGCGTCGGCGTCCGGCGTGGCGCCCGGCCTGGGCACGATCACGGCGATGACCGCCTCGCCGAAGTCCGGGTGCGGCACGCCCACCACCGCCGACTCGGCCACGCCGGGCAGGTCGTTCAGGTAGCCCTCGATCTCGGCGGGGTAGACGTTGTAGCCGCCGGTGATGATGAGGTCCTTGCTGCGCCCGACGATGGTCAGCCAGCCCTGGGGATTGAAGCTGCCCACGTCGCCGGTCTTGAACCAGCCGTCCGGGGTGAACTCCTCGGCCGTCTTCTCCGGCATGCGCCAGTAGCCGGCAAACACGTTGGGCCCGCGCACCTGCACATGGCCGATCTCGCCGGCCGGCAGTGGGGCAAAGGTGTCGTCCACCACCCGCACGCCCACGCCGGGCAGGGCCGGGCCGACGGTGCCGCCCAGGCGCTCGCCGTCCGCTGGCCGGCAGGGGTTGGAGGTCAGCATCGCGGTTTCGCTCATGCCGTAGCGCTCCAGGATGGTGTGGCCGGTGCGCTCCTGCCAGTCGCGGAAGGTCTCGATCAGCAGCGGCGCCGAGCCGCTGATGAACAGCCGCATGTGGGCGCAGGCCGCGCGCGTCAGCCCGGGCTCCTGCAGCAGGCGCACGTAGAGCGTGGGCACGCCCATGAAGACGTTGGCGCGCGGCAGCCGCTCCACCACGGCCTTCGGGTCGAACTTCGACAGCCAGAGCATCTTCGAGCCGTTGAGCAGCGCGCCGTGGCTGGCGACGAAGAGGCCGTGCACGTGGAAGATCGGCAGCGCATGGATCAGCACATCCCCAGGCTGCCAATCCCAGTACTCCTTCAGTACCTGGGCATTGCTCAGCAGGTTGCCGTGGCTGAGCATCGCGCCCTTGCTGCGCCCGGTGGTGCCGCTGGTGTAGAGGATGGCGGCCAGGTCGTCGGCCGACTTCACCGCCGGGGCGTGCGTCTCGGGGAAGTGTGCGGCGCGGTCCAGCAGCGTGCCTGTGCGGTCCTCGTTGAGGGTGAAGACGTGCGCCACGCCCTTGCCGAAGGCCAGCTTGCTGATCCAGGGGAAGTTCCGGCCCGCGCAGACCACCACCGCCGGCTCGGCGTTGCCGATGAAGTAGTCCAGCTCGGCCTGTTGGTAGGCGGTGTTCAGCGGCAGGTAGACAAAGCCGGCGCGCAGCGTGGCGAGGTACAGCAGCAGCGCCTCGACCGATTTCTCGACGTGCACCGCGATGCGGCTGCCGGCGGGGATCTCCAGCGAGCCGAGCAGGTTGGCCAGCATCGCCGTGGCGCGGTCCAGGTCGCGCCAGGAGTAGAGCAAGCCGGTCTCGGTTTCGATCGCGGTGGCATCCAGGTCGGCGGGGAAGGCCGCGCGCAGGGCTGCGAAGAGGTTGTGGTTGGTTTCGGTGGTCATGGCGCGTGGATCCCCGCCTGCGCGGGGATGACGGGGTAGCGGTGATGACGGAGGTTGCGGAAGTGGCGGGCTCAGCGGCCGGTGAACTGCGGCGGCCGTTTCTCGATGAAGGCGGTGATGCCCTCGCGGTGGTCGGGGCCGTTGGCGTAGGCGGCCAGCTCGGCGCGTTCGGCTTCGCTGAAGTGGAACTGCGCGGCCACCCGCCGCAGCGTGCGCTTGTTCAGGCGCGCGGCACGCGGCGCACCCGCGGCGATGCGCCGGGCGGTGGCCTCGGCCTCCGCGGCCACGGCGTCGTCGGCCACCACGCGGTGCACCAGGCCACGCTGCAGCGCGGTGGGCGCGTCCAGCAGCCGGGCTTCGAGCAGGATCTCCGCCGCGGTGGCCAGCCCGGCGACGCGGGCCACGCCGGCCAGCTCGTCGGGCGCCATCGGGAAGCCCAGCCGGGCGATCGGCGCGCCGAAGCGGCTGCTCGACCCGGCGATGCGCAGGTCGCACTGGCAGGCGATTTCCAGCCCGCCGCCGACGCAGGCGCGCTCGATCTGCGCCACCAGCGGCACGTCGCAGCGGTACATCGCGTCCAGCGCCGGGCCGACGACCTGCTCGTGGAAGTGGCGCAGCCGCGCCTCGTCGAAGCGGAAGGCCGGGAACTCCTCGATGTCGCCACCGGAGACGAAGCAGCCGCCCTCGCCGCGCACGACCACGCAGCGCAGCGCCGGCTCGCGCTCGGCCAGGCCGTCGAAGACCTCGCGCAGGCGCTGCCACATGGCCACGCTGACGGCGTTGAGCTTGCCCGGGTTGGACAGGGTGAGCAGCGCGACGCCGGCCAACTCGGGGTGCGGGGCGAAGGTGACGCTGGAGGTCGGGGCAGGGGGGGCGGAGGGGGCGGAGGACACAGGCGAGGGAGATGAGAGCCGCGATCAGTCGAGTTTCGCACCGGCGGCCTTCGCCACCTCGCCCCAGCGCCCGATCTCCGCGGCCACGAAGTCGCCGAAGCCCCGGCCGGTCAGCGTCGGGATCTCGGAGCCCAGGCTGGTCCAGGTGGCCTTGATCTCGGGCGTGGCAAAGGCCCGGGCCAGCTCGGCGGTCATGCGGTCGATCGCCGGCTGCGGCGTGCCCTTGGGCGCCCACAGGCCGTACCAGGTGGCCACCTGGTAGGTCGGCACGCCGCCCTCGGCCGAGGTGGGGATGTCCGGGAAGCCCGGCGCGCGCTGCGCCGACGCCACCGCCAGCGCCTTCAGCCGCCCGCTGCGGATGTGCGCAGCGGATGACCCGAGCCCATCGAACATCACGTCCACCTGCCCGGCCATCAGGTCCTGCAGCGCCGGGCCGGCGCCGCGGTAGGGGATGTGGGTGATGAAGGTGCGCGTCTGCAGCTTGAACAGCTCGCCAGCCAGGTGGTGCGAGGTGCCGTTGCCCGCCGAGCCGTAGTTGAACTTGCCCGGCGCAGCGCGCACAGCGGCCAGCAGCTCCTTCAGGTCCCGGGCCTGCACCTTGGCCGGGTTGACCACCACCACCTGGGGCACGTTGGAGATCAGCGCCACGGGCACGAAGTCGGCTTGCAGCTGGTAGTCGAGCCTGGGGTACATCGCCGGGGCGATGGCGTGGTGCACCGCGCCCATGAACCAGGTGTAGCCGTCCGGCGCCGCCTTGGCCGCCACGGTGGCGCCCACGTTGCCACCCGCGCCGCCCTTGTTGTCGATGATCACCTGCATGCCCAGCTGCTTGGTGAGCTGCGCGGTGAGCGGGCGGGCGAAGGCATCGGTGCCGCCGCCGGCCGGGAAGGGCACGACGATGGTCACCGGCTTGGCCGGCCATGCGCCGCCGCCTTGGGCCAGCGCCCCGGGTGACGCCACGGCCGTGGCAAGCAGGCTGGCGGCAGCCAGCACGTGGCGGCGCCGCAGCGACGCGGTGGTCAAATCCATGACTTGTCTCCGATGGGCTGTTGTCTTGCGCCCGGCCAAGGTCCACCGGACAGGCCCGGATGCTAGCGCCGCCCCTGCCACGGCCCCGTGTCGCCGGCCTCGGTGAATGCCCGGGGCACGTGGCCCCGAAGCGGCCGCAGCAAGGCCCCGCGCCGCGCCCGATTAGACGCGCGCCCCGAATGCCGCATCGGCACCCCTTGACCGAGCGCAAGGTCGGCCACGGGGCATCGCCCGCATCGTACGGAGTGTGACAGGCCTCACGGATCCAGGGTTGCCGCTTGGCGTGCAGACTCTGTCACCCGGCCACGGCACAGCGCCCGACGCGGCCCGGTCTACAGGAGACAAGCGCATGACCATGCACCCTGACCTTCCCCCTGACGCATTCAGCCTGCAGCGCCTGTACCACTGGGAGCGCCACGCCCCCGGCCGCACCACCCTGACCCAACCGATGGGCGGCGGTGTGGTGAAGGAGTTCACCTGGAGCGAGGTGGCCGACCAGGTGCGCCGCGTGGCCGCGCACCTGAAGGCGCAGGGCTGGGAGCCGGGTTCCAAGGTGGCGATCCTGTCGAAGAACTGCGCCTGGTGGCTGATGAGCGACCTGGCGATCTGGATGGCCGGCTACGTCTCGGTGCCGCTGTACCCGACGCTGGCACCGGAGACGATCCGCCACATCCTGACGCACAGCGAGGCGCGCGCCTGCTTCGTGGGCAAGCTCGACGGCTGGGAGCATATGGCGTCGGGCATCCCCGACGGGCTGCCCTGCATCGCCTATCCCCTGTCCCCCGCAGAGGTGCTGCGCGCCTGGGACGGCTGGGACCAACTCTGTGCCCGCACGGCGCCGCTGGCTGGCGAGCCAACGCGCGACCCCGACGACCTGGCCACGATCATCTACACGTCCGGCACCACCGGGCTGCCCAAAGGCGTGATGCACAGCTTCGGCAACTTCACCTGGGCGGTGGACCGCGGCACGCGCTCGCGCATCCTCATGACGGAGAGCGACCGCATGCTCTCCTACCTGCCGCTGGCGCACGTGGTGGAGCGCACGCTGGTGGAGCACGGCTGGCTGAAGTCCGGCATGCACCTGTACTTCGCCGAGTCGCTGGACACCTTCACCGCCGACATGCAGCGCGCCCGGCCAACGCTGTTCTTCTCCGTGCCCCGGCTGTGGGTCAAGTTCCAGCACGGCGTGCACCACAAGCTGCCGGCGGCCAAGCTGGACCGCCTGCTGTCGATCCCGATCATCGGCGGGCTGATCCGCCGCAAGATCCTGCGCGCGCTCGGGCTGGACCAGTGCCGCTGGGCCGCTGGCGGCGCCGCGCCGATGCCGGTCGAGCTGCTGGCCTGGTACCGCCGCCTCGGCCTGCCGATCAACGAAGGCTACGGGATGACCGAGAACCTGGCGCTGTCGCACATCACCGTGGCCGGCAAGAATCAGGAAGGCACCGTCGGCCCCGCCTACGACGACGTCGAGCACCGCATCGACAGGGCGACCGGCGAGATCCAGATGCGCAGCCAGGCGCTGATGCTGGGCTACTACAAGGAGCCGGAGCTGACCCGCGCGGCCTACACCCCCGATGGCTGGCTGCGCACCGGCGACAAGGGCGACATCGACAACCAGGGCCTGCTGCGCATCACCGGCCGGGTCAAGGACCTGTTCAAGACCAGCAAGGGCAAGTACGTGGCGCCCGCGCCGATCGAGGACCGCCTCGTGATGCACGAAGCGCTGGAGGCCTGCGTCGTCACCGGCGCCAACCTCGGCCAGCCGCTGGGCATCGTGATGCTCAACGCCGAGACCGTGACCAGCCTGCCCGAGGACGCCGTGCAGGCCCAGCTGGAGGCCTCGCTGATCCGCCACCTGGAGGCCATCAACGCCCGGCTCGACCCGCACGAGCAGCTCGCCTGCCTGGTGGCGGTGACGAGCGCCTGGACGGTGGACAACGACCTCATCACGCCCACCTTCAAGGTCAAGCGCAACCGCATCGAGGACGTCTACGCCCGCCACTACGAGACCTGGGTGGCCTCGGGGCGCAAGGTGATCTGGCTGGTGGGGTGAGCGCCCGCCGGCCGGGCGTCACGGGTGCGGCCCGCTTTCCGCCGCGCTGCCCCGGTTCAGCCGCGCAGCCCGTCCGCCAGCAGCTTCGCCCCGCTGAGCGCCATACCGCCCCAGACCAGGCGGTAGAACCAGGTCGGCGAGATGCGCTTCGTCGCCCACACGCCCAGGCGCACGCCGGCCCAGGCGCTGGGCAGCAGGAGCACGGAGGTGGCGAGGTTGCGCAGGTCGATCAGCCCCAGCAGGCCGTAGGGCACCCACTTGGAGAAGTTGATCGTCGCGAAGAACACCGCGGTGGTGCCGGCAAAGGCCAGCGGCTCCATGCGGCGCGGCAGCAGCGCCATCGCGATCGGCGGGCCGCCCGCGTGGGCGACAAAGCTGGTGTAGCCGGAGAACCAGGCCAGCGCCGCGCACTTGAACGGCCCCGGCGGCGGGGCATCCGAGCGCGCGGGCCGCAGGAACTGCAGCGCCAGGAAGCCCAGCGTAACGGCGCCCACGATGCCGGCCACGGTCGATGACTTCAGCAGCCCGAAGCTGGCCCAGCCCAGCGCGATGCCCAGCAGCCCGCCGGGCAGCAGCTGGCGCAGCACGCGCCAGTCCGGGCTGCGGCGCAGCGTCCACAGGCCGATCACATCGGCCGCGCAGAGGATCGGCAGCATGACCGCCGCGGCCTGCGGCACCGTGACCACCATCGCCAGCATCGGCGTGGCCAGCGAGCCGATGCCCGAGGCGAAGCCGGACTTGGACAGCCCGATCAGCAGCGCCGCCGGCAGCGCCAGCGCGTAGAAGTGCCAGTCCGTGATGAAGGCACCCGCCAGCCAGTCGGCGGTCACGCGACGGCCCCGGGATGCTTCGGGAGGGCCACGTCAGACGATCGCACAGGCGTCGTCGAAGTCCAGCCGCGCCGCCCGGGGGCGCAGGCCGGCGGGGTCGCCGTGACCGAGGTTGCAGACCACCAGGGACTTGACGGCCGTGCCGGCCCAGAAATCGGCATCCACCGCCGCGGCGTCGAAGCCGCCCATCGGGCCGCAGTCCAGCCCCAGCGAGCGCGCGGCGACGATGAAGTAGCCGATCTGCAGGCCGGTGTTCAGGGTGGACATCGCCTCGCGCGCGGCCGGCTGCCCGGCCAGGCGCTCGCCCACCGCCGCCATGTGCGGCGCCAGCGTCGGCATGCGGGTGTGGAAATCGACATCGCGGCCCAGGATCGCCACCACGGGTGCGGCGCCCGTCTTGGCGCGGTTGCCCTCGGCCATCAGCGGCAGCAGGCGTGCACGCGCCTCGGCCGACTGGACGAAGCGCACCCGCAGCGGGCTGATGTTCATCGCCGTCGGGCCCCACTTGGCCAGGTCGTAGAGGCGGCGCAGCAACTCGGGCGCCACCGCCTCGTCGCGCCAGGCGTTGTGGGTGCGGGCCTCGGTGAAGAGCTGGGCCAGGGAGGCGGTGTCAAGGGCGTTGGACATCGTGGTGCGTGATGAGGTGAAGGAGGGGCGAAGGACGCAGCGAAGGCAGGACGGGCAGAATTGTGCGATGTTCACCCCCAGCCAGCACGACGTTCGGACTTTCTTCTGCGAGGCCTGGCGCAAGCAATGCGCCGGCGAGCCGCTCTCGCCCATGGACGCGCTCGCCGCCGAGTGGATCGATCGCCATCCGGAGTACCACGCCGAGCTGTCGGACCTGGAGGCCGCGCTGGCGGCGGTCTACACGGTCGACGATGCTCAGAAGGGGCGCACCAACCCCTTCCTGCACCTGTCGATGCACCTGTCGATCAGCGAGCAGTGCTCGATCGACCAGCCGCGCGGCATCCGCCAGGCGGTGGAGCTGCTGGCCGCGAAGCGAAGCGACCTGCATGCCGCCCACCACGAGGTGATGGACTGCCTGGGCGAGATGATCTGGGCCTCGCAGCGCAGCGGCCAGCCGCCCGACCCGCACGCCTACCTGGAGCGGGTGCGCAGCCGCGCCACGCGCTGAGCAGCACGCTCGCGCCGACCAAGCTCCTCCCGCTGCGCCCGCCGCCCTGAATGCCCCTTTGTCGCATCGGGCGCGTTGCGGATCGCCCGCCCGGCTGCACCGTGCCCGCCTGCTAGTCTTTGCCGATGTCCGCCCCACCTTCCGCCCCCTCCCTGCCGACACCCGCCGATGGCCGTTCCCGGCCCAGTGCCGTGGTGGCCGCCGTCGCGCTGGGGCTGCTGCTGGGCCTGCAACCGCTGACCACCGACCTGTACCTGCCGGCCTTCCCGGCCCTGACCCGCGACCTGGGCGCGTCGATGCACCTGGCACAGCTCACCCTGTCGGCCCTGCTGCTGGCCTTCGGTGCGGCCCAGCTGGTCTGGGGACCGCTGGCCGACCGCTGGGGCCGCCGCCCGGTGTTGCGGGCCGGGCTGCTGCTGTACATCCTGGCCAGCCTGGGGGCGATGCTGGCGCTCGACATCACGCAGCTGGTGGCCGCGCGCATCGTGCAGGGCCTGGGCCTGGCCGCCGCCGTGGTGGTGGCGCGCGCGACGGTGCGTGACCTCTACGAACCGCACGAGGGCGCGCACGTGATGTCGCTGGCGCTCTCCGGGCTGGGGGTGATCGCCATCAGCAGCCCGGTGGTGGGCGGCTTCGTGGCGCAGCAGTTCGGCTGGCGTGGCACCTTCGCCTTCATCGGCCTGAGCACGCTGGCGATCGCCGTGTTCGTCTGGCTGAAGCTGCCCGAGACGCTGCCGCAGCGCAACCCGCGCGCCCTGCACCCGCCCACGCTGGCGGCCAACTGGCGGCGCATCCTCGTGCACCCCACCTTCCTCGCCTGGTCCAGCCTGACGGCCTGCACCTATGGCGCGCTGTTCGTCTTCCTGGCCGGCTCGTCCTTCGTCTACATGGACACGCTCGGCCTTTCGCCGACGATGTACGGCCTGGTGCTGGGCTCCAGCTCCATCGCCTACCTGATCGGCACCTTCGTCTGCCGCAGCTGGCTGGTGCGCCTGGGCATGACCGGCACCATCGGCCGCGCCAGTTACTTCACGCTGGCGGGCGGCCTGTCGATGGGTGCGCTCTCGCTGGCCGGGGTGCAGACGGTGTGGGCCATCGCGCTGCCGCAGATGGCGATCGCCTTCGGCCACGGCATGCACCAGTCCTGCGGCCAGGCCGGCGCAGTGGGCCCCTTCCGCGACCAGGCCGGCACCGCGGCCGCGCTGGCCGGCTGCCTGCTCGCCACCGTGGCCTTCGGCATCGGCCGCTGGCTCGGCTGGGCCATGGACGGCAGCGCCCGCCCGATGACGCTGGGCATCGCCTTCTGGGCCACGCTGACCGCCGTGGTCGGCTGGACGCTGGTGCGCCGACACGGCGCGCCTGCCAGCGCCATGCCCGCAGGCACCGTGGCCAGCCGGGGCTGATCCCCCGCCGGGGCCGGCGGCGGCGCTGCTCTAATCGGCCGCATGGATCCCCGTTGCCCCCCCGTGCTGGCCATCGCCGGCCCCACCGCCAGCGGCAAGACGGCCGCCGCCCTGTCGCTCGGCCGCGCCTGGCGCGCCGCCGGCGTGGCGGTGGAGATCGTCAGCGTCGACTCGGCGCTCGTCTACCGCGGCATGGACATCGGCACCGCCAAGCCCAGCGCCGCCGAGCGGGCCGAGTTCCCGCACCACCTGATCGACCTGATCGAGCCCACCCAGGCCTACTCGGCCGCCGAATTCGTCGCCGACGCCACCCGCCTGGTCGGCGAGATCCGCGCGCGCGGCGCGCTGCCGCTGCTGGTGGGCGGCACGATGCTCTATTTCAAGGCGCTGTTCGGCGGCATGGACGCCCTGCCCGCCGCCGATGCCGGCGTGCGCGCGGCCATCGACGCGCGCGCCCGGGACCTCGGCTGGCCGGGGCTGCATGCCGAGCTGGCACAGGTAGACCCGGTCACCGCCGCCCGGCTGGCGCCACGCGACGCCCAGCGCATCCAGCGCGCGCTGGAGGTCTGGCAGGTGAGCGGCCAGCCGCTGTCGAGCTTCCACAGCGGCCGGTTCGACCGCGACGCCCATGCCGACCGCGAGCCGCTGACCGTCGCCGGCCTGCCCTGCCGTCTGGTCGCACTGGAGCCCGCCTCGCGCGCCTGGCTGCACGAGCGCATCGCCCGGCGCTTCGAGCAGATGCTGGCCGAAGGCTTGGTCGACGAGCTGCGGCGCCTGCGCGCACGCGGCGACCTGCACCCCGACCTGCCGTCGATGCGCTGCGTCGGCTACCGCCAGGCCTGGGAGACGCTGGACGGCGCGCAGCCACAGGCCACCCTGGCCGAACGCGGCATCGCCGCCACCCGCCAGCTCGCCAAGCGCCAGCTCACCTGGCTGCGCAGCCTGCCGCAGCGTGAAGTCCTGCCCTGCGACGCGCCCGACGCGCTGGCTACACTGCTGGCGCGCTTCGGCCCCGCCGCTTCCGGCGCGGGTGGCGCACCGGCGCCATGACCCCAGCCCCCAACGCACCGCCCGCCCCCTCCGCTCCCTCTGCCTCATCGCCCCTGCCGCCCGCCGTGGCCAGCGGCACCACGGCACCCGCGCTGCTGGAGGTGCATGGCCTGGCCAAGCACTACGGCAACACGCCGGTGTTCCAGGAGGTCTACCTCAGCGTGGGCCGCGGCGAGGTGGTGGCCCTGCTGGGCGAATCCGGGGTGGGCAAGTCGACCCTGCTGAACTGCATCGCCGGGCTGGACCAGGCCGACGTCGGCACGGTGCGCATCGCCGGCCACGATGTGGGCGGCCTGAGCGAGCACGCTGCCTCGCTGCTGCGGCGCACCAAGCTCGGCTTCGTCTTCCAGGCCTTCCACGTGCTGCCGCACCTGAGCGTGGCCGACAACGTCGCGCTGCCGCTGCTGCTGCAGGGGCTGCGCGAGCGCGACGAAGTGGAGCACCGCGTGCGCGCGATGCTCGAAGCCGTCGGCCTGCCCGGCTTCGGCGCACGCCAGCCGCGCCAGCTCTCCGGCGGCCAGCTGCAGCGCGTGGCGATCGCGCGCGCGCTGGTGCACCGTCCGGCGCTGATCCTGGCCGACGAGCCCACCGGCAACCTCGACCCGGCCACCGCCGCGCGCATCCTCGACCTGCTGGTCACGCAGGCACGCGCCCAGCACGCCGCCTGCCTGATCGTCAGCCACGCGCCGGCCGCCACCGAGCGCGCCGACCGCAGCCTCTGGCTCACGCCCGACGGCATCGAGCACCTGGCCCCCGGCGACCTGCTGCGCCACCTCGCCCAGGGGCATGGCGGCGCGACGCCACCCACGCCACCTGCGCCGCCAACGCCCTGAACGCAGCCATCACCGCAATCGCTGCAACCGCCGCCGCGCGATACAACTGCTGACAACTGAGGCCCGGGCCGACGCGCCCGAATTGACTCCAGTCAATTGCGTGCCGTGTGCAATCGGTCACAGTCCGCAGCTTTTCACACCGCCTTCCCGGGATCCTCGCGCTGCGGGGCGCCGTCCGGAATCCTTCATGCCGATCGAGCTGTTCCGCCAGGGCGACTGTCTGCGCCTGATGTTCTGCGACCTGCACAACGAGCATGGCGAGGCGGTGCAGAGCAACCAGTTCCTGCTGGTCAACGGCGACACCGGCGCGATCATCGACCCCGGCGGCAACCTCGCCTACCACCCGCTCTACCTGGGCATGGTGGAGCACTTTGCGCCCACGCGGCTGTCGGCCATCCTGGCCTCGCACGCCGACCCGGACATCATCGCCTCGCTGGACCGCTGGATGACCGGCACGCCCGCGCAGGTCTACATCTCCACGGTGTGGGAACGCTTCGTCCCGCACTTCTGCAAGCCCGGCAAGACCGAGGGCCGCATCCTCGGCATCCCCGACGCGGGCATGCACATCCGCGTCGGCCTGGGAGACATCGTCGCGCTGCCGGCGCACTTCCTGCACGCCGAGGGCAACTTCCAGTTCTGGGACCCGTCCAGCCGCATCCTGTTCTCCGGCGACCTGGGCGTGTCGCTGGGGCTGGACCCGCGCCGGCCGATCCGCTCGCTGCGCGAGGCGATTCCCTACATGGCACCCTTCCACCGGCGCTACATGTCGAGCAACAAGATCCTGCGGCTGTGGGCGCAGATGGTCGCCGGCCTGCCGATCGCGATGATCGCACCGCAGCACGGCGCGCCACTGGTCGGGCCGGCGGTGCAGGAGTTCATCGCCTGGGTGCAGACGCTGGAGTGCGGCATCGACCTGATGACGCCGGAGCACTACGCCCTCCCCACCTGAACGGGCAGTCCACGGCCCCGGCACCGGGCGCCCGGCGCCGACCTGAGCGACACTGCAGGGCACCGCACCGCTGCCATGCCCCAACCGCCCGAGCCCCCCGCCGAGACCGCCAGCCCGGACGTTGCGCAGAACGTCGTCGCCCCGATCGTCACCCTGCGGCCCGGGCGCACGGACGACGGCATCGACCCCACCGC
>Ga0073899_10004731_pt1 | contig 11895 bp, 12 predicted proteins | sample KloWWTmetaKNB5Ph_FD_88975 | JGI IMG/M metagenome (GOLD analysis project Ga0073899, IMG submission 88975) | Active sludge microbial communities from Klosterneuburg, Austria, studying microevolution and ecology of nitrifiers - Klosterneuburg... | ecosystem: Engineered > WWTP > Aerobic digester >...
AGATCTCCGAGGGCGCCCAGATCATCTTCGTGTAGGGGAGCCGGGAGGCTTCGGCAGGCTCAGCCATCGTTCCCCCAACGATCCCTCAGCTTGTCGAAGGGTCACCCACCCGAGGCTTCGACTGCTCCTCGGGCCGCTGACGCGCCCCTCGTCAAGACTCCAACGCCACCACCGGCTGACGCCGCTGGTGGCTCGTCGTCTGGCTCGGCCATCGTTCCCGCCGGGACCGGCCTCAGCCTCCCTCAGGCGTGCCGGGCGCGCAGCCGTCCCTCCACCACCTGCTGGCAGAGCAGGACGGTCTCGGGCAGCAGGTCGACCTCCAGTGCCCGGGCCTGCTGGGTGAGGTGGGCGATCAGGCGTTCGGCCGCGGCGTGGTCACCGGCGACGTACTCGGTACGGATCCGCGCGGTCATCAGCAGTTCGTCCTCGGGGGCGACGACCAGGCCTCGCCGGCCCGCCCACCGGGCGAGGTCGATCTCCTTGCGGACGAGCGCCCGCTCGACCAGCACCAGCGCGGCGTCCCGGACGGTCGCCGCCAGGTCGCTGCGCAGTTCCTCGGCCCAGAACCACTGGCCCGGGGCCGCGTCGGCCAACACCCCGCCACGCACCAGGCTGAGCGCCGCGACCAGCGCCCCGTCCGGAACCCGGTTCACGCCCGCCGCGGTGAGCCGGGCTAGGTCGTCGGCGTCGGAGGTCACCTCGGGGTGCAGCCGGATCCGGCCCGAGTAGGCGTCGGGCAGGTAGGCCTCCCCGTCGGCGTCGGTGCCGAGCCAGGCCCGCAGCCGACTCATGTTCGAGCGGCGGGTGCCCTCGGCGATCAGCAGCGCGTCGGACATCTGGGTGGCGGTGCGGCCCGGGTGTTCCAGCAGCCACGCGCACATCTCCAGCAGCTGCGTCCGGGAGCGGACGGGGTCGGGCCCGGCCGCACCGACCAGGTCGATCGGTCCGAGCAGCAGCAGGGTGGGCACCGGCCGGTCGCGGCCGAGCACTCTCACGACGTCCACGGTCTCCTCGTTCTGCGCGTGGTGGGGGTGGAGCGGACGGACATTGCTCGGCTCCTCGCCGCGCCACCATCCGGCGGGGGTGGTGTGGGCGCTGTCGGCGAGCTCGAACAGCGCAGTCATGGCCTCCCGGGTCGGCTCCGGTACTGCGGCGGCGCTCAGCTGGAGCGCGCCGAGCCGTCCGGTAGGTTGCAGCCCGTCGCCGGCAAGCTGCCAGGTGGATTCGGACGCCCGGTCGACCGCGAGCACCACGCCCAGCCCGGCGTCGACGGCGAGCAGGTCCTCCAGGGCGGCGAGCTGGTCGGGCGGGAGGGGTTCCTGCAGCACGAACACCTCGGGGGCCACCGCCTCGGCCCGGTCGGGGTCGACCCGGAGCCGGCGGAGGTCGTCCCCGCCGAGGGCGGCGAGGCGCTCGCGCTGCCGGCGCCGGATCAGGTCCAGGCCCTCGTCGAGCCGGTCGACCAGCCGCACCGCATCACCTCCCACTGCGCGAGCCAGCGCCGAGTCTCCGCCGACGACAGTGACCGCGAGTTCCGGTGCCCACGGCACGCAGAGCAGTTCCAGGGCCATGGCGGCCAGCGCGCCCTGCTGCAGCTGGGCGGTCTCGGCGGCGACCCCGAGTGGTCCGCCTCGCTCGAGGTCGACCAGCACCGCGGCGCCGTCGGCGTCGCGTCCCAGCGTGACCAGGGCCGGGAAGGCGCACGGGTGGTCGGCGGCGTCGCGGGGCAGTTCCTCTCCGGCCACGAGACCCGCCTGCCAGCGTCCGGTGTCGCCGGTGAAGCCGAGCGGCGGCGGATCGGTCGGCTGCTGCCAGACGAAACTGATCGCCTCCTCGCCGATCACGACCTCGGCGAGCCGCGGCAACGGGTGCCCGGTGCGGTGGAAGTGCCGGCCGATGCTGCGCAGCGCCAGCTCGAGCACCTCGACCTGGTCGAGTCGCTGCCGCCGTCCCAGGGCGCCCTGCAGCCGGGCGAGGTCCGCGGACGGCTGCAGCAGCCGGCGTCCGGGCTCCCGCACCCGGGAGCGCAGCAGGCGGCGGGCCTGCCAGCCCCCGGTCAGGGCGGCGGCCGCGAGTGCGCCGAGGGTACCGAGCAGCGCGAGGTCGGTGGCGGGCGTTCCGGCGCCGGGGTCGGCGGTCGGAGGGTCGGCGGTGGGGTCGGCTGTCGGGGCGTCCCCGGCGGAGTCGGGAGCATCCGCGCTGGAGTCGGCGCTCGTGGCGTCGCCCCCGGGACTGGCGGTCGGTGTGGCCGGGCCCAACGCACCCGAGGTGGAGTCGCCCCGGTTCGGGGCGGCGGAGGTGGAGCCGCCCGAGTTGGGCGCGTGCGGGGTTGCACCGCCAGGAGCGGCCCCCTCCGCGGTTGGTCGGCCCGGGGTCGACGCACCCGGGGCTTGTCCACCCGCGGTCGGCACCGCCCCGGCCGGGCTTGCTCCGGACGGCACCGCGGTCCCCGCACCCGGAGCCGGATCGCCCACCACCGGATCACCCGCACCCGTCACGGTCCCGGTCCCGGTCCCGGCGCGGCCGTCGCCTCCCGGGCCGGGGCTGATCCCCACGGGCTCGGTCTCCTGGCGGTCTCGCGCTGCGAGCGTCAGACCGGTCTCGGGCAGGGTGAGCCGCCAGCCGACCTCGATGTGGTCGGGGTCGGCGATGCGGTCGGAGTTCGCGCGGTAGATACGCGGCCACTCGGTCGCCGTTCCGAGGTGGGTCAGGGCGAGCCCGCTGAGCGTGTCGCCGCGCACCACCCGCACCCGCTCCGGGCCGAACTCGATCGCCGTCCGGAGCTCGTCCGCGACCCCGACCAGCGTGTCTGCGGCGTCCTCCGCCCCGGTCGTCGGAGGGGCCGTGCCGGACGACGCATCCCCGCCCGCCTCGGGCAACGAGCCCTGCCCTTGGCCCTCCGCACCGGCGTCGGTCGGGTCCGCCGGCACCAGCAGCACCTCCCCCGGCACCAGCGCGCGGGTCGGATCAGCCAGGCTGACCGGGTTCAGCTCCGCCAGCTCCCGCCAGCGCGAACCGTCCCCGAGCAGCCGCGCGGCCAGGCTCCACAGGTCATCGCCCCGCTCTACCACGTGCCGCCCGGTCCCCGGCGGCGTACTGGCCTGCGCGGTTTCCGCGACAACCGGAGCTGAGGACTCCGCGACCACGCCCGTCACCACCGTCGTCCCCGTCGGCTTCGGCGCCGAGGCCCCCGGCTGCGAGGCCGAGAGCGCCACCACGGCCAGCAACAGCGACGCGCACACCGACTGCAGTCCGCCCAGCAGGGGCAGGTTCACGACGAACCGGTGCCGGCTGGCGAGCCGCACCATCTCCAGCTCGGTCGCGACGGCGAACGCCACCCAGGCGAGCCATCCCGTCCACGTCAGCACGGCGAGCAGGAGCGAGCCGTCGTCGACCCCGAAGTTCCAGACCGCCGGGAACGGACGGCCCCAGGCGAGCAGCGCCAACGGCGCCCCGACCAGCAGGGCCACCATCACCAGCAGGGCACCGAGGCCCTTCAGCCAGCGCATCACGACCTCGCCCGGTAGCGGTCGAGGACCGACTCCGCGGAGGCCGTCACCTGCAGCTCCCCGGGCCAGCCGGGCACGATGAGGTCGGCGAGCGGCACCGTGCAGGTCACGTCCACGCTCGTGCGCGCCGGCTGGCCGACCGGCACCGCAAAGCTGCGCACGTCCACCTCGACCGCCAGAACGCCGCAGCGCAGCCCGTCCGTGGTGGCCTGCGCCCTGGCCAGCTGCCCGGCCTCCCGTTCGGCTGCCTCAGCGGTGCGCGCCAGCGAGGCGGCCCGAGCCGCGGCGACCGCCATGTGGTCGACCGTGGCCCGAGCCAGCCACACCCGCGCGCCGCCGACCACGAGCCCGAACAACAGCACGAGCACCGGCACGAGGATGGCGAACTCGACCGCCACCGCGCCCTGCTCGTCCCGGACCTGCGTCGGAGTCATGGTCGCCGCACCCGCTCGCGCGCCAGCACCGCGCTCTCGCTCACCCACGACTGCCCCACGTCGAAGAACACCGGCATCCGACCCGACACGGTGACGGTCACCAACTCGCCGGCCGTCGCCGTCGAGACCGCCACCTGCTGCAGCCCACCCCGCTCGCCGACTCCTCGCGCGACCGCTTCCGCCTCCCCGAAGCTGGCCTGACCTGCGATCCGGTCTGCGGCGGCCGCCGCAGCCTGCCCGGCGACCGACCGTCCGTGCAGCCAGATGCCGACCTGCACGATGCCGAGGACCAGCGCGAGCAGCACCGGGACCACGACGGCCCACTGCGTCGACTCGGCCAGCCCGCGCTCGTTCACGGTCTGGGCAGCTTGGCGTTGACGTAGAGGGTGATCGCGGTGATCACCGCAACGGCGATGGTGACCGCGCCGGCGAGCAGGATCGCGTTCTCGGTCGACTGGGACAGGCCGCGTTCGTCGCGTCGTGGGGCGGGCGCGACGAGGGTTCCAACCAGCAGGTGGAGGAAGGTGCGCATCGGGTTCTCCTTCTTCAGTGGTGCGGACGGGTGGACGGACGGGCTTCAACCCCCGACCAGGCGGAGCAGCGGCGGAGTCAGGAACAGCAGGCCGAAGATCAGGCTGGGGACGACCATCAGCATCCCCATCCGCTCCGACACCGCCGAGGCCTCGACCTTGAGCCGATTCAGGTGGGCGTCGCGGAGTTCGCGGACGCGGGCGCGCAGGGCACCCGAGAGCGAGGCGCCGGTCTCGTCGAGCCGCATCACGTCCGCGACGTCGACCAGGGCGGGCAGCCGCAACTCCTCGCCGAGCCGCTGCAGCTCGCCGTAGGGCGCCCGCTGCTCCAGCCGGGCCCGCTCCAACGCGTCCCGGATGGCCACGAACACCGTCGCGCCCGAGGAGTTCGCGGCCGAGCGCAGCGCCTGGGTGCCGGAGAGGTTCGCCAGTCGTTCGAGCGTGACCAGGTCGAAGAAGGTCAACAGCGCCTCCGTCGCGTCCTCGGTGACGGCCCGGTCGCGCTGCCGCAACAGCAGGTCGGGCAGGATGAAGCCGACCGCAGCCCCGGCGACACCGAGCAGCACCGGGAGCACGACCGGAACCCCCGTGAGCCAGCTCAACCAGCCGCCGGCCAGGCCCGGCAGGATCAGCCCGAGCAGCGCCCCGACCGCCTTCCGTGCCAGGTGCCGGTCGACGCTGGTGCCGACGATCCGCAGCCGGCGCCGGGTGTCGTCCCCGACGCCGAGGCTCGAACGCTGCCGCAACCAGGCGCCCACCCGGTCGAACCCCTCCGCCTCCGGTTCCGGCCCGGCGGTGAGCCGTCCGTCCAGCAGCGCGAAGGTGTCGTCCAGCCTGGGGTGGGTGCGAACCCCGGAGAGCACCAGCGCCCAGACCCCGGCCACCACCAGGCACCCCGACAGCGCGGCGAGCAGGACCGTCATGGCGCGCTCCGCAGGATCCGCTGCCGGGCGCGCGGCAGCGTGAGCCGGCGCAGGAAGAGCAGCGAGCCGAGGTAGGCCGCGACCAGGACGGTCAGGATGAGCTGGCCGACCGGCGTGCCGTAGGGGTCGAAGAACCCGCCGCCGAGCAGGAAGGCGCCGACCAGCACCACCAGGGTGACCATGGTGACCTGCCTAACCACGATCCGGGGCTTGGCCCGCTCGGCGTCGATCTCGCGCAGCGCCTTGAGGCGTTCCTGAATCGCCTCGGCCAAGGCGGTGAGCGTCGCCTGCGCGCCAGTCCCGCCGCGGTTGGCCGAGAGCGTCAACGCCGCCAGCACGGCGTCCGAATCGGGGCTGTCCAGCTCGTCGGCCATGGCGGCGAGCGCCTGCGGCAGCGTCCAGCGATCGTTGAGGCGGGCCACCGCCAGCTGCAAGGGGCCGGCCAGCATCCCGGGCGCCTGCCGGACGGACACCCGCAACGCGTCACTGATCGACCGCCCGGTCGGCAGGATCGCCGCCAGCGAACGCACCCAGCGGTCGAGCGCCTCCAGCAGCTCGAGCTCCCGGTGGTCGGGCCGGCCCAGCAGGTAGGGCACGACGAGACCGAGCGCCGGCACGGCGAGGGCGAGCAGCGGCCAGCCGCTGAACCCGGCCGCGACGATCCCCGCCACCACCCACGCCGCGAGCAGCACGAGCTTGCGGGTCGAGAGCAGCCCGCCCGGGCCGACGAGCCGCCGGCCGGGCCGCCGCGCGGCGGGCGGGGTCGTCCAGCCGACCACGACGGCGACGACGCCTCCGGCCACCAGAACGCCGCAGGCCGCGGCGAACAGCGCATTCATGGCCGCCCCCACGCGTCGGTGAACGGGGCGAGCTCGGCGAGGAACTCGGGATCGGGCGTGAACTGGGCGGCATGCCGGTCGGTCGCGGCCCGGTAGACGAGGTGGGTCACGGGTCGGCCGGCCTCGATGCCGCCGGTGAGCTGCCGGATCTCGGCGACCTCGCGGGTGCGCAGCCCGCCGCGCCAACTCTCGTCGATGAGCCGGACGTACACGAGCAGGTGCAGGTGGTGCGCGATCTGGCGGTACGACTCCTCGATGGTGAGCACGCCGCCCTGCGCCACGCGGGAGGCGAGCCGGTCCATCGTGGAGGCCGCCGAGTGGGAGTGGGTGGTGGCGATGGTTCCGGCCCCGGCGGTCGCTGCCTCGAACATGGCGCCCGCCTCGCTGCCGCGCACCTCGCCGACGATGATCCGGGAGAGGTTCTGCCGCAACGCCTCGGGGATCAGGTCGGCGACCGTGTACTCGCCGAGCCGGCGGCCGCCGATCGTCTCGCCCATTCCGACCTTGGCCTGCAGCGCCAGCATGTTCGCCCGACCGGGCTGCAGGTGGGTGAGCAGTTCGTAGTCGGTCTCCAGCGTGCCGAACCGCTCGGTGCGCGGGATCGCGGCGATCAGCGCCCGCAGCAGAGTCGTTTTACCGGCGCCCTGGTCGCCCGAGATCACGATCGACTTCCGGGCCAGCACCGCGGCGTGCAGCAGCCGGGCGACCTCCTCGGGCAGCATCCCCGTCCGCACCAGGTCGGGGAGCGCCACCTCGACCAGGGTGTGCTGCCGGATGGTGACGGACGGACGGTAGCTGAGCCCGAACCCGACCGCGTGCAACCGGAATCGGTCACCGAGCGAGATCGTCATGGTCGGGTGGGTGTCGTCGAACGGACGTGCCGGGCTCACCGACTCGCCCAGGAAGCGGACCGCTTCGACCAGTTCCTCGTCGCTGTCGGCGACCGGCGGGTGCTGCCGGCGGCGTCCGTCCGGGTACTGGACGACGACGGAGTCGCAGCCGTGGATCTCGATGTTCTCCGCCTCCGGGATCTCGAACAGTGGCTGCAGCCGTCCGTACCCGAAGATCGCATTCTCGACGGCCGAGCCGTAGGCGTCCTCCTGCTCCATCGACCACAGCGCCTGGCCGCTCGCGCTGAGTTGGGCGGCGTGGTCGGCGACGACCCGGCGCACCACCGAGCGTCCGAGCAGCCGACGGTCGACCTCTGCCATCGGACGGCCCCGCTCGCGCGCGTCGTCGGCCTGCCGGCGGGCGATCTCCTCCGAGGCGCGGCGCCGCAGTGCGATCACGAGGTCCCAGTCGATGGCCGGCGCCGGCAGCGGGATCCCGGCCTCCCGCACCCTTGCCGGCGGGAACGCGGCCGGCGGAGCGGTGGCGGTCGGTGCGGTGAGCAGGCCGATGTCGGCGAGCGGTCTCATCGCGGGGCCCCGATCAACGCGCGGCTGTGGTGCAGCCGTTCGGCCAACGCCTCGCTGCAGCGTCGGACGGCCCGCAGGTAGCCGCTGCGCGCGAACCGGCGTCCCGGGGGCTCGCCCTCGGACCAGACCGCGGCCTCCGCCGGCGCCCACGGGACGGGCTCCTCCAGCGCGAGCCGGAACTGCGCGCCGATCTCGGTCGCCTGGTAGGGACGGCCGGGTCCGACCAGCAGCAGGCTCACCCGCTCGGCCCCGGCGGCCTCGGTGACCAGCGGAAGGTAGAGCCGCAGCCCGACCAGGTCGACCAGGCCAGTGCGGGACACGACGACGATCGCGTCGGCCACCTCGGTGAGCGCGGTGGGCAGCCCGGCGGTGCCGATGCGCCCGGCGTCGACGACCACGTCCTCCTCCCGGGCGGCGAGGGAGGCGGCAAGCGCCGGCCAGGCGGTGGCGAACAGGTCGACCATGCCGGGGTGGGCGAACCCGGGCAGGAACCCGCGCGGCTCGCTGGGCACCAGGTCGAGCGCGGCGGCCCCGATCGCCGGCCCGAGCGGACGGCGTTCGCGGTGCGCGGCGAGGACGGCCAGCAGCCCGCCGCCGGCTGGGTCGCGGCCCTGCAGGAAGCCCGCCAGGACGCCCTGGCCGGGCTGCCGGTCGAGGTCGGCGAGCAGCACCGGCCCGGGCCAGCAGAGCGCGAAGCCGAGCGCGCAGGTGGTCGTCCCGGGCGAGCGGACGGCCGAGGTGACCACGACCAGGCTCATCGCGGGCCTCCCGCCTGCCGCACCAGCACGAGCCGGTCGGCCGCGGCCAGTCGGGCCACCCGTTCGGCCTCGCCGTCGGGCACCACGACGTCGAGGACGGCGGAGCCGTCCGGCAGCGCGTCCGGCAGCGAGGCGATCCGGCCCTCGACGCTCGCCTCGGGGGTCAGGTCGCTGCCGTCGGCGGCGGTTCGGGCGACCGCGACAAGGAGCACCTCGGTGCCGGGCGGCAGCGTGCCGGCCGGCATCCGGCCGGGCGCGAGCTTCAGCCCGAGCCGCACCTTGCCGACCTCCAGTGGCGGCGCGCCGAAGCTGCGCGGCGAGAGCACCCCGCCCGCCACCAGGTCGGTCAGGGCGCTCGTGCCGACCACCTCGGCAATGCGTTCGGCCGCAACCGTCTCCAGCCCCGGGACTGTGGCGAGCGAAATCACCGTGAGGTCCTCGGCGGTGATCACCTGGTCGCGGAACACCGTCCGTTTCACGGCCACGACCGAGTGGGTGTCGGCGACCGACAGGTACAGCCCGGCCGCCCCGAGACCGCCCAGGCAGATCGCCAGCACCCCGGCCCACAGCAGGCGCAGGTTGCGGCGCGCACGGACGGTGCCGCCCCGAGTCGTCTCGGTCATGTCCACCTCCAGCCGGGGCCGACGGTCGCGCGGGGTGAGGGTGCGCGGTCGGCTGGGCTCCGGTGGCCGTCACTGTAGGTCGCTCCTCCACCGCGCCGACAGGCCCGACGGGCAACCTGTGGACAACGAAATGCCTGTCCACAGATTCGGTCCGGGCGTCACAGCTAGTGGGACGTGCCGGGCGCGGGCGGGTCCGTCCTGCCAATGGGGAGAATTCCCCACTCCCGCAGGCGTGTCGCGCGGGGCGTCGGACGTCCGGCGCCTACCTCCCGCCGAGCGGCTGGGAGGCGAGCAGGTCCAGCCCGAGTTCGGCCGACAGCAGGCCGGCCGCGTGCAGGCCGCGGACGCTGTTGCCGGCGGCGTCCAGAGGCGGCGAGTACAGGCCGAGGGCGCCCTTGCCCGGCGCCACCGTGACGATGCCGCCGCTGATGCCCGATTTCGCGGGCAGGCCGACGGTGTAGAGCCAGGAGCCCGAATCCTCGTACATCCCGGAGGTGAGCATCACGGCGAGCACCAAGTGGCAGAGCTCGGGGGCGATCACCTGCTCGTCGGTGACCGGGTTGCGGCCGCCGTTGGCCAGGGTCGCGCCCATCACCGCGAGGTCGGCTGCGGTCACCTGCAGGCAGCACTGCAGGCTGTACAGGACGAGCGCCTCCTCGGCGTCGCAGCCCAGCCGTCCGCGCTCGGCCAGCGCTGCGACCAGTTCGCGGTTGCGCACGTTGGTGGCCATCACGCAGTCGTAGGTGACGGTGTCGAGGGCCAATTCGCGGCCGGCGAAGGCGCCGAGCCGGTCGCGGATCCGCTGCCACCGCTCGTCGTGCCCGCCTGCCCGGACGTGGCTCGCGGTCGCGATCGCGCCCGCGTTGACCATCGGGTTGGTGCGCCCGTCGGGGCTGCTGGTGATCGCCTCGACCGAGTTGAACGCCCGCCCGGTCGGGTCGACGCCGATCAGCGCGCCGGCGGCCGCGGCGCCGAGATCGGCGCACAGCAGCGCGAACACGAACGGCTTCGAGACGCTCATCAGCACGAACCGGGCCGCCACGTCGCCGACATCGTGGCGCCCGCCGTCGACCGCGCAGAGGCTGAGCCCGAACAGGTCGGGGTCGGCCTCCTGCAGCGCCGGGTAGACCGTCGAGTTCTGCCCGTCGGCGACGCCGGCGACCGAGGCATGGATGGCGGCCAGGATCCGGCCCACCTCGGCGTCGCGCGGCAGCCGTCCGGTCGAGACGAAGGGTTCAGCCATGCGCACCCCGTCCGGTCGCGGGGGTGGGAGCAAGCACCGTCACAGCGTGAGGGTATCGCGGGCTAGGGTGCCCCCATGGCACGTGTGCTGGTGACAGGCGGGACCCGCAGCGGCAAGTCCCGGCACGCCGAGGCGCGGTTCGACCCCTCGCTGCCCGCGATGTACGTCACCCCGGGGTACCCGGCCGATCCCGCCGCCGACCCCGAATGGGCCGACCGGGTGGCCGCCCACCGCGCCCGCCGTCCGTCCGCGTGGCAGACGGTGGAGACCCTTGAACTGGCGGACGCGATCCGCGCGGCCCACACCCCGGTGCTGGTCGACTGCCTCGGCACCTGGGTGACTCGGCTGTTCGACTCCTGGCAGGCGTGGGAGGCGCCCCCCGGGCAGTGGCGGCCGCGTTTCGACGACGCCCTCGCCGGGCTGGTCGAGGCCGTGGCGGGCTGTCCCTCGATCGTTCTGGTCACCAACGAGGTCGGCTGGGGCCTGGTGTCGGAGTACCGCGCCGGACGGGTCTTCGCCGACCAGCTGGGCATCGCCAACGCCGCCGTGGCGGGAGTCTGCGACGAGGTCGTGCTGATGGTGGCCGGACGGGCGCTGCGGGTCGGGTGACGGTCTCCCTACCCCGCCACCCCGACCGCGAGCACCAGCGCGAGCAGCCCTGAGGCCACCTCCACCAGCGCGCCCAGCACGTCCCCGGACATCCCTCCGAACCGACGGACGCACCGGCGCAGCAGCCACGCGGCACCACCGGCCGCCACCGCGGCCGCGACCACCCCCAGCCACCAGGGCCGTCCGGTCGCCACCAACGCACCGGCCAGTGCGGCGGCGAGGCCGCACCACCCCGCGACCACCGCGACCGTCGGCACCGACCCGGCGAACAACGCGCCCAAACCGTCGGGACGGGCCGCCGGCACCCCGTCCCGGCAACCCAGGGCGAGCGCCACCCGGGAGCCGGCGAGCGCGGCGACCACCACCACCCAGCCCCAAGGACGTGCCAGCGCGGCCCCGTAGCCGAGCGCCTGGACGGCCAGCACCAGCACGAGAGCGCTCGCGCCCATGGGGCCGATGTCCCCGCTGCGCAGGATCCGGAGCGCCTTCTCCCGGTCGGGTCCGCTGCCGAGGCCGTCGACGGTGTCGGCGAGGCCGTCCAGGTGCATGGCCCGGCTGCCGAGGGCGACCACAGCCACCACGACGACCCCGGCCAGCGCCGCGGGCACCGCGAGCAGCGTTCCCGCCCAGCCGATCAGGGCCGCCACCAACGCGACCGGGAGCACCGCCAGCGGGGCCAGCAGCATGGCATCCCGGGCCTGCCGCCGTCCGATCTCAGTCGTCGGCCGGACGGGGATCACCGTCAGGAAACCCATCGCCAGCCGGAGCCCGGTCATGCCAGGTCGGCCAACTGCGCGATTCCGGCCAACGCCGCCACCGCCGCCCGCAGGATTCCGACGGCGACCACCGCTCCCGTGCCTTCGCCGAGCCGGAGCCGCAGGTCGAGCAGTGGGATGAGCCCGAGACGCTCCAGCGCCACGGACTGCCCGGGCTCGGTCGAACGGTGCCCGGCCCGCAGCCAGCCCACCACGCCGGGGTCGATGGAGACCGCGACGACCGCCTCGGCGAC
>Ga0073899_10004733_pt1 | contig 11893 bp, 10 predicted proteins | sample KloWWTmetaKNB5Ph_FD_88975 | JGI IMG/M metagenome (GOLD analysis project Ga0073899, IMG submission 88975) | Active sludge microbial communities from Klosterneuburg, Austria, studying microevolution and ecology of nitrifiers - Klosterneuburg... | ecosystem: Engineered > WWTP > Aerobic digester >...
CGGCCCGAACACGATCGGCGCGGCGGCGGAGCGGGGCATCGCGCAACTGTGTCGCGGAACCGCCGCGCTGTGCGGCAAAATCGAGAACATTCTGTCGTAAATCGCGGGGCGCGGGCGCCATCGCGGCCACCGATGGTCGCGCCACACGACTAGGCAGCCCCGCGGCCCCGCCGATCGCGGTCGGCCGCCGCGCCTGCGACGGTGGCGCGGGCTGGTACGGCCGTTGCTCTTGGGCCGGCCGTGCCCTCGGCGCCCCGCCCCGCCGCTCCGACCGTCCTGGTGGTGACCCGCTCGTCGCAGGCGAGCGAGGTCGGCCGCTACCTGGACGAGGCCGGGCTGCCCGCGCAGCTCGCCGCCAGCGTGCCGGCGCCGGCCCGGCTGGCGCCCAGCACGACCGCGGTGGTCGTGTTCCCCGACGATCTGCCGCTGGCGATGGCGGCGATGGTCAAGCTCCGCCGCGCGCGCAAGGCGCTGCTGCTGCTGCTGGTCACCAGCCACCCCGGGCGCTACCAGCAGCTCACCGCGCTGGCGCCCGACACCACGACGCTCCTGCCGGCGCCCGCGTTCGGCTGGCACGTGGTCGACGAGATCCGCCGCCACCACGCCGCGATCGGACGGTCGCCGTGACCGCGTTGATGCTGGCGATCCCGGTGCTCCTGGCCGGCGTGGTGCTGACCACCGCGCTACCCGGCCGCACCGTCAAGTTCGCGGCGGCGGTCGGCTCGCAGGCGCTGGCCGCGGGGCTGGTGCTGTGGACGGTGGTGCCGGTCCTGGCCGGGCGGCCGGCGGTGCTCGATCACACCTACGCCTGGTCGTACCCGTTCGAGGCCATCCGCATCCACGTCGACGCGCTGGCCGCGTTCTTCCTGGCCTGGTCGCTGCCGCTCACGCTGCTGGGCACGATCTACGCGCACGGCTACCTGGCGCGCTCGTTCGACGAGGGGCGCAACCCCGGCCCGCACTTCGCGCTGCTCAACCTGGTCGCGCTGTCGTTCGTGATCGTCTACACGGTGCAGAACGCGCTGGTGTTCTTGCTCGGCTGGGAGACCGCCGCGGTGTCGGCCTGGCTGCTCGTCATCTGGGACTACCGCAGCCAGAAGATCCGCTTCGCCGGCTTCAACTACCTGGTGTCGACGCACATCGGGCTGTTCGTGCTGGTCGCGGCGTTCATGCTGATGCACAGCCGGACCCAGTCGATGGACTTCGCCAGCTTCGCGACGGTGCTGGGCCAGCCCGGCGAGCTGCGCGACGCCGTGTTCGTGCTGCTGGCGCTGGCGTTCGCGCTCAAGGCGGCGTTCTTCCCGATGCACACCTGGCTGCCGCGCGCCCACGCCGCCGCGCCGGCCCACGTCTCGGCGCTGATGTCGGGCGTGATCCACAAGGCCGGCCTGTTCGGCCTGCTGCGGTTCCTGCTCTACCTCGGGCGCCCCGACGAGTGGATGGGCTGGGCGATCCTGGTGTTCGGCCTGCTGTCGGCGCTGTTCGGCGTGCTGTCGACCGCGGCGCAGCGCGACCTCAAGCGCCTGCTCGGCTATTCGTCGACGGAGAACGTCGGGATCGCCGCGGTCGGCTTCGGGCTGGGCTGCCTCGGGCTCACCTGGCAGCAGCCGGCGCTGGTGGTCGCGGGCTTCGGCGGGGGCGTGTTCCACCTGTTCAACCACGCGCTGTTCAAGTGCCTGTTGTTCTACGCCGCCGGCGCGATCTACCGCGCGACCCACTCGGTCGATCTCGAGCGGCTGGGCGGGCTGGCCCGGTCGATGCCGTGGACCGCGGCGCTGTTCTTGATCGGCGGCCTGGCGATCGCCGGGCTGCCGCCGCTCAACGGCTTCTGGAGCGAGTTCCTGGTGATCGGCGGGCTGGCCGGCGGCGGCGCGCCGAGCGCGCTGGGCAACGTCGCGCTGGCGGTCGCGGCCGCGCTGCTCGGGTTCGTCGGTGCGACCAGCGCGCTCGCGGTGACCCGCGCGTTCGGCATGGCGTTCCTCGGCACGCCGCGCGATCCCAAGCTGCGCCCGGCGGATCCACCGCCGTCGATGCGCGGCGTGATGGTCGCGCAGGCGGTCGGCGTGCTCGCGGTCGGGCTGGTTCCGACGCTGGGCCTGGCGCTGGTGCAGCCGGTGGTCGCGCAGTTCACCGCCGGGGTCGCCGACGCGCCGACCACCGCGTCGCGGCTGACCGACGTGCAGCACGGCGTGTGGATCGCGGTGGCGATCGGCGCCGCCACCGTCGGCGTCGGCGTCGCGCTGGCGCGGCGGGTCCGACGCCACGTGACCTGGGGCTGCGGCTACACCGTCGCGACGCCGCGCCTGCAGTACACCGCGACCTCGTTCTCGGCGCTGTTCAACCGGCTGTTCGAGGTGGTGCTGCCGTCGCGGCAGCGCGGCAGCCTGCCGAAGGACGTGTTCCCGACCAAGCACGGCAACCTGGAGATCGATCACGCCGACCCGGTCGAGGGCCGCATGTTCGAGGTGCTGGCGCAGAACGAGGAGATGGCGGTCAAGGTGTCGCAGCGGGTGCCCGACCGGCCACGGCTGTCGCTGGGGCTGGGCCTGGTGGTGCTGGTGGCGCTGGTGGTGCTGGCGCTGGGAGGTCGCGCGTGATCACCGCCGCGATCATCGCCGCCCACGTCGCCGCGCTGGTGGCGTGGCCGATCCTCTTGGTCGGCGTCATCAACCGCGTCAAGGCGCGCTGGGCCGGCCGCCGCGGGCCGCCGCTGTGGCAGCTCGGCTTCGATCTGTGGCGGCTGCTGCGCAAGGACGTGGTGCGCAGCACGACCAGCACCGCGGTGTTCGCGATCGCCCCGTGGATCGTGCTGGGCAGCGCGCTGGCCGCCAGCCTGGTGGTGCCGCTGGCGGGCCCGGCGCCGCTCGGCTTCCGCTTCGACTTCCTGCTCTTGATCTATCTGTGGGGCCTGGGCCGGCTGGCGCTGATGCTGGGCGCGCTCGACACCGGCAGCCCGTTCGAGGGCATGGGCGCGAGCCGCGAGGCGACGTTCGGCGCGCTGCTCGAGCCGGCGCTGGTGCTGGTGCTGATCGCGCTGGCCGCGGCCACCCACGGCGCCAGCCTGGCCGAGGCGCTGACGACCCGGCCCGACGATCCCCAGGCCGCGCCGGTGTGGATCGCGGCGATCGTCGCGCTCTTGGTGGTGATCCAGGTCGAGGGCGCGCGCATGCCGGTCGACGATCCGACGACCCACCTCGAGCTGACGATGATCCACGAGGTGATGATCCTCGATCACAGCGGGCCCGACCTGGCGGCGGTGCAGGCCGGCGCCGCGGTCAAGCTGGCCACCGCCTGCGCGCTGGTCGCCAACCTGATCAACCCGGTGCCGGCCGCCGCCGGCCGGCTGGCGGTGGCCGGGGGCCTGCTCGCCGCCAGCGTCGCGGTGGCGCTGGTGATCGGCGCGGTCGAGGCGACGGTCGCGCGCCTGCGCCTGCGCGCGGTGCCGCAGTACATCCTGATCGCGGTGGTGGCCAGCCTGGTGGCGGTGCTGGCGACCCGGTGGCGGGGGCTGGCGTGAGCACCGCGCTGGTGGTCTTCGTGCTGGTGCTGCTGCTGCCGCTGTTCCTGGCGTCGTGGCGGGTCAGCCTGGTCGGGCTGGCCAGCCAGGGCGCGATCATGGCGTGGCTGGCCTACGACCGCGACGGCGTGACCACCGTCGCCGACGGCGTGCGGCTGGTGGACCTGGGGCTGGTGCGCTCGCTGATCGTGCCGGTCGCGCTGTACCAGGTGATGCGGGCGCGCGGCACCAGCGCCCGCAACGACGTGATCGCGCCCAACCTGGTGTCGTGGACGCTGGCGCTGACCGCGGTGCTGGTCGGGTTCCGCTTCGCGGCCCACATGCCGTTGCCCGACAGCGAGCGGCCGTTCGTCGCCGCGGCGGCGTCGGCGCTGCTGCTGGCCATGCTGGTGCTGGCGTCGAGCGAGCGGGTCTTCAGCCAGGTGGTCGGGGTGTTCCGCTTCGAGAACGCGCTGGCGCTGTTCGAGCTGTCGCGCCCCGAGCCCGAGGCCGAGCCCGGCTTCCGCATCGGCCTCCTGGTCGTGCTGGCCGCGACCCTGGGGCTGGCCCGCTGGTACCTGCGCACGCTGACCCCGACCGGGGACGCCCCGGCGCCGGAGGCACCGTGAACCCGGCGTTGTGGCTGCTGACGCCGCTGCTGTTCCTGGTGCTGGTCGGCCCGCGGCGCCGCAACGCGCTCGCGCTGGTCGCGGCGGCCACCGTCGAGGTGATCGTCGCGACGGTGATCGCGATCGGCGACGTCGACCCCGGCGCCGACGCGCTGCTCACCACCGACGCCACCGCGCGGCTGTTCCTGCTGGTGATCGACTGGGCGTTCGTCGGCGTGGTGGTCTACGCGTGGAACCGCGCGCGGGTCGACACGACCCGGCCCGAGGCCAGCGCCCGCCGCGCGTACCTGGGCATCGCGTTCCTGGTGGCGATGAACGTCGTCGTGATCGCCAACCACGTGCTGCTGGCGTGGCTGGCGCTCGAGGTCACCAGCCTGACCGCGGCGCCGCAGATCACGCAGGCCAGCCTGCCCGGCTCGCGCGGCGCGGCGTGGCGCTACCTGGTGTTCTCGATCGTCGGCCTGGGCCTGGCGTCGCTCGGCTTCTGGTGCCTGGGCCACGGCGGGGCCGACGGGGCGCACGCGTCGATGCGCTTCGACGTGCTGGCGCAGACGCCGGCGCCCACCGACGACCCGTGGCGCGACCTGGGCTTCGCGCTGCTGGTGCTGGGGCTGGGCACCAAGCTCGGCCTGGCGCCGATGTACTCGTGGCTGCCCGAGACCTACGACGAGGCGCCGGCGGCGGTCACCGCGATGCTGGCCGCGGTGCAGTTCAACGGCACGCTGGTGCTGCTGGTCCGGGTGCTGCAGATCCCCGGCGCCCGCGACGGCGTCGCCGGCGACGCGCTGCTGGTGCTGGGCCTGGCGTCGATGGCGGTGTCGGCCGGCAGCATCCTCGCCACCCGCAACATCAAGCGCCTCGTCGCCTACGCGTCGATCAACCACGCCGGCGTGATCGCGATCGGGCTGGGCCTCGGCGGCGAGGCCGCGTACGGCGTGCTGCTCTACGCGGTGTCCAACGCGTTCATCAAGGCGATCTTGTTCCTGTCGATCGGCCACATCGAGCAGCACTACCAGACCAAGCAGATGCGCGACGTCGGCGGGCTGATCAAGGACCTGCCGTACACCGGGCTGTTCCTGATGGTCGGCACGTTCGCGCTGCTCGGCTTCCCGCCGTTCGGCAGCTTCCTCGGCGAGCTCTTGATCCTGTCGGCGCTGGCCGCCTCGGGCCAGATGCTGGTGTTCGCTGGGTTCTGCGCGGTGATCGCGACCACCTTCATCGCCACCGGCCGCTCGGTGTTTCCGATGATCTGGGGCGAGTCGCGGATCAAGGCGACCTGGAGCCGCCAGCGCCTGCTGCCGCACCTGCCCAAGCTGGTGCTGCTGATCGCGCTGGTGATGATGGGCCTGTACCTGCCGGCGTCGTTCAACACGCTGTTCCGCGAGGTCGCGGCGTCGATGGGGTCGCGATGAGCTCGCTGGTGGTCCACGCGGTCGCGCTCGATGAGCTGCCGGTGCTCGAGCCGCGGGCCTGGCGCAACTGGGTCAAGGGCGAGCTGTTGCAGGGCGGCCGGCCGGTGATGCTGTGGGGCCGGCGGGGCGACGCCGGCGTCGAGGTGTCGATCGCGCTGCAGCGCGCCGACCGCGGGCTCGACGTGCTGCGCACCACCGTCGATCCGGCCCACGGCTACTTCGCGCTGACCGAGGTGGCGCTGGCGCTGCACGGCTGCGAGCGCGAGCTGCACGAGACGCTGGGCGTGCGCCTGACCGGCCACCCGTGGCTCAAGCCGCTGCGGCACCACGGCCAGACCCAGGCCGAGATGGCGGCGTACCCGTACTACCGGCTCGACGGCAAGTGCGTCCACGAGGTCGCGGTCGGCCCGATCCACGCCGGCGTCATCGAGCCGGGCAGCTTCCGCTTCCAGTGCAACGGCGAGCTGGTCCACCACCTCGAGATCCAGCTCGGCTACCAGCACCGCGGCGTCGAGGCGCTGCTCGATCGCGGCGATCCGCGGCGATCGGTGCCGCTGGTCGAGACCGTCGCTGGCGACGCCAGCGTGGCGCACGCGTGGGCGACCTGCGCCGCGCTCGAGCGCCTGGCCGGCGTCGCGCTGGCGCCCGAGGTCGAGCTGGCCCGGGCGACGCTGCTCGAGCTCGAGCGCGTGGCGATGCACCTGGCCGGGCTGGCCGGGCTGGCCACCGACGTCGGCTTCGTGCCCGGCGCGTCGACCTACGGCCGGCTGCGCACCACCGCGATCAACACGACGATGCGGCTGTGCGGCAGCCGGTTCGGGCGCGGCGCGCTGCACCCGGGCGGCGTGGCCATCACGCCCGACGCGCCGGCGGTCGCGGCGGCGGTCGCGCTGCTCACCGCGCACGGCGCCACCGCCGACGCCTGCTTCTTCGGCTCGCGCGTGGTCCAGCACCGCCTGCAGGGCGTCGGCGCGCTCACCACCGCGCAGGCGCTGCAGCTCGGCCTGGTCGGGCCCGCCGCGCGCGCGTGCGGCGTCGAGCTCGATCAGCGCGAGGGCGCCGGCGGCGCCTACGCCGCCCGGCCGATCGCGGTCGTCACCGAGCCGAGCGGCGACTGCTGGGCGCGGGCGCGGATGCGCGGCCGCGAGCTGGCCGCGTCGTTGGCGTGGCTGGCCGACGCGGCGCCGGCGCTGACCGCGGTGCCGGCGCGGCAGCCGATCGGCGCGCTGGCGCCGTCGCACCTGGTGCTGGCGCTGGCCGAGAGCTGGCGCGGCGAGGTGGTCCACGCGCTCGAGACCGACGCCGCCGGGCGCGTGGTCCGCCACAAGGTGCAGGACCCGTCGCTGCGCAACTGGCTGGGCCTCGCGCTCGGCATGCGCGACAACGACATCTCCGATTTCCCGATCTGCAACAAGAGCTACGACCTCTCCTACTGCGGGAACGACCTGTGATGTGGAAGCTGCTGCAGCTGCGACGCGAGCAAGGCCGGCAGGCGATCGCCGATCTACGCACCGCGCGGCCCGAGGGCTTCCGCGGCCTGCCGGTGATCGCGACGACGCCGTGCGCCGACGGCTGCCGCGCGTGCGTCGACGTGTGCCCGACCGCGGCGATCACCGCGCCGCCGGTGCGCCTCGACCTGGGCCGCTGCACGCTGTGCGGCGCGTGCGCGCCGGCGTGCCCGGCCGGCAAGCTCGCGTTCACGCCCGAGGTGGCGATGGCCGCCAGCTGCCGCGACGACCTGGTCATGGCCGAGGGCCCGCCGCGCGTCCCCGAGGTCGACATCGGCGCCGCGCTGCGGCGGCGGTTCGGGCGCTCGCTCAAGCTGCGGCAGGTGTCGGCCGGCGGCTGCAACGGCTGCGAGCTCGAGCTCAACGCGCTGGCCAACGTCAACTTCGACATCGGCCGCCACGGCATCGAGTGGGTGGCGTCGCCCCGCCACGCCGACGCGCTGGTGGTGAGCGGCCCGATCACCCGCACGATGGCCGACGCGGTGCAGCTGGCGTGGGACGCGATGGCCGAGCCGCGCTTCGTGATCGCGGTCGGCGCGTGCGCGATCTCCGGCGGCCTGTACGACGGCGCGCCCGGCGTCGACCGCGGCTTCTTCGACCGCCAGCCGCCGCTGATCTACGTCCCCGGCTGCCCGCCCCACCCGCTCACGATCGCCCGCGCGCTCTTGGCGGCGCTGAATTCCTAGGAGGGCTCGTCGCCGAGCCCTCCCCCGTTGGGGGCATGCCCCAACGGGGCCCCCACCCGCGACGCGAAACTCCCGCGCTCGGGCATCGTGGCGCTCCACACGGCGGCGCTGGCGCGGTGACCGTCGATCACGCCCGCTTCTTGCGGCGGACGACCTTGTTCAGGCGCTCGGTCTGCAGGCGCAGCGCGCGGCGCAGGCCCTGGCGGCCGCCGACCGCGCCCAGCCCCATGCCGTACATCTCGTCGATGCCGCGCACCGCGATGGTCCACATCGTCACCAGGATCGCCAGGTCGGCGGCGGCGCGGCGGGTCGACGCCCCCGGGATCACCAGCCCGTAGGCTTCGGACACGAAGCGCAGGTTGCGCAGGATCTTGACGATGCCCTCGCGGTCGATGTCGCCGTGCCAGTAGACGACGCGCGAGACGATCAGCTCCTGGTGGCGGCGCAGGAACTCGGCCATCGAGATCGGGTTGGTGATGCGGCCGGCCGGCTTGCAGATCTCGAGCAGGTCCTCGAGGTACTCGTTCCAGTACAGCGCCAGGCTGCGGTTCTCGGGGCGGCGCAGGAACTTGATGCGCTCGATCGAGAAGTCGGCCTTCACCGGCGCGCGGAACCGCGGCTGGATCGCGTGCAGGTCGTACAGCACCGGCGGCTTCTCGCGGTCGAAGTCGACGTCGTCGTAGTGCCAGCGCGCGCGCAGCTGGGCCCAGGTGTGGATGGTCAGGACCGGGTCCTGCTCGGAGTCGATCACCAGGAAGCGGTTGCCCTCCACGCCGACCACGGTGATCCAGTGGGTCCACTCGTCCACGCACAGCAGCACCGGCACCTGATCGTCGCGCAGCAGCTTGATCAGCCGCTTGCGCGCCTCTTCGGCGTGCCGCGACCGCTCGAGCACCAGATCGCAGTCGAACGAGCGCGCCGCGCGAGCGAGGCGGATCTCATTGGTCCCGCTCCACCAGTGCGTGCGCGCGGTCTGCGCGATCTCGCTGGCGTGCACGGTGCGACCGAGCGCCACCAGCGCGTGCTTGAGCGCGAATGGACCGCACGTCCACTCGTTGGGCTGAGGGTAGAAACCGGGGCGATGAGCGAGGGTCTGAGTGGCCATCGAGCTTCCAGAAGGGTATCGCCCCCCCGTGTCGGCGCCAGTCTTTCGATCGCCTATTAATTCAATGATATCATATAATTACGACGGAGAAGATCCCTCCTGAGCCGGTCCAAAACCGGCGCTGCTGGCCGGTTTTTGCCCCCAGGAGCGGGCCGAGCGGGCACCGTCGGGTCGTGGCGCCCTAATCGTTTCGGATAGTTGTGGCCGGCGGGCGAGGCGGCGAGGGATGTCTCCGAGGCAATACACAATAGTCTCGGCCTCTTACGTCCGCCGACCGGCCCCTGAAATCGCCGTCATGGCGGCCAGTTTTCGCCCGCGACCACCGCCTCGGCGCCCAGTCCCTGGCCGTGGAGCTGGTCGATCATCACCGCGCACGGCGGGCATGGATCGATCGCCGCGCCGGCCGCGAAGAACGGATCGTCGCCGCTCGCCTCGCAGCGGATCGAGCCCGGCCCCAGCGCGGCGAGCGCCTCGCGCAGCTGCGCACCGGACAGCGCGCCCGGCGCCACCTGCGCGCGTCGCTCGCAGCTCGCGAGGTAGTGCGACAACCCGCGCGGCAGCGGGCACGCGCCTGCGCGCGCGGCGCCTGGCAGCAGGCGATCGTGCGTCACCGCCTGCACCCACGCGACGTAGTACGCGCCGAAGTCGCGCGCGATCGGGCGCAGCGCCCCATCGGCGCCGCGCGCGTCGATCCACACCTCGCCCGCGTGCGGACCGCGCACGATCAACAGCGCGATCTGGCCGCAGCCGACGTGGCCGAGGCCGATCACGCCGCGGTACGCAGCGCGGCCCGGCGCTTCCGGCGCGAACTCGCCGGCCGCGATCGCGCGCTGCAGCGGGTGCGCGAGCGGCCACAACCCGTAGTACGGCCCGGCGCCGCCGTCACCCACGGTGGTGACGAAGCCGCGGTAGGCCGCGGGCAGCGCGACGCCGATCGCCGCCTCGAACGCGTCGAGGGTCGGGCCCGGCAGCGGCGCGCCGAGCTGGTAGCCATGGCGCGCGGCGCCGAACCGCCGCCGTCGCGGATCGGCGGCCGCGGTCGCGGTCAGCCACGCCCCCAGCGTCGGGGCCAGCGCGTCGAGCGCGTCGTCGCGGTCCATCGCCGTGAGGTCGCAGGTCACGACCGAGGTGTCAAGCCGCCCGGAGCCGCCGCCAAGGTCGCGTCGCAGCAGGAACTTCAACCCGATCGGTGTTCTAGGCTATGGTCGCGGCGTCGCATGCGGTACGTCGACGAGCTCACCGATGCGGTGCGGTCGCAGCTCGCGCTGGCCTACGGCATCAAGGACCAGCTCGGCAGCGCGCTGCGCGCCCGGATGCGCGAGGGCTACGCGCTGGCCGACCTGCGCGCCGACGCGCGCGCCGGCCTGGCGGTGGCGCTCTTGGCGGTGCCGCTGGCGATGGCGCTGGCCCGGACCACGGGCGTCGCGCCCCAGCACGGCCTCTACACCGCGATCATCGCCGGCATCGTCGTGTCGCTGCTGGGCGGCAGCCGGTTGCAGGTCACCGGCCCGACCGCCGCCTTCGTGGTGATCCTCGAGCCGATCGTCGCGCGCCACGGCCTCGGCGGCGTGCTGGTCGCCGGGCTGATGGCCGGCGCGATCCTGGTGCTGATGGGCGTGGCGCGGCTCGGCAAGCTGATGCAGTTCTTGCCCCACCCCGCGACCACCGGCTTCACCACCGGGATCGCCGTCGTGCTGGTCGTGCTGGCGGGCCGCGACGCGCTGGGCGTCGAGCTCGCCGGGCGGCCCAGCGGGACGATCGAGGTGATCGGCGGGCTGTGGGACGCCCGCGCGCAGGCCCAGGGCTGGGACGCGCTGCTGTTCGCGGTGACGCTGGCCCTGCTGATCGCGCTGCCGCGCGTGCACCGGCGCATCCCGGCGCCGCTGGTGGCGCTGACCGCGGCGGCGGTGCTCGCGGTGGTGGCCAGCCACCTGATCGATGGCTTCCACGCGCGCACGATCGGCTCGACGTTCGCGACCGTGATCGACGGCGAGCGGGTGCGGGGCATCCCGCCGCTGCCGCCGCTGCCGGTGTGGCCGTGGCGGCTCGGCGACGCCACCGGCTCGGCCTTCCCGATCGACTACGCGCTGGTGCGCGAGCTGTTGCCGGCGGCGTTCGCGATCGCGATGCTCGGCGCGATCGAGACGTTGATGTCGGCGGTGATCGCCGACGGCATGGCCGGCACCAAGCACGACCCCAACGCGGAGCTGATCGCGCTCGGCATCGGCAACATGGTGTGCCCGTTCTTCGGCGCGATCGCCTGCACCGGCGCGCTGGCCCGCACCGCGACCAACGTCCGGGCCGGGGCGCGGTCGCCGCTGGCCGCGGTGATCCAGGCGCTGGTGGTGCTGGGCGCGACGATCGCGCTGGCGCCGCTGATGGCGTACCTGCCGCTGGCGGCGCTGGCCGCGCTGGTGCTGGTGTTCGCCGGCGCGATGGTCGAGGCGCGCCACGTCGCCCGGCTGATCCGCATCGCGCCGCGCAGCGACGTGCTGGTGCTGGTGACCTGCTTCGCGCTGACCGTGCTGGTCGACATGGCGCTGGCGGTGTTGGTCGGCGTGATGCTGGCGTCGCTGTTGTTCATGCGGCGGATGGCGGCGCTGACCAAGATCACCCTCGATACCGACGTCGCCGAGCGCCTGCAGATGCCGCCCGGCATCCGGCTCTACGAGATCGCCGGGCCGATGTTCTTCGGCGCCGCCAACAAGGCGATGGAGATCCTCGACACCGTCGGCACCGACGCCCGCGTCGTGATCCTGGCGATGAAGCGGGTCGACGTCATGGACGCCACCGGGCTGATCGCGCTGGAGTCCACGCTCGATCGCCTGAACCGCAGCGGCCGGATGGTCATCCTCGCCGGCCTGGCGCCCGAGCCGGCGGCGCTGCTCGAGCGCGCCGGCATCAAGCGCGTGCCCGACCGGCTGGCGATCGCGCCCGACCTCGACACCGCGGTCAGCATGGCGATCGTCCACACCGCCCGCGGGAGCTGAGTTTCAGGGGGCTCGTCGCCGAGCCCCCCTCGGCGGGGTCATGCCCCCGCCGAGCCTCCCCCCGCGA
>Ga0073899_10004735_pt1 | contig 11889 bp, 8 predicted proteins | sample KloWWTmetaKNB5Ph_FD_88975 | JGI IMG/M metagenome (GOLD analysis project Ga0073899, IMG submission 88975) | Active sludge microbial communities from Klosterneuburg, Austria, studying microevolution and ecology of nitrifiers - Klosterneuburg... | ecosystem: Engineered > WWTP > Aerobic digester >...
CAGCACATCGCGCATCGCCTGCTGCGGATGCAGATGGACGCTGCCGCACTGGAGCGCGCGATCGCCACCGCCAGCGACGCACTGCAGCTGCCGCTGGATCGCATCGACGTGGGTGCCGCACTGGCGCAGGTGCCGTCCTGCGTGTTGCTGCTGCATGGGCGCGATGACCAGCACGTGCCGGTCGCGCACGGCCGCGCATTGGCCGCCGCCGCGCCGCACGCGCACTACCTCGAAGTGGCGGGCGAAGACCACATCAGCCTGCCGATGCGGCTCGATCTGCTGGCACCGACCGTGATCGACTGGCTGGACAACGCCGATTCGTCACGCAAGTTCTGTCCGCAACCGCTCGCACTGCATGTGGCAGGTGCGGCGGCCACGGCAACGCCGGATGGTACCTGAGGGTCGCCGGGCACCACGACAAGATGACGGATTTATTGCGGACTCGTTAATTTTGCGTGAAGATCCGAGGGCTCGCGCTGCCATCACGCTGCGCGCCACGCCATTCGCCCTCAGGAGACACCCCGTGCACTCGCGTCCGCTTTCGATCCGCCCGCTGGCCCTGGCCATCCTGCTCGCCACCAGCGGCCTGGCCTCGGCCCAGTCCAACGTCACCGGCAGCGTCTACGGCAGCGCCCAGCCCGGCCAGACCGTGGTCATCCGCAACGCGGATACCGGCCTGACCCGCACCATCAGCGTCGGTGCCGACGGCAAGTACCGTGCGCTCGCGCTGCCGACCGGCCAGTACAAGATCGAACTGCAGAAAGATGGTGCCACCATCGCCCAGCGTGACGTGCTGGTGCAGATCGCCAGTGGCGCACAGGTCGACTTCATCGCCGCCGCCGGCGCAGACACCAAGACCCTGGATGCGGTGACCGTGCAAGGCAATCTTGCCGCGCTGGACATGTCGCAGACCGACGTGCGCTCGGTGTTCACCGCCGCGGACATCGAACGGCTGCCGATGGGCGGGAACCTGCAGGACATCGCCAGCGTCGCCCTGCTCGCACCCGGCGTGGTTGCCGCGACCGGCTCCAGCTTCGTCAGTTTCGGTGGTGCCTCGGGTGCCGAGAATGCCTATCTCATCAATGGCTATCCGGTCACCAACCCGCTGAACAACCTGGGCTACAAGAGCCTGCCATTCCGGGCCATCGACCAGGAGCAGGTGCTCACCGGCGGATACGGCGCCGAATTCGGCCGCTCCACCGGCGGCGTGATCAACATCGTCACCAAGCGTGGTGGCAATGAGTGGCATGGCGGTGCCTACATTCGCTGGACCCCGATGAGCCTGAAGGGCAAGCAGAAGAACGAGTACTACCCGGAAACCGGTTACTGGAACGCCAGCAAGCACCCGGCCGGCACCACCGCGAAGGACTGGTCGGACGGCCAGATGTACACCTACAAGCGCGACAACGGCACCAGTTCGGCGACCGCGGGGATCTGGGCCAGCGGCCCGCTGGTCAAGGATCGCCTGTTCCTGTTCGCCAATGTCGAGCGCCAGCAGACCGATGGCCAGAGCAACGGCACCCGCTACTTCGGCGTGACCGGATCGCCCACCGGCTGGAACGACTACACCTATACCTACCCGCGCTGGGCCGGCAAGCTGGACTGGAACATCACCGACAACCAGACGCTGGAACTGACCGCGATCCAGGATCGCACCCAGTACGAGTCCTACCGGTCGAGCTGGGACAATGCGACCTTGACGCACGGCAGCGAACACCTGGCCAGCGGCAACTTCACCGACGACAACGCCCGTCTCTACGTGGCCAAGTACACCAACTACCTGACCGAGAACCTGGTCGTTTCCGCGTTGTACGGCACCCAGAAGATCGAGCACGAGTCCACCCCGATCGGCCTGGGCCCGGACAACTGCGTCTATTTCGTCAAGCCAAGCACCGCCAACCAGGTGCCGGGCCTCAACTACGTCGACCCCTGCCAGAAAATCCAGTCGATCAGATACCCCGGCGAGTTCGATGAAACCGAAGGCTGGCGCCTGGATATCGCCTGGACGCTGGGCAATCACGAACTGCATTTCGGCGTGGACAACATGGACGCCGAATCGCTGACCGGTACCCGCTACACCGGCCTGCCCAACGGCGATGCGGTCGGCCCCGGCAATCCCGCCTACGGCTACTGGGTCTTCGCCAAGACCACCAAGCCCGGCTCGCCGATCAACGGCAGCGTGGGTGCGCCGGGGAGTGCAGGCGGTTACGGCCCGCAGGGCTACTACGCCTACTACGTGATCCAGAACAATCTCGAGAACCCGACCACCGAGCAACGCTCGCAGTTCATCGAGGATCGCTGGCACGTCACCGACAACCTGCTGCTGAGCCTCGGCCTGCGCAACGAGCAATTCACCAACTACACCAGCGCCGGCGAGGCCTACATGGAGCAGAAGTGGCAGCCTGCACCGCGGCTGGGCTTCACCTGGAACATGTTCGGCGACGACAGCCTCAAGCTGTACGCCAACCTGGGCCGCTACCACCTGGCGCTGCCGGCACGCCTCGCCACCGCCAGCGTGCTGTCCAGCCGCATCCGTGGCAACCAGTACTACACCTATACCGGCATCGACCAGCAGACCGGCGCACCGACCGGCTTGACCAAGATCCCGGTGTCCACCGCCGCCGATGCCGCGATCTGCCCGGGCACCAACCTGTATTCCGCGAACTTCGACTGCGGCGTGGCCAAGGATCCGCGCGCTCGCGTTGCCGAGGATCTGAAGCCGATGTTCCAGGACGAGCTGATCGTCGGCCTCGACCAGGTCCTGAGCGAAAGCTGGAACTGGGGCGTGAAGGGCACCTATCGCACGCTCGGGAGCGTGGTCGACGATACCTGCCCGGACATCTTCAACGGCCGCTGCTACATCGTGAACGCGGGCACCAGCAACACCTTCCAGGAAAAGCAGGCGGACGGCTCCTACAAGTCGGTGACCTATACCGCCGAACAACTGGGCATGCCCAAGGCGCGACGCAATTACTTCGCCATGGACTTCTACCTGGAGCATCCGTTCAGCAACGGCTGGAGCGCCAAGTTCCTGTACACCTACTCGCGCAGCAAGGGCAATACCGAAGGCCTGATCAATTCCGACCGCGCCACTGCCGGCGACAGCGGCTTCAACGATTCCACCAGCACCACCCAGGACTTCGACAAGACCCTGCTGATGCAGCGCGCGTACGGCCTGCTGAACAATGACCGCACGCACCAGTTCAAGGCGTACGGGTCGTACAAGCTCAATGACGAATGGCACTTCGGCGGCAGCATGAGCCTGGCCAGCGGTCGGCCGGTCAATTGCTATGCGCACTACCCGACCCCGCTGCCGTCGTACGACAGTGCGTCCTACTACTACTGCGGCCTGCCCAACACGCCCGAGTTCAAGCAGACCTCGCGCGGCTCGGAAGGCCGCACGCCGTGGCTGTACACCTTCAACGTCAACGCGGCGTATACGCCGCAGTGGCTCAAGGGCCTGCGCCTGTCGGTGGACGTCATGAACCTGTTCGATACCCGCACTGCGGTGATCTACAACACCAGCTCCACGTCCTCGCGCACCGACATCAACAAGCTGTGGGGGATGCCGGACTACAACGATCCGCGCACGGTGACCTTCTCCGCCAGCTATTCGTTCTGATCCAACCCGCGACGACCGCTGCAAGCGACAACGCCGGCCCGCAAGGGTCGGCGTTGTCGTTTCCGGGCCGGATTCCCGTTCGCTCCGGTCGGCAATCCAGGTTTAGCCGGCGGCACCAACCCCTCGCTGGCGGCGCGCGCGCAGCAGGCCATCGGCGGCGTACAGCGCCAGCGCGATCCAGATGAAGCCGAAGCCGATCGCGCGGTCGCGGCCGAACGACTCATGCAGCACCAGCACCCCGATCAGCAGCTGCAGCGTCGGCGAGATGTACTGCAGCAACCCGACCAGCGAATACGGAATGCGCTGCACCGCGGCGGCGAAGCCGATCAGCGGCAGCGCGGTCAGCACGCCGCCGAACACCAGCAGGCCGGCCACACCGATGCCCCACGACGCGGCATCGCCATGCGCCAGCAAATGCCCTTGCCCCGCTTTTTCCGCCCATGCGAGATACGCCAGTGCCGGCAGCAGCAGGTACAGGTTCTCCACGCCCAGCCCGCGCACCGGCGGTGCGCCCAGCAATTTGCGCACCAGCCCGTACGCTCCGAACGAGGCCGCCAGCAGCAACGCGATCCACGGGAAACCGCCATGGCTGAAGGTCAGCCACAGCACGCCGGCCGCGGCGAGGGCGACCGATGCCCACTGCACGCGATTGAGCCGCTCGTGCAGCACCAGCACGCCCAGCATCACGTTGAGCAGCGGATTGATGAAATAGCCAAGCGCGGATTCGACCACGTGGCCGGCGTTCACCGCCCAGATGTACAGGCCCCAGTTGAACGCGATCAGCACCCCGCTGAGCGCGAGCAGCAGTGCGGCGTGCGGGCGCGACAGGGTGTCCCGCAACCAGCCGCGACCGTACTTCCAGGTCAGCCAGCCGCAGACCAGCAACGCGCTCCACACCACGCGATGCGCCATGATCTGCATCGCCGGCACCAGCTTCAACTGCTGCCAGTACAGCGGCATCAGGCCCCAGGCCACGTAGGCCGCCACCGCGATCCACACCCCGCGGCGATCCAGTCCTCCCGCGCTCATCCGACGGCCCGCATCAGCTGCCGGCCCTGGTCGCTTTCGCCAGCGTGATCGCGACCACGCCGGACAGGATCACGCCCATCGCCACCAGTTCGTGCGCACCGAAACGTTCATGCGCCAGCCACGCCCCGAGTGCCACCGCGATCGCCGGATTGACGTAGGCATAGCTTCCCGCCAGCGCCGGGCGCACATGGTGCAGCAGCCAGATGTAGGCGGAAAAGCCGATGATCGAACCGAACACGACCAGATAGGCGAACGCGGCGATCGCCCTGGCGTCCGGCACGCCGTGGAAGCGCTCGCCAAGCGCGACACCGACGATGCACATCGCCACCCCGCCGCACAGCATCTGCACGGCCGAGGCCATGAACGGCGACGGCAGGTCGCGGCCACGGCTCCAGATCGAACCGAACGACCATGCCAGCGACGCGACCAGCAAGGCCACCAGTCCGACCGGCGTTGCGGTCAGGCTGCTGCCGGCATTGAGCCAGAGCACCCCGAGGAATCCGATGCCGAGGCCGATCCATTCCGTGCGGTTGGGTTTCTGCCCGCGCATCGCCGCGAACATCGCCATCCACAACGGTGCCGAGGCCACCGCCACCGCGGTCATCCCGGAGGACACGGTCTTCTGCGCCAGGTTGACCATGCCATTGCCGAGCACCAGCAGGAACACCCCCATCATCGCCGCGTTGCCCCACTGCACGCGGGTCGGTGCCGGCATCCCGCGCCAGCGCAGGACCGCGTACATCAGGCTGCCTGCGATGATGAAGCGCACGCCGCCAAGCAGGAACGGCGGGAAACCGCCCTCCAACGCGAAGTGGATGCCGAGATAGGTCGAGCCCCAGATCAGGTACACCGCCGCCAGTGCAAGGGCGACGCGGGCACCGGCCGGTGCGAGAGCGGAGGTCGACGACATGGGAACCTTGCAGACGACGGCGGGCACCCGAAAGTGCCCGCCAGGAGGTGGTCGGAACGAAGGCGAAACGTCGTGCCGGCTCAGTCGGTCCAGTGCCCGGCGCTGCGCGCCTGCGGCAGCACCTGCGCGGCCAGCTTGGCATCCGCGCCCAGCAGGCCGATCGCATCGCCGAGGATCGCGGCGGATTCGCGCAGCAACGGGTCGGTGGCCTTCTTCGCCGCCTCCTCGCGCGCCACGTCCTGCGCCACGTTGCGTTCGTTCGCCTGCAAGCCGTCGTCCGACGAATCCAGCAGGGCATCGCGCTCGATGCCCAGCGCCTTGCGCTGCGCCGCGCGCTGCTTGATCAGGCCGTCGAACTTGTCGCGCTCGGCGCGGCGCTCCGCCTCGTTCAGCGACACCGACTTCCTGGCCCGCTCCTCGCGGAACTTGGCCACGTCCTCGACCCACCACTGGTATTCGACATCCTTGGCCACGCGCGCATCGTGGCGCGCATCCAGCTTGCCGAGCAGGCCGGCGAAATTGCCGTACTGCATGTGCGGCGCGGCGGCGATCCGCGTCCACGGCAGCGCGTTGTCGTAGGTGCTCTCGCCATACTCGCCGGCATCGACGCTGGTCGGGAAGGCCACGTCCGGCACCACGCCCTTGTTCTGGGTGCTGCTGCCGCCAGGCCGGAAGAACTGCGCGATGGTCAGCTTGACCTGGCCGAAGCGCGCTTCCTCGTTGGCCGGCCAGCGGTCGAGATCGACCATGTTCTGCACCGTGCCCTTGCCGAAGCTGGTCTCGCCGATGATCAGGCCGCGCCCGTAATCCTGGATCGCGCCGGCCACGATCTCCGACGCCGATGCCGAACCACGATTGATCAGCACCGCCAGCGGGCCATCCCAGGCCACGCCGGCCTTGTTGTCATCCTCGACGCTGACCCGGCCGCCGGACTCGCGCACCTGCACCACCGGGCCCTTGTCGATGAACAGGCCGGTGAGTTCGATCGCCTCGCTCAGCGAGCCGCCGCCGTTGTTGCGCAGGTCCAGCACCACGCCATCCAGCTTCTGGGTGCGGAACTGCGCCAGCATGCGCGCGACATCGCGGGTCGCCGAGGCATAGTCGCCGTCGCGGCGGCGGCGCGCATCCACGTCCTGGTAGAAGCCGGGCAACTTGATCACGCCGATCCGCCGCGCGGGCTCGCCATTGGCGGCCGGCACGGTGATGGTCTCGGCCTTGGCGCGCGCATCCTCCAGCCGCACCTTGGCGCGGGTGATCAGCACCCGGCTCGGCTTGCTGTCCAGCGGTGCCTCGGCGGAGACGATGTCCAGCCGCACCTGGGTATTGGCCGCACCGCGGATCAGGTCGACCACGTCGTCGGTGCGCCAGCCGATCACGTCCTTCATCTCGCCGGATGCGCCCTGGCCGACGCCGACGATGCGGTCGCCGGACTTCAGCTTGTTGCTGCGCGCGGCCGGGCCACCGGGCACGATCTCGCGGATCAGCACCACGTCGTCCTGCTTGAACAGCACCGCGCCGATCCCCTCCAGCGAATTGGAGATCGACATGTTGAAGTTGGTCGCACTGCGCGGCGTCATGTAATCGGTATGCGGGTCGATCGCCGCGGCATACGCATTGAGGAAGCTCTGGAACACCTCCTCGCCCTTGATCTCGTTGACGCCATCGAGCAGGTTGGCGTAGCGCTTGTCCAGCGTCTTGCGGATCTCCTCCGGCTTCTTGCCGGCCAGCTTCAGGCGCAGCCAGTCGTTCTTCACCGACTGCTTCCACAACACGTCCAGTGCCGCACCGCTGGCTGCCCACGGTGCGTGTTCGCGGTCGTATTCGTAGCGCTCGTTGCCGTTGAAGTCGAAGTTCCCCTTCAACAAGCCGCGTGCGTAGGCGATGCGCTCGCCGACGCGCACGCGGTACAGCGCGAACATCGCCCAGGCGGGGTCGACCTGGCCGCTCTTGATCGCATCGTCGAGTCTGGTCGCGTACTTCGAGAAGCCGGCCACGTCCTGCGCGGTCAGGAACACCTTGCCCGGATCCAGCGTCTCCAGGTAGCGCTTCAGCACCTCCTGCGACAGCGCATCATCCAGCGCGCGCGGGCGGTAGGCGTAGCGGCTGTCCGACAGCAGGCCGTACACCAGCCGCGAGGTGGTCGCCTGGTCGCCGGTCGGTGCCGACGGCAGCGCATTGCCGTCGCCGCGCGCAAGCAGGGCGAGTGGCGCGGCCAGGGCCAGGCCGAGGGACAGGGCAAGCAGGGGACGGGTCGGCTTCATTTCGATTTCCGCGGCGTGGGGCCAGCTGTGTGCAGCATGACGCTGCAGATTGCACCTGAATGCGACCGCGGCATAGTGCCGGAAGTTCGGTCGCGGCAGTGTCCGTCCACTCTACCGATCCGCCCGCCGCCTGCATGAACGCTCCGCATGCGGCAACCCGGGCACAACCCGAACGAGCGGCGGCTCAGGCGAGCCCGGCCGCCTGACGATCGGCGTGGTAGCTGGAGCGCACCATCGGGCCCGAGGCGACATGGCTGAACCCGAGCGCGTAGCCGTAATCCTCCAGCGCCTTGAATTCCTCCGGCGTCCAGTAACGCAGCAGCGGATGATGCGCCGGCGACGGCTGCAGGTACTGGCCGATGGTGACCATCTCCACGTCATGCGCGCGCAGGTCGCGCAGGGTGGCCTGCACCTGTTCCATGCTCTCGCCGAGGCCGAGCATGATCCCGCTCTTGGTCGGGATGCCGGGATGCTGCGCCTTGAACTTCTGCAGCAGGGTCAGCGACCACTGGTAGTCCGCGCCCGGGCGCACGTTGCGGTAGAGATCCGGCACGGTCTCGATATTGTGGTTGAACACGTCCGGCGGCCCGGCAGCGAGAATCTCCAGGGCGCGATCCATGCGGCCCTTGCCGCGGAAATCGGGGGTCAGGATCTCGATGCGGATGCCGGGCGAGGCGGCGCGGGTTTCGCGGATGCAGTCGACGAAATGCCGGGCACCGCCGTCGCGCAGGTCGTCGCGGTCGACGCTGGTGATCACCACGTATTTCAGGCCCATGTCGGCAACCGTGTGCGCCAGCCGCGTGGGCTCGTCGGCATCCAGCGGCTTGGGCCGGCCGTGGGCGACATCGCAGAAACTGCAGCGGCGCGTGCACACGTCGCCCATGATCATGAAGGTAGCGGTGCCGTGGCTGAAACATTCGTGGATGTTCGGGCAGCTGGCGTCCTCGCAGACGGTCACCAGGCGGTTCTCGCGCAACTTCGACTTCAGCGCCTGCACCGCGTTGCCGGACGGGATCCGCACCCGGATCCAGCTCGGCTTGCGCAATACCGGTGCCTCGGCGAATTCGACCGGTGATCGGCCGATCTTCTGATCCGCGACCTGGCGCGCGCCAGGCTCCAGCGATGCGTGTTCGGACGCGGAAGCAACGTCGGCGACGACGGCCAGCGGGATGGTGCGGGGTGTGCTGCTCATGGCGCAATTATCGCCGATGCCGGCTCAAGCCGCCGCCAGCAGCCCGGGCAACGCAGCATCCTGTCGCAGGATCAACCCGAACTGCCTCGCCAGCTGCGCCAGCAGCACCGGCTTCACCGCCTCCAGCGCGGACGGCCCGCCGAGGTCGCTCATCGCCACCACTTCCAGCCCCTGGTAGCCACAGGGGTTGATGCGCGAAAACGGCGCAATGCTCTCGCCGGCGATGTTGAAGGCCAGCCCGTGGAAACTGCAGCCACGGCGCACGCGGATGCCGAGTGCGGCGATCTTGGCACCGTTGACGTAGACGCCGGGTGCGCCGTCCTTGCGCGCGCCCTCGATGTTCCATTCGCCGAGGGTGTCGATGATCGCCTGCTCGATCCGGCACACGTAGTCGCGCACGCCGATCTTCAGCCGCTTCAGGTCCAGCAGCGGGTAGGCCACGATCTGGCCGGGGCCGTGGTAGGTGACCTGGCCACCGCGATCGACGTGGATCACCGGGATCTCGCCCGGCATCAGCACATGCTCGGGCTTGCCGGCCTGGCCGAGGGTGAAAACGGGCTCGTGCTCGACCAGCCAGAGTTCGTCCGGCGTGGATTCGTCGCGGGCGTCGGTGAACGCCTGCATTGCCCGCCACACCGGTTCGTAGGGCTGGCGACCGAGATCGCGGACTACAGCGTCCACTTCACTTCCGGATGGTCGCGCAGGGCCTGGTGCGCGCGGTCGTAGTCCTCGCGCGAATTGGCGCGGAACGCGATCCGTACCGAGACGTAGCGGCCGCTGGAGGAGTGCTTCCAGTTGACCGATTCATGCACGACCTCGATGCCGGCATCGAGCAGGGCGGTGGGTAACGCGGTTTCCAGGTCCTTGTCGGCTGCACCCATCGCGCTCAGCTCGAAGGTGCCGGGAAACTGGAAGCCGTGGTCGGGATTGTCGGAATGAATGTCCATGCCCGGATTATGGGGACGTTGCATGCACTACCCAACTCTGTCGCGCCGCGTGCACCCCGCCCGGTCGCCAGTGGCGCGCAAGCAGCGGCTACTCGGCCCACCACATCAGCAATGCATGCCACAGGCGCTTGAAGAAGCCGCCTTCCTCGACGGCATTCAACGCGATCAGCGGCGACTGCGCGACCAGCTTGCCGTCCAGTTCGACCTTGACCATGCCGATCTTCTGGCCCTTGGCGATCGGCGCTTCCAGCGACTTCGGCAGATCCATGCTGGCCTTGAGCTTGTCGTACTTGCCGCGCGGGGTACTGACCAGCAGCGGCGCGGACACTCCGACCGCAACCTCGTTGGCGGCCCCCTTCCAGATCTTCAGCGGCTTGCCCAGCGGCTTGCCGGCGGCATACAGGGTGTGGGTTTCGTAGAAGCGGAAGCCCCAGTTCAGCAGCGCCTGCGAATCCACCGCGCGCTGGTTCTCGCTGGTGTCGCCCATCACCACCGTGATCAGGCGCTGGTCGCCGCGCTTGGCGGAGGCCATCAGGCAATAGCCGGCCGCCGAGGTATGCCCGGTCTTGATGCCGTCCACCGACGGATCGCGCCACAGCAGCAGGTTGCGGTTGGGCTGGGTGATCGGGCCGACCGTCAGTTCCTTGATCTTGTTGTAGCTGTAGGCCTCGGGGAAATCGCGGATCAGCGAACGACCGAGGATGGCCAGGTCGCGGGCGGTGGTGATGTGCCCTTCCGCCGGCAGGCCGTGCGGATTGACGAAGTGGGAGGCCTTCATGCCGATCTTCTTCGCATAGGCGTTCATCAGCTGGCCGAAGGCCTGCTCGCTGCCGGCGACGTGCTCGGCCAGGGCGATCGCGGCATCGTTGCCGGACTGCACCACCATGCCCTTTTCCATGTCCAGCAACGGCGCGGTCTTGTTGACCTCGAAGCCGCTGTAGCTGCCGTCGGTGCCGGCACCGCCGCTGCGCCAGGCGTGCTCGCTCATCATCACCTGGTCGCTGGCCTTGACCTTGCCGGCGGCCATCTCGGCGGCGATCACGTAGCTGGTCATCACCTTGGTGATCGACGCCGGTTCGACCGGGGTATCGACGTTCTCGCCGGCCAGCACCTGGCCGGTGGCGTAGTCCATGATCAGCCAGGCCTTCGAGGTGGCCGGTGCCGGCGCATCCGGGATCGGCAGGTTGTCGCTGAGCGCGGCAGGCTTGGCGACCGGTGCCGGTGACGGCACCTGGGCGAAGGCGAGACCGATGCCGGCGGTGGCCAGCGCGACGAGCAACAACGAACGCGAATGCTTCAAGGGGAAAACTCCTGCAAGCCGCGATGGCGGCGCGAAACATGTTGGTTTTCGTCATCCCGGCGAAAGCCGGGATCCAGCACTGGCAGCTGTGTCGTAAAAGCCGGATTGGACAGACATCAGTCTGTCAGAAGCGGCCGGCTTCCGCCGGAATGACGGCTAGGGATGACGAATGAAGGTTGCGGCGATTTTAGCTGCCCTCGGCCTTATTCCCTAACCCGCTGCGGCTGCCCGAACCCCAGACCGACGACCCGTGCCGCAAGTTCCGGGGTGCTGGCAGCCGCGATCGGGCCGATCCGCAAGCGCCAGATCCTGCGCCCATTCACGTCGGCATCGAACAACTGCGCGCGCCCGATCGAGGCACCCCGCAACAGCGCCAGCGCCTTCTCCGCATTCTGCTGATCGGCGAAGCTGGCGACCTGCAGGGTGACGCCATCGGCGACCGCCGTGGTGGCCGGCGACGGTGCTGCGCCCGCTGCAGCCGGGACGACCGGTTCCGCATCGCGCGCCGGCGATGGCCCGGGCTTGCCGGGCTTGCCGGTGGCCACGCGCACCCGGCGCGACGCCATCCAGGCATCGAATTCGTCGGCACTCATCACCTTGCCGTTCTGGTGCATGTCGAAGCGGTAAC
>Ga0073899_10004736_pt1 | contig 11888 bp, 8 predicted proteins | sample KloWWTmetaKNB5Ph_FD_88975 | JGI IMG/M metagenome (GOLD analysis project Ga0073899, IMG submission 88975) | Active sludge microbial communities from Klosterneuburg, Austria, studying microevolution and ecology of nitrifiers - Klosterneuburg... | ecosystem: Engineered > WWTP > Aerobic digester >...
GAGCGCGGCCATGCCGTTTTCACGGGCGCGGCTGGCGACGATGGCCTGGGCCTTGGCGAAGTTGCCGACCAGGTCTTGCGACCACAGCTTGAGCGCCGCCGACTGCATCGCGCGACCGTAGGAGAACGACAACGGCCAAGGATGCGGACCGATCTGGTTCATCAAGTTCAGGTGTGCGGTCGCGTCCAGATCGGACTGGCCGCCAGACAGGAACACGATGCCCGGAATCGCGGAGGGCACGGCCGATTTCAGGCAGCGCACGGTCAGCTCGGCCACTTCCTCGGCGCTGGCCTTCTCTGCGCAGTCCTTGCCGCTGATGACCATGCTCGCCTTCAAGATCACGCCTTCCAGCATCACGTTGTGCTCATACAACGCGCCGAACAGCGCGCGCAGCGCGGCTTCGGTGACGTCGTAGCAGGTGTCGATGTCGTGCGCGCCGTCCATCAGCACCTCGGGCTCGACCATCGGCACGATGCCGGCTTCCTGGCACAGCGCCGCGTAGCGTGCGAGTGCATGCGCGTTGGCGTCGATGCCGGTCGCACTCGGCATGTCGTCACCGATGTTGATGACGGCACGCCATTTCGCGAACTTGGCGCCGAGACGGGCGTATTCATTCAACCGATCGCGCAAGCCGTCGAGGCCTTCGGTAACCACTTCGCCGGGGAAGCCGGCCAGCGGCTGCGGCCCCTTGTCGACCTTGATGCCGGGCAGGATGCCGCGGTCGAGCATGATCTTGGTGAACGGCACGCCGGAACGCGTCGACTGGCGAATCGTCTCGTCGTACAGGATCGCGCCGGAAATGTGGTCCGACAGATTCGCGGTGGTCAGCAGCATCTCGCGATAGGCGCGGCGGTTTTCTTCCGAGCAGTCAATGCCGACACCGTCGAAACGCTTCTTGATCGTGGCGTTCGACTCGTCGATGGCGATGATGCCCTTGCCCGCGGCCACCATGGCTTGGGCGGTTTCTTCCAGTTGATCGATGCTCATGGCGGGGTCCGGCAGGGGAAAAGGGGCGCGGAGTATAGCGAATCGCGGCCTGGTGGCCGCCCCCACGGAAAGTTCCCTGGGCGGGACGCCGCAAATGAAAACGGCACCCGCAGGTGCCGTTTTCGTCACCACAACGCGTCGGTCAGGAGAAGCGACGACGCATCGCGAACACACCCACGCCGGCGAGCAATGCAGCCAGTCCGAGCAGGGCAAAGGTCGAGTTCGCAGGCACCGGCTGCGACGGACTCACCAGACCGCCAAGAACGCCGTCAAGCTGGAACAGCAGGTCCGGACTGGCGCCTCCGCCGACACCGCAGACGGTCTGCGGCGTAAAGCTGGTGCAACCACTGGCGAAACCATTGCCGGGGTTCATCCAAACGCTTTCCGAGCCGCTCTGCGTGCTGCGGTTGGACCAGAAGTGCTGGCCGAAGCTGCCGAAATTCTGGTTCGTCTGGATGGAAACCCAGTGGGTTCCAGGGCCAACGATGCAGGAAGTCGGCAGGGTGATCACGAACGAACCCGTGGTGTCGACCGGTGTCAGCCCGGTGTAGGTGCACTCGGCCGCGCCCGGCAAGTCCGGATCGCCGCCACCGACGCTGTTGGCGTGGATGGTGACATTCACCGTGGCTCCGCCTGGCGTGGTCGTGGTACCGACCGTGGACACCTGCTGAATGGTCCAACCGCTCGGATCGGTGACGACGAAGTCGTCGGCCGCGATCGAATCGTAGGTATCGTAAGCCGCCTCGAAGTCCTGATCCGGCACGCCATTGCCGGACGGGTTGTCGAGCTGGCTGTACAGCACCGCCGCAGGCGCGCGAATGCCCGGCGGAATCACGCCGGCGCTGCCCGCATTCTTGACCATCGCCGCATCGGCGGCGCCTACCATCATCAATCCAGCCGCGATCGCGGCTCCGAGCACAGTCGATTTCATGCGTAGCTTCTCCGGGGCAATGGGAATCCGGCCGCAAATGCGAACCAGATCGCGCCACTATCCCGCATCGGCTGATCTAGGTCAAAGCCCCGGACGGGAACCCTTGCTCGTCCCAGCCGGCAAGTTCGCGCTCGAACCGCCGCCAGCGGCCAATGCCGCGCTGATCCAGAGGCTCGACCACCTGGGCGGCACTGGCGGTGCGCACCTCGCGCCGCACACGCTCCGGATGCAGGCAGGCTTCTGCCCATGGCAATCCAAGAAACTTGAGCACCTCGCGCAGAATCCCCTCGGGTCTTGCAACCAGGTGCTCATAGTCCACGCGCAGGACCCATTGCGGCCAGGACTCGCGAGCCTGATCCATCAGCTGGCGGTATCCAGCGTGATAGCAGGCGATGTCGTCGAGATCGAAGCTGAAGTTGGAACCGAGTGCGAAATACTGCTGGAAGCAACTCAACGCGGTATCACGCGCATCGCGCCGACAGTCGATCACTCTCGCCTGTGGCAACGCATGCACCAGTCGCGGCACATGCAGGAAGTTCTCCGGCCACTTGTCGATGTGCACCGACTTGTGGACGCGCCAACGCGCGGTGCGTTCGAGGTAGCGCGGGCCCAGTTGATCGGGCGGCAGTTGTCCCTTCTGCTCGCTGGCACGCAGCACCGGCAGGTCGGGGAGCTCGCTGGCAGGCTCGATCTGCGGATGGGCGCCCAGCATCTGTTCGAGCAGGGTCGAACCGCTGCGCGGCAGTCCTACAATGAAGACCGCCTGCACCGGAAGCTGCAGGGTGGGCGGCGGCGACTGCAGCGCGGCAAAGCTGTCGCGGACTTGGTGGTGGAAGGTCGCCCGATCGAATCGGCGACGTTCGGCCACGAAGGCGTTGGCCTCGATCAATGCAGCCCATGCGGCATCAGCGGGCGCAAGCTGCATGCACGCGGCGGCGCGAGCAAAGCCGATGAGCTCACGATCCTCCCGATTCGTGGTCTCGCGCCAGAGCCGATGAAGCGTCGAAATATCGTCGCTGCCGAACGGCTGCGTCTTCAGGTTCGCAATGCCCCACCATGCACTTCCGCAGTCTTCGCGCAATGCGATGGCCTGGCGAAAGTTCGCGACGGCGGACTGGATGTCGCCCACTCCTTTCAGCACCTCGCCCAGCACCACGCGCACGCGATCATGGCGAGGCGCCAAACCGGCCGCAGTGCGCAACCAGGCCAGAGCCTCTCCCAGCCTGGCCTCGGCCTTCAGCAGCAAGCCTAGATTGTAGGCGGCACCGAAAAGAGTGGGGTCAAGCGCGACGGCACGGCGAAGCGCTGCCTCGGCGTCCACGGGGTGACCCGTGCGTCGGAGAAGGGAAGCGAGATTGACCTGAACCACCGCAAGCTCCGGGCAACGAGTCGCGAGCTCACTCAACCGGTGCAAGGCCTCGGACCGACGTCCCAACTCGGCAAGACCGAGCGCATGCATGCGCAAGACATCGACGTCATGGCTCCCCTCGACATGGGGCGAAAGCAGTTCGACCACCAGGTGCCACTGTCTTGTGGCAAAGGCGTGGATCGCCAGCGTGCGTGTAGCGTCATTCAACATTCACAGTTTCCCCGATTCGTGCGCTCTATTGTGCGCGAACTTGTGAATCTCTTGCTTGCACTTCCCAGTCCAGAAGGACCGTTCTCATGCGCTCCATTCTCTGTCTTCTGTCGCTGCTATTCGCCCACGTCGCTGCCGCGCTCGGTCCGTTCGTCGAAGTCGGCGCAAGCGTCGGCATCCAGAGCTACGAGCAGGCTCCACCCATGGGCAGCGGCGTGGCGGCCGCGGATATTGATGGCGATGGGGATACCGACTGGTTTGTCCCAAACCGCGAAGGCAAGGCGGACCAGCTCTATCTGAATCTTGGCGGTGGCCAGCTCGCCGAGGTGGCCGCGCTGCGCGGCCTCGCATCGATGGCGCGCAGTCGCGCCGCCGTTTGGCTCGATATCGAGGGCGATGGCGATCTGGACCTTGTGGTTGGCGGCGACTGCTTCGGGCAGTGGGTACTCGAGCCCGGGCAAACCCAGTGCCTTGGCGCCCATCCCCTGCAGCGCCTGTACCGCAATGACGCGGGCCAGTTCGTCGACGTCACCCTGGGCAGTGGTCTCGAACAAGACTCGTCACAGTTTCAGAACGATGAACACCGTGGCGGCTACGCCGCCGCCGACATCGACCAGGACGGCGACCTCGACCTCTACAGCAGCATGTGGTTTGGGCAAAGCCGGCTATATCTCAACGATGGCAGCGGCCACTACTCGGATGCGACCGCCAGCTATGGCACCGCAACTGCGACCCAACTGGCGCAGTGGCAGCCCGTGTTTGCCGACTTCGACCGCGACGGCCACATCGATCTATTCGTCGCGGTGGACTTCGCCGCCAACCTGCTCTTCCACAACGACGGCCACGGGCACTTCAACGAGCTCGCAACCGGCGCTTCGGTAGCGACGATTTGGAACGAGATGGGCGTGGCACTGGGCGATTACGACAACGATCGCGACCCGGATGTCTATGCCACAAACGTCTGGCAACGCGAGCCTGGCGAGCACAACGTGCTGTTTCGCAATGACAGCACACCCGGGCAACTGCAATTCACCGATGTCGCGATGTCGCTTGGCGTCGGCAACACCAGCTGGGGCTGGGGCACGACTTTCTTCGACGCTGATCTCGACGGCGACCTGGATCTCGCTGCCACCAATGGCTTCGGCAGCTCGGATGGACCTCAGTACCTCAACGATCCTACCTGCCTGTTCCGCAATGACGGCGTTGCCTTCGTCGAACTGGCGGCCGCCGCTGGTGTCGCCGACACCTATTGGGGAAGTGCGCTGCTCGCGTTCGACTACGACCTCGACGGACGCATCGACCTGCTGCAGACGAGCAAGGCGCACCCGGCACCAGGGCCGCTGCGCCTGATGCGCAACGAACACCCAGGCACCGGGAATTTCCTACGCGTGCTGCCGCGCATGCGGTCCGGCAATACCCAAGCGATTGGTGCGGTGGTCGAGGCGCGCGTTGGCAGTAGCGTGTGGACCCGCTACGTCACCGCCGGCATCAGCTTCCTCGGCCAGGAGCCGGCCGAGGCTCACTTCGGAATCGGAGCGGCGACAAGAGTCGATGAACTCCGCGTGCGCTGGCCGGATGGGCGCGAAACGCGCCGATTCGGCGTCGCTGCCAATGTATCGCTGCGCGTGGATGACGACGAGATCTGGGTGGACTCGTTCGAATAGTCGCTAGCGCCGCGCCGCGGTGTTGCGCCGCGCCTCGATCACGTTCGGCAAGGCCGCGACCTTGTGCAGCAGGCTCGACAGCTGGCCGTAGTCGGCCACGCGCACTGCGAAGAACATTTCGGCGATGCCATGGTCGCGGTCGAGGCGCGTGCTTGCCGCGAGCACATGCGCATCGGCGGCGGCGATCGCGGCGGAGACGTCCTTGAGCAAGCCCTTGCGGTCGTAGCCGCGCACCAGCACGTCGACCTCGTATTCGCCCTGGCTGCCGCCCCAGTCGACGTGGATGACGCGCCCCGGGTCCTTCGCCAGCAGATTCAGGAAACTGCGGCAGCCGTCGCGATGCACGCTGACGCCGCGACCCTTGGTCAGCCAGCCGATGATCGGGTCGCCCGGCACCGGCTGGCAGCAGCGCGCCATCGTGGTCAGCAGGTTGCCGACACCCTCGATGGTGATCGCGTCCTTGTCGCGCCGACGCGAACGCACCGGCTCGGCACTGAACTCGGGCTTCTCCGTCTTCGGCTGCACGATGTCGTGCAGCGCGCGCGCGATGTGCCCGGGCGTGACCTCGCCGATGCCGATCGCGGCAAGCAGATCGTCCTGGGTCTTGAGGTTGAAGCGCGCCGGCAGCGTCGACAGATCGACCTCGTGCAGGGCCAGCCGCTTCATCTCCTTGTCGAGCAATTCGCGCCCGGCAACGACGTTGCGGTCGTGGTCGAGCTTCTTGAACCAGGTGCGCACCTTCTCCTTGGCACGCGGCGAAGTCAGGAAGCCGCGCGAGGCGATCAGCCAGTCGCGCTTGGGTTCGGCGACCTTGCCAGTGACGATCTCCACGGTCTCGCCGCTGGTCGGCGCATGGTCGAGCGGCACCAGCCGTCCGTTCAATTTCGCGCCGCGACAGCGATGCCCGACCTCGGTGTGGATGTGGTACGCGAAGTCGAGCACGGTCGCGCCCTTGGGCAAATCGATCACCTTGCCCTGCGGCGTCAGCAGATAGACGCGGTCTTCGACCACTTCGGTCTGCAAACCGGCGAGCAGGGCGGCGTCGGACTCGGTGTCGGCCTTGGCCTCGAGCAGGTTGCGCAGCCCGGCGATCTTGCGCTCGAACGCGGCGTCGCCACCGCCACCTTCCTTGTAGCGCCAGTGCGCGGCCACACCGAGCTCGGCGTGTTCGTGCATCTCCGGAGTGCGGATCTGGATCTCGAGCGTCTTGCCCTCGGGGCCGATCACCGCGGTGTGCAGCGAACGGTAATTGTTGCCCTTGGGCCGCGCGATGTAGTCGTCGAACTCGCCCGGCACCGGCGGCCACAGCGCGTGCACGACGCCGAGCGCGGCATAACAACTGCCGACCTCCTTGACCATCACCCGCACCGCGCGGATGTCATAGAGCCCATCGACATCGACTTGCTTGCGGCTCATCTTGCGCCAGATCGACCAGATGTGTTTCGGCCGCCCGGCGACTTCGGCGTCGATTCCTTCATCGCGCAGGGTAGTGGTCAACTCGCGCTTGACGCGCTCGATGAACTGCTCGCGGTCGCCGCGACGCTCGTCCAGCGCCTTGGCAATGCGCCGATAGGCCTCGGGATTGAGGAACCGGAACGACAGGTCCTCCAGCTCCCACTTGAGCTGCCAGATGCCGAGCCGGTTGGCGAGCGGCGCATGGATGTCGGCAGTGAGCTGGGCCAGCGCGCGCTGCTCCTGCTCCGGCAGCGCCGCCGCACCACGCAGCCGCACCAACTGCCGCGCCAGCAAGATGAAGATCACGCGCAGATCGCGGATGATCGCCAGCAACAACCGCCGCAAGCCTTCCGGCGCCACGCCCTGGCCCTTCTCCGAGTACAGCTTCCACACCCGCCCGGCCTCGCGCTGCCCATCGATCAACGCCTGCAGACTCGCCGGCAACTTTTCCGTCGGCAACCGCAACTCGTACGCCAGCGTCGCCGCCAACGTCTCGCTATCGACCCGCAAGTGCTGCAGCAACGTGAGCGTCGGCACCAGCGCCGCATCGACCGACTCGGGCACAACCGCGCCGCCCCCGAGCAAGGCAGCAACTGGCGCGTGCTGGGTGAGCCAGTCGGAGAGCGTGAGGGAAGGACTGGTGGGCTTCATCGACCGAGGACAGCAAGGCGCAGTGGTCATTATGACCGCAAGGGCTTCGACAACCACACCCCGATGCCGCAACAATGCGCGCTCGGCGCCGCGCCGGCGAACGAATCGAACCGCCAAGCATGTCCACGCTCCCCGACCACATCCCCTCGCTTGATGCACTCATGCAGTTGCTGCAACCGCATGGCGGCACCGACGTGCACTACCTCAGCCACCACTACGACCGGTTCGCGGCGACCAAGCGCGAGTTCGAGTCCAGCTGGGACCGCGCCCGAGGCATGCGCGTGCTCGACATCGGCGCCCACTGGCTGCACCAGAGCATGCTCTACGCCGTGGACGGCTATCAGGTCACGGCCACCGACCTGCCGATCACGCTGGAACTGGCCAGCGTGCAGAGCCTGGCCGCGGCGCACGGAATCCGCTTGGTGGCCACGCCGGACCTGTCCAGGGCGGATGCCTTTGCGGTGCTGGACGACAACAGTTTCGACATCATCCTGTTCACCGAGATCATCGAGCACATCACCTTCAATCCGGTCGCGATGTGGAAGGAGATCTACCGTGTCGCCGCGCCCGGCGCGCGCATCATCGTGACCACACCGAACTACTACGCCTTGCGCGGCCGCGCCTGGGATCCGGGTCGCTTCCTGCGTGGATTTGGCGGCGGACTCGACATGCTGAGCCTGCTCAAGCAGCACACCTACGCGCATCACTGGAAGGAATTCGCGCGCCGCGAGTTGATCTACTACTTCTGCGTGCTGTCGCCGGATTTCAACACCGTCAAGGCGAAGTACCTGCACCAGTTCCATGACCGATATCTCGCAGCCCGCGGCGGCCGCATCGGCAACTGGCTCGAACGCCAAATCCCGTTCCTGCGCCCGAACCTGCATCTTGAAATCGAACTGGTGGCGAAACGAAAGGGAATATGCATCGTGCCCGAGTGGTAGTCACTCTTTTCGGCACACGTTGCGTTGGCGACCTTGCCAGACAGTCAAGCATTGAGACGCAAGCATCCGGACAAGCACTTGCTGGACGGCACCACGCTGGGATCGAAAGCGGTTTGCCCGCATCAGCGTGGCGCTGGGTACAACTCCAAACCGCGGAATAGCCAGGCCAGAGGACGCGTTTCTGGGCGCATTGTGGCCGGATCGAATTGCGAACTCGCCTCGAAGTGCAGCTCCTGCACATCGTTGTCACAGCGATCCTCGATTAGCTCGCTATGCGAGCCCGGTGTCAGCGGCACTTCGGCCAAGGTGCAGTCGCCGCGACGAATGCGCAGGATGGGCGAATCCGTCGACAGGTAGCGGACACCGTCCGGCACGAAATAGTCGAGCACCAGACGCGCGTAGCGCCCTTCCGGCAAACGCATCCGAGCGTTGCGTTCGACCAAGCGCGCGCCATCGTGCGGCTCGGCGAAACCAGCGCCCGCCAGGTCCGTGTCCACATTGATCCGCCGAGTTTGCACGCCACTCGTCTCGGGCGCCGAATACAGCGCATGGATGCGATAGATGCGACCGCCACCGCCGACAAACACCGGCTCGCATTCGCAGCGCCAATCCAGGCGCCAGCGCAGATGGTCGCCAAGCGCTACGGCATAACGATCCAGCACCAGATAGGCGGGGCCGGGCAGACTGGCGAGTCGCACGTTGTCCCAGGCTTCTTCGTTGAGCATGGCGCGTCCGCTGTAGAGCGCAACCACTGGCGCCTGCCACCAGCCCGAACCGAATACGCTGGCGTTCGCTGGCAACGCTCGTACCGCCTCGAACAGCGCAGCTTCCTTGGCGGCACCGGCGCGCGCATCGGGCCGGTGCAGCATCAACTGATGCGCGGCAGCAAGCCAGAGCGACAGCGCGGCGAGCGCGACGCCGAGCACTCGCGGCAGCAAGGCGTGCCCGCGCAGCCGCCAGGCCAAGGGCAGTGCGACCAGTTGCAGCAGTACCAGCGCGATCAGGATGCGCCGCAGCCACATCATCTCGGTCGGGGTGATCGCCAACCACCACACGAGGTAGCAGGCGGCGACCGCAAGAGGCGCCGCGAGCAGGAAGCGGTTCTGCGCAGTGCCCGTTACGCGCAGCACAGCGACACCCGACACGAACGGCAAAACCAGCCAGAGCAACGCCGCCCCAGTCGGCAGCGCGAGCATCGTGACCAGTCCGCGCAGATGCGTGGCGATCTTGATCAAACGGCCGGGCGTGTCCTGGTAGCCATCAGTGACGCCCGCCTGCTTCTGCACCTCGAGGTACTGCGCATCCCACCAAGCCAGATAGTCCCGGAACCCTCCCAGGCTCAGGAGTCGGAACACTTCCCACGCCACCAGCGCCAGCGCGATGCCCAAGCCGCTTGCCAGCACATCGCGCAGCGCGACGCGCCATCCCGACTGCTGCCAGCGCAACGCCAGATACAAGCCGATGAGCGGCGGAAACCAGATCAGCGCAACCGTCTTGGTGAGAAAGGACAGGCCGAGCAACACGCCGCCGAGCAGACACCAGCGAAAATCGGAACGATCGAACTGGCGGGCCAGAACCAGCACCGCCGCCAGCATCCAGGTCAATGCGGGCAACTCACCGTAGCCATCGAGCCCATATTCGGCCAGGCCAGGCGTCTGCAGCGCCACCAACACGCCAAGCGTCGCGATCACACGGTTCTCGGCGATCCGCTGCAGCAACAGCCAGGACAGAAAGCAGAACGCGAACAAGTAGGCCAAGTTCACCGCTTGTCCGCCGAACGGCGTGATCCCGAACAAGGCCAGCGCGACCGCGCCGGGCAGAACGTAGGGCCCGTTGGTCTGGGTCTCGATCGGAAACGGCGCCATGCGTTCGTAGAAGCTGGCGTACCCATGTCCTTCGAGCAATGCCCGCGACACATTCAGATTGAGCGCGCCGTCGAATGAGGGATAACGGACGAAAGCTTGATCCACGTACCACGCCAGTACCCAGAGCAGTGCCAGCAAGGGGAGCCACCACCAGCGAAAGGCACGGACAGCATTCACTTGAATCACGCGCAGCACTCCCAGGGTCATCGGCGCCGACAGCGCTTTCGGGGCGCAGAGCATAGCCACCAACGACTGCAATCTCGATCAGGCCGATCCGAGACCCGTAGCCGCGACTTCAGGCGACGGGCAGCGCGCGTTGCGGCAGCGGCGGCGCCTCGCCGGCATCGAGCATTAGGTGCCAGTAGGCCCAGGAACGCGCGTCAATGATCCCCGGCGGTGCCTCGCGCAGGGCCTGGCGCAGGTCGTCTTCGCTGACGTGACGACGGATCACGGCCATGTCGCTGGCGCTGGCCAAGGCAAAGGCGTAAGCGAGAAAACGCTGCGGCTGCGCGAGCGCCTTTTCGGGCGGCTCGAACCAGACCAGCCGGCGGGCAACCGCCACGGTCTCGGCATCGACTGGAATGGGCGGCAAGCTCACAGTGTCGGCAGCCGGCTGGGATCCACCTTGCGAACGGCCCGGGCAAGATCATCGCGAACCGACTTCGGCAGACTGGAGAGGTCACCATCACCGAAATAGCACAATGCCTTCAACGTGGACTCTGGCGAGAAACGCGGCGCGTACAGCGCGCTCGCCGCGGCCAATGCCATTGGCAAGTCGATGCGCGCCTGATGGATGAGTGCATGCAGGACGATGTAGTCCTTCGCCTCGGCACGCTTCTGCACGACCATGGCCTTCATCCCCGCCAATTCCAGCAGGGCGCCGATTCTGACGCTCGGAGGCTCAATCAAGAGCGGGGCTCGCAGCACCGGGAGCTTCGGCACACCGAAGAAGGACATCAGGACGGGTGCGAGCGCACCCATGCGTATCGTCAGCGTGTTCGGCTCGATCGCCACCACCTCCGCATCCGCTAGGAGTGCGGACGTGGTTAGCAACGTCTCTGGATCGAAGGTGGCCCGTGCGAAGAAGTCGAAATCGACGCTCTGTCGGTGACCCAACTGCAATGCGATTGCCGTCCCGCCATACAGCACGAACTCCACGGGCAAGGCATCGAATGCATCCCATAGCGTGCGTTGCGCGGGAGGCAGGATGTCGAGATGCAACGACATGAGGGACGGCGCTCTGGAAGCCTGCGCGACTATAACCGACGCGGTCTCGGGCTTGGACCCGACTCAATCCTCGAAGCTGTCGCCGAACAGGATGGCGAGATCGAGCTGTTCGTAGGCACCGATGTCGATGGCGCCGTTCGCGACGCGGCTGGCGGCGGTTCCGGGTGCGATCAGCGCGCGTTGCGGCGGGTGGCGAATCGGCGGGAACAGCGGGTTGGCGAAGTGGTAGTCGGGCGCGGTCACGGTGCTGTTGGTGCCGGCATCGAGCAGCGGGCTTGCGGGGCTGGGCGCGAGATCGTAGCCGGCGAGATTGGCGAAACCGGGGTCGCTGCCGCTGAAGGTGCCGCTGATGGTGTTGGGCAGGTTCGACGGGTTCAGCACGAAGCCGGACTTGATCCAGTTGTTCGATCCGGTGACGCGCGCACCCTGGGTCCAGACCGCCTCCACCGCGCGCACCAGGGTCAGGCTGCTCGTTCCTTCGCGCCAGATCACGTTGTTGTGGAATTCGAGCGACTCGATGCCATCGAACAAGCGGAACACGGTCGGCGTGTCGTTGTTGGAATTGCGGCGCACGATGCTGTTGTTGAC
>Ga0073899_10004738_pt1 | contig 11886 bp, 14 predicted proteins | sample KloWWTmetaKNB5Ph_FD_88975 | JGI IMG/M metagenome (GOLD analysis project Ga0073899, IMG submission 88975) | Active sludge microbial communities from Klosterneuburg, Austria, studying microevolution and ecology of nitrifiers - Klosterneuburg... | ecosystem: Engineered > WWTP > Aerobic digester >...
CCAAAACGCGTGCCTCACCCGACTGAGCCGCGCTCGATGACCCACCGGTGGCCAAAACGCGTGCCTCACCCGACTGAGCCGCGCTCGATGACCCACCGGTGGCCAAAACGCGTGCCTCACCCGACTGAGCCGCGCTCGATGACCCACCGGTGGCCAAAACGTGCGGCTCACCCCTCTGCTCGCGTTCGCGGCACAGCAGGCTCGGCAGGGCTTGCGGTCCACCTCCGAGGCGTGAGCTACACGGCATCTGGCGGGCGCAGCTCATCGTCGAGCCCCTCGATGAGAATTGCCTCGCCATGTGGTTCCACGTGAACGCCGGTCCCGTTGACCTTCACGGTCCGGCCATCGACGAGGTCCAGCGACAAGAAGATGTCGCCGTCGGCATCGAATGGCAGCGGGATGAGGTTCTTGCGCGAAACGGAGGAGCATCGGAGCGTGCCGTCCCAGATGTCGGGCCGCTGTTCGCACGCAGGCGGCACAGTGATCTGCACCGTGGCGGCGCGAACGGTCACGTGGACTTGCTGAGACCAACCGGTGCCGGTCCAACCTGTCGCTTCAAGCTCCCAGCGGTGGACGTAGCCGCGGAGCAATAGCGTTGCGGACTCGTCGTCGTGGACGACGGAAACGAGCTCAGAATCGTGGAACTCGAGCCAACGCATTGGGCACGTCCGTCTAACGAACGAATTGGCGTTCACCCGCGAACGCCTGATCATCGTAGCAGATCGACGGCACTCCGCGGGGCGCGAGCGGCCGGCATCACATCTTCTCTACCGACTCGATGAGCCTGTCCTGGAGGGAGAGTGGGGCTCGAAGCTCGGCTGGCCATGGCGAACGGCGTTCACCGCTGCCGAGTGTCACCCCCTCTTGCGTGGATCCCGGGACGCCTTTAGCGTCGCTGGTGTGAAGCTCCTGTGGCTCGGCTCCCTCGTGCTCTGTCTCAGCACCGCAGCCTGCGGGTCGAACGGTAGCTCGGGGACGGGGGCCTCCGGGGGGAATGGCAGTGGCGGGGCCGCCGCCATCGCCAGCGACTTCGACGAAGCTCCCGGCGCAAACACCTACTTTGGCCTCGAAGAGAGCAACTGGGTGGGGAGCTCTTTTCACGCGCCGAGGGCCGGAACGCAGCTCTTCGCGTCGGGCAACGGAAGCCCCAGTGCATTCGAAGATCTCGGGCTCAAGAAGGACCTCGGAGGGAAGGTCGCCAACCAAACCTACAAGGTGTCGTTCTACATGGTGCAACCCGACGACGGTCAAGCCAGTGTCGAGCTCTCCGACTTCAAGCGCCTACGGATCGGTGGCCCGGCCGGCACCCTGCAGTGGACGGCAACCCCGACATCATCGGGGCCGGGGCAATGGGTGCAGTGGCAGGGCACCTACACGCCGGCACCGTCCGACGTCGGCGGCCCGTTCGTCTTCGATGCGCTCTTCGATCTCGCGTCCAAGCACTCCGTTGGCCTCGACGGGCCCATGGTGGCCGAGCCGGAGTGAGCGCTGCGGTCGGCGTCAGCGGCTATTCGACGGCTGCGTCGCCGGTTGTTGCATCGCCAGCCGCATCGCCCTCCGCCGGGGAGTCGAGGTCGGCATCGGGCGGCGCAGCTTCCGGGGGCCCGCAGAACTGCATGTCAGCCGTGCATAGGCCCAGTTCGCAGCGCAGGTTGGTCGCTGGCCCGTGGTCGTTGAAGCAGCCGAACGGGAAGTTCGCGGACCGGCAAATCCCGAAGCTCTCCAGAAATGGCTCGGCATCCGACAGCGCTCCGGCAGAGATCGGATCTCCACCCGCCTGGCCAATGGCGTAGCCACACGTGCACCAGTTGTCCGCACCGCCGACCAGGACGCAGTCCTCCTTGGTCGCGCACGAGCGGTGCTGCTCGACGAAATCCTTCCAGGCAGCGATCACTTTGGCACACGGGATCTTGGGTTCGGGCGCTGCGTCCGCATCCGCGCTGTCGCTGTCGGTCGTGGCGTCGAGCGTGCCATCCGCAGATGTGGACTGTTCGTCGGGAGCGCAGCGGCTCTCGAGAACCGCGAGGAACGCCAGAGCAACGCCGGCGGCGCGGATTCGCCGGGACATCGACGGACGACACTCCGAGCTCACGCCGGCAGGGTAGCTCAGTTCTCACCGCGTGGCGGGTTGTCAGCGTGTCACCCCTGCATGCGCGCGATGAGCTCGCGCTGCCAAACTGACGCGGGCTCTGCGCGGCGACGGGTGCGGATCGGCTGTTGACGCTGAAAGCAGCACGGCACGAAGATTGCTCCGGCGCTCACCCCATGAAACAGGGAACGAGCGAGCGCCGCGGACTGGCGGCAGGGCCGAAAGTGCGCGAGATGCTGGGGGTCGGGCTGTTGCTGGCCTGCGGCGCGTGCAGCGCAGAGCACGTCGCAGCGAACGAGGGGACCGGCGGCACCGGCGGCACCGGCGGCACGCCGGGTCCTGAATGCAGCGTCGGCGGATCCGGCTCGACCTTGATGTGTGCGGACGGCAATCCATGTGCGCACTTCGTCGTGCCGGAGCAGCGCTGCTCTTTCACACAAGACGAGGTGCTTGCTGGCATCGACATCTCCTACCAAATCGTGATTGACGCTCCCGTCCCCGGCGTCATCAGCGAACCGCTCGACACGGGAGGCTGCGGGGCGCCCGGACCGTCTGGCCTGATCGTGTTCGAGGAGCTGGAATCAACGAGCGGGGGGCCCGAGCGGTACTGCCTGTGCGACCTCGGCAGCTGCCCCGCGACGCCGCCCGCCCCCTTGACGCTCGAGGCGGGATCGTACGACCGGAAGTTCCACTGGGACGGGCGAGGTTTCGGCGGCCCAGGCGACTCGCAGAAGCAGCCTGGCGACCCGTTCCCCCCCGGGCTGTACGTGCTGACACTCCGATCGACGGGCCAGCAAGAGCTCGACGGTGGAACCCAGGCGTTCGATCTTGGGGCAGGCATGACGTTGAGGGTGGAGTAGCCGGCGTCGCAGCGGGCCCGTGGACGGAGCAGCTCGAGGCGCGTAGCGTCAGAGCGATGAGAGCAGGCGGGCGGTTCTGCTGGGTGGCACTGGCCATCGCTGCGCTGGGCGCGCCTTGGGCCTGCGGCGGCGTGTCCGAGCCGGTGTCGGACAACAGCGGTGGCGACGCCGGCGCGCACGACGGGGGCGCGACCGGGGGCAACGCGGGGAGCGGCGCTGCGGGCAGCGGCGGAACCAGCGCGGTCGGCGGCGCTGCAGGCACCGGCGCCGCAGGCAGCGGCGGAGCATCCGACGCGGGCTGCCAGGTCGAGGGCGCGAGCTGCACGGCGTACAGCGACTGCTGCTCGTCGATCTGCAGCTTCGGACTGTGCTCGCCCGGGGCGTCGCCGCCCCCGGACGCAGCTGTGGACGCACCCCCGGAGGCGCCGCAGTGTCACTACGACGGACAGCCGTGCAGCAAGTCGTGGCAATGCTGCAGCGGCGTCTGCGTGGCCGGCGCATGCGGCTGGCCCCTCGACGCGGCGCTCGACGCGGGGCTGTGCCAGCCTGCCGGCGCCGCGTGCTCCGCAAGCTCGCAGTGCTGCTCCACGGCGTGCTCCGGAGGGGTCTGCCAACCTCTGGTCGATGGCGGACCGTGCGCTCCGGCCGGCGGCTTCTGCTGGTCCGACCAGAACTGCTGCTCGTCGTTCTGCTACCAGAACCAGTGCCAGGCCCCCGACGCCGGGGTGTGCAAGGCGCCCGGCGCCGCGTGCACCTCGAACCAGCAGTGCTGTCACCAGCAGTGCCTGAACGGCAGCTGCTTCCACTCGCCCGACGCCGGATGGTGCTATCCGGGCGGCGCACCCTGCAGCCACTGGAGCATGTGTTGCTCCGAGACCTGCGGCGCGGGAGTGTGCGTGGGCTCTCTGCCACCCTGCAAACCGCCCGGCTCCACCTGCGGCACCTGGAAGGAGTGCTGCTCTCAGATCTGCAAGTCGGGTCAGTGCGCGCCCGGTTGAGGCGCGCGCCGAGTGCCGCCTCCGTGCGCGCGTCGGCGTGCCGACTCCATCGCGCGACTCAACGCGGACGTTGCTCGAGCCGGCGCTGGGTCGCCCGGGCGATCGCGCGAGACCAGTTCGCTTCGCCGAAGCCCGTCAGGACTTCGCCGTCGATGTCCACCGTGGGGACGCCACCCCTGGGATTGATGCGGTCGCGCTCGCGGCGCGCGGCCGCGCTGGCTTCGACGTCGAGCTCGGTGTGCGCGATGCCGTTCGCGCGAAGCCAGTTGCGGGCGCGCGTGCAATGCGGGCACCAGGTGGTGCTGTAGACCGTGATGCGCACCGCGCGCATGGCCGCCTGCAGATCGTCGGCGCTCGGCGCCCGCTCCGTCGCCGTCGGCCGGGGCGACCCGACTCGCTCTTCGACCACGGCAGGCTCGCGAGGCGCTGGGCCGTTCGCGGCCTCGGGCTCGCGGGGCGGCGGGCCATTCGCGGCCTCTGCCCCGCGGTCGGCGGGGGGCGGCCGCTCCGGCGCTGGGCGCGCCGGGCGCTGCGCGCCGGGTTCTGCGGCCGCCGGCTCCGCCGCGGGCACACTTGCGCTGGGGCGCGGCGTGTCGGTCGGCCGTAGCACGGCGTAAGCGACCCCGATGGCCAAGCAGACCCCCACGACGACCGACGACGACACCAGCACGCGGCTGGACGAACCGCCGGACGCCGTGCTGCCTGACGCGGCCTCGCGCCGGCACAGCACGCAGCGACCGTCGGGTCCAACGGCCAGCCCGTGCGCTCGGCAGCGATCGGTCGCCACGCTCCGGAGGATACACGAGACGGGCGGGCGAGTCGGGCGGGCGAGCTAGAAGCAGCGCTTCACCGTGAAGGTGCCCTTCACGGTGATGGGGCCCGCCGGCGAGTCCGGCGGCGTCGTGTTCAGGTCGATGGTGCCGGTGACGCTCGCGTCCGTGACCTCGGTGATCGTCAGCGGGGCCTGCCCGCCGTTCGATTTCACCTCGGTTCCGTGCTTCTCCAGCACGTCGAACCAGGCTTTGTCGTGCGTCGCGGGCAGCCGGTCGGGAGCCGTGAGGGAGACGAACACGCCATCCGGTCGCTTCGCGCCCGCGAACTCGGTCGAGCAGTTGATCGCAGCCGTGCTGAGGCGGATCGTCATCTCGGGGTCGCTCGCGCCGCCGAGAATCGTCCCCCGGTTCACGACGCCATGACTCGGCGCGTGCGTCGCGCCGTAATAGCCGACCGCAACGCTGCCCGCGAGCAAGGTCGTGCCGCCTTCGCTGCTGCCGCCGTCGGACTCGCTGCTGCACCCAAGGGCCAAGAGACCGATCGGAACCACGAGGTGTCGAAGGTGCATCCGTCTATCCTGCTATTCTTCGTCCGCCAGTGCGAACGCAAAGAGCGCGGCCCACTTTTCGCACGGCCCAGGCGGGTTTCCCGCACCACGCGGGCGCGATAGGCTGCGCACCCATGCCGGAGACACGGCGGGACTTCTACGACGTGCTCGGGGTCGCGCGCGACGCCGACGCGAAGGCGATCAAGGAGCGCTTTCGCGAGCTGGCCAAGACGTACCACCCCGACCGCAACCGGTCGCCGGAGGCCGAGGCGAAGTTCAAGGAGATCGCGCAGGCCTATGCCGTGCTCTCGGACCCCGACAAGCGCCGGCAGTACGACGCCGGGGGCTTCGCCGCCACCGACGGGTTCTCACAAGAAGACCTGTACGGCGGGCTCGACTTCTCGGACATCTTGAGCGGCCTGGGGCTCGGCCTGGGCGGCCCGAGCTTCTTCGATGGGTTGTTCGGCCGGCGGCGCCCTTCGGGGCCGCCCCGCGGCTCGGACATCGAGCTCGCGGTGCCCTTATCGTTGCTGCGCGTGCTCGAAGGGGGGATGGAAGCGGTGCGCTATCAACGCGCGCGGCCGTGCTCCGCGTGCGGAGGCAGCGGCGCCAAGCCCGGAACCGAACCCAGGCCTTGCAGCGGCTGTCAGGGCTCGGGAAAGAAGGCGGTGAGCTCGCGCCGTGGCAACACGCTGTTCCAGAGCATCAGCGTGTGCGACGTCTGCCACGGCCGAGGGCAGCTGATCGAGCACCCCTGCCCCACCTGCGCGGGCCACGGGCAACAGCTCGCAACCGAAGAGGTGAAGGTCCGCATCCCGAAGGGCGCGCCCGACGGACTGGTTCTGCGGGTCGCCGGCCACGGCATGGCGCCCCCGGTGTCCGGCGGCGCGCCCGGCGATCTGCTGGTGGTGGTCCAGACCGAACCCGATCCGCGCTTCGAGCGCCGCGGCGCGGATCTGTTTCGCGTCGAGACCCTCTCGATCGCCGACGCCGTGCTGGGCACCACCCTGGACGTCGACACCCTCGACGGTCGGGTGAAGGTCAGCGTGCCACCCGGCGCCGAGCCCGACACCCTGCTGCGCGTGCACGGCAAGGGCCTACCCGTCCTGGGCGAGAGCGCCCGCGGCGATCTCTACCTGGTGGTGCGGGTGGCCATCCCCAAGCGGCTGTCACCCGAGGAAACCCAGCTGTTCGAGGCGCTGCGCAAGCTGGAAAAGCGCTCACACTGACCGGTGCGGGAGTAGACTTGGCCGGTGTTCGGTAAATGGCTGACCCGAGTGCGCGCCGACGAGCCCGCTCCCGAGAAGACCGCGCTCGGGGCGACGATCCGCGATCACATGCCAGGGGCCGATGAAGAGAGCATTCGCGTGGTCACGGCCATCGCCGGGCTCTTGGCTGCGGTCGCCTACGCAGACCGCGACTACTCCGCGCTCGAAGAGCGTCGCGTGCGGGCCGAGCTCGGGCGCATCCACGGCATGACGCCGGTCGGCGTCGACGCCATCGCCGATGCGCTTCGTCGCGAGATCGTCGGGCTCACCACCGTCGAGCTACCCCGCTCGGCGCGAACCCTGGTCGAGCTCGCCGACGAAGAGCTTCGCCTCGAGGTTCTGGAGGTGCTGGTCGACGTCGCCGCCGCCGACGGCCACATCTCGCACGCCGAGACCACGCTGCTGCGTCAGGTCACGACCTCACTCGGCCTGACCCAAGACGACTACAACCGCGCGCAGGCCCAGCACCGCGACAAGCTCGGCGTCCTGAAGGGGTGATGCCCGCCGGCCCGGGCGACCTCAAATGGCTATATAGATAGCCCTGAAGCGCAGCGTGTCCGTGGCCGCCGTCCGCGCTAACTTGTACGAGACGATTCTGCCGACCACACGGGTCCTGCCCTACGATGCCCGAGCCGCGGAGGTGCACGGGGCAGAGCGCGCACGACTCGAGCGTCTCGGACGAGCCCCGACCTTCGCGGACGGCCAGCTCGCGGGGGTGGCAATCGCCAACGCGCTGGTGCTCGTGACCGCGAACGCGAAGAACTTCACTCGCTTCGACGGCTTGGTGGTCGAGAACTGGCTCGCGATCAGGCAGGAGCCATTCAGGAATTCACTCACCTCGACTCGGACACCGCGAGCCCCGTGAGCTCGGCGAGCTGGGCGGCCAGCTCACGCGCGCCCGCCGTGCGGTCGCTGACCAGATGCACGCTCGCCTGGGGGCCGACCAGCCAGACCATGACGTAGGCGCCCACGACGTCGACCTGCCGCACGCTCGAGCCTCCGCGTACGTGTCGCAGCTCGACGCGGTCGAACTCCGCGATCGAGTGCAGCCGCTCGCGCCGGCGCCCGATGCTCCGACGAACGACGCGGAGCTGCCGCTCGTCCTGCGCCAGCTCGTACCGCGCGCGAACGGTCAGGACGTACAGCCCGGCGACGAGCATCAGTGCTCCGAACGCCCCCACGCCGAGCATCGCGATCGAGCCGCCGCCCAGCTCGCCGCGCACGCCGTGCACCACCAGGCCAGCGCCGGCGCCGGCCGCCGCCAGCCCGCCGAGGACGGCAGTCGGGAGGAAGAGCCAGCGCTGCGGTTTGGGCGGCGGCTCGAGGACCCAGGTCCGCGCCGACGGGTCGGGGCTCGTGAACAGCATGCCTCGGCGACTCTAGCCGATGCGCTTGCCGGCGACGCCCGCCCGGCTCAACGTCCGAGCCGCGCCAGCACCGCGAGCGCCTTCTGCGACCGCTCCCCCGCCTCGCTCTCGAGCTCGGCGATGCGCTTCTGAAGGACCTTGGCGCGGTCTTCGGCAGCGAGCAGCCGCTGGGCAATGGCCTCTGAACCCGCACCCCGGGACAGCGCCCGGGCGTGCTCGCGCAGCCGCACGATCTCGGCGGACAGCTCGCGGCGCTCGGCGCGTCGCTTGCCCAGCGCGCCCCGGCGCACCTCCGCGTCGAGCACCAGCGCGGCGGCCTCGAGCACCCGCTTCTTCTGGGTCGCGGGCAAGCTCGCTGCGAGCTCCTTGAGCCGCGCCGAGCCGAGCGCCTTCGGATCGTGCTTGCGAGTGAGTCCCTCGTCCACGAGCAGCTTCCTTTCCAGCTTCTGCCGCGGGCCGATCTTGAAGACCGCCGACGCCTGATCGGCGTTCGAGTCCCAGGCCAGCTCGTCCGCGCCCTCGACCTTGGCGTTGTTCACGTAACCGAGCTTCAGGAACACGTCGCGACCGGAGCCGCTGCGATTCTCGAGCGTGTAGCGGACGACGTGGCGGCGAACGAAATGCTCCACCACGCGGCCGCGCTCGAAGCCCAGGAGCCTGGTCTTGTCGCCGAAGTCCGCGGCGTCTTGCTTCAGCTCCACGTCCAGATCGACGCCGAACTGGATGATCTGAGTCTCCCGCGGCTTCATCCGCGCCAGCGCCGACTCTCCGGCGAATCCTCCGTCTGCGAAGACCGCGAGGGTGCCCGGAGGCAGGGTCTGGTTCCCTTGGTGCGTGACGTGCACGGCGCTGCGAGCGCTGTCCCCCGCCGCAGCGAAGAACGCGATGCGCCGAGCCACGACGGCGTCGCCCAGGAAGGGCACCAGCGCCGAGCCGTGCGCGCGCAGGTCGACCGGCTGCTTCAACGTGTAGCGGAACATCGCGCCGGCCTCGACGCCTTCGGCCGGGGCGACACTGGCCAGGTTGCCCACCGAGAGCATCGAGCTCGCGCTCGGGGCGCTCAGGCTTCCCGTCCCGGCGCCGTGGCCGACCGTCCCGACGCTGCCGAGGCCGATGCCTTCGCCGCGCCCGCCGCCGCCCTCACCAATCCCACTCAGGCCAAGTCCGCCCGCACCGTACGCATCGCCGGTCCACATCGAGTCCGGAGTCTTCTCCATGAGCTGCGGCACCGTGGACAGCTCGCTCTCGGGCGTCACCAGCTCGCGCTTCGCGTAGCGGGGCGCGGCAAGCGGAAACAAGAAGCTGTCGGGGCGGCCGTTCACCAGATCGATCTGCACCGCCTTCCACTCCTCTTCGGTGTCGTTGTGCAGCAGCGCCCAGCCCTGGATCTGGCTCTTTTCGCCGGCCTTTTCCCCGAGCACCAGGCGATAGGTCACGCGCCAGACCGGCGTCTCGGCGACGTAGCCCAGCGAGACGTTCTTGCCCCCCTTGGCCACCACGCGAAGGTCCTTCATCACGCGCGCGCTGCGATCGGACAGCGCATCCAGCGCCGAGCCCAGGCGCGAGGCATAGGCAGGGTCGGTGGGCCGCACGGACGCGATCTCGGAGACCTTGATGCGCCTGAGCTCCCCTGCCTTGGTGAAGATCACCACCACAGGTCGCTTCTGCACGGCGCAGCTCGGCGCTTCGCCCGCCTTCGCCGGGACGGCGACGCACTCTTCCAGATCGCTGGTGGCCCCATCCGAGAGCTCGACCAGCTTGCCGCCGATCGTCTGCGTTCCGACCTTCAGCTCGACCGACGCGCCCTTCAAGCTCTTGAGCAGGGCGTGCAGATTCAGGGGCGCTTCGTCCGTGGTCAGCCCGGCCATCGACCGGGCCATGCTCCGGCTCACGCTGCTCCCGAACTCGACGCCCGCGACGCTGCCGTTCTTGGGGTCGTCGCTGAGCACGACCAGGGTCTTGAGCGCATCGTCCAGATGCCCCGCCGGCACGGGCAGCGCCGTGGGCTTTCCCGTCACGGCGCCGGTGCGCTCGAAGTACCCAACCCCCGTCTCGTAGAGCCGAACGCGCCGGAGCGGCAGGGAGCCGTCTGCCCCCGCGCCGTGGCCCACGGCCAGCACGAACGTCGCAGAAACCAGCATCGAACAGAGCTTCGCCATCCGTCGCCTCCTGAGCGCGGGGTGGTCTTGGCCGGGCGCTCCAAACGAAGGCCCAGACACTCCAGGCGCGCGTTGGTTCCGGACTCCCCGCCGCGTCAGAGCGAAACCAGCTCCGAGCGCGCGCCCTCGAGCTGGGAGAGCTTGGCGAAGAGATCCTGCGCGAGCGCGTCCACGGTCTCGGGCGGGAGGGGCCCCTCGACGGTCATCTGGACGGAGTAGGTCTTCTCCACGTAGCGAACCACTATGCCTTGCACCCGGATGCGGTGGACCCCGTACTCGTCCTCGACCTCCGGAAGAGCCTCGTGAGCCACCGGCGGTTGGTAGCGCCGCTGGTAGAGCTCGAGATCGGCCGGCGCCGACGGCTGTTGCTGCCGAAACGCCTCGATGTCCGGGAACCGTTCAGCCCAGAGCGCCTGCTGGAGCTCCCACAAGCGATTGGGCCCGCCGTCACTGCGCCGGACTTCGAAGCGCGGCCAACGGCGATCGGTCAGCCGCGTCCAGCACCCGTCGGCCAGGCTGAACCGAAAGTCGTCGATGTTCTCGACTAGCGACCGGTCCGGATCGCCGCGCTCGAGCAGCCCGCGTTCAATCACGATCGACCCGCCGCCGTCGCACAGGCGCGCCTGGTGGGCGTGGATCCAGCCGGGCGCCTCGCCCTGCGACGGCACGGCCGAGATCGACAGCGTCGAGAGGTCGAGGATGAACACCGGCGTCACCCCAGGCCTGCGGTCGGCCGGGTAGCCGAGGCAACCGATGATCACCACGCGATCTCCCACCAGGGTGGCAGAGTGGAAGTCCGTCGGAGGAAAGACCTCGCGGGGATAGCCAAAGAGGTCGATGCGGCCGTCGGGATGGCGCACGACCACGTCGTTGTAGATGAAGAAGTCCGGGTCGTAGTGGTCCTCGTGCTCCCCCCCGATCAGCACCACTCGACCGTCTGCAAGCTCGGTGGAGCTCTGCCCGAATCGCGCGAAGCACCACCCCGGTCCCGCGCTCAATGCCGACGGACCCGAGAAGCGCTGGTTCGCCTGGTAAGCGTCGATCCCCGAGCGCACCAGCCACTCCCACACCGGGCTGATGATGCGCTCCGGATTGGCCGAACCCAGGCGAGGCGAACGCCACTCGAGGAAGAGCTCACGCGACAGCTCGGGGTCGGGGGCTGGCTCCGTCGACATGCGGGTTCGATGGTACAGTCGTTTCGGGAGAGGCGCCCGGGGTGAAGAGACCTACCAACTGGCAGTTCGGGGCGCTCCTGATTGCCGCCGTCGGCGTCGGTGCGGTGCTCAGCGGGGTCATCGGACTCGATCGCGACGGTCGCGGCGAGAGAGCAGAGCCGGTGACGACCATCGTGCTCGCAGATCCGCTCGACCCGCCCGAGAAGCGCGTTATGGAGCCATCAGCAGAATCGCAGCGCGGAGCCGGTTCGGAAAGCACGCCTCCACCGAACACGGCCGGCGCAGCCGGTGGCGGCGCTCAGGCACTGGCTGCGCAGGGAGATCGGGCCAGTCAAGCCCGCGCCAAGGAGATACTGAAGGCGCGGGTCCTCGACGGCGGCGCGTCCGACTCGGAGCGGCGAATGCTGAAAGCGCTCTGCAAGCTTCTCGGCGATCAGAGTTGTGTGAACTGAGCCTGTCGAGAACTTCGTAGCGCCGCTCGACGCATGCGCTGACTGCAGCTGGGCTCAGGTCAAGACCGCCAAGGCCGCCCGAAGCAACGGCTCGACGTCGAGGTCGACGCCTTCGTTTCGCACCCGCGCGACAGCCTGCTTCGCTTGTTTCGAGCGGAAGCCCAGGTTCGTCAGCGCGGACAGCACTTTGGAGCACG
>Ga0073899_10004740_pt1 | contig 11881 bp, 7 predicted proteins | sample KloWWTmetaKNB5Ph_FD_88975 | JGI IMG/M metagenome (GOLD analysis project Ga0073899, IMG submission 88975) | Active sludge microbial communities from Klosterneuburg, Austria, studying microevolution and ecology of nitrifiers - Klosterneuburg... | ecosystem: Engineered > WWTP > Aerobic digester >...
CGCGAGCTTGCGCATCCCCCAGCTCTCTTCGTGGTGGACCTTGCCACGGCCTTTCTTGATCAGGTCTTTGAATTTCTTGACCGCCTCCTTTGTCTGGTCCTCAGACAAAACGGGAGTAAGGATGAAGACGGTCTCGTACCGGTTGGTCATGGTACCTGGTGTGAAATGGGGTGCGAAGGTAGGCATTTCCGCCTGTCCGCCAAGCCCCTGCCCCACCCCACCCCCAGGGGCCTTGTCCACGGCTGTTGAGATCTCCGCCCGGAGGCCGCGCGGCGCCCGTCTATCTTAGCCGCCCGATGTCCGAACGCTTCGTCGTCAGCGCCCGCAAGTACCGCCCGGCCACCTTCGATACCGTGGTGGGCCAGGAGGCCGTGACCGGCACCCTGATGAACGCCATCCGGTCCGGGCACCTGGCGCAGGCCTTCCTGTTCTGTGGTCCCCGGGGGGTGGGCAAGACCACCTGCGCCCGGATCCTGGCGCGCACCATCAACTGCGAGCACCTCAACGCCGACCTCACCACCTGCGGCACCTGCGCCCCCTGCCGCACCTTCGAGGAGGGGCACAGCCTCAACATCTACGAGCTGGACGCGGCCAGCAACAACAGCGTCGACGACATCCGCAACCTGATCCTGCAGGTGCAGATCGCCCCGCAGGTCGGCAGCCGCAAGGTGTACATCATCGACGAGGTGCACATGCTGAGCTCGGCGGCCTTCAACGCCTTCCTGAAGACCCTCGAGGAGCCGCCCAGCTACGCCATCTTCATCCTGGCCACCACCGAGAAGCACAAGATCCTGCCCACCATCCTGAGCCGCTGCCAGGTGTTCGACTTCCGGCGGATCACGGTGACGGACATCGTGCGCCACCTGGCCGGCATCGCCGAGCGGGAGGGCATCGAGGCCGAGCCGCAGGCCCTGCACGTGATCGCCCAGAAGGCCGACGGCGGCCTGCGCGACGCCCTCAGCATCTTCGACCAGCTGGTGAGCTTCGCCGGGCGCCGCCTCACCTACCAGGACGTGGTGAAGAACCTGAACGTGCTGGACCACGAGCACTACTTCCGGGTGACGGACGCGCTGGTGGCCGGCGATGTGCCCGGGGTGCTGCTGGAGTTCGACACCATCCTGCGCAACGGCTTCGACGGCCACCTCTTCGTGGCCGGGCTGGGCCGCCACCTGCGCGACCTGCTGGTGTGCCAGGACCCGCGGTCGGCCGGTCTGCTGGAGGTGAGCGAGGAGCTGGCCGCCCGCTACGTGGAGCAGGCCGCCCGGGTGGACCGGCGCCTACTGCTGGCCGGGCTGGAGCGCGTGGGCCAATGCGACCTGAACTACAAGGCCAGCAAGGACCCTCGCCTGCTGGTGGAGCTGCTGCTGATCCAGCTGTGCCGAAACGCGGCGAACGGGGAGGCCCCAGCGACCGTGCCGGCAGGCGCGGAAAAAAAAAAGCCTGAGCCCGGTGGCCTGAGCGCCACCCCGGCCATCGCTGCGGAACCCGCCCCGAGCGCCGCCCAGGGCGCACCTCCCCTGCCCGCGGCCACGCTGGCCGCACCCGAGGTCCCGACCACGCCCCCGCCTCCCCCGGCCCGCCGCCTGGCACGCGGGGTGTCGCTGCGCGAAATGGCCACGCCGGCAGGGCGGCGTCCCGGTTCGGCACCCGGCGCCGAGGAGCCCAGCGGCCCGGTGAGCAAGGGCCCGCCCAAACAGGTGGCCCAGGGGCTGCTGCAGAAAGCCTGGCAGGATTTCGCCATGGCCCGCAAACGCGAAGGGCGCAACAGCCTGCACGCCACCCTGATGGCCCGTGAGCCCGTGTCCGCAGGCCCCGACCTGGTCACCTTCGTCATCCTCAACGAGGTGCAGGACCGCTACTTCCGCGAGGTGGGCCAGGAGCTGATGGCCTTCCTGCGCATCGAGCTGGACGCGCCCGGCCTGGAGCTCAAGGTGGTGAAGGAGGCGGTGACCGACCTGCGGCCGCGTTACACGCCTATGGACCGCTTCCGCATCCTGGCCGAGAAGAACCCGGCCCTGCTGAAGCTGAAGGACGAGCTGGACCTGGACCTGGGGTGATATCCGTGCCGCCGGATACGGTCCTCGTGCCGGGCGATCACCCCGCTTGTCCGACAGGTGGCGGCGGACGGGTACTTTCGCGGCCGGAAGCCCGGTCCGAACACCCGGACGGGCGGACCACCACCCACTGACAACCCACCGCGTACGATGTCGAAGATCAAGGTAGCGAAGCCCGTTGTGGAGCTCGATGGCGATGAGATGACCCGCATCATCTGGAAGTGGATCAAGGATCAACTGGTCCTCCCCTACGTGGATGTGCCCATCGAGTACTACGACCTCGGGATCGAATACCGTGATCGGACGGACGACAAGGTGACGGTGGACGCCGCGAAGGCCATCCTGAAGCACAACGTGGGCATCAAGTGCGCCACCATCACCCCCGATGAGGCGCGCGTGGAGGAGTTCGGCCTGAAGCAGATGTGGAAGAGCCCCAACGGCACCATCCGCAACATCCTCAACGGCACCGTCTTCCGCGAGCCCATCGTGATCAGCAACATCCCGCGCCTGGTGCCAGGGTGGACGCAGCCCATCGTGATCGGCCGCCACGCCTTCGGCGACCAGTACCGCGCCACCGATGCGGTGATCAAGGGCAAGGGCAGGCTCACCATGACCTTCACGCCCGATGACGGCGGAAGCCCGCAGAGCTGGGAGGTTTACCAGTTCGATGGCAATGGCGTGGCGCTGAGCATGTACAACACCGACGAGAGCATCGAAGGCTTTGCGCACAGCTGCTTCAACCTCGCGCTGGCGAAGAAGTGGCCGCTCTACCTCAGCACCAAGAACACCATCCTGAAGAAGTACGACGGCCGCTTCAAGGACATCTTCGAAGAGGTCTACCAGAAGCACTTCAAGGCCGATTTCGCCAAGGCCGGCATCGTGTACGAGCACCGCTTGATCGACGACATGGTGGCCAGCGCGATGAAATGGAGCGGCGGTTTCGTGTGGGCCTGCAAGAACTACGACGGCGACGTGCAGAGCGATACCGTGGCGCAAGGCTTCGGCTCGCTGGGCCTGATGACCAGCGTGCTGATCACCCCCGACGGCAAGACCATGGAAGCGGAAGCCGCGCACGGCACCGTGACGCGCCATTACCGCATGCACCAGCAGGGCAAGCCCACCAGCACCAACCCCATCGCCAGCATCTTCGCGTGGACGCGCGGCCTGGCCTTCCGCGGCAAGATCGATGGCAACCAAGCGCTCATCGACTTCTGCACCAAGCTCGAGAACGTGTGCATCAAAACGGTGGAGAGCGGCCAAATGACCAAGGACCTTGCGGTGTGCATCCATGGGGACAAAGTGGGTGCCGAGCACTACCTGACCACGGAAGCCTTCATGGCCGCACTGCGCGAGGAGCTGGAGCGTGGCATGGCCTGAGGTCGCTGACCTGCCGCGGGGCAACCCGCGACCCTGCGTGGACGTCGTTGGAACGTCGGGGTTGTTCCCTACCTTCACCGCTCACGTTCAGGGACATGCGCCACATTCTTACGCGGCTCGCTGCGATCGTACTGCTCGTGTGCCCAGCGGAGCTGCACGCCACGCACATCAGCGGGGTGGACATCAGCACGATCTGCGTCGGCCCCAACCAGTTCCAGATCACGCTGAACCTGTTCCGCGACTGCAGCGGCATCAGCATGCAGGCCAGCGAGGATGTGCAGGTGACCAGCAGCTGCGGGCAGTCCTTCACGATCACCCTGCAGCAGGGCCCGAACTCCGGGCAGGAGATCAGCCAGTTGTGCCCGCCGATCCTGCCGCAGAGCGACTGCGGCAACGGTGGTTACCCCGGCATGGAGGCGTATAACTACGTGGGGCTCGTGACCTTGAACCCGCCCTGCAACTCCTGGACGGTGAGTTGGAGCGACTGCTGCCGCAACACCTCGGTGAACGTGCCGGGCAGCATCAACGACGACATGTACGGCGAGGTGGTGTTGAACACGGCCACGGCCCCCTGCAACGACAGCCCGGTCTTCACGGCGCAGCCCATCCCCTTCGTCTGCCTGAATCAGCCGGTGAACTACAACTTCGGGGTGTACGACCCCAACGGCGATTCGCTGGTGTACACCTTCATCGACGGCAGGGTCGACGCCGGCATCACACTGGGCTACGGTGCGGGGTACTCGGGCAGCAATCCGATCCCGGGCATCACGCTGGACCCGAACTCGGGTGCGGTGAGCTTCGTGCCGACGCAGACGGGCAACTTCATCGTGGTGGTGGAGGTGACCGAGTACGACGCCAACGGGAACGTGCTGGGCACGGTGATGCGCGACATGCAGTTCACCGTGATCAACTGCACGAACATCATCCCGGACGGACCGCAGGCGATGAGCAACCTCACCGGCGATGCCACGCAGACCGGGCCCTTCAGCCTGGAGCTGTGCCCCGGGGACCAGTTCTGCATGGACCTGGTGTTCAGCGATGGCAACTCCACGGATTCACTGACCCTCACCTCGAACGTGGCCCTGGTCTTCCCGGGAGCCACCTTCGTGCAAACGGGTGCGAACCCCGCCACGGCGAGCATCTGCGGAACAGCGCAGCCGAACACGAGCTCCACGGCCTTCACGGTGACCGCCGAGGACAACGCCTGCCCGGTGACCGGCCTGGTGAGCGCCACCATCGCCATCCAGATCCTGCCCAGCACGGTGATCGACATCCAGGACACGGTGCTGTGCTATGCGGACAACCTGGCGCTGCTGGCCACCGGGGGCAACATCTTCACCTGGGCCGTGCTGAGCGGCCCCCCGCTGCAAGTGCCGCTGAACTTCAGCTGCAACCCCTGCGCGAACCCCGTGGCCATGCCCACCGCCACCACGGTGTACGAGGTCACCAGCGATCTGCAGGGCCAGGGCTGTGTGAACAAGGACACGGTGACGGTGGTGGTGGTGCCGCCCTTCGGCTTCGACGCCATCACCATCACCGACCCCAACTGCTTCGGCTTCGCGGACGGCAGCGTGCAGGTGGTGCCGTGGGGAACGCCCGGACCGCCGTGGGTATACGAGCTGTATTCCGGCGGCGTGCTTCAACAGACCGATACTGCGAACGGGGCCGGCACGCTGACAGGCCTCGCAGACGGCACGTGGACCGTGGAGCTGGTGGAACCGAGCGGGTGCCGACACGACACCGTGCTGGTGCTGAACGAACCGGCCCTGTTGGTGGCCTCGACCAGCGACACCACCATCTGCCTCACCACCGAGGCCGTGCTGAGCGCACAGGCCGTGGGCGGCACCGCGCCGTACACCTTCACCTGGGACCAGGGGCTGCAGGGCAGTGGTCCGCACACGGTGGACCCGATGGTGGGTACCGTGTACACCGTGTTCGCCACGGACGACCAGGGCTGCACCTCGGCCCCGGTGACGGCGGCGGTGGACCTGTATCCCGCCCTCAGCGTGGTGGCCTCGGCGCCCGATTCCATCTGCATCGATGCGGCCTCTGACCTGAGCGCTGTGGCCGGAGGTGGGATCGGCGCCCCGTACACCTACACCTGGTACGAGCTGGGCAACGGGACGATCGGCACCGGTGACGTGCTCGCCTACACGCCCGGCGGCCAGGTGAACACCTTCCATGTGGTGGTGACCGACGGCTGCGGCACGCCCGCCGCGACGGACACCGTGTCCGTGGCGTGGTATCCGCCACCCGTGCCGCTGCTGGCGCCCGACCGGTACGAGGACTGCCACCCGGCCACCTTCATCTTCACCAACCTCACCGCCGCCGGCGATGTGGGCGCGCTGTGCGAGTGGGACTTCGGCGACGGCAACACGGCCCAGGGCTGTGCCACGGTGACGAACACCTTCGTGAACGTGGGCTGCTACGACGTCACCCTCACCGTGTACAGCCCCGAAGGATGCCCGGGCACGGCCACCTTCCCGCAGGTGGTGTGCGCCCGTCCCTACCCCGTGGCCGACTTCGACTTCTTCCCGCAGAGCGCGAACGTGCTCGATCCGGAGGTGGCCTTCTTCGACCGGTCGCAGTTCCAAGTGAGCTGGGCGTGGTCGTTCGGTGCGGGCTGTGTGCCCGATTCGGCCTTCGAACCCGACCCCATCGTGCTCTTCCCCGAGGATGATGAAGGCGACTACCCCGTGTGGCTCCACGTGACCAACCAGTACGGCTGCCCGGATAGCGTGATGAAGGTGGTGCACATCGACGGCATCTTCTTCCTGTACGTGCCCAACGCCTTCACACCGGACGGCGACGGGGTGAACGACCTGTTCGGTCCCTCGGGCCAGGGCCTGGCCGATGCCGACTACGAGTTCACCGTCTTCGACCGGTGGGGCAGCCCGGTGTTCCGTACCAATGATTGGCGCGAACACTGGTCGGGCATCGGGCCCGGAGGCGGTCCGGCAGGTCAGGGCGTGTACGCCTGGCGGCTGAAGGCCAAGGACCGCTACCGCGGCCACCGCAAGGAGGCCATGGGCCACGTGACGCTGGTGCGCTAGTCGATGCACCTTTGCGGCCGCTCCCGTGGCCGCTCCGCATCCCATCACCCGCAAGGACATCGACCGCCTGGCGGTTCCCGCGATCATCAGCGGCATCGCCGAGCCGTTGATCGCGCTGGTGGATACCGCCTTCGTGGGCAGCCTGGGCACCGCCGACCTGGGCGCGGTGGGCATCGCCAGCAGCTTCTTCCTCCTGGTGGTGTGGGTGCTGGCGCAGACGCGCAGCGCGGTGCTGAGCGTGGTGGCGCGCCACTACGGCGAGGAACGGCTGGACGCGGTCCGCGGCCTGGTGCCCATCGCCATCTGGATGAACGTGGGCCTCGGGATCTTCTTCCACCTGGTCACCGGCCCCTTCGCCGAGGACATCTTCCGCCTCTACAACGCGGAGGGCGCTGTGCTGGACAAGGCGGTGGACTACTTCCACATCCGCTCGATCGGCTTCCCGTTGTCGCTGGCCACCTTCGCCATCACCGGTGCCTTCCGGGGCATCCAGAACCTGAGCTGGAGCATGTGGATCAGCCTGCTGGGCGCGGCGGTGAACCTGCTGTTGAACCCGCTGCTCATCTTCGGCTGGGGCCCCGTCCCCGGCCTGGGCATCGAAGGGTCGGCCTGGGCCAGCGTCATCGCGCAGGCCGTGATGTGCGGCACGGCCCTGGTGATGCTGCGCACCCGGACCTCCTTCCCGGTCTGGCCGCGGCGATGGCACCACCCCGAGCTGAAGGGGCTGTGGCTGCTGAGCGGCAACCTCTTCGCACGCACGATGGCCCTGAACGCCTGCTACTACCTCGGCAATCGCTACGCGACCGGCTACGGCGAGGCCCACATCGGCGCGCACAGCATCGCCATGCAGATCTGGCTCTTCAGCGCCTTCTTCATCGACGGTTACGCGGCCGCAGGCAGCGTGCTGGCCGGTCGGCTCAACGGCGAGCGGAACTGGCGCGACCTGCACCGCATGAGCTGGCAGGTGGTCCGCATCAGTGTGCTCATCGGGGCCGCGCTGGCCACCGTGTACGCCCTGGGCTACCCCTGGCTCGGTCCGCTGTTCACCAGCGACCCTGCGGTGCAGGACCTCTTCAACGGGGTGTTCTGGATGGTGATCCTCACCCAGCCCATCAACGCGGTGGCCTTCGCCTTCGACGGCATCTTCAAGGGCGTGGGCGATGGAGTGGCGTTGCGCAACGCGCTCCTGTTCAGCACGCTCCTGGTCTTCGTGCCCGTGGCGTGGGCCGGGCATGAGGCCGGTTGGGAGCTCCACGGCGTGTGGAGCGCCTTTCTGGCGTGGATGATCGCGCGTGGTGTCTGGCTCGCGGTGGTCTTCCAGCGGCGGCACGGACCGCAGGCCACCGGCGAGGGCACGCGTACTTTTGGGCCATGAGGGCTCCGCGCACCGGCCTGTTGATCCTGGGCATCGCCTTGGCGCCCGTGATCATCGCGCAGGACTACGTGGACACCACCGCGGCCCCGCGCAAGCCGACGCAGGAGCAGCCCCGCACCTTGAAGGACCGCATCTGGTTCGGCGGCGGGCTGGGCCTGGCCTTCGGCTCGGTGACCAACATCGCGGTGGAGCCCCTGGTGGGCTACAAGATCACCCGCAACGGCAAGCTTTCCGCCGGCCTGGGGATCAGCTACCAGTACTATCGGGACAACCGGTTCGCACCGGCCTTCGAGACGAGCGTGTACGGCGGGCGCCTCTTCACCCGCTACCGCATCATCGAGCAGCTGTTCGCCCACGCGGAATACAGCCAGATGAACTTCGAGCTCTATGACCGTTACCAGGACCGCTTCTTCCGGCGCTGGGTCCCCTTCCTGCTGATCGGCGGCGGATACTCGGCGCACCTGGGCGGCGGCACCTACCTGACGGCCACGGTGCTCTTCGACGTGATCCAGGACCCGCTCAGCCCTTACGCGGGTGGCGAACCGTGGATCGGGGCCGGGGTGGGCTTCGGTTTCTGAGCGTCCGGCACCGCCCTGCGCTGCGGTTAGTTTTGCGCCCCCATGCCGCGCCTGTTCCGCGTTCTGCTCACCCTGCCGCTTCTGCTGGTGGAGGTGCTGCTGGGCGTGGCCGTGGCCGGGCTGCCGCTGCTGTTGCTCGACATGCGGCTCACGCCACCGCTGGCGCCCGGTGAGGTGGCCGGGCTGCCCGAACGCGTTCCGCTCGGCGATGGAGGCTGGCGCACGGCGAACGGCTGGCTGGCCCCCACGCCGGACGGGCTGTGGGAAGCCTATGTGCAGGGCGGTGACCTGGAGCGCGGGCTCACCATCGGGTCCCTGGCCCGCGAGCTGATCCACAAGCAGGAGGAGCTCTTCGTCCAGCGCATCAAGGTGTTGGTGCCCGATCAGGACAAGCTGGGCTGGCTGCGCCACTTCATCGGCTTCTTCAACCGCGACATCGAGGAGCATGTGCCGCTGGAATACCGCCGCGAGATCTACGGGGAAAGCCGCGCCTTCGACCCCGCCTTCGACATGATCGGCACGGGCTACGAGCGGGCGTTGAACTACCATGCGGCCCACGACATCGGTCACGCGTTGCAGGACCTGGCCTTCGTGGGCTGCACCAGCTTCGCCGCGTGGGGCGAGCGCACGGCCGACGGCCAGCTGCTCATCGGTCGCAACTTCGACTTCCACCTGGGTGAGGAGTTCGCCTGCGACAAGCTGGTGCTGGCCATGCGTCCTGACAGCGGCCACCCCTTCGTCATCGTCACCTGGGCCGGCATGCTGGGCGCGGTGAGCGGCATGAACCTCGAGGGCCTCACGGTCACCATCAACGCCTCGCGCTCGGCCCTGCCCACCGGTGCACGCACGCCCATCAGCCTGCTGGCACGCGAGATCCTGCAGCACGCCGCCACGGTGGACGAGGCCGTGGCCATCGCCGCCCACCGCGAGGTCTTCGTCAGCGAGAGCATCCTGGTGGGCTCCGCGCGGGACGGGCGGGCGGTGGTGATCGAGAAGGCGCCGGACGGCATGGGGGTGCACGACCCCGGCAACGGGCCGGTGGTGTGCGCCAACCACTACCAGAGCGAGACCTTCTTCGGCTCGCCGGTGAACCAGGCCAACCTGCGCGAGAGCGACAGCATGGCGCGCTTCCGGCGGATGCGCGCGCTCACGGTCACCGGGCCGCCGCTCACCCCGGCCGATGCGGCGCGCATCCTGCGTGAGCGGCGCGGCCCCGAAGGACAGGCGGTGGGCCTGGGCAATCCCATGGCCATCGACCAACTGATCGCCCACCACAGCGTGATCATGGAGCCGGGAAAGCGAACGCTCTGGCTGGGCACAGGCCCTTACACACTGGGCGCGTTCCGCTGTTACGACCTGCGGACCATCTTTGCCCACGACACCCCTCCGCACGTGCCCCTGCATCGCCCCGAGACCCTGCCCGCCGACACGCTGCTCGGTTCACCCGCCATGGGCGACCTGGTATGGCACCGGGCCATGCGGGCGGCCCTGCTGGAGCGTCGCATGACAGGACGCACCTACAGGCTGAGCCCCGAGGACGAGGCGGCCTACGTGCGCACCGACCCGGACAACGCCATCACCTACAGCGACCTCGGTCATTGGTACCAGGCCCTCGGGGACCGGGAACGGGCCGCACGCTATTTCCGCGAGGCGCTGGCGCGCCCCGTGGCCAGCGTGGCCGAGCGACGCGAACTTCAGAAGGCCCTGGCCGCATGCGACCCGAGCTGATGCTGCCGCAGGGCCTCGATGCCGAGGCCATCGTCGCGCTGCAGGACCGGCTGCTGGGCGGGCATCTGCACCGCCTGGCCGAGCGGTCTCCGCACTACCAGCGGCTCTTCCGCGAGCTGCGTCTGCACCCCGGCGACATCCGCGGCGTGGACGATCTGCACCGGCTGCCGTTCACCCGCAACACCGACCTGGAGGCGGGCGGTGAAGCGTTCCTCTGCGTGGAGCGACGCTCGGTGATCGATCATGTGACCACATCGGGCACCACCGGCAAGCCCGTGGCCCTGCTGCTCGACGAGCCCGACCTGGAGCGCCTCACGGCCAACGAGCACAACTCGCTGGTGATGGCCGGGGTGACGTCCGACGACGTGGTGCAGCTGATGACCACGTTGGACCGCCGGTTCATGGCGGGGCTGGCCTACTTCCTGGGTGCCCGTGCGCTGGGAGCGGGCGTGGTGCGTGTGGGCCCGGGAGCGGCGGCCTTGCAGTGGGACAGCATCCACCGCTTCGGCACCACCACGCTGGTGGCCGTGCCCAGCTTCCTGGTGAAGCTCATCGACCACGCGCGAGCGCACGGCATCGACCCGGCCCGCAGCACGGTGCGCCGGGCGCTCTGCATCGGCGAGCCCATCCACGACCCGGATGGTGGTTGGAACAACCTGGGCCGGCGCATCAAGGAAGGCTGGGACATCGAGCTCCTGGGCACCTACGCCAGCACCGAGATGGCCACGGCCTGTACGGAAACGCGCGAGGGCAGCGGCCATGCCGTGCAGCCCCAGCTGATGCTGGTGGAGGTGCTCGACGAGCACGACCGGCCCGTCGCGCATGGCCAGGCCGGGGAGGTGGTGGTCACCCCCTTCCAGGTGAGCGCCATGCCGCTGCTGCGCTACCGCACCGGCGACATCTGCGTGCGGTATGATGGAGCCATGGACGGCGGTGGCGGCGGCATGCATCTGGGCCCGGTCCTGGGCCGGCGCCAGCAGCGCCTGAAGGTGCGCGGCACCACGCTCTTCCCCGCGCAGGTGCTCGACGCCATCAACGCCATGCCGGTGATCCCTACCTTCGTCGTTGTCTGCACCACGGACGAACTGGGGGGGGACGACCTGGAGGTCCTGGTCGATCTGGAGGGTGATGCGTTGGTCTTCCTGCGCGAGCACCTGCGCGCCACGCTGCGGGTGGCGCCCCGGATGACCACCCTGCCCGGCGCGGCCATCGAGACCCTGAAGTGGCCGCGGGACAGCCGCAAACCCCACCTGTTCATCGACCGACGCGACAAGCACCGCCATCACCCATGAGAACCCTTTGGTCCGCCCTGCTCCTCCTCTCCCTGCTGCCCGCGGCCCGCGCCCAGCAGAACACCCTCGCCGACCTGCTGGCGGACAAGGTGGGGCTCACCTGGATCGGCGTGGACTACTCGGCGGCGAGGTTCACACCGCGCTACGAGTTCGGACCGCTGGACCAGGCCGGTGCCACGTTCTTCAACCGCTGGAACATGCTCTTCGAGAGCGAGTCGGCCAAGTACACGCCCTGTCCGCACATCAAGGTGAAGAACTGCGAGCAGTTCACCAGCTACGTGGAGGCCGTGAACATGGCCGTGACCGTGCCCGAGGTGTGGAACAAGCCCGAACTGCAGCCCGAGGGCGTGCAGGAACTCGTGTCGCGGTACAAGACCGATGACCGGCCCGGGGTCGGCATGGTGTACATCGCCATTGCCTACGA
>Ga0073899_10004741_pt1 | contig 11880 bp, 11 predicted proteins | sample KloWWTmetaKNB5Ph_FD_88975 | JGI IMG/M metagenome (GOLD analysis project Ga0073899, IMG submission 88975) | Active sludge microbial communities from Klosterneuburg, Austria, studying microevolution and ecology of nitrifiers - Klosterneuburg... | ecosystem: Engineered > WWTP > Aerobic digester >...
GATCCCGATCCCGTCACCGATCCCGTCACCGATCCCGATCCCGTCACCGATCCCGATCCCGTCACCGATCCCGATCCCGTCACCGTCCCCAATCCGGATCGCCCGCGGTGCCTACACGAGAATGTCGAGGAGCTGCACGCGGGTCAGATACCCCTCGAGGATCTGCGCGTAGGCGTCGATGAACAGATCGAGCTCGATGGTGACGCGCTTGCCGTCGCAGCGGATGACCTTGCCCGAGGCGGGGACCTCGGTGCCGCCGAGGTCGAGGACGCCGGCCATCCAGGTGCCCTCGACGGGCATCGTGCGGCTGGGCCAGGTGAGCGAGACGTGGGTGCGCGACAGCTCGAGCACGTCGGCGGCGCCGGCGTCGAGGCGGAACTTGGCCTGCGCGGCGGAGGGCGGCTCGACCCGGTAGTTGACCCGGCGGTTGTGGGTGATCAAGCGGTCGACCGCGTCGTGGATCGGCTGCGACAGCGTGGTCTCGGGGCTCTCCAGGATGAGCTCGCGGATCTGCTTGAGCTCCTTCTGGGTGCGCACCAGGTTCATGCGCATGTCGCCGATGCGGCGCTGATCGCGGTGGACCTTGTCGGCGACCACCTCGAGCAGGTTGGCGAGGAACCGCACCCCCAGCTCCTGGTTGTCGGCGAAGTAGCGCTGCAGCCGCGCGGCCTCGAGCCGGTACAGCTCGGCCTGGCCGGCGACGACGGCGCGGCACGATCGCGGCAGGCCGGTCAGCGCGCCCAGCTCGCCGATCAGCGCCGGCGGCCGCAGCCGGTAGGTGTCGTCGGCCGGACGCACCAGCGTGACCTCGCCGCTGATCAGCAGGTACAGCTCGGTGGCGGGCTCGCCGGTCTCGAACACCGTGCCGTCGGGCTTGAGGGTGGCCGGCTCGAACAGCGCGGCGACCCCGGCCAGCTCGTCGTCGGAGAACCCGCGGAACAGCGGGACCAGTCGCAAGTGATCGGGCCGGGGCGACATGCGCGCACTGTAACAAGGTCCGCCGCGGCCGGGGCGACCGTCCGCACTTTCCGGCAACCGCGGCGCGCGGCTATTGTCCATGGGTGATGGCGCCTCGGTCGACCTTGTGCTGGATCGCGGTGGTGGCGGCGTGTGGCAACGACAAGCCCGCGCCCGCCGCGCCGCCGCCGGCGCCGCCCGACGCCGCGCTCGTCGATGCGGCGCCGACGCTCGACGCCGATCCGCTGGCCGGGTTCGTGCCGCGACATACGAACTACCCTGACGTCGCGTCGGCGGTGAAGGTGGTGCTGGGCGATCGCCCGCGCGTGCTCGGCATCGGCGAGATCCACGAGCGCACCGATCGCGCGTCGGCCAGCGTGCCGACGCTGGTGCGGTTCGCGCGCGAGCTGCTGCCGGCGATCGCCAGCCAGACCTCGGACCTGGTCATCGAGACCTGGACGCTGGAGCCCGGCTGCCAGACCGGCGTCGCCGACTCGCGCAAGATCGAGGCGACGATGAAGCGCCCGGCGGCGACGACCAACCACATCTCGTCGCTGTTCGGCATCACCAAGGCCAACTCGATCAAGGCCCACGTGATGCGCCTGACCTGCGCCGACCTGAAGGCGGCCACCGCCGGCGGCGTCGATCCGGTGGCGCTGCTGGGGCTGGTGACCCGCGAGCTCGGGCGCATCAGCGCCAGCGCGGTGCGCTACCGCGACGAGCACGGCGAGGCCCGGCCGATCATCGCGGTCTACGGCGGCGCGCTGCACAACGACCTGTACCCGCCGCGCTCGACCCGCGAGTGGAGCTACGCGCTGCCGGTCGACGAGGCCACCGGCGGGCGGTTCGTCGAGCTCGACCTGTACCGCCCCGAGCAGGTCGAGGGCGTCGAGCTGTACCAGCGCGAGCCGTGGTACCCGCTGGTGGCCCAGGCCGGCCCCGACCACGTCGTGCTGATCGAGCGCGCGCCCCACGCCTGGCTGCTGCTGCTGCCGCGGGAGCCGTAACCTCCCCCACCGCGGCGGCGTCGGAGCATGATCGCCGCCGTGCTCGCCGCCACCGCCACCTCGCTGCTCGGGTTCTGGGCCGCCGCCGCGGCGCTCCAGCTCGCGCTGTGGGCGTGGGCGCGGCGGGTCGGCAACTGGGCGTGGGTCGACGTCGGCTGGTCGGCGTCGTTCGCGGTGGGCGTCGCGGTGTGGATCGCGTGGCGCGGCGCGCCGCCGTGGCCGCTGGCCGCGCTGATCGTGACCTGGAGCCTGCGGCTGGCGATCCACCTGGCCCGCGATCGGGTGATCGGCCACCCCGAGGAGGGCCGCTACGTCGAGCTGCGCCGCCGCTGGGGCCAGGGCGGCGACGGCGCCCGCGCGTTCTTCGTCTTCTACCAGGCCCAGGCGCTGCTGGCCGCGGTGCTGGCGGTGGCGATGGTCGTCCCGTTCGTCGCGGCACCGGCCGACGCGCGGTCCGGGCTGCGCTGGGTCGGCCTGGCGATCGGCGTGGCGGGGCTGATCACCGAGGCCGTGGCCGACGCGCAGCTGGCGGCGTGGAAGCGGGTGCCGGCGCACCGCGGGAAGGTGTGCGACGTCGGGCTGTGGCGCTGGTCGCGTCACCCCAACTACTTCGGCGAGTGGTGCGTGTGGATCGGCTACGCGGTCTACGCGACGGCGTACCCGTGGGGCGCGATCGCGTGGGTCGGCCCCGCGATCATCCTGGCGTCGATCTGGAAGGTGACCGGCATCCCGGCGACCGAGGCCCAGGCGCTGCGCTCGCGCGGCGACGCGTACCGCCGCTACCAGGCCACCACCAGCGCGTTCGTGCCGTGGCCGCCGCGGCGCGCGCGGGAGACGACGTGAGCGCGGCGGCCCAGGTGATCGCGGCGGCGGTCGATCGCGGCGTGGTGCCGACCGCGGCGCTGCGCGCCGGCATCCGCGCGGTGTGCCGGCAGCGCCTGCGCGACGAGCGGCGCGGCGGCCCGGCGGCGGTGGCGGCCCGGCAGGCGGCGCTGATCGCGCAGCTGCGCGCCGCGCCGATCGCGATCGCCACCGACGCCGCCAACGCCCAGCACTACGAGGTGCCGGCGGCGTTCTACGGGCACGTGCTGGGGCCGCACCGCAAGTACTCGAGCGGGCTGTGGCCGGCGACCGCGCGCACGCTGGCCGACGCCGAGCGCGCGATGCTCGAGGCCACGGCGGCGCGGGCCGGGCTGGCCGACGGCCAGGCCATCCTCGATCTCGGCTGCGGCTGGGGCGCGCTGGCGCTGTGGGCGGCGGCGGCCTACCCGCGCGCGCAGGTCGTGGGCCTGTCGAACTCGCGCGGCCAGCGCGCGTACATCGAGGCCCAGGCGGCGGCGCGCGGGCTGGCCAACCTGCGGATCGTCACCGGCGACATCAACCACGTCGCCCCGCCCGGCCGCTTCGACCGGATCGTCTCGGTCGAGATGTTCGAGCACGTGCGCAACCACGCCGCGCTGTTCGCGCGCATCGCCGACTGGCTCACGCCCGACGGCCGGCTGTTCGTCCACGTCTTCGCCCACCGCGAGCTGGCGTACCTCTACGACGACCGCGGCCCCAGCGACTGGATGGCCCGCGAGTTCTTCACCGGCGGCATCATGCCGTCGATCGACCTCTTGCCCGCGGTGTGCGCGCCGCTGGCGCTCGAGGATCGCTGGCTGGTCGACGGCACCCACTACGCGCGCACCGCCGAGGCGTGGCTGGCCAACCTCGACGCCCACGCGGGCGCGGCGATCGCGATCCTGGGCGGCGGCGCCGACGGCCGCCGGCGCTACCACCGCTGGCGGGTGTTCTTCCTGGCCTGCGCCGAGCTGTTCGGGTACGCCGACGGCCGCGAGTGGCTGGTCGCGCACTACCGCTTCGCCCGCGGGTGATTGCGCGGCCCGCGCCGGCCTGCGATGGTCGCGCCCATGAGCAAGCTCATCGTGCTCGAGGGCCTCGACGGCGCCGGCACCACCACCCAGGCGCGGCTGCTGGCGCAGGCGCTGACCGAGCGCGGCCGCGCCGTCCACGTCACCCGGCAGCCCTCGGACGGGCCGATCGGCAAGCTGCTGCGGGCGATGCTCACCGGCGGGCACGCGATCGAGGAGCAGGCGATCGATCAGCGCACGTTCGGCCTGTTGTTCGCGGCCGACCGGATGGATCACGGGCAGCGCGAGGTGGCGCCGGCGCTGGCCGCGGGCACGCTGGTGATCTCGGACCGCTGGTACCACTCGTCGCTCGCCTACCAGGGCACCGGCGCCGACCGCGCGTGGATCGCCACCGCCAACCTGCACGCGATCCGCCCCGACGTGACGGTGTTCCTGCGGGTCCGGCCCGAGGTGGCGGCGGCCCGCCGCGCCGCCGCCGGCCGCACCGAAGAGCTGTTCGAGGCGATCGAGATGCAGCGCAAGGTGGCGGCCGGCTACGACGAGGTCATGCACAAGCTGGCGTTCGCCGGCGAGCGCATCGAGGTGGTCAACGGGGAGCTGCCGCTCGAGGAGGTGACGTCCGAGATCCTCGCGGGCGTGCTGCGCCGCATCGGCGGCACCAACTAGCGTCGGCGCCGCGCCGCCGAGAACTTGCCTCGCGGGCCGGGCCGCGGCAGCGTCAGGCATGCGCCGCCTCGTGCTGCTCGTGGCCCTGCTCGCCGTCGCGGCCTGTGGCCCCAAGGTCAACCCGCAGGCGCCGTTCGACGAGGACGACCCCCGCGCCGGGCGCGCGATCGACGCCGGCGTGCCGGTCGACGCGGCGCCGCCGGTCGACGCGGCGGCCCCGACCGTGCGCACCACCGCGGTCAGCCGCGCGGTCTTGACCGCGGTGCTCGACGCCGGGCCGGCCGATCTGCTGGCGTCGTTCGAGGTCACCGCCGAGCGCCCCGACGGCGCGTTCAAGGGCTGGCGGCTGGTGCGGTTCCTGCGCGGCGCCCGCCGGTTCGCCACGCTCGATCTCCAGCCCGGCGATCTGCTGACCGGCGTCAACGGCCACGCGCTCGAGAGCCCGCCCGACCTGGGCGCGCTGTGGGACGAGCTGCGCACGGCGACCGCGATCGAGGCGACGCTCGTCCGCCAGGGCGCGCCGTTCACGATCCGCGCCGACGTCACCGAGTAGGCGGACGCGGCGCGCGGCTCACGCGGCGAGCGCGGCTCACGCGGCGAGCGCGGCCCGGGCGGCCCGCGGATCGTTGGCGAAGACGCCGTCGACGCCGGCCGCCGCCAGCGCCCGCAGCCGCGCGGGATCGTCGACGGTCCACGCGTGCACCGCGAAGCCGCGCTGGCGCCACCCGGCGATCGCCGCCGGCGTCGCCAGCGCGTGGTGGACGTGCAACGACGACGCGCCGAGCAGCGCGCCGATCGCCCGCCACGGCGCCGGCACCGCGGCCTCGAACAGGAAGCCCAGCGGCACCGTCGGCGCGACCAGGTGGAACTGCCACAGCGCCACCGGATCGAACGACGACACCACCAGCCGCTCGGGGTGCGGCGCGTCGGCCAGCACCGCCGCGACCGCCGCCGGCAGCCCGCGCGGCCGCCCCGGCTCGACGGTCTTGAGCTCGACGTTGAGCAGCAGGTCGCCGGCGGCCTCGACCGCCTCGGCCAGCGTCGGGATCCGCCCACCGCCGACCAGCTCGATCGCCCGCACCTCGGGCAGCGTCAGGTCGGCGATCGCGCCCGGGCGCCCGGCCAGCCGGGCCAGGTCGTCGTCGTGGAACACCACCGCCTCGCCGCTGCGACAGATCATCGCGTCGAGCTCGATGCCATCGGCGCCGTGGGCGGCGGCCAGCGCGAACGCCGGCAGCGTGTTCTCGGTGGCGTGGGCGCTGACCCCGCGGTGGGCCCAGACGATCGGGCGATCGCGCCGCCACAGGCGCGGCCCGCGCCGGGCCCGCCCGAACAGCGGCACCAGCCGCGCCAGCGCGTCGATCACGACTCGACGAACGCCTTGTGCAGCGCCCGGGTCAGATCGTCGACGTGGGGCCGGTCGCACCACAGCGTGATCCGCAGCGGCGACACGCTGACCGCGTTGAGCGGGACGCCGGCGCCGATCGCGGTGGCGCGGGCGCGGACGATGATGCCGGGGTTGCCGCCGATGCCGTGGCCGACCATCGTCACCGCGCCCTCCTCGCCCAACTCCAGGTTGCTGCCGAGCACGGTCTCGAGCTTGGTCTTGACCGCGGCCCAGTCGGGCACGTCGGCGATCGTGAACCAGGCGCGCAGCTCCTTGCCCTCGAGGTCGAGGTGGGTCAGCGGGATCGACGCCGCCTCGAGGATCTGCAGCGCGTTCTCGACCGCGGCGCCGCCCGACGCGCGCAGCCGCACCAGCGCGGCCTGGCCGGTCACCGCCGCGACCTGGCGCTCGCGCTCGGGGCTCCAGTCGATGCGGGTGCCGCCGCCGTCCTTGTTGGTGGCGCGGGCGTACAGCGCGATGCCGCTCTTGCGCGCGAACTCGACCGAGGCGTCGTGCAGCACCTTGGCGCCCTGGGCCGCCAGCTCGAGCATCTCGTCGTGGCTGATCGCGTGCAGCAGCTCGGCGGCGCCGACCACCCGCGGATCGGCGGTGTAGACGCCGTCGACGTCCGAGCAGATCTCGCAGTAGTCGGCGCGCAGCGCGGCGGCCAGCGCCACCGCGGTGGTGTCGGAGCCGCCGCGGCCGAGCGTCGTGACCTCGCGCTTGTACGACACGCCCTGGAAGCCGGCGACGATCACCACCTTGCCGCGATCGAGCTCGTCCTCGATGCGGAACGGCCGCACCTCGAGGATGCGGGCGCCCGAGTGGCGATCGTTGGTCATGATGCCGGCCTGCGAGCCGGTGAACGAGATCGACTCGAGGCCCTGCTCCGAGACCGCCATCGCCAGGAGCGCCATCGCCTCGCGCTCGCCGCAGGTGAGCAGCATGTCGAGCTCGCGGCGCGACGGCGACGGGCTGACCTGCTTGGCCTTCTCGATCAGCGCGTTGGTGGTCTTGCCCATCGCCGACACCACGACGACCACCTTCTTGCCGGCGGCCTTGGTGCGAGCCACGCGGGCGGCCACCTGGCGGATCTTGTCGACATCGGCGACCGACGAGCCGCCGTACTTCTGGACCACGATTCCGGTCTGCTGGGTCAAGGCGCGAATCCTCCGCGCGGCAATGTAGCAGGTGCCGGTGGTGAGCGCGGCCGGGGTGCTACCTTCCCGGGGTGCGTCGTCTCGTCGTCCTGTGCGCGCTCGTCCTCGGTTGCCACGGCGGGCCCGCGCCCGCGCGGCCCCGGCCACCCGCGGTCGACGCGCCCTACGAGCTGGCCGACGATCTCGACTTCGCCGAGCGCGCCGACGCGCTGGCGGCGCTGCCGCCGGGCGACGCGCGGACCGCGCTGCGGGTCGAGCTGGCGACGGTGCTGGGCGCGCGGCTCGATCGCGCGCTGGCCAGCGGCCGGCTCGAGCGGGCCAGCGCGGTGTTCGGGGCCCTGGCCGACCTGTGGCACGGCGAGCCGGCGGCGCTGGCCGAGCTGGCCGAGCTGCCGGGCTGGGCCGATCGCCTGGTCCGCGCGCGCGCCGGGTTCGCCCGCGGCGGCGCCGACAAGGACGCCGCGCTGGTGCTGGCGGTGCGGCTGGCGGTGGCGCCGACCGAGGCCGATCGCGCCGAGCTGACCCAGATCACCGAGTTCGCCGACCAGCTGGCGATGGCGCGGATGGGGCCGCTCGGCGAGGGCACCGGCGCGATCGCGGTGCTGGCGCCGATCGTCGAGCGCGGCCTGGCCCCCGAGCTGCTGCCGCGCTACGTCGCGCTGGTGGTCGATCGCGCCAACCGCGCCGACATGGCGATCAGCGCCGGCCTGGCCACCGCGGCCACCAGCCCGGCGCTGCGCGCGGCGATGGGCGCTAGCCGCGACCTGGCGATCGCGCTGGCCGCCGGCCACCAGGTCGACCGCCTCAGCGCCGCGCTCACCGAGCTGCACGGGCTCGGCCGCGACCGCCCGCTGGCCGACGCCGCGCGCGCGATCACCACGCCGGTGGCGACCGCCGCGGCGTGGGCCAAGCTGGCCGCGGCGCTGCGCGCGGCCGAGGGCGGCGACGAGCGGGTCAAGCTGCGGGCCGCGCTGGCGGTGGCGCTCGACGGCCGCGTCCGGTTTCCGGACGACGCGACGCTGGCGGCGGCGGCCGCGGTGATCGCGATGGAGGGCGACGAGGTCGCGCGCCCGACCGCGCTGCTGACCGCGGCCCGGCGCCACGCCGCCGACGACGCCGGCCTGGCGGAGCGGCTGCTCGGGCTGCACCGCGAGCGCCTGGGCCGGCTGATCTACGGCGGCCGCACCCGGGCCGCGGCCCGCTGCCTGGCCGCGCTGCGCCAGCTCTACGGCGCGCTGGCCACGCAGTTCCCCGGCCGCGCCTGGGCGGTGACCTGGCCCGAGGTGCTGGCCACCTACGGCCGCGGGCTGATCAGCCAGGGCGAGCTGGCGGCCGGCCGCCAGGCCCTGCGCGAGTCGATCGCGGCGACGCCGACCGTCGAGGCGCTCGACATGCTGGGCACGGTCGCGCTCAAGACCGGCGACGCCGCCACGGCCCGCCAGGCGTTCGAGCGCGCGGTGGCGCTGCCCGGCGACGCCCCGGCCCAGGAGTACGCCCGGGCCAAGCTGCTGCGGTTGGCCGGCGACGCCGCCACCGCCGCCGGCGACCCGCGCGGCGCCACCGAGCACTACGCCCAGGCGCTGTCGACCTGGGCCGACCTCGGCGAGCGGCTCGAGCTGCCGCCCAACCTCGCCGGCGAGCGCCTGGTCGAGAGCGGCAAGCTGTTCTGGGCGCTGGGCAAGCCCGACGACGCGATCGACCTCCTGGCCAGCGCCAGCGACGCCGATCCCGACGGCGCCGACACCCACATCCAGGCGGTCGCGTTCTTGCTGCTGCACGATCGCTACGACCGCGCGCGCGACGTCTTCTACCAGGCGCTGGCCAGCGATCGCATCGGCGACTACTACAAGGTCTACATGGCGCTGTGGGTGGTGGCTGAGGGCCGGCGGCGCGGCGTCGCCGACGACGATCAGGCCCGCGCCTACCTGGCCAGCCGCGACGGGCCGCTGTGGTACGACGATCTCGCGCGGCTGGCCAGCGCGCGGCTGACCGCGGCGGCGCTGGCCGCGCGCGCCAGCACCCGGCCGCGCCAGACCGAGCTGGCGTACTACACCGCGGTGCTCGGCGACGACCGCGCCGCCGCGACCGCGCTGCTCGAGGACGTGCTGGCGTCGGATCTGGTGCTGTTCTTCGAGTACGACATGGCGCGCCACCGGCTCGGCCGTGGACCGTGAGCTGGCCGCGCTCGGCGCGCGGCTGCGCGCCGCGCTCACCCCGCGCGCGGTGAGCGCGTGCCTCGGCGTGTCGGCGATCCCCGCGGCGCCGCGGGTCACCGCCGCGCCGCCGTCGCCCTGCCCGCCGGCCGCCGCGCCGATCTGGCTGTGGTGCGCCGGGCGCGCGGTGCCAGCGAGCGCGATCGCCCGCGCGCTGGGCCCGGCCGCGGTCGCGACCGCGATCGGCGCCGGGCTCGCGGTCCACGACGGCGACGCGCTGGCCCCCGCGGTGTTGCTGGCGCCGCTCGGCGCCAGCCTGGTGGTGTGCGACGTGGCCGCGCGCGTCGACGACGATCGCGTGCCGTGGCCCGACGACTCGACGCTGCACCTGATCGGCTGCCTGCCGCCGCGCGTCGACGGCGCCTGGCTCGACCTGGGGGCCGGCCCGGCCGCGGCGGCGCTGGCGATCGCGCCCGGGCGCGGCCCGCGCCGCGCCACCGACGTCAACCCGCGGGCGCTGGCCTGGGCCCGGCTCGGCCTGGCGCTGGCCGGCCGCGCCGACGTGGCGGTCGTCGAGGCCGACCTGCTCGACGGCGCCGGCGGCGGCTGGGACCTGGTGACGATGAACGCGCCCATCCCGCGGCCGACCGGACTGGCCGCCGCCGACAGCGTCTGGCACGCCAGCGCCGACGATCTGCCGGCGCGGCTGTGGCCGCAGCTGCCGGCGCGGTGCGCGCCCGGCGCCGAGGTGCTGGTCCACGCGACCGTCGACGACGCCGGCGCCGGCGCGCCGCCGGCGGCGCTGGGCGGCGCGGTGATCGTGGCCCGCTACTCGCCGCCCGGCGGCCGCGGCTTCGCGCTGATCCGCTGGCGGCCCGACGCGCCCGCCCGCCGCGTCGCGGCGCCGGTCGTCCTCGGGATCGGCCGACCGTTCGTGACCCGGGCCGACCTCGATGCGATCGAGGCCGGCCACCACCCGCACCCGACCGTCGACCTGCGGTAGCGTCCGGACATGATCGCCTTGCGCGTGCTCGCGACGGCCGCCGTCGCCACCGCCGCGCTGGCGTGCTCGCGGGCCGCGCCGCCGCCGCTGCCGCCGCCCACGGCCGAGCCCGATCGCTTCCCCCACCCGGCCCACGCCCAGCTGGCGTGCACGCCGTGCCACGACGGCGCCGCCGCGCTGGCCGGCGTGGCGCAGATGCCGGGCCAGGACGACCACGCCGCCTGCGACGGCGCCGCCTGCCACCAGGCCGCGTTCACCCAGCCGCCGGGGCCGCTGTGCCGGGTGTGCCACCAGGCGGTCGACGTGGTCGCGGTCGGCGCGTCGCCGCTGCGGGTCTACCCGGCGGTCGACGGGCTGCGGTCGCTGCCGTCGAAGTTCTCGCACGCCGTCCACCTCGACAACGCCAACATCGAGAGCGCGGTCGGCTTCAACGTCGGCTGCACCGACTGCCACGAGGTCGACGCCGCCGGCCAGCCGGCCACCGCCGGCCACCGCGCCTGCGTGCGCTGCCACGCCGACGAGGTCGGCCTGGTCGACGCGCCGGCGATGTCGACCTGCGCCGCCTGCCACCTCACCGGCGTCGCCGCGCGCACGCCGCGCCGGCTGATCGTCCGCGACGTGCGCTTCGATCACGGCCTCCACGGCGCCGACGCGCGCGGCACGCCGATCGCGTGCTCGACCTGTCACCAGGACAGCCGGGCCGCCGCCACCGACGGTCGGCTGCCCAAGCCGCCGCTGGCCGCGTGCGTGGCCTGCCACGACGATCCCGATCGCGTGCCGATCACCAAGCGCATGCGGGTGTGCGAGACCTGCCACGCGTCGATCTCGCTGACGTTCGGCGCGCTGGCGCCGCGCTCGCACCTGCCGGCCACCGAGCGGCCGATCGATCACACGCTGGCGTTCCGCAGGGATCACGGGCGCGAGGCGGCCGACGGCAAGCGCTGCAGCCGGTGCCACACCCAGATGTCGGGCTCGACCGACAACGCCTGCGACGAGTGCCACCAGACGATGCGGCCCGGCGATCACAACCTGGTGTGGCGCGAGACCGACCACGGCCAGGAGGCGATCGCCGATCGCGATCGCTGCGCCACCTGCCACGTCGCCGACGCCTGCAGCGCGTGCCACCAGCAGCGCCCGCGCTCGCACGGCCCGGCGATGTCCTTCGCCGGCGCCGATCACGGCGACGTCGCGCGGCAGAACCCGGCGGCGTGCATCACCTGCCACGACGTCGCCGCCGACTGCCTGCCGTGCCACGGGGCGGTGCCGTGAGGCGCGCGGCGCTGGTCGCCCTGGCCCTGGCCGCCGCGCCCGCCGCGGCGGTCGCCGACGAGCCGGCGCCGTGGCTGTTCCCGCGGCGGGTGCCGATGCCGACCACGCTGGCCATGCGGGTCGAGCCGACGACGACGCCCGCCGCGACCGCCGCCGTCGCCCCGCCGACGCCGACGACGACGACGACGACGACGACGACGACGCCCACGCCGCCGCGCCGCCGCCGCCGCGCCGCCGCGCCGCGCCGCGAGCCCGCGCCGCCCCGCTTCACCGCCCAGCTCGCGCTCGGCATGGCCGTCGACGGCGCCAACCTGCGCAACCTGACCGGGGCCGAGCCGCCGATCGGCATCACCACCGCCGGCAGCGACTTCGAGGCCGGCAAGAACTTCCGCCCGGCGCGCAGCTAC
>Ga0073899_10004742_pt1 | contig 11880 bp, 10 predicted proteins | sample KloWWTmetaKNB5Ph_FD_88975 | JGI IMG/M metagenome (GOLD analysis project Ga0073899, IMG submission 88975) | Active sludge microbial communities from Klosterneuburg, Austria, studying microevolution and ecology of nitrifiers - Klosterneuburg... | ecosystem: Engineered > WWTP > Aerobic digester >...
GCGCCGAGAGGGGTCCCGCCGGGCGTCGCGGGGTTCGTGTTGGCTCCGACGATGTTGAGGTCGCCGAGCAGGTACACCTCCTCCTGGAACGGGGCTGCCGTCCCCACGCAAGTCTCGATGAACCGCTGCATCTGGGCCATCTGGTCGACGCGGGTCTCGGCGTGTTCGCCGACGGCGTCCGAATCGGCCTGCGTGTGAGACGCGAACACGTGGACCCGGTCGGCACCTGAGCGGAGTCGGGCGTAGATCATCCCCTTGGCGGCATGGACGTCATTACCGGCCGTCTCGCTGAAGGGTTCATAACCGACGAACGGCACTCCATTCGGGAACACACCGGCGAATTCGGGAGGCGCCGGGACCGTGTCGAATGGCAACCGGCTGAAGAGCATCAGGCCGCTGTCCTCCCAGATCCCTTCCAGCAACGACCAACCGATGAGCCCCAGCCCTACCAGCTGCGAAATCAGCGATGGAGCGACGAGCAACCCGACTCCGAGCAGCTGCAGGCCGAGTTCCCGGACGTCACCGTCAGCTACGCCCACGCGGACGCCATGACGCTGCACATGATCCAGCGCCCCGAGTCCCTTGACGTCGTGGTCACCGACAACCTGTTCGGTGACATCTTGTCCGACCTCGGTGCAGCCATCGCCGGTGGACTCGGCACGGCCGCGAGCGGCAACCTGAACCTCGATGGTGCGAGCCCGAGCATGTTCGAGCCGGTGCACGGGTCCGCGCCCGACATCGCCCGCACAGGACGAGCGAATCCGGCCGCTGCGATCCTCTCCGTGGCCATGATGTTCGACCACCTGGGCCTCACTCGGGCTGCTGCGGCGACGCGTGGTGCCGTGAACGGAGCCCTCCAGGAGTTCGCCGAGCAGGACCGACCGATGCGCACGAGCGAGTTCGGCGATGTCGCAGCCGAGCTCGCGCGGGCGTCGTGGCCCAGCACGACGCCTAGTCCGTGACGCCCACAGCAAGCCACCGAACGAAGGAAACGACATGACCGAGAAGCACACCCAAGGGCCGACCCATACCGTCGATGGGGAGCCTGTACTCAATTTCCTCAGGCGCCACCTCGCCGGTGACTTCTTGTTGTGGTCGCCGAACATCCAGAGCGAAGCCTTCTTGAACTGGGACCGGATCTGGGCGTCACGCACCATCGAGGCCGGCGAGGCCCGACCCTTCGGAGCGGGGGACGCGGTCACCGACAACTACACGTTCGAGAGCCGGGGACACACCCTGACGCTGGACGGCCTGATGGAGAAGGAGTATCTCAGTGGACTCCTGGTGATCAAGGACGGCGACATCCGCCTGGAACGCTACGCCCGGGGGCTCGACGTCGACCGCCCCTGGCAGTCCTCCTCGATGGTCAAGTCGTTGGCCTCGATCTTGGTGGGGGCGGCGATCCACGACGGTTTCCTCTCCGGGGTCGAGGAACGGATCGTCGACCACCTCCCGGAGCTGAAGGGCACGCCGTACGACGACGTCAGGATCGTCGACCTCCTGCAGATGGCTTCCGGGATCGACTGGGTCGAGAACACCGACGACCTCACGACCGACGTGGCAGACCACTACATCAAGCAGATCGCGGCCAGGGAGCCCGGCTACGTGCTCGACTACCTGAGCACGCGTGGACGGGCCAATCCGGTCGGCACCCAGTTCTACTACAACACCGGTGACACCCTCCTGCTCAGCTACATCCTGAGCAGAGTGACCGGCAAGAGCGTGGCGGAATATTGCTCGGACCGGTTCTGGAAGCCCATGGGATGCGAGAACGACGGCTTCTTCATGCTGGAGTCAGACGATGGTCAGGAGGTCATCGGAAGCTGCTGCGGCGCAACCCTGCGCGACTACGCCCGATGGGGAACCCTGATGCTGGCCGACGGAGTGGCGGCAGACGGGCAGCGGATCCTCCCCGAGGGGTGGGTCGCCGAGTCGACCGCGGCCTCTGCACCGAACTTCGCCTTCGACTTCGGTGGCGAACGCGCTGTGGCAAGCGAGGGCGAATCGGCCATCCAAGGCTACGGCTACCTGTGGTGGGTCATGGGGAACGGCGACTATGCGGCGCTGGGCAGCTACGGGCAATGGATTTTCATAAGCCCGGACAACAACACTGTGGTCGTCATGCTCGGTGCGATACCGCGGCACCCCTACATGACGCCCGAGGAGCTCGAGATCCATGGGGACTCCTCGCACCTGGGGTCTGTGATGCGCAGCGACTTCGCCAAGGCAGTCTCCGCGAAAGTGCAGCTCTGATCGGGTGCCGCCCCGATCGCGGTCGGCGAATACACGCGGCCGGGGCCACTGGCGTCTCAGTTTGGGGCGGAATCGCGGTCCATGCCTCCCGAGCCCACCGTGCCAGGTCAGCGTCTTGCGCAGTTGCTACGGCAGCGTCGTCATTGACGTCATCAAGGCGGCGCTTATGGCGGCGGCGCCGTACCCGCCCAGGCTGGGCCGCCCTTCACCGATTGGATCTCGCCTCATCCCGGGAGGCGGGGAAGACCGACCAGCAGTGTTGCGCGGCTGTGGCGTTCGACCAAGGTGCCAATCGCGGAGCGACCAGTTCCGATGATGAGATCAACTTCTCAGTGGCCGCGCCCGGAGCGATCCGCGGCTCCGGCGGGCCGCTCGTTGAGGACGACATCAGCGGTGACGTGACCCTGCAGGGCACGGACCAAACCTCCGCGGGCATGACCAGATTCGCCCGATCCTGTCCACCGCCGAGGGAGGGGGGCAGCCGGGAGCGGCGCCCGGTGTTGGGCAAAGGCCCGCGGCCGCGTGACTTATTCGGCCTGGTCGATCAGGAGGTCAGTGGGCGCCTCGGGTCGCGGTGTTCGTGAGCTGAGCACTGGGTGATGGCAACGTGGTCGCGCAGATAGACGGTGCTCTCCCTGACGGCTCTGATCCATTCCATCCCTGCGGTGGCTGGCGGCCTGTCGACGAAGTAGCCGCGTTCGGCGTCGCGGAGGGCAGCAAGAGTTTCCACCATCGCGTTGTGCCGCTCCCAGCAGGGGGGGACGGTGCGCGCGTCGAGAGCGAACCTGGCGGTTAGGCCATCGACCCAAATCCGGAGGTCGGTGAGCAGGGCGTCGTATTCCGGGGCGCTGAGCGACGGCACGTGGACCGGGCCACCTCCGATGGGTGACGGGGCCGGAAGGCGATGCTCCGCAGCGCCGCGACCCGCATCTGTGATCATGCCGCTGAGCTCGATTTGCCGACAGAGCCCACGCGGATCTCGGCTTCGACTGCGTCGCGGTCGGCGGTGAGCTGTTTGGAACCTCTGCGCTCGGTCCAAGGGTGGAGGGTTAGTGCAATGGCGGGGGCCGCGCGCATCAGGAGGATGGCAGTGCCGAACGGGAGGGTCCGCAACTGTGCGGGTTCGACGATGGGGACTTTGCTAGTGGAGGTCGAGGTCGATCGGCGACCGTCGGTTCCGCGGCTCGTGGAGCTGGTGGTCTTCTCGCGCTGGCCGATGAGGCGAGAGAGGTCGTCGAGGTCGCGGGCGTTGGAGCCACCGCCAAGGATGATCTTGACGATGGCGGCGTCCCAGATGGCCTGGGCCGCGTGTTCGCTCCAGACGTGGCGGGCTTGTGCGAGGGATTGCAGGACGACGACGGTGGAGATGCCGGTGCCGCCGCCATCGGACATGAGCGATGGCAGGGAGGGGAGAGGGTAGTTCGCGGCCTCGTCGAGGATGAGCGAGAGCGGTGGATCGAGGCGTGCGCCCGGGGAGCTGGCCGCGAGCCGGCGGGCAGTTTCGACGATGTCCTCGATGAACGCGGCGACGATGCCGGAGGTGGCAGTGGCGCCGGTAGAGGTACCGAGGAGATAGAGGGTGCCCTTGGCCGCCAGGAAGGCGTCGGGGTCGAAGTCCTCACCGGTGTCGGGGGAGAGGGCGTCCAGGACTGTTGGGTCGCCGAGGGCACTGAAGGCAATGGTCACCATGGCCCAAACAGAGTCACGTTGCCGAGGATCAGCGTTGAGGATGCCGTCGAGAGCTTGGTCCCAAGCGTGGGCTGCGCTCTCATGGGTGGCGAGGATGTGGACGGCCTCGCTGGCGTGAATCGCCGAGAGCGACCAGCGGTAGAGGTCGCGGCTGGTCCGGCCGCCCAGGTCTGCAGCATGCAGGAGGCAGCGGACGGCTTGCTCGGCGGAGGCCTGCCAGAAGTTGGCGTCGGTGGTGCCGTCGGCGCTGCCGGATGTCAGGCCCTTCGCGCGAATCATCGCGACGTGCGGGTCCCTGCAGCCGCGGATCGGGGACCAACGCGTTGAGGACCGTATGCCGGGCGCGAGCCCTTGAGGGTCGAAGACGGCTACCGGGCCGGTCGCTCGACGAGAGCGAAGGGTGACGGCGAGGTTGTCCGGGCGGGTGCTTGTGGTGACGACGGCGCCTGGTGCGTCGAGGATGAGCGGGATCGCCAGGTGCAGTCCTTTGCCCGAGCGGGGTGGGCCGAGGATGACGACCGAGTCCTCGATTGAGGCGTGACAGGTCACGCCTCTGGAGGTGCCGATGCGGTAGCCGACGTCTCGCACATTCAGGCAAGTACGGCCGGGGAGCAGTGTCGCGGCGCTCGTTCGAAGTCGGCGCCGACCAGCTGCGCGCTGCACTTCGGTCCGAGGCGCCGCGTGTGAAGACAGCCGGTTTCGGCCAGACTCTTGCCCGCTGGAATTGTGCCCGTTCCGCTCGACCAGAAACAAGAGCCCGAAGCCCGCAGCGAAAAGCAGCAGCGCTGGCCATGGGGCCGCCTGGACAGTGTCAGTGATGGTCACCATGACCCCTCTCGTTTCCAGTTCAGTTGGGAAACGAGCTGGTGGGGGCACCCCGTGCACCTACCGCTCAGTTGTCAGCGGGCGCCACCTCGAGGTTTGGGTCGAGTGCGGTTCCAGAGCTCGAGGTCCTCCAATTCCTCGAGGACGCCCGTCTCCCACGCGCGGGCTTGCCCGGCAGAGTCGGCGGCCGACCAGCAGACATCGAACGGGACCCGAGCCAGCGCTGCGATGGCCCAGTCCTTCGTCCGGGTAGGTCCGTTCTTGTGCAGGTCATCCAAGCGTTCGGCGAGCCAGTCCGGGTCGGCGAGAGCGCGATCGAGGGCGGCCTCGCCGAACCCTGACACGGCGCCGCGACCTCGTGCGTAGACGCGAAGGCGGCCGCGAATCCCCAAACCACGTCGTTCGCCGGCCATCCCCACGTAGACGATCTGACCCTCGCTCCTGAAGACGTAAACACCTGGTGCGGTTGCGGCTTGGGCAGCTGCCGCGGCCAGTGGGACCCAGTCGCTCCAGACGAGCCCACCCAACTGGAGACCGTTGGAGTCGTCATGAGCTAGCGACTCCACTGCGACACCATCGATCACGTGGCCGGAGTCTTCGGGATCCGACACTGGTTCGGCGGCGGGCGCAGCGTCGTCGGCGCCCGGGATGGACAGCAACCGGAACGATGTCTGAGAGATCCGCTCAGCCCAGCCGTCATCGAGAAGTGTTCGGTGGGCGAGTTGACGGAGGCGCTGCGTCGGCGTCGCCTTGCCCGCCTGTTCGGGCATGCCAGCCAACTCAGCAATGAGCCACTTCAGAGCCTCACCGCTGCCAGGCCGAGGACTGTATAGGCGTGTGCCATCGCCGCGATGGTCGACGCCAAGTGCCCACATGCGTGCGTAGAGGGCATCGAAACTGACGTCGCAACCGCCGGAACTGAGCACGTGGTCCATACGACGGACTCTAGATGCGGCCAGCGTCGGGGGAGTCCCAAGTTTCGGACTCCCCACGCACGGCCTTCTCAGCCGTGCGCCGAGGTCATCCGCTGGCTGGTGTCGAAGACGGACCTTTCGGCGTCGGTCGCAAGGTGCCGGACAACGAAGGCCCTTCCCCCGACTCGCCAGAGCCCTTCGCCTTGCTGAAGGTCTGGGAGTTGGTCGCGCTCGGCGGTGGTCAGCCCCAGCTGCTCAGCCGCGTGCCGGGCTTCGCTGACCTCCTGCTGGTAGACGATCTTGGTCGAGCAGTCACCAAGAAGCCCCCGGGCAAGGGCACGCGCCTCGGATCCAGCGTCGCCGACCGCATCAAGGTCCGAAAGGCGGTGCACGATAAGCAGATTCGCGATCCCCAGCCCTCGTGAGAGCTTCCACTGAGACTGCATCCGCGCGAGCAACGCGGGCTGCCGCATGAGCCTCCACGCCTCGTCATAGATCACCCAGCGCTGACCGCCGCCCGGGTCGGCGAGGGCCGACTCCATCCACGCCGACGCGCAGGTCATCAACATGGCCATCAGCTGGTCCGAACCGTGCACCCGCGACAGGTCGAGCGTCACCATCGGCAGGGACGGATCAAGGGTGACGGTCGAGGGCCCATCAAAGAGCCCGGCCAAGTCGCCGGACACCAGACGTCGCAGGGCGTGCCCGACCTCTCGCCCGTCCCGCGCCAACTCCTGCACCGTCGCGCCCGGCAGCCCGACCCGCGGAGTGAGCATCGCGTCCACAACCATCGGCAGCGTCGGAGTGCCACTCGACGACACAGCCGACTGCAGCGCCGCATCGAGCGCAGTGTGCTCGACCGCACGCAACGGCCGCCCAAGCGCTGACTCCGAGAGCGATCCGAGCAGCACCCGTCGGCGCTGCGCCACTTCCCGCTGCCATGCCTGGTCATCGAGCAGCGACCCACGCGGTCCTGGGTCGAGCGGGTTGAGCCGGTGCCGGGTCCCGCCGCCAAGCTGGATCGACGCTCCACCGACCGCCTCAGTGACGGCAGTCCACTCGCCCTTCGGGTCCCCGGGCACGTAGACGCGTCGCCCGACCGCGATCGACCTCGTGGCCATCGACTTCGCCAGGAACGACTTGCCCTTGCCCACCACCCCGGCGAGCAGGCAGTTCGGGTTCGTGAGCACCCCGTTGCCATAGAGCACCCACGGGTCGAAGCAGAACCCACCGCCGGACCACGCGTCCTGGCCGATGTAGACCCCCTCCGACCCCAGCCCCGCCTCCGCCAGGAACGGGTAGGCACCCGCAACCACGTCCGAGGTCGCGCGATGCGCGGGGATCCGCATTCGACGCAGTGACCGTCCCGCCTCTGGTCCGTGGTCGCCTTCGGCAGGCAGGTATGCCGGCCGCTCGGCCGGCACCTCCGCCTCACCTTCGCGGTCGCGAACCTGAGCCAACGACCGGAGGGCCGCGGCACTCCGCAAGCCACGCGGCATACCCCGTCGTTTTCCTGAGGCAGAGAAGAAGGTGGTTGCGGGCGTGCTGCGGCTCATCGTGAAACCTTCCGGCCGAGGGGCAATGCGGCGGCAGTGAAGGCGCGGGCCTGCTGGCCATAGAGCCGCCTCGTCTCGCAGCCCGATTGGATTGCGGCGCGGGCGATCTCGGCGACCGCTGCCTCGAGCTCCTCAATCGAACCGGCCGTCACGGCGACGAGGCCGGTGAAGCGAATGTCGGCGTGGCCGGAGATGATTGCGCGTTCGCGGTCGACGACATCGGAGGCTTCGACCGAGTCGGACAGGTCGGCGATGACACCGAGTTTGGCCTTCTGGGCGGCGTCGGTGGCGTACTCAACCTTGGCGCGGCGGATGTCTCGGATGGCCTCGTCCGCCGGGATCGGCTCGTAGGTCATCGAGATGGTTTTCCGAATCCCGGGCTGGAAGACGAGCGAGTGCAGGAAGAACGGGGGAGCGGCGACGCGCGGCCACTCGCTGACCCACACGACCGCCGAGTAGCCGGTGTCGTGGCGGACATGGCTCCAGTGCTCGTCGACCGCGACAGGACCAGCAGTCGCGAGCTTGGCAGTCGCCTGGTCGGTGGCGCCGAAACCCGGGTCATAGGCGGAGCGCAGCGTCGCCGCAACGTCTTCCTCACCAAGCCAGGAATCGAGGTTGATCTCCGCAGCCCTCAGGCTCGCCTGGAACGAGGTCATCTCCTGCTTGAGGAAGGCTGCCGCTCCGGCGAGACCGCGGCCCGACTGGCGGATGAGGGGACGTGCTTTCCGCAGATCGAGCGAGAGCGCAGCGAGCGTGCGGTGAGTCGAGGCCGCCGGGACGACCGTGGTCATGAGTTCCTCATATTGCCGGGCGACCCACCCGCCCCTCTCGGGCGATGCGTGGGTCTCCCACCAACCGGTGATGCCCCGGCCTGCGTCCGGGAGCGTGACCTCGAGGATCTGGACTCGGGTGCCGCTGCCTGTCGCGGCGAGGTGGGCGAGAGTACGCGACCAGCCATGGACGCGGCGGGCTTGCTCGTCGGGTGACTGGAGGACGAACGACGGGTGCCTGAGGATGGCGACTGCGGTGAGGGTTTGTGCGTGCGGATCGTGCAGCATCGCGGTGCCCGTCTCCGGATCGACGAGGAAGCGCAGGGCTGCGGCGTCGCCGGGCAGCGCGAGCGTGCCTGCGGGCCGCGGCCGGTCTGGTCGCGCCCGAAACCGGGTCTGGCTGGTTGCGCCGCGCCAGGCGTAGTGCGCCGCGGTCGGGACCCATTCGATCAGCGGGGTGCCGCGCCAGGGGACGAAGGTGGCCGCGATGGCGCCGACCCAGAGCGGTGAGGTGAGGGCGGCGCCTTGGGCCCCGGCGGTGAAGAGGGCAGGGACGAGGGCGGCGACCGCGGCGCTGAGGGAGGTGAGACGCAGGGCCGAGAAGCCGAGGAGGACGCCTCGGCGAGGCAGCCGTGCGAAGCGGATCGAGGGAGCCGTGGAGGTGGTGTCGGTCATGGCGAGGTTTCCTGATCAGTTCTTCTGCGGCGGCTGATGTGAACCCTGTGCCGGCGGCGCGGGTCGTGGCCCGGAACCCGGATCGGTCGGGTGTGGGGTCGGGCCGCTGCCGGTGGTTCCAGGTCGCGGGGAATCCCTCAGGGTGAACTCGGCCGGGGCCGTCGCGTTTGTCGCGGCCGAGGCTGCGGCAGGACCGCGAGACTCGACGGCCCCAGCCGAGCGGTTTGAGGGTCCCCGACCCTGGGCGGCCTGTTGGTCGCCGGGGTGGGGAGCGTTCTCCAGTGGGCCAAGTCGCCGTTGGGGTGTCTGTTGACCTCTCGAGGCGAGTGCCGCCATGGCTCCCGCCCCACCCGTTGCGGCCATGGCCGGCATGAGCGCGCGGCTCGTTGACCGCATGGCGGCCACCTTCTGCGGGGCGGCGACGATGCTGCGGGCGCCGGTGCCGGTCTGAGCGGCGGCGGAGTGCGCGGCGTGCATCGCCTCTCCGGCGAAACTGAACATCTTGATCGAGACCCACGGTGCGAGGCCACCCATCAAGAGCACGAGGGAGCCGCCAATGACCTGAGTGACTTGCTGGCCTGCGCCGTCGCCGTCCTGCCCGGCTCCGTCGAGGACAAAGACGCCGATGGACAAGATGATGACGAGTAGCAGTTTGGACGCGATCATCGCGACGACGAACTCGATCCAGCGACGCACCCAGGCGCGAGAGAAGTCGGCAGCCGCTCCGGCGAAAGCGATTGGGGCTAGGACGGCCGCGACAAGCAGCATGAGTTTGCGCGCCAGCATGGCAGCCCACACGATCACCACCGCGGCGAGAGTGACCAAGGCGAGCAGCAAGACGACAGCGGGGTTGGCCTGCGAAGTGAGCCGGGCGACGGCGAGTTTGGAGCCGAGACCTGAGACGTTGGTGCCCATGGTGGCCTGGACAACGCCGGCGCTGAGGGCATCAACCGCCGTGAGGAGGACTCGGGTAGCTGCGAGCGCGAGGGCGGTACCCAGAGTGGCAGTGATCAGACCCGAGAGGGCGCGCTGGAGGCCTCCGGGCTCCTGTCGCACGACAGACTTGACGAGTTGTATGACGAACAGGCCGACGCAGATTACTGCGGCGATCGCTCCCGTGATTGCCGTCTCTCGCGGCAGATTTGGCGACGTGATATCGAGTGTGGTGGCTTCATCGATCTGTTCCCACAACCACGTCGTGGCTTTGGCCGCTGCTTCACCGAAGTAGCCGGCGATGTGGGAGAACGTCGAGGTCGCGGCGCCTGCGGCTACGTCGTTGACCGAGTCTTGGATCAAGCAGAGAGGGTTGAGTTTGTTCGGGCCTGGGCAGCTCATGCCGGCCCCACCGGGATCGAGGTGAACGTGATGACGCCGACGACACCGTAGGCAGAGCGGACAGGGGGGCCTTCGAGGTTGAGGCTGACGGCGACGCTGAACCGCTGTGTGCCATCGGGCGAGGAGCGGGTCACCGTCGCGAAGACCTCGCGGGCCGTCACGCCTGGGTCTGTGATGCGTCCGCTGGCGACAGCGTTGGTCCACACAACGGGCTGGTGGATGCGCTCGACTTGTGCGCTGTCAACGGCGCGCTGCGCCGCGAGTTGGGTCCACTCACCTTGTTCGGGGACGGGTGCGGGCCCGGCCGTCGTATCGGTCACGGACCAGATGGCGAACCGATCCCGCGCGGACTCCGGCACCAAGCCGATCACCAGGGGTTCGGTGGTGGGCGCGGACTCGGCCTGGACCCATGCCAGGTGGGAGTCACGCGGGACCTTGGCGTAGTCGCGCGACAGGAGGCGTCGGACGAACTCGGTGGCGTAAAGGTCGGCTTGCTCGGTAGCGGCCCCGGTGATTTGAGGTGATGCCGGCTTGCCCTGGTAGAGAGGTGTCGACGCGATGTTCGAGAGGCCTTGCTGGAGCGCCACGTCTGTGGTGTCGTCCGGCAGGGTCGGTTCTGCGATGGCGTCGCGCTGGGCAGGCGCCGAGTGCTGAGGCGCGGCCGGGCGTGGCTGATCGCTTTCGCCACCGCGGAATGCGGCAAAGCCGGACATCACACCGAGGACGACCACGGCCAGCGCGACGGCGAGGGCGCCTCGCGGCATGCGTGGAGTACGCATCACCGGATCCCGGCGCCCGCGTTGTTGAAGAAGGTGACGAGAGTGCTCGCCGCACCAAGCAGCATCGCTGCTCCGGCGGCGACGAGGACACCGGACTTGCCCTTGCCCGCCACGTGCGGGTTGGACGAGTGGCTGCCGATTGCCCACGCGACGGCGGACATGGCGACTCCGGCCACGGCGGCAACGAGTCCAAAGGTGAGGAGGCCGCCGACGATGGACTCGAGTGCGGCGAGGCCCGGAAGCCCACTGGTGTTGGGCTCGATTTCGATGAAGGGAGCAGACATGGCAAGGGCGCCTTTCGCAGCAGAGGCGGGCCGATCCCGCTCGTACTACGACCACTCAGCCATCGGGGCACTATGCGTGCGGCTCCGATCAGTCGAGCTCGTCCAGTTCTCGCTTGAGGCGGGCAACTTCGGCTTCCGCGCGAGCGATTCGTTCCTCGAGTAGCACCCGCTTTGACCTCGCGAATTTCGGTGGCTGGAGCGGTGGGATCAGCCATCCGATCCGTTGGTAACCGGTGATCGCGACTGCCCGAGGACAGGTCCAGCATTCCTGCTCAGGCGCTGGGCGCGGAAAGCGGAGGGCGAGCATCTTGCGTTGGTGCTCACGGTCCATCGTCTCCTGCACAGTGGTAGCCGGCTCCGACGCCCAGTAATCCTTCCACTCGATTCGCATCTCTTCGGCACGCTCGGCGGTGACGACCTTCGGCGCGTCCTCGGGAGACCAGTCGACGTCCGTGACCACGTGCGCCTGCTCGTGGCCGCACGCCAGTCGTACTCGCCAGAACCGACTGCTGTGTGGTTCGTCGTGACGGATCGCGGCCCAGACATCTGGGTCGCAGTCATCAGGCGGTTCGACTGGGTCGGCGGGAAACTCATGCACCTCGCTGGAGACCCAGTCTGTGATGCGAGCGTATGGACGCGGGCCAGCGTCGTGTTTCTCATCGCGGCACCACCACTCACCAGGTTTGAGGGAGGTCCGGTGGACAGGATCACGATGTGGCCCATCGTCGGGAAAGTCGTCGGTGCCGCGGGTCAGGAACTCTGTTGCGTGGCCGCAGGCGAGTTCGATTTTCCAGCGGTAC
>Ga0073899_10004745_pt1 | contig 11877 bp, 7 predicted proteins | sample KloWWTmetaKNB5Ph_FD_88975 | JGI IMG/M metagenome (GOLD analysis project Ga0073899, IMG submission 88975) | Active sludge microbial communities from Klosterneuburg, Austria, studying microevolution and ecology of nitrifiers - Klosterneuburg... | ecosystem: Engineered > WWTP > Aerobic digester >...
GAGGGAAGCGGCCGCCGGACACCACCCACACAACGAAGGGGGTGAGCTCGGCCACATTGTCGGTGAGGTGATAGGTGAGGAAGCGGCGGATGTTGACGAAGGTGGTGCGACCCTGCTCGATGCCCGCCACGATGCTGGCGAAGTGGTCGTCAAGCAGAACCAGGTCGGCGGCCTCACGCGCCACGTCGGTACCCGACAGGCCCATGGCGATACCGATGTTCGCCTCGTGGAGCGCCGGCGCATCGTTAACCCCGTCGCCGGTCATCGCCACCACATGGCCCCGATGCCTCAGGGCGCGGGCGATGCGCAGCTTGTCTTCCGGCGACACGCGGGCGATGACGATGCCGTCGTGGTCCAAGAACACCCCTAGCTCGGCATCGTCGGCAGGTAGGTCGGCACCGATAGCGACCGGGTCGTCGGGACGGCGCAGGCCCACCTCATCGGCGATCGCCGCCGCTGTCGCCGGGTGATCACCGGTGACCATCGCGATCTTCACCTGCGCTCGTCGGCAGGCGGCGATCGACTCGTGCACGTCGGGCCGCGGCGGGTCCTGCAGGGCGATGACTCCGAGCATCGTCAGGTCGTGTTCGACATCCGCCGGTACGCGCACCGTCTCGCTGTTCGTCTCGCGATGACCGACCACGAGCACCCTCAGCCCGCGCTGGGTGAACTCATCGACGACAGAGGCCGCCTCGGCGCCATCGCTGCAGATCGGGAGCATCGCGTCGGGCGCTCCTTTAACCGCCACCTCGCCGTCGATCAACACCGACATCCGCCGCCGACGATGATCGAACGGGAAGCGAGCTGCTTCGGGCCGGGCGAGCCGATCGGCATGAGTGTCGAGCCCGAGACGGTGGGCGAAGGCGTCGACAGCGGCCTCCATCGGATCCCCGTGGGCCCGCCATTCACCCTCCTTCTCGAAGGCGTATCCGGTAGCGCACCTTGAGGCTGCAAGCGCCAGCTGTGCGAGGGAGGCGGGATCGCCGGCGACCTCGACCTCGGCTTCGGGTCCGTAGCCGAGCCCATCGACTGTCGCTCGCGCCGTTGGCGTCCAGGCAGCGAGGACGGTCATCTGGTTCATCGTCAGGGTGCCCGTCTTGTCGGTGCAGATGAACGTCGTCGAACCGAGGGTTTCGACTGCCTCGAGTTCGCGCACCAGCACATGGCGCTTGGCCATCTGCTCGGCCCCCCAGGCGAGAGAGAGGGTGACGGTCGGCAGCAGTGCCTCGGGGACGAGGGCGACGGTGACACCGATGGCGAACACGAAGCCGTCCCTCGGCCCGTTGCCGAGAAGCAGGGAGACTCCGAAGAACAGCACACCGACACCGATGGCGATGGCCGCGATTGTGCGCACCACCTGGGCGAGGCTCCGAGTGAGCGGGGTCACCGGCTTCTTCCCCGAGGTGGTCATCCGCGCAATTCCGGCCAGTCGCGATGCCGCGCCCACCGCGGTGACGACCGCCTCACCGGTTCCTTCCACGACGAATGTCCCGGCGAACAAGGCACCCCCGACGGCGATGTCGGCTGGACGGCTCTCGCCGGTGAGCATCGACGAGTCGACGAGAAGGCTGCTGGCCATGGTCGCCCTTGCGTCGGCAGGTACGCGGTCACCGGCCTCCACGAGCAGACGGTCGCCGAGTACCACTTCGTGGGCTTCGACCGTCTGCGCCCGACCGTCTCGCCTTACCGTCACCCGCGTGGGCAAGAGGGCGCGGAGCCGTTCGGCGGCGTGGTCGGCGCGTTGTTCTTGGAGAAAGGCAAACAGGGCGTTGAGAACGATGACTCCGAAAATCGCCCCGCCGAGTTGAGGTAGGCCGGCCAAGAAAGCGAGCAGCCCGGCGACCCACAGCATGAGCGCGAAGAAGTGGACAAGTTCGCCGACGAAGCGTTGGAGAGCCGATGGCCGCGGTGCCTCGGGCAGGAGGTTGGGCCCATCGCGTTCGAACCGCAAGGCGGCCTCTACTGAACTCAAGCCCCGAACATCACCGTCGCCCGAACCGACGGGACCGGGCTCCTCGTTCATGCCCTCACTCAACCATCATCTGCAGGCCACCGGAAGGGCCAAGCGTCACGACGGTGTGCCGGGCTCTACTCCAGCGTCATCGGCCGCCGAGTAGGGCAGCCATCGCCCTGCTTCGAAGTCGTACAGCTTGCAGGCCCGGGTTGCCGCGAGGTAGTCGCCCAGGGAGAGCCGCGATGACCTCACCGTGGCCGGGTAGGCGGCGGCGATGGCTTCGGCGGCTGCCGGCAAGCGGTGGAACGGGATGCGGGCGTCGACGTGGTGGGGCACGTGAACCATGATGTTGTGGAACCACAGGCGGTTGACCAGACGTGGCAGGCGGATGATGGTTGTGGAGTCCATCTGCCCGTGGAACTGGGTCCACTCACGCCGCGGCCACCAGCGGATGTCGGGTGAGACGTGGTGGAGGTAGACCGTCGCGCCGATGATGTGAACGAACAGCAGGAAGGGCACAACCCACAGCTTCAGAGGCAGCCAGATGGCCGTCCACAGACCTCCGCTCAACGCGCCGAACAAGGACGTGGCGGCGACGACGAGGACGATGGCGGCACCGAGGGTGAACTTGTCGCGCACGATTGCGTCGCGGCGCTTGCCGGGGGCATTGAACCGCCACATCTTCTCCCACCAAACGGTGCGCAGGTAGTAGGCGCCGGCGCCGGCGAACGACCATTCGAGGCGGTGGCGCAGACGGGCGAGGCGACCCAGCGCCCGGTACTCGTCGGGTGTCAGCGGGTGCCACACGAAGTCGAATCCCTGCCGGGTTGTGTAACCGTGATGGATGCGGTTGTGGCCGAGGTCCCAGGCCGCTTCGACGTGGGCGCTCGGCGCCATGCAAACCTGGGCGATCACCCGATTGAACCGTCGCGACTTGGTGAGGGCTCCGTGTGAGGCATCGTGACCGAGCACGAACAAGCCGGCGACGGCGAGACCGGCCAGGGGCCACAGAAGGAGGAGCAGCCACCACCGGTCGGTGAGGGCGAGGCTGGCGATGGGGGCGAGGTAGAGGACTACGCCGCGCACCAGGGCGACGACCGCCGGCCAGGATCGGCGCTCGTAGCACGACTCGGGGATGACCGCTCTGACGTCGTTGAGCGAGTCGGTGCGAGTGGTGAGGGCGGCAGGCATCGCTGTTGAGCCTAGCTGCCTCTACCTACCGGTCGGTAGGCACTCGTTCGAATTGCCCGCCTCGCAGAACCCTCATCACCTGCTCACCCGAAGCTCACCATCCGCGCTCACCTTAGGGTGACAACTGGGAGGTCCCATGCGCCGCATCACGCTCGCCACAACTGCTCTCTTCACCGTCGCCGCCTTCTCCTCGTTGGCCGCTTGCTCAACGGAGTCGGCTACCCCGGCGCCGACGACCGAGTCCACTACCGTGATCACGACCACGGTCGCGATCACGACGCCCGAGCCGACCGCGACCTTGGCCGGCGATACCGCTGGTGCCGTCGATGGGCGGTATGTCGACGAGGTCTTCTCCGAACTCGACACGGGCTCGGCCGTCGTCTACGCCACTGCACCGGCACTGGTCACGGGCACGCCCGAGGACCTTCTCCTCGACTGGTACGCGCCTGCCGACGACGACCTCGCGGCCCGCCCGGTGATCGTGTGGGTCCACGGAGGCGGGTTCCGCGTGGGCAACCGGGGCACACTCGCCGACACGGCTGCGGCCTACGCCCGCCGGGGTTATGTGACGCTCACGATCGACTATCGCCTCGACCCGGGCAGCCTCTGCCAGGACGTCCAGGACGAGATCACCACTGACCCTGCCGACCGCATCAGGTGTGTCGAGGCGATTGCCGCCGCCCAGCACGATGCCCAGGCTGCCGTCCGGTGGGTGAGGGCCAACGCCGAGGAACTCGGCGCCGACACGAACCGGATCGCCATCGGGGGCTTCTCCGCGGGCGCGGTGACGGCCGTACACGTCGCCCAGCGCTCCGATGACCCCGGCGACGTCGGCGAACACCTCGACCAGCCTTCGACTGTCAGCCTGGCGCTGGTCGCGTCGGGATGCAGCTTCTTCCCCGGGTCGATTGATGCCACCGACCCGCCCATGTCCCTACTTGCGAGCGAGTTCGACCAGGCGGTGCCGTTCTCTTGCGTGGACCAGACCGTTCAACGATCGCGTGAGGTCGATGTGGAGGTGGAGACCCTGTACTACATGGGTGAGAACGGCCACGCGCGGGGGCTCTACCTGACCCATCAGCCCGAGGTCGACGCGGCGTGGACGGCCTTTCTCGTCGAGCATCTCCACTTGAACACTTAGGGGGCAGAGTCCTCGTCGGCCACCGTTTCGTCGGCTGGCGTGTCCTCCGGAGGCGTGTCGACTTCTCCGTCGGTGTCTGGCGCGTCCGCCGGCTCGGTGTCGGCAGCATCGCTGGGTAGAACGGGAGCCCAACCCGGCCGATCACCGGTCTCGAGTTCGATCACCCGCGCCTTGGCCGCCTTCCACACCTCGTCGGCTGCGACCGTCCCCTTGCCAATGCGACGGGCAGCCCTCACTGCCTCGATGGCCCTTTCGAGTTCTCTGTTCGCCTCGGCCAGCTCGTTTGCCCGAGCCGCCGCCTCGGCGCGGCGGAGATCCGCCTCGGCTTTCGCCTCCCGCTCGCGCTTGCGCGCGAGCTGTTCGCGTTGCTCGCTCTCCTTCAGTGCTGCCGCGAATCTCTCGGCAGCATCCATCGAGCCGCTGACCTTCGCATTACTTGCGGGGGGCGCGGACGCCGTAGGCGGATTGGATCGGTTGCGTCGGCGACTCGGCATGGTCCGCAAGTCTGCCCTGTCAGCAGGGGTAGCTGTCAATGCCGGAGAATGCCAATGCCACCACCGCCTCAGCAGCGCACATGCAGAGCGTCGAGGCCGCGGATCACGAAGCTCGGCTGGTAACGCGGTTCCTCGACGAGTTGCAGAGCTGGGAAGCGGTCAGCGATGCCGGCCAGCGCGACCTCGATCTCCTGCCGGGCGAGTGGTGCACCTACACAGAAGTGGATACCACCACCGAAGGCGATGTGAGCTGCATCGCCCCGACCGATGTCGAACCGGTCGGGGTCGGTGAAGCGCCGGGGGTCGCGCTCGGCCGCACCGAAAAGCATGGCCACCTCCTGCCCGACCTCCATTGCCTGTCCGGCGATCTCCACCCCGGGTTCGAGAACCCAGCGCTCGAACAGCTGCAGGGGTGCATCCCACCTCAACACCTCCTCCACAGCCGTCCTTGCCGCCACTTCACCCGTCACCACGCGGTTCCACTCCGACCGGTGCTTCAGTAAGGCGCGCATGCCGTTGCCGAGGGTGTTGACCGTGGCTTCGTGGCCGGCCTCGAGCAGCACCATCGTGGTCGACACGATCTCATCGACGGTAAGGCGGTCACCGTCGTCCTCCACCGCCGCCAGCTCCGCGACCAGCAATCCGTCGGGAGTCCGCTTCTTCTCGGCGATCAGCGCCTTGGTGTATTCGATGTACTCGGCAGCGGCAGCATTGGCGGCGGCCTTCACATGATCGGGTGGTGAGAGTTCATACATCTTGACGATGGCGTGTGACCAGTCCAGCAGCAACCTCGTGTCGCTGCGCGGTACCCCCAGCATCGAGCAGATCACCGCCACCGAGAATGGTTGGGCGTAGTCGGCCAAGAGCTCGAACTCACCGAGTTCACGGCACGAATCAAGAAGTTCGGCAGAGAAGCGCTCGACGGCTGGGCGCAGGGTGGCCACCGCCTTGGGCGTGAACACCTTGCTCACCAGGCGCCGGATTCGGGTGTGGTCGGGCGGCTCGAGGCAGAGCAGCGACCATTGCTCATGCTGGTGGAAGGCTGACCAGCGCTCGTCGGGCTCGGGGCGGCCGAGCGCGGCGTGGGAGTAAAGATGGGTGTACTGGCGCCCCAGCCGGCGATCGCGCAGGGTCGCATTCACATCGGCAAAGCGGGTGAGCATCCACTGTCCCGTCCTCTCGTTGAGGAAGAGCGGAGTCGCCTCGCGGAGCTCGTTGAGTAGCGGATAGGGGTCAGCGATGAAGTCCGGATCGTCCGGGTCGAACCGGGTGATCAGGTCATCGAGGGCGGCCATCCCTGCAGGTTACGCACCCACCCGCGCGGGGTCTCGTCAGTTGACCGCTGCGCCGAACAAGGCCCCGACGGCCATGGTGAAAGCCATGGCCGCGATGCCCCCGAGCACGACCCTGACGATGGGCCGAGTGGCCGATGCTCCGCCAGCACGTGCCCCCACGAAACCAAGCACCACCAGGGCCACCAGGGTGACGGTGATGATCATCCCGATGCGCAGCGAGCTCGAGGCGAGCGCGGCGGCCGCCAAGGGCACGGACGCTCCTATGGCGAACGCTGCCGCTGAGCTTCCCGCCGCCTGCACAGGCCGAGCCAGATCGCTTTCGACGATTCCGAGCTCCTCGCGCAGGTGGGTGCCGAGAGCATCGTGGGCCGTGAGCTCGACCGCCACCTGACGGGCGAGGTCCGGGCCCAACCCCTTCGCGCGGTAGATGGCGGTCAACTCGTCGAGTTCGTGGTCGGCCAGATTCGCCAGCTCCCACTGCTCCTTGGCGATGTCGCTACGTTCCGTGTCGCGCTGAGACGCCACGGATACATACTCGCCGAGTGCCATCGAAACTGCCCCGGCCACGAGGCCGGCCATACCCGCTGTGAGCAGAGCATTGCGGGTGGCGTCGGCGGCTGCCACACCGAGCAAGAGGGCGGCGGTGGAGATGATGCCGTCGTTCGCCCCGAGAACCATCGCCCTCAGCCAGCCCGCGCGGTGCGAGTAGTGACCTTCTCTGTGCCGCGCCATAGCGCTAGCCTACCGATGCCGGCCGGGCACCCAGCTGTGCAGGATCTGGTAGTAGTTGGCCCTCTCGTAGACCTGCGGATCCGGCACATTGCGCCTGCTGACACTCCCCCTCAGCTCGCTGACGCTGTCGTAGTCGCGCTCGATCATCCACTCGCGGATGAATCTCTCCATCGTCTCCAGGTGCTCGGGGCCATGCTTCAGCAGGGCGCTCGTGGTGGTTACCACGTCCGCGCCGGCGAGAAGGAGCTTCAGCGCGTCGGCTCCATCGTGCACACCCGAACTGGCCGCAAGCGAGCAGGTGATGTTGCCGGAGAGGTTGGCGATCCAATGCAATGGCAGGCGCAGGGCCGACGCCGTGCTGAGCGTGAGACGGGGCACCACGTCGAGGGTGTCGAGGTCGATGTCGGGCTGATAGAGCCGGTTGAACAGCACCAGACCGTCGGCGCCGGCGGCCTGCAGCCGGACCGCCATGCTGGCGAGGGCGGTGAACCAGGGGCTGAGCTTCACGGCCAACGGGATTGAGATCTCGGCCTTGACCTCCTCGACCAGTTCGATGTAGCGGCGCTCGACCTCAGCAGCATCGAGCTCCGGATCGACGACGACGTCGTAGAGGTTGAGTTCGATCGCATGGGCGCCGGCGTCGGCCAGATGCCTGGCGTAACGGACCCAACCGCCGGGGCTCGTGCCGTTGAGGCTGGCGATGACAGGGATCTCGAGCTGCTCGCGGGCCTTCTCCACCAGAGCGAGGTGACGGGCGGGGCCGACGTCGGGCATCGCCAGCTCCGGCAAGAAGCTCTGCGCTTCTCCGAACTGGTCGGCGCCCAGGTCGAAGACGAACGACCGGGCGTAGGCCTCGTGCTCGATCTCCTCCTCGAACAGGGACGGCAGCACGATCGCGGCGGCGCCGGCAGCCTCGAGGCGCTGCCACATCGCCGGGTTACCGGTGAGCGGCCCCGCCGACGCGACCAGTGGGCTGCGCAGGCGAAGACCCAGATAGGTGGTCGACAGGTCGGTCATCACTCGTCCTCCGTGTCCGCGAGCGTGGCGTCGGTGGCCTGGCCGGGGGCCGCCCGGTGAAGGCCGGCGAGCTGCCGGTAGTACTCGAAACGGGTGTCGACATCTGCCTGGGCGAGACCGACCAGTTCTTCGGCGCGTTCCGGGTTGGCGCGGGCCAGCATCGCGAACCGGGCCTCACTCTTGGCGAAGTCGGCGTAGGGCACCGACGGCTCGGCACTGTCGAGCTGGAAGGGCAGAGACTCGGCCGATTCGCCGGGCCGGTAGCGATAGAGGGGCCAGTGACCGCTCTGCACAGCCACCTTCTGCTGGGTCATCGACCGGCTCATCTCGAAACCGTGAGCGATACAGGTGCTGTAGGCGATCACAAGCGAAACTCCCGGCCACGCATCGGCCTCGAGCAGGGCTTTCACCGTCTGCACATCGCTGGCGCCGAGGGCGACGCGGGCGACGTAGACATCGCCGTAGGTGATCGCCGCCAGGCCGAGATCCTTCTTCATCCCGCCCTTGCCGCCGGCAGCGAACTTGGCCACAGCCCCTCGGGGAGTTGCCTTGGAGGCCTGGCCACCGGTGTTGCTGTAGACCTCGGTGTCGAGGACGAGGATGTTCACATTGCGCCCGCTGCCCAAGACATGGTCCAGTCCGCCTGCGCCAATGTCGTAGGCCCAGCCGTCGCCGCCGATGATCCAGACGCTGGTGCGCACCAGGTTGTCGGCCAACTCCAGGAGGCGGCGGGCATCGGGGTGGTCGATGGTTTCTAATGCCCCGCGCAGGGTCACAACCCTTTCGCGCTGGGCGCGGATACCCACTTCTCCCTGGTCGTCGACACCCGCCAGGAGGGCGTCGATCTCAGACTTGCCCAGCACGGCTTCGAGTTGGGGGCGAAGTGCTTCGACGAGGGCGACCGCGTGGCGGTGCTGGGCCTCGACACCGAGGCGGATGCCGAGACCGAACTCGGCGTTGTCCTCGAACAGGCTGTTGGCCCATGCCGGACCGCGACCCTCACTGTTGCACGAATAGGGCGTGGTCGGCAGATTGCCACCGTAGATGCTGCTGCAACCGGTGGCGTTGGCGACGACCATGTGGTCGCCGAAGAGTTGGGTGAGGAGCTTGATGTAAGGCGTCTCACCGCACCCGGCGCAAGCGCCGCTGAACTCGAACAGTGGCTCGCGCAACTGGCTGGTCTTCACGCTCGCCGGGTCCCACAGGCTCGGGTCGGCCGACGGCACCCTCAAGAAGCCCTCCCACGCGATGCGCTCCTCGTCGAGGTGGTCCTCGATCTGTCTCATGTTGATGCTCTTGCGCTTGACCTCGCTCTTGTCGTGAGCCGGGCAGGCCACGACACACACCCTGCATCCGGTGCAGTCGTCGGGAGCCACCTGCACGGTGAGCTTCATGCCCGGCACCTCACGGCTGCGGAAGTCCTTGGTCTTGAGTTCGGTGCCGGCAGCCGAGAGGGCGGCAGGTTCGTACACCTTCATCCGAATGGCCGCGTGAGGGCAGACGATCGCACACTTGCCGCAGTCGATGCAGAGGTCCGCTTCCCAGATGGGAATCTCGGTGGCGATGGTGCGCTTCTCGAACCGCGCGGTGCCCATCGGGAAGGCACCGTCGGGGGGAAGGGCGCTGACCGGCAACAGATCGCCTTCACCCGCAAGCATGCGCGCGGTGACTCGCTGGACGAAGTCCGGCGCGCCCTGCTCCACCGCGGGCGGGCGGCCGGTGGTGGCGGTGACCGTGTTACCGATCGGCACCTCGTGGAGGTGACCGAGGGATTGCTCGACGGCCGCGACATTGCGTTGCACCACCACTTCGCCACGGGACCCGTATGAGTTGGCGATCGCCTCGCGTAGATCGCTCAGCGCCTCCTCGGTGGGCAAGACCCCGGCGAGGGCGAAGAAGCACGCCTGCATCACGGTGTTGATCCGATTGCCGAGTCCGGCCTCGCGGGCGACGGCCCCCGCGTCGATCGCCCACAGGTGCAGACCGCGGTCGAGTACCTGCTGCTGGACTTCGGCGGGCAGACGGCCCCACACCTGATCCGCCGGATAGGGCGCGTTGAGCAGAACCGTGGCCCCGGGAGCGGCAAGCCCGAGAACGTCGAGCCTCTCGAGGAAGCTCCACTTGTGCACCCCGACGAAGGTTGCTTCGTCGATGAGGTAAGTGCTGAGGATCGGCGAAGGATCGAAGCGGAGATGGCTGATCGTGGTGCTGCCCGACTTCTTCGAGTCGTAGACGAAGTACCCCTGGACGTGAAGGTCGGTGCGATCACCGACGATCTTGGCGGTGTTCTTGTTGGCCCCCACGGTGCCGTCGGAGCCGAGGCCGTAGAACACAGCGCGGACTCTGGCCCGGTCCGTGCGAAACGCCGGGTCCCAGGCGAGGCTGGTGTGGGTGACGTCGTCGATGATGCCGATGGTGAACGGGTTCTGCGGTTTGGTCGAGGCGGCCTCGTCGAACACCGCCTTCACCATCGCCGGGGTGAACTCCTTGCTGCTCAGCCCGTAGCGCCCACCGATCACCCTCGGGCGCTCACCGCCCACCCACGTGCCGGGGTCGCTGTGCCACAAAGCCGACATCACGTCGAGATGCAGTGGTTCGAAAGGTGCCCCGGGCTCCTTGGTGCGGTCGAGCACCACCACCGTGCGGGCGGATGGAGGCAGAGCCGCCAAAACCTGGGCAGTCGGGAAGGGCCGGTAGAGGCGCAAAGCCACCAGGCCGACCCTCTCGCCTGCGGCGTTGAGCGCATCGACGGCCTCACGCGCTGCACCGGCACCTGAACCCATGATAACCAGCACCCTTTCGGCGTCGGGCGCGCCGTAGTACTCGGTGAGGCGGTACTGGCGGCCGGTGATGGCAGCGAAGCGGTCCATCGTCGCCTGCACCTGATCGGGAACAGCATCGTGGAACGGGTTGCAGGCCTCGCGTGCCTGGAAGAACACGTCGGGGTTCTGGGCGCTGCCGCGCAGGACCGGACGGTTCGGATCAAGACCGCGACCGAGGTGGGCGGAGATGGCCGACTCGTCGATCAAGGCTCTCAGCTGTTCAGCAGTCGGTACTTCGACGACGTTCAGCTCATGGCTGGTGCGAAAGCCATCGAAGAAGTGCAGGAACGGCACGCGGGTGGTGAGTGTCGCGGCATGAGCCACCGCCGCCATGTCGGCCGCCTCCTGCACGGAACCGGCGCAGAGCATGGCGAAGCCCGTGGTGCGGGCGGCCATGACATCGCTGTGATCGCCGAAGATGCTGAGGGCATGGGTGGCCACGGAACGGGCCGCGACGTGAATGACGGTGGGAGTCAGTTCCCCGGCGATCTTGAACATCTCCGGCAGCATCAGCAGCAGGCCCTGACTGGCCGTGAAAGTTGTGGCCAGCGAGCCGCGCAGCACGGCCCCGTGAAGGGCACCGGCCGCACCGGCCTCGCTCTGCATCTCGATCACCTCGGGTACCACTCCCCACAGGTTCGGATGCCCCCGCGCGCTCCATTCGTCGGCGTGCTCGCCCATCGACGATGCAGGGGTGATGGGATAGATGGCGATCACCTCGGAGAGCAGGTGAGCCACTCGGGCGACCGCTTCGTTGGCATCGACCACTTCGCGCCCGCCGGGCGCGACAAAATCAGGATTGGGACTCACAAGGGCAACCTACGGAGCAGAGGGCCAATTTGAAAGGGCCTTTCGCCCCACCCCTCTCCCCGCGTCACCCCCCGTCGCCCCCGTCGCCCCCTCCTCCGGCAGTTCCTTGCGCGGACAACTGTGAATTCACGGAACGCGACGTCGCGTTCTGTGCATTCACAGTTGAGGTCCTGAGCGACTCCCGGGCCTACGGTGGGGCTCTGACACTCGGATGATCGATCGAAAGGACCGCCAAATGGCCACGCCGCAGCCGGGTATTTTCGCCCAGGGCACGCGCTCCCACCGCCATCTCGAGTTCGAGCTGCTGCCCGACGTCACCACCGAGGCCACGCTGGCTGCCCTGCGGGGCTTGCGCCAGCCGTCGGCGACGGCTGGCGACGCCAACATCGTCATCGGCTTCTCGCCCGCCTTGTGGCGGCGA
>Ga0073899_10004746_pt1 | contig 11877 bp, 10 predicted proteins | sample KloWWTmetaKNB5Ph_FD_88975 | JGI IMG/M metagenome (GOLD analysis project Ga0073899, IMG submission 88975) | Active sludge microbial communities from Klosterneuburg, Austria, studying microevolution and ecology of nitrifiers - Klosterneuburg... | ecosystem: Engineered > WWTP > Aerobic digester >...
ACCTACCACGCACGCAAGAAGGCGGGCCAGCGCGACTGGCTGATCGAACAACTCTTTGAACGCGGCCGCACCGGGCAGCGCGCCGGCAAGGGCTACTACCGCTACGAGCCGGGCAAACGTGCGCCGCTGGTCGATGCCGAAGTGAGCGCGCTGATAGCGCAAGCGTCTGCAGAGGCCGGCATCACACGCCGCACGCTGGCCGACGACGAGATCCGCGACCGGCTGATCCTGCCCATGATCAACGAAGGCGCCAAACTGGTGGATGAAGGCATCGTCGAACGCGCCAGCGACATCGACATGGTCTGGCAGTTTGGCTACGGCTGGCCCGACTGGAAGGGCGGGCCGATGTACCACGCCGACGTGCTGGGCGCGGCTGCGGTGGTGGCGCGCCTGCAGGCCCTGCGCAGCGCGCATGGCGAGCGCTTTGCACCCGCGCCGCTGCTCGAGCGCCTGGCGCAGTCGGGGCAGAGCCTGTTGAACCTGGCGCCCTGATCCATGCACCGCGAAACCGTGACCCTGCAAGCCTGACCATGCCCACCTACCGCGCGCCTGTTGACGACTGGCAGTTCCTGCTGCACGACCTTCTGCACGTGGAGCAGCACGCCGCCCTGCCCGGCTTTGCCGACCTGGCGCCCGAGTTCACGGCCGAGGTGCTGAATGCGGCGGCGCGTTTCCATGTGGAGGTGCTGCACCCGCTGAACCAGAAGGGCGACGCCCAAGGCGCGAGCATCCACGACGGCGAAGTGCAAACGCCCGACGGGTTTCGCGCTGCCTGGCAGGCCTACCGCAGCGCGGGCTGGCACCGGCTGGGCTTGTCAGAAGCGCTGGGCGGCGCGGGCTTGCCACCGGTGATGGGTGTGCCCATCAGCGAACTGCGGGTGTCCACGGGGCATTCGTTCTCCATGTACAACAGCTTCTGCGCACCCTCGGCCCGCATGCTGGCGACGCTGGGCGAGCCGTGGATGCGCCAGCACGTGGTGCCACGTTTGTCCGACGGCGACTGGACCGCCACCATGTGCATGACCGAGCCGCAAGCCGGCACCGACCTGCGCCAGCTCACCACGCGCGCCGAACCGCAAGCCGACGGAACCTGGCGCATCAGCGGCCAGAAGATCTTCATCTCCGGCGGCGAACACGACCTCACCGACAACATCGTGCACATCGTGCTGGCCAAGGTGCCTGACGACACCGGGCGCCTGCCCGCCGGCCTGCAGGCGGTGAACGTCTTCATGGTGCCCAAGCTGCTGATCGACCCGGCCACCGGCGCCACAGGCGTGCGCAACGGCGTGCGCGCCACGTCCATCGAACACAAGATGGGCATTGAAGGCAGCGCCACCTGCGCCATGGACTTTGACCAGGCTGTGGGCTGGCGCATCGCCGACCCGCGCCGCAGCGGCACCGCCGCCAACATGGCGCCGATGTTCCTGCTGATGAACTACGCCCGCGTGGGCACGGCGATGTCGGGCGTGGGCTACGCCGAGATCGCGTGCCAGAACGCCGCCGACTACGCCCGCGAACGCCTGTCCGGCCGCGCCGCCGGCGGCCCGCGCCACCCCGACAAAGCCGCCGACCCCATCATCGTGCACGCCGACGTGCGCCGCCTGCTGCTGGAGGCACGCGCCTTTGCCGAAGGCGCACGCGCCGGCGCCATGCGCGCGGCGCTGTGGCAGTCGGTGGCCGAACACGCCCCCGATGCGGCCGAGCGCGAACGCGCCGGTGACCTGCTGGAAGTGCTGACGCCGGTGATGAAGGCCTTCTTCACCGACCGCGGCTTTGAAGCCACCGTGGCCTGCCAGCAGGTGCTGGGCGGGCACGGCTACGTCAAGGACTACGGCCTGGAGCAGTTTGTGCGCAATGCGCGCATCGGCCAGCTCTATGAAGGGGCCAACGGCATCCAGGCCGCCGACCTGCTGCACCGCAAGCTGGGCGCGCACGGCGGCCGGCCGCAACGGCATTTCATGCAGACCTTGCAGGCGTTTGGGCAGGCCCATGGCGCCGACCCGCTGCTGGCCGAGTTTGCCGCGCCGCTGGACGCCGCGCTGGCGCGCCTGCAGCGGTCGTTTGACTGGCTGCGCGACTCGGTCGGCTCGCCGCAGCGCGTGGACGCAGCGGCCTACGACCTGCTGACCGCGATGGGCATCGTCACCCTGGGCTGGAACTGGGCCGAGATGGCCGCCGTGGCCGTCAAGCCCGAGGCTTGCCGCATCGCCAGCGCCGCCGAGTGCGGGCGAAAATTGCAGCTCGCCCGTGTCTGGATGCAAAGGCAGATGCCGCTGGTCGACGCCCTGTGCACACGACTGGAGTCGGGCAACGACAGCCTGTTTGCACCCGGCGACGAATCGATCTGACCCGCACCGCCCACGCCACACCCACCACCATGTCTGTTGCCGCACGCGCCTTCTTCTACGTCCAGCAGGTTGAACAACTGGTCCGCCGCCGCATTGACGAATGCCTGCAGACCGAAGGCATCACGGCCGGACAGTACATGGCGCTGAGCCTGGTGGTGCACCACGAGCCGGTCTCGTCGGCCGACCTGGCACGCCGCGCCACCATGACGGCGCAGTCGATGGGCGAGTTCATGAAGACGCTGGAGGCCAAGGGCTTCATCGCACGCAAGGGCGACCCGGCCAACCGGCGCGTGATCCAGGTCACCTCAACGCCGGCGGGCAAGAAGGTGCTGTTCCAGTGCGAGAGCAAGGTGGACCAGGCCGAGCGTGACTTCTTCAAGTGCCTCAGCGGCGAAGAGGTGGCCAACCTGCGCCATTTGATGAGCCGCGTGCGCAGCGCGCACCTGGTGCAGCGCACCGACTGAAATCAATCCCACCATGAACCCAGAACCCGCCGCACCGACCCGCCTGCGCGTCAAGGCCGTGACCTGGCAGACGCCGCTGGTGCACAGCATCGTGCTCGAGTCGCTGGGCGGCCAGGCGCTGCCCGCCGTGCGCCCCGGTGCGCACATCGACCTGCGCCTAGGCGCGGGCTTGTCGCGCAGCTACTCCATCGTCGGCACGGCGGGCGCGGCCAGCCGCTACGAGATTGCCGTGGCCAAGGACCCGAAGAGCCGGGGTGGCTCCCGCTACGTGCACGAGGTGCTGCGGGTGGGCGACGAGATCGAGGTCGGCGCACCACGCAACCTGTTTGAGCTGGTCACCGACGCGCCACACAGCGTGCTGATGGCGGGTGGCATCGGCATCACGCCGATCTGGGCCATGGCGCAGGCGCTGGAGCGCCAGGCGCGGCCCTGGACGCTGCACTACGCGGCGCGCAGCCGCGTGCATGCGGCATTTCTGGCCGAGATCGACGCGCTTGCCAGCCACTCCGCCGTGGGCCGCCTGCTCACGCACTTTGACGACGAGGCCGGCGGCGCGCCCATGGACGTGGCGGCGGCCGTGGCAGCGGCACCTGCCGATGCGCACCTGTACTGCTGCGGCCCGGCGCCCATGCTGGCGGCCTATGAACTGGCCGCCGCCCAGCGCCCGCCGGACCGGGTTCACCTGGAACGCTTCGCACCCGTTGAACCGCAGCAGGCGCCGGCACGGCAGGGCTTTGACGTGGTGCTGAACCGGTCCGGCCGGACGCTGGCCGTGCCGGCCGACAAGTCCATCCTGGACGTGCTGCTGGACCACGGCATCGACGCACCCTACGGCTGCATGCAAGGGGTCTGCGGCATGTGTGAAGTGGCGGTGCTGGGCGGCACGCCAGACCACCGCGACCAGATCCTGAGCGAAAGCGACCGGGTGTCGAACACCAAGCTCATGGTGTGCTGTTCACGCAGCCGCACACCGGCGCTGACGCTGGACCTGTGAACGCGCATTTGATGCTGGCGTGCTGTGACGGGCAGACAATCGCCCCATGCCCGAGGTCCACCGCAAAGGCCTGCTGCACCTGATTCGGCTTCCCATGCTGACGCCGCTGCCGTGGGCGGTGGTCGTGGGCTATTTGCTGGTCTTTCTGATCCTGGACTGGGCCAGTTTCATCCGACCGCTGCAGGGGCTGAACATCACACCCTGGAACCCCCAGCCCGCACTGGCAGTGGCACTGCTGATGGCCAGCCGGCGCCTGTGGTGGGTGGTGATCACCGGGCTGCTGGCGGCCGAAATGCTGGTGCGCGGCCTGCACGGCGACCTGATGGTGGTGACACTGGCCGCAGCGGCGCTGACCTGCAGCTACCTCGCCATGGCCGCGGCGCTGGAGCGCAGGCTGGGTGACGGCTGGCGCATCTCGAACGGCCGCGATGTGGTCTGGTTCCTGGTCATCATTGCGCTGGGCGCGCTGCTCAGTGGCGCGGTGTACGTCGGCACGTATGCGGCGGGTGGTGTGCTGCCACCGGGGCCCGCCTGGGCCGCGCTGGCCCGCTACTGGGTGGGCGACGCGGTGGGCATGACGGTCACGCTGCCCATCCTGCTGGTGGCCATGGACGCCGACAGGCGCGAGACGTTGCAGCACACCCTGCGGGGACGCCAGTGGTGGTGGACGGCGGTGTCCATCATGTTGCTGCTGGCCTGGCTGTTTGGCGGGGACCACGAGAGCTTCAACTACGCCTACCTGCTGTTGCTGCCGGTCACCTGGGCGTCCATGCGCTTTGGCATGGCCGGCGCGGTGCTGGCCTCGGCACTGACCCAGATCGGCCTGATCGTGGCGATGCAGACCGGCACGCACCAGGACGGTTTTGTCGTCGAGCTGCAGTTGTTGATGGCGGCCATCACCACCACCGGCTTGCTGCTGGGCGTGACGGTGGACGAACGTGCGCGCTCTGACGCCGAACTGCGCGGCAGCCTGCGCATGGTCGCGGCAGGGCAGATGTCTGCCGCACTGGCCCACGAACTCAGCCAGCCCCTCACGGCACTGGCCACCTACGCACAAACCTGCGAGCTGCTGGCCGGTGACCCGGCCGGGCAGACGCCACAGCGTCAGGCCCTGCTGCTCGACGTGACCCGCCGCATCTCGGCCGACGCCAGGCGCGCCAGCGACGTCGTCAAACGCCTGCGCGACTTCTTCCAGACGGGGGCCACGCAGCTCCAGGCCTGCGACATGCGTCAGCTTGTGGCGGCGGAACTGCAGGCTCAGCAACGCCGTGCTGACGCCTCGGCGATTGGCTTGAGGTCGCAGGCCCCGGAAAGCCTGCCCATCGTCTGGGTGGACGAAGTCCAGATCCAGGTCGTGCTGCGCAATCTGGTGGGCAACGCGCTGGACTCGGCCAGCGCGCAAGGCAGGCCTGGCAGCGTGACGGTCCGGCTGAGTGCATCAAGCCCCGAGATCCTTGTGGAAGTGCTGGACAGCGGCGCCGGGGTCACCGCGTCGCAGGCGATGTCGGTCTTCGAGCCCGGCGCTTCCACCACATCCACCAAGGTGGGTGGCATGGGCGTGGGCCTGGGCATCTGCCGCGCCATTGTCGAAGCGCATGGCGGCCGGCTCTGGGCGCTGCCGGGCCCAGGCGGCCACTTCTGCTTTACCCTTGCCCTGGACGCCGATGAACCCGGGGCACCCGCCTCCTGACAGCCACAACCCCATGCACCGCGAAACGGTTTTCATCATCGACGACGACGCCTCGGTCCGCGATGCCCTGATGCTGTTGCTGAGCCTGCGCGGCCATGCCTGTGCGGCGTTTGCATTGGCAGAGGACTTTCTGTCGGCCCTGCAACCGGGCTGGCGGGGCTGCGTGGTGGCAGACATCCGCATGCCTGGCATGAGTGGCCTGCAATTGCAGGCACTGCTGCGTGAGCAGGGCTTGCCGATGCCTGTGATCGTCATCACGGCACACGGGGACGTGGCAGCTGCCCGCCAGGCGTTCATGGCCGATGCGGTGGACTTTCTTGAAAAGCCGTTTGACGGTGACCAATTGCTGCGGGCTGTGGAGTCCGCGCTGGCAGGAGTGCGTGCAGTCACGGCGGCGCAGACCGCGCCACAGCGCAACCCCACGGCCCTCCACACCAACGCTGCGGCCGCGCACCTGGCCTCGTCCCCGTTGCAGGGTGGACACGGCCCCGCCGCTGACGCCGGGCTGTCACCGCGTGAGCTGGAGGTGATGGGCTTGCTCGTGCAGGGCATGCACAACCGGCGCATTGCCGAGGCGCTGGGCATCAGCCACCGCACGGTGGAGGTCCACAAGGCACGTGTACTGGACAAGCTGGGGGTGCGCAGCGTCGTCGAACTCGTCCGTCTGGTGGACCGCAGAGCCGACAGCTGACCATCGCACGCGGCACACCATGTGCCGCCAGTGAAGCCCGTACGAGCGAGCCCGTACGAGCGCGCGCGAATTTCCAGCAGCGCAGGTTCTTCATACCCTCCAGGGGCTGATGGAGACACCTCGTGAAACGGCCGACCCCCACCGCCCAGACCCTGCGCAAGCGCAGGCCGGCACCCATTCAATGAAGCGGCTGTGGCCGGCGCTGCTGCCTGAACTGCGGCAGTTCCCGGAACCCGAACGTGACCTGGCGCTGCAGCAAGCGCGCGAGACTCCGCTGGACGTGATCGAGTTGGTCGGCATGGCTGTGGCTTTGGTGGTGGTGACGGCGCTGACCAAGTACAGCGTGCCTGACCCTTCCATGGCGTCACGCTTTGCGCTCGCGCTGATCAACTTCGCGGTCGCCATGCCTTTGCTCGTGGCCACGCTCGGCCCCTTCCACCTGCGCCGGCTGCGGCGCGGGCTGAGGCGCCAACTGCACAAGCGGGGCCCACGGTGAACCCCAGCGCCGTGCAGTGGGCCGGGGCGATCATCTTTGCGGTCGCCATCATCCACACCTTCTCGACCAAGTACTTCGAGAAGCTGGCGCATGAACGCCCTGCACACGCGGGCATCTGGCATCTGCTGGGTGAAGTCGAGGCGGTCTTCGGCTTCTGGGCCATGGTGCTGGTGGTGACGATGGTGGTCCTTGTCGACACGAAGGCGGCCACCCAGTACCTGGACTCGCGCAACTACACCGAGCCGATGTTCGTGTTTGCCATCATGGTGGTTGCGGGCAGCCGGTCGGTGCTGTACATCGCACGGCGCCTGGTTGAAACCGTGGCCGCTTTCAGCCCGCTGCCGGGCGCGCTGGCGTTCTACGTCATGACCTTGTCGGTGGTGCCGGTGCTCGGTTCGTTCATCACCGAGCCGGCGGCCATGACCTTGGCCGCGCTCATGCTGCGTGACCGCCTCTTCGCGGCCGGCGTGTCGCAAAAGCTCAAGTACGCCACGCTCGGGGTGCTGTTTGTCAATGTCTCGATTGGCGGCGCGCTGACCCCGTTTGCCGCGCCCCCGGTGCTGATGGTGGCCGCCAAGTGGAACTGGGATCTGTTCTACATGCTGACGCACTTCGGCTGGAAGCTGGCCCTGGCCGTGTGCTTCAACGCCGGTGTCACCGCACTGGTCTTCAGGCGCGAACTCGCCGCGCTGCGCAGCGCCCCCATCGACACCTCAGCCCGCATTCCCGGTCCTGTTCTCTGCATGCACCTGCTGTTCCTGGCCGGCATCGTGGCCTTTGCGCACCACCCCGCAGTCTTCATGGGCCTGTTCCTGTTCTTCATGGGCTTTGCCTCCGCCTACCCCAAGTACCAGGACCGACTGATCCTGCGCGAGGGCCTGCTGGTGGCCTTCTTCCTGGCCGGCCTGGTGGTGCTGGGTGGCTTGCAGCAATGGTGGTTGGAGCCCCTGCTGCGCAGCCTGGACGCCGACAGCGTCTACTTTGGCGCCACGGTGTTGACGGCGGTCACCGACAACGCAGCGCTGACTTACCTGGCATCGCAGGTCGAAGGCCTCAGCGAGGAATTCAAGCGCGCGGTGGTGGCCGGTGCGCTCACCGGCGGCGGCTTGACCGTGATCGCCAACGCGCCCAACCCGGCGGGCTACGCCATCTTGCGTGGCCAGTTTGAAGACCAGGCGATCAGCCCCCTGGGCTTGTTCATCGCCGCCTTGCCACCCACGGTCACCGCCATTCTGGCCTTCAGGTTGTTGTAGGAGACGCTCATGTTCGACGCAGCCCTCGCTTCCTGGTCCGCCTGGTGGGACACGGTGCCCCCGAGCTTCGCCTTCTTGCTGGCCTTGCCGTTCGGCGTGGCCGCGCTGGGGCTGATCGGCGACGCGGCGCGGCGGCGGCGACGCCGCGGCCACTGAAACGTGGCGGGCTCTGAGTCCTTCCTGGCGCAATGACGGCGCCGAGCGCACGGTCATCGCTGGTGGCTAACACCGGGTACGGGCCGGCCCGTAAGGATCCCCAGTGCCATGCACGGAGACTTGAGCCAGAGTTTGACGGACCAACTTGCGCGGCGCCCAATGGGCTCGCGCTGTGGATTGCCTGGTGCAATTCATGCGCATGTTCTTTGTCCTCATCTGCCGAAGCGCGACTTGCTCGTCAGTTCAGGGCCTCGCTTGGGCGAGGCCCTGCTTTTTTGCAGCGTTGGCGAGAGTCCGCGCGAAAAGATGCGCCGGTTGGAAGGAATCGCGCATGGATGCGGCAAACCAGTGCCGTCCCGGTTCAAGGCACCCCGCATGCCCACCTCTGCGGGGTGCTCCCGACCCCGGAGTCCACAGCGTCCAAAGGAGCCCTGCCATGAACGACCCCATGCAGTGGATCACCGAGCGCCTGCGCGCGTGGTGGCTGCGCTTCAGGTCAAACCTGCGCCGGGGCACCGCGCCAGGCGTTGACACACCGGCCCTCGAAGCCCGCCCCGTGGATGAACCGGCCGCCTTGGCCATGCCAATGACGCGCTACGCGACGGTGGTCATTCCTGCGCTGAACGAGGCCCGCCGCATTGCCGACGTGGTGGCCTATGCGCTGGCCGACGAGGCCACCTCCGAGGTCCTCGTCATCGACGACAGTTCCATTGACGACACTGCGCGCCTGGCCCGCGAGGCCGGCGCGCGTGTGATCACCAGCACCATGTTGGGCAAGGGCGCATCCATGGGGGACGGCGCCACGGCGGCCAAGGAAGACCTGCTGGTCTACCTGGACGGCGACCTGTCGGGCCTGCGCCCGGGCATCATCACCGACCTGTGCCGGCCGCTGCTGCGCGGGCAGGCCGACTTTGTGAAGGCCCGCTTCGGGCGCGGCGGCGGACGTGTCACCGAGTTGACCGCCAAGCCGATGCTCAAGGTCTTCTTTCCCGAAGTGGCGCACTTCGCACAGCCACTGGGCGGCATCGTCGCCGCGCGGCGCAGCCTGCTGCGCTCACTGAGCTTCGAAACCGGCTACGGCGTGGACATCGGCTTGCTGGTGGACGCGCAACGCGCTGGCGCGCGCCTGGCCGAGGTGGACATCGGCTCGCTCGAACACGACAGCCAGCCCTTGCTGGACTTGACGCTGATGGCCAACGAGGTCTCGCGTGTCATCTATTCACGTGCTCGGGCTGCGGGCCGCCTGCACGTGGAGCAGGTGATTGCGATGTACGAATCGCAGCGGCAGGCGCAGGCCGAACTCGACTACATCCTGACCCGCCGGCGTGGCCGCCAGCGGGTGCTGCTGCTCGACATGGACGGCACGGTCACCGAGTCCCGGTTTGCCGTCGAGCTGGCACGTGCCAGTGGGCGCGAGGCCGAACTGATGGCGTTGCTGGACAGCCCGGGCGACGACGCCGCCACGCGCAGCGACCGTATCGCAGCGTTGTTCCGCTTTGTGCACCAGCGCGATTTCGAGCGCGTGGCGCAGGGGCTGGCACTGCGCCCCGGCGCGGTGGAGTTCGTCAACCGCATGCGCCGCGCCGGCTTCATGGTGGGCCTGCTCAGCGACAGCTACTTCGTTGCCGCCGACATCGTGCGCCGCCGCCTCTTTGCCGACTTCGCCCTGGCCCACATGCTGCAGTTTGAGGCCGAAGTCTGCTCCGGCAAGTTGCGCCTCAACGCCGGCTTCCTGGCGCGCCCGGGCGATGGCGGGCCCGCCATCTGCAAGAGCCACGTGCTGCGCCGCCTGCGCGAGGACTGCGCAGAACCATGTGTGCTGGAGTGCTGGGCGCTGGGTGACAACGTCAACGACCTGGGCCTGCTGCGCAGCGCCGACCAGGCCTTTGCCATCGACCCCAAGTCGCCTCTGCTCGCCGCCGTGCCGGGGCTGACAGTGGTCAAGGACTTTGGCGAACTGCTGGCGCACGTGCCACAAGCCATGCCAGCTGCCGCCTGAATGTCGAGCCTGGACTGGTGGCTCATCGTCGCTTACCTGGCCGGCACGCTGGGCCTGTCGGCCTGGTTTGCGCAGCGGCAGACCACGGCGGCCGACTATTACGTCGGCGGGCACAAGCTGCCGTGGTGGGCGCTGGGCATCTCCATCCTGGCCACGCAGTCGTCGGCCAACTCCTTCATCGGCATCCCGGCCTACGTGGCGCTGGTTCCCGGAGGTGGTCTGAACTGGCTGCAATACGAGCTGATGGTGCCGCTGGCGATGATCGTGGTGATGGTGATGCTGGTGCCGGTGCTGCGTGGGTTGGGCGTGATCAGCGTCTACGAGTACCTGGAGCGCCGCTTCGACCGCGCCACGCGGCTGGTGCTGAGCGTCGTTTTCCTGCTTTCACGCGGCATGGCCACCGGCGTGGCCCTGTACGCCGCCGCGCTGGTGGTGCAGGTCAGCACCGGCTTGCCCTTGCCCTGGGCCGTGGTACTGACCGGCGGCGTCACGGTGGTCTACGACACCCTGGGCGGCATGCGTGCCGTGGTGTGGACCGACGTGGTGCAGATGGCCGTGCTGCTGGGCGGCATTGCCCTGTGCGCCGACATCGCCTGGGGCCTGGCGGGTGGCGGCGCCGCCATCATCGCGGCACAGGAGCCTGCGCGTCTGGCCGCCATCGAGTGGGCGCATGGCCTGGGCGACGGCGCCCGCGCGCCACTGTGGGGCTTTGTGGCCGGCGGCCTGGTGCTCTACATCAGCTACTACGGCGTTGACCAGAGCCAGGCCCAGCGCACCTTGTCGGCCACCAACGTGGCCGGTGCGCAGCGTGCGCTGGTGCTCAACGGCGTGCTGCGTTTCCCGCTGACGCTGGCCTACGCCGGCCTGGGGCTGGCCATTGGTGCGGTGGCGCTGCAGCAACCTGCGCTGCGCGAAGCCGTGCCTGCCAACCGGCTGGACCTGCTGGTGCCGCGCTTCATCGAGATGTACCTGCCCAACGGCGCACGCGGGCTGCTGGTGGCGGCGATCCTGGCCGCCGCCATGTCCAGCCTGGACTCCGCGCTCAACAGCCTGTCGGCCGCCACGTTGCGCGACTTTGTCGAACCACGGGTGGGCACCGCGCGCGCGCTGCGCGCCGGCCGACTGGTGACCCTGGGCTGGGGCGTGCTCATCGTCGGCTTTGCGCTGACCGTGGGCGGCCTGGCCAGCAGCGTGGTTGAAGGCATCAACCGCATCGGTGCCTTGTTCTATGGCCCGCTGCTGGCGGCCTTTGGCTGCGGCATCCTGGACCGGCGTGCACGTGGGCCTGCCGTGCTGGCCGGCGTGGCGGCGGGCCTGGCCACCAATCTGGCGCTGGCCGTGGGCCTGGGCCCGGCCGTCTTCTGGATGTGGTGGAACATCACCGGCCTGGTTGTCGCGGTGGCTGGGACCTGGCTGGCCAGCCGACTGATGGTGCCGCCGGCCCCGGCGCAACTGGTGGGCACCACGCTGGACGCAACCGCCCTGCACCGTGGTTTCGTGCAGCGGCGCGGCACCATTGCGCTGCTGCTGGCCTGGGCCGCAGTCATGGCCGGCGTGGCCGCCTGGCTGGGGGTGCGGTGATGCCACGCGGCAGCCGGCATGTGGACGTGAGGATGGGCGCATGTCGCTGAGGCAATTCATGTCCTTGCGAGGCTTGACCCGGGCCATGGGCGCGGCGAAGGACGGCCTCGTGCACGGCTGGGCCGAAACCGCCCGCGTGCTGGGCCTGCGCGAAGACCTGTACGCCAACCCGCTGCACCGCCCGCTGGAGCGTCCGGTGACGGTG
>Ga0073899_10004747_pt1 | contig 11876 bp, 10 predicted proteins | sample KloWWTmetaKNB5Ph_FD_88975 | JGI IMG/M metagenome (GOLD analysis project Ga0073899, IMG submission 88975) | Active sludge microbial communities from Klosterneuburg, Austria, studying microevolution and ecology of nitrifiers - Klosterneuburg... | ecosystem: Engineered > WWTP > Aerobic digester >...
CAAGGACCGTCATCTGATGAACAAGTTCAGGAAACTGGCTTCGCTGGCACTGGTCGTGCCGCTGAGTATCGGCCTCGCGGCCTGCGGTGGTAGCTCGACGCCGGCACCCGGGGCGAGCTCTGCGCCGGCCACCGACTCGGCCGCCGTGCCCACCTCCGGCACCCTCACCGTGTGGTGCTGGGACCCCGCCTTCAACATCTTCGCGATGAAGGAAGCGGCCAAGATCTACGCCAAGGACCATCCCGACGTGAAGGTCGAGGTCGTCGAGACCCCCTGGGACGACCTGCAGACCAAGCTCACCACGCTGGCGCAGTCGCAGCAGACCGACCAACTGCCCGACATCTTCCTGATGCAGAACAAACGCCTTCCAGAAGAACGTCATCAACTACCCCGACCTGTTCTCCGACTACTCCACCTCCGGCGTCACCTTCTCCGAGTTCCCTGAGGGCGTCACCGCCTACTCGGTCATCGACGGCAAGAACTACGGTCTGCCCTTCGACGCCGGCACCGCCGTCACCGCCCTGCGCACCGACGTGCTGGAAGAGGCCGGCATAAAGGTGTCCGACTTCACCGACATCACCTGGAGCGACTTCATCGCCAAGGGCAAGCAGGTCCTGGCCAAGACCAAGAAGCCGCTGCTGTCGGGCCAGGCCGGCTCGTCGGACCTGATCATGATGATGCTGCAGAGCGCCGGCGCCAGCCTGTTCGACGCCGAGGGCAAGCCGACGATCAGCGGCAACGAGGCGCTGACCAAGTCGATCGAGGTCTACAAGGAGCTCGTGAAGTCCGGCATCCTGGTCGAGGTCAACTCCTGGGACGAGTACATCGCGAGCTTCGTGAACTCCAACGTCGCCGGCACCATCAACGGCGTGTGGATCCTCGGCTCGATCCAGACCGCGAAGGACCAGTCCGGCAAGTGGGCGCTGACCAACCTGCCCAAGCTGGACGGGCTGACCGGCGCGACCAACTACTCCGCCAACGGCGGGTCGTCCTGGGCCATCAGCTCCAACGCCGACCAGGCACTGGCGGCCGACTTCCTGAAGTCGACCTTCGCCGGTTCGACCGAGCTGTACGACACGATCCTGCCCTCCTCGGGCGCGGTCGCGAACTGGCTGCCGGCCGCCAAGAGCCCGGTGTACGCCGAACCGCAGGAGTTCTTCGGTGGCGAGGCGATCTTCGCCAAGGTGCTGGAGTTCTCCGCCCAGGTGCCCAAGAACAACACCGGCGCGTACTACTACGAGGGTCGGGACGCGGTGAGCGCAGCGATCACCAAGATCCTCAACGGCACCGATCCCGCCGCTGCGCTGGCCGAGGCGCAGCAGACCGTCGAGTTCGCGATGAAGTGATCGGACCGATCCGGCTGGCGAGTGGGGGCCGGGCGACCGGCCCCCACTCCACTGAAAGGTGGTATCCGTGTCACTGACAACCATCGCCCAGGGCGGGCCCACCCCGTCCCCGGGCCCGACGAACGCGCCCGTGTCCCGCGGCGGCGCCGGCAGGTTCCGCATCGAGCAGCGCCGCAACCTGACCGGCTGGGTGTTCCTGATCCCCGCCGCGCTGTTGATCCTGGTGATGAACTTCTGGCCGATGTTCCAGGCCTTCCTGATCTCGCTGCAGACCGGTCGCGGCACGAGGCTGACCTGGGCCGAGCCGCTCTGGTACAACTACCAGCGGCTGTTCTCCGACGAGATCTTCAAGCTGACCGTGCAGAACACGTTCATCTACCTGATCATCTAGGTGCCGATCATGCTGGTGGTCGCGATGGTGCTGGCCAACCTGCTGAACGACCCCCGGCTGCGGTTCAAGGGTCTCTGGCGCACCGCGATCTTCCTGCCCTGCGCGGTGGGCCTGGTCTCGTACTCGCTGGTGTTCCGCACCATGTTCGCCACCGACGGGATCGTCAACGACGCGCTGATGGCACTCCACTTCGTCGACTCGCCGGTGAACTGGCTGGGCCAGCCCGCCACGGCCAGGTTCGTGATCATCGTCGGCCTGCTGTGGCGTTGGACGGGGTACAACATGGTGTTCTACCTGGCCGCGTTGCAGAACCTCGACCGCTCCGCCTTCGAGGCCGCCAAGATCGACGGCGCGGGCCCCTTCAAGACCTTCTGGTACGTCACCGTCCCGCAGTTGCGGCCGATGATCCTGCTCACCGCGATCATGTCCACCAACGGCACCATCCAGCTGTTCGACGAGTCCTGGAACCTCACCCAGGGCGGCCCGGCCTACTCGTCGATGTCGATGTCGCACTACCTGTTCGAGCTGTCGTTCCAGAAGAACCCGAACTTCGGGTACGCCGCGGCGTTGTCGTACGCGATCCTGATCATGGTCGCGGTCCTCGCCGCCATCCAGATGAAGGTGGGTGACAAGCGTGACTAGGCGACTGCGCCGGCTGCCCGGCTACCTCTTCCTCACCGTGGTCGCGCTGGCCTCGGTCTTCCCGCTGTACTTCATGGCGGTGTCGGCCACCAACACCAGCCAGGACGTGCTCGGCTCCCGGCTGCTGCCGGGCGGGAACCTGGTGGCCAACTTCACCGCCCTGACCAGCTCCCAGGACGTCGCCTCGGCGATGTGGTACTCCGCGATCAACGCCGTCGCGACCACCATCCTGGCCCTGGTCGTGTGCTCCATCGCCGGCTACGGCTTCGAGGTGTTCCACTCCCGCGGCAAGGACCGCCTGATGGGCGTCCTGCTGCTGGCGATGATGATCCCGTTCGCGGCGACCATGATCCCGCTGTTCCAGCTGTTCGCCACCTTCAAGCTGTTGAACTCGACCTTCGCGGTGATCCTGCCCGCGATCGCGACCCCGTTCCTCGTCCTGCTGTTCCGGCAGGCCTCGCGCAGCTTCCCGCACGAGATCATCGAGGCGGCGAGGATCGACGGGCTCAGCGAGCTGTCGATCTTCGCGCGGATCTTCCCGCCCACCATGCGGTCGACCTATGCGGCCGCCGCCGTGATCACCTTCATGGCCGCCTGGAACAACTTCCTGTGGCCGAAGGTGGTCCTCGTCAACAACGCCTACCAGACCATGCCCATGCTGATCTCGAACCTGCGGGCGGGCTACGTGACCGACTACGGAGTCCTCATGCTCGCAGTGCTGCTCGCCTCGCTGCCGGCGATGGCGATCTTCCTGCTGTTGCAGCGCAGCTTCGCCGAGGGCATCACAGGAGCCATCAAGTGACCACCGACATCGCCGCCGGATTCGACCCCGCCCGGATCGCCGACCCCGGCTACTTCGCCGACCGCCGACTGCCCGCCCACTCCGACCACCGCTGGTTCGCCAGCGCGGACGAGGCGTCGTCGGGGGCCAGCGGCTACGAACAGTGCCTGAACGGGACCTGGAAGTTCCACTACGCGACGAACCCCGACGGGGCCGTGCCGGGCTTCTGGGCCACCGACTTCGACGCGTCCGGCTGGGACGACATCGCCGTCCCGGGGCACCTCCAGCTTCAGGGCTACGGGCGTCCCCAGTACACCAACGTCCAGTATCCCTGGGACGGCCTGGAGCAGGTCGAGCCCGGCCAGGTACCGACCCGGTTCAACCCGGTCGGCAGCTACCGGACCACCTTCACCCTGGACCGGCCCCTGGCCGCGGGTGAGCGGCTCAGCGTGTCGTTCGGGGGCGCCGAGAGCGCGGTCGCGGTGTGGCTGAACGGCGTCTGGGTCGGCTACGGCGCCGACTCGTTCACGCCGTCGGAGTTCGACCTGACCACCATCGTGGTCGCCGGGGAGAACGTCCTGGCCGTCCAGGTGTTCACCTGGAGTTCGGGGTCGTGGATCGAGGACCAGGACTTCTTCCGGTTCTCCGGGCTGTTCCGGGACGTGGTGCTCCACCGGCGCCCCGCCGTCCACGTCGAGGACCTGCGGACCACCACCACGGTCGCCGGCGACCTCGCCGGCGCGGAGGTGGAGGTGCGGGTCGACCTCGTCGGCTCCGGCTCGGTGCGCCTGTCGCTGGCCGGCGTGGGAGCCCTGGCCGACGCCGGCGGCGGGCTGTTCCGGCTGGCCCTGGACGCGCCGCGGCTGTGGAGCGCGGAGGACCCGTACCTGTACCAACTCGCGGTCGAAGTGCTCGACCCGGCCGGGAACCTCGTCGAGTACATCCCGCAGCAGGTCGGCGTCCGCCGGTTCGGGATCGAGGACGGGGTGCTGGCGATCAACGGCCGCCGGCTCGTCTTCAACGGCGTGAACCGGCACGAATTCGGCCTGCAGGGCCGGGTGATGACCCGCGAGCAGACCGAGGCCGACGTGCGGCTGATGAAGGCCGCGAACATCAACGCGATCCGCACCAGCCACTACCCGAACAACTCCTTCCTCTACGAACTCTGCGACCGCTACGGGCTCTACGTCGTGGACGAGATGAACCTGGAGAGCCACGGCCTGTGGGACCGGATCCGGCGCTTCGAGCGGCCGCTGGCCGACGCGGTGCCCGGCGACAAACCGGAGTGGCTGCCCGTGCTGCTCGACCGGGCGGCGAACATGCTGGAGCGCGACAAGAACCACGCCTGCATCGTGCTGTGGTCGTGCGGCAACGAGTCCTTCGGCGGCACGAACATCCTGGCCGTCGCCGACTGGTTCCGGTCGGTCGACACCCGCCCGGTGCACTACGAGGGCGTCCACTGGGACCCCCGGTACCCGCAGACCACGGACGTGGCGAGCCAGATGTACACCCCTGCCGCCGAGGTGGAGGCCTACCTGGCGACCCACCGGGACAAGCCCTTCCTGATGTGCGAGTACGCCCACGCGATGGGGAACTCGTTCGGCGCGGTGGACGGCTACGTCGACCTGGCCTGGCGCGAGCCACTGTTCCAGGGCGGCTTCATCTGGGACTTCGCCGACCAGGCGATCCCGCTGGTCGACCGTCACGGCGTGCCCTTCTTCGGCTACGGCGGCGACTCCGGCGAGGCGCCGCACGACTACGACTTCAGCGGCAACGGCATCCTGTTCGCCGACCACACGCCCAAGCCGATCCTGGCCGAGGTGGCGTACCTGTACCAACCGCTGGCCATCACCGTCGGCCGCGACGAGGTCGTCGTCGAGAACCGTCACCAGTTCACCGACGCGTCGACCTACCGGGCCAGCGCGGTCCTCGCCCGCGAGGGCCGGGTGCTGGCGGAAGGCCCGCTGCAGGTCGCCGCCGCCCCCGGCGAGTCGGTGCGCGTGCGGCTGCCGTTCGCGCTCCCCGCCGAGCCGGGGGAGTACACGATCGATGTCGGGTTCGTGCTCCGGGAGGACGCCGCCTGGGCGCCGGCGGGACACCTCGTCGCCCGCGGGCAGGGGGTGTTCAGCGTGGCCGGCGAGCCGGCTGCGGCCCGGACGCTTCCCCGTCCCGAACTGGTGGAGGGGATTCACAACGTCGGGGTGCGCGGTGCGCGGTTCCGGGCGTTGTTCTCGCGACTGCACGGGGGGCTGACGTCGTACCGGTTCGGGCCCGACCCCGACGACGGACGGGAACTGCTCCAGTCGGTGCCGGTGCCGAACTTCTGGCACGCACCCACCTCGAACGAACGCGGCTGGCACGGGCCCTCCCTGGACGGTCAGTGGCTGCTCGCCAGCCGGTACCCCGGCCTGCGTCGCGGCGAGCCGGAGCCGGCGGTGACCGTCGCTGAGGGCACGGTCGAGGTGCGCTACGCCTATGCGCTGCCGACCGTCCCGGCCAGTGAGTGCGATGTCGCCTACCGGGTGTCCGGGGACGGACGGGTCGAGGTGACGGTGACCGTCCGGCCGGGAGCAGGTCTGCCGGACATGCCCGAGTTCGGGATGCTGTTCACGACCAGCGCCGACCTGAACCGGTTGCGGTGGTACGGCGAAGGCCCGCACGAGTGCTACGTCGACCGGCGGGGGAGTGCTGCTCTGGGACTGTGGGAGACCGACGTCACCACGCAGCTGACCCCCTACCTGCGGCCGCAGGAGGCCGGCAGCCACACCGGCGTCCGCTGGGCGAGCGTCACCGACGAGCGGGGCGCCGGGCTGCGGTTCGACGCCGCCGTGCCGATGGAGTTCTCCGCGCTGCCGTGGACGCCGTTCGAGGTGGAGAACGCCCTGCACCCCATCGAACTGCCGCCGATCCAGCGAACCGTGCTTCGCCCGGCGCTGATGCGTCGCGGGGTGGGCGGAGACGACGCCTGGGGGGCCCGGACCCACCCGGAGTACCTGCTGCCGGCGGGTCAGGAGCTGGTGTTCCGGTTCGCGTTCCAGGGGATCGGGTAGACCCGGCCCGGGGCGCTCAGGCCGGGCGGACGTCCGTCCGACCCGGCCTGACCGCGCGCAGGGCCGTGAGGATGGCAGCGAGGTCGACGACCTCCTGCAGCGCGGTGCCCGCGACGGCGGGCAGCACGCCCCAGACGGCGACCGCCATCAGCGCGAAGCTGATCGCGATCCCGAGCCAGATCGCCTGCAGCGCGATCCGGACGGTGCGCTGCGCGATGGCGATGCTGGTCGCGACGCGGCCGAGGTCGTCCAGCATGATCACGACGTCCGCGGACTCGCTCGCCGCGGTGGCGCCCTTGGCGCCCATCGCGATCCCGACGTCGGCGACGGCCAGCACCGGCGCGTCGTTCACACCGTCCCCCACCATCACCACCGGACGGTCGGGCAGCGCCCTCACCGCGGCGACCTTGTCTGCCTGGCGCAACCCGGCGCGGACGTCCCCGATCCCGACCTGGGCGGCGATCTGCTCCGCGGTCGGAGCCGCGTCGCCGGTGAGCATCACGGTGGTCCGTACCCCCAGCGATCGCAGGGCGGCCAGGGTGGCGGGGGCGTTGCCCCTCGGCTGGTCGGTGAGCAGGATCCTGCCCAGGTAGGCCTCGGTGGTGCCGACGTGGACGGCGATGTGCCCGGGCGGCACTGCCGCAGGGTCGGTCCGGTGCCCGGTGACCCGCTCGACGTGCCCCGCGTTGCCCACTGCCGTGGTCACCCCCGCGACGGTCGCGGTCAGGCCCGCGGCGGTGGTCTCCTCCACGCCGACGGCAGCGGCGATCGCCAGGCCGCGCTGCTCCGCCTCGCGCACGATCGTCCGAGCCAGCACGTGGGTCGAGTACGCCTCGGCGGCTGCCGCGGCGGCGAGCAGTGCCTCGGCCTCGACGCCGGGCGCCGGTTCGATGAGGTCGACCTCGGGGCGGCCGTGGGTCAGGGTGCCGGTCTTGTCCAGCGCGACGGTCCGGGCGCGGGCCAGGATCTCCAGCACCCCGCCCGACTTCACGATCACCCCGCTGCTGGCGGCGCGGCTCACCGACCGCCCAGGTCGCGGCGGCCGGCTGGCCGGAGACCACCAGCACCAGCCCGACCGCCCCGGCGAGCAGGGTGACACTGACCAGCGGATAGCTGCGCAGCCACCCGCCCGGCTTCACCCCTCCTGTAAAGCGGCGCCGGAATCGGTTCGCCAGCAAGGGGTGCTACCCTCTCGGCGGCCTGGTCAGCCCGGCCGGCCCGGGTCGCAGGGCAGCTCGATCCGCAACTCCGCGCCCGACTGCCCGGCCGGGGAGAGGGCCAGCCGACCCCCGGCCCGCCGGAGCAGGCGACGGACGATCTCCAGGCCCATCCCCGAGGTCCCGGGACGAGGATCGGGCGGGGTGTGGGGGAAACCCGGCCCTTGGTCGGTGACGACCAGCACGGCCGTCCCGTCGCTCGCGGTGAGTCGGACGCCGAAACCGGTGCCCTCGGGTGTGTGGGCGATGATGTTGTCGATGCACACGTCCACGATGTCGGCGAGGTCGAGCAGGCTCAGCCGCACCCGGAGTGGATGTCCGGGCAGCCTGACGTCCACGGCCCGGTCCTGGTCCTCGGCGAGGGGTCGCCAGTGGTCCAGCCGGGCGGCGACGACGGCGGTCGCGTCGCAACCGCCGGGCAGGTCCTCGCGCAGCGGTCGTCGGGCCTCTCGGACGACGTCGTCGATCGCAACCTGGAGTTGGCCGACCAGTTCGGCGAACTCGGCTCCGGACCGAGGATCGGGCAGCTGCTCGGCTTCGAGCCGAAGGGCCGTGACGGGGGTGCGCAGGCGGTGGGCGAGGCCCCGGACGGTCTCGCGTTCGGCCTGCAGGAGTTCGCCGATCCGGTCGGCCAGACCGTTGAGTGCGGACCCGACCTCGACGGTCTCGGGTGGCCCGTCCAGCGGAGCCCTGGCGGCGAGGTCGCCTTCGCGCAGCAGGTGGGCGGTATCGGCGACCGCCAGCAGCGGGCGGCTGATCCCGCGACCGACCCGGGAGGCCACCAGAGCGGCGGCCCCGCTGAGCAGCAGCCCGAGCGCGATGATGCTGGTCCATGCCAGCGGGACGCCTTCGGCGAGCTGGCCGGGGGTGATCGTCGCCCGGATCACGGCCACGCCCTGCTCGGCCAGCACGGGTTGGTAGACCCGGCCGCCGTCGGCGTCGTGGACGGAGAACGCCTCGCCTCCGATCGCGCGCCGGTACGACGGGTCGTCGGCCGCGCCCGGCCACGGGGCGCCGTACTGGCGACCGCCGGCGAGGACGACCGTGGTCTGCGCGGCGGACCCGGTCAGGGCGGGCTGCAGGAGTTCGGCGATCCGGGGGTCGGAGTGGAGGCTGGAGACGAGGACGGCGACGGTGTTCGCCTGCTGGCCGGCCGCCGCCATCCCCCGGTCGGCGGCCATGGTGCCCACCAGGAGCAGCAGCGGGATCACGAACGACGCGACGATCGCGGTGCTGACAAGACCCACCAGCAGGCTCACCTGACGCCTCACCCGGAGGCCTCCGGTGGCTCGGCCAGGCGCACCCCGACTCCGCGGACGGTCTGGAGGTAGCGGGGTTCGGCGGCCGTCTCGCCCAGCTTGCGACGCAACCAGCTGAGGTGGACGTCCACCGTCCGGTCCCCGCCCCCGAACGGCAGGCCCCAGACTCCGGCCAACAGGTCGCGCTTGGAGACGACCCGGCCGGCGCGTGACGCCAGCAGCCACAGCAGGTCGAACTCCTTGCGGGAGAGGTCCACCCGTTCCCCGGCGAGGGTCACCAGCCGGGTGTCGGGGTCGATCTCCAGGCCGCCGATCCGTACCCGCCGGTCCAGCGGCTGCCCGGACGCGGATCGGCGGAGCACGGCCCGGATCCTGGCTGCGAGTTGCTCGCCGCCGAACGGCTTGACCAGGTAGTCGTCGGCGCCGGCGTCCAGGGCCTGCACCACGGTGCGGTCGTCGTCCTGGGCGGTGATCACGATCACCGGCACGTCGCAGACCGCACGCAGCATCGCCAGCACCTGCCGTCCGTCCAGGTCGGGCAGGCCGAGGTCGAGCAGTACGACGTCGGGCCGTTCCTGCACGACAGCGGCCAGCCCGCTGGCCCCGTCCGTGGCCACCGTCACGACGTCCCCCCGGCGGGTCAGGGTCTGCCGAAGCAGCCTGCCGATGGCGGGGTCGTCCTCGACGACCAGCAGGCGGCTCATGGCCGTAACGTACTCCGGCGCCGCCCGGCGCGTGCCATCATGAGCCGGTGACCGGCCGCAGGCTCTGGATGATCGCGCTCGCCTGGGTGGCGACCGTCGCCCTCGCCTCGACCTTGACCTGGACGGTGATCTCCTCCGCCGGGGCGCGGGCGGGTGGCGCGATCGCGCTGCCGATCGTGTCGGCGAACGAGCAGGGCAGCCCGGCGTCGGATCAGGCCACGCGCTCCTGGACCGGCCACGCAGGTCGCGTGACGGCCCGGTGCGCGGGTGGCTCGGTGGCGCTGGGCACGGCCGTCCCCGAGGTGGGGTACTGGGTGAAGGTGTACGACCCCGGACCCGACATCCTGCGGGTGGACTTCGAGTCGACCGACCCCGACGACTACGGCGAGGTCCGGCTCACGGCGACCTGCGAGGCCGGGAGCCCGGTGTTCAGGAAGGTGTGACCTCACCCGGCACAGCCCTCCGGATCGCCGGAGCTTACCGGGGACTTGAGGCTGGCTTGAGCTTCGGTTCCGTAGCGTCGGCGCCATGCTCACACCACTCCAGACCGGCCTGTTCGACTCGATCGGCGGCCTTCCCCTGCACCCGCTCGTCGTCCACTTCGCCGTGGTCCTGCTGCCGGTGGCGGCGCTGGGTTTGGTCGTGCTCGTGGCGGTGCCCCGGTGGGCTGACCGATTCGGTTGGCTGGACCTGGGGATGCTCGCGCTGGGCGTCGGTGCGGCCTTCGTCGCCAAGCAGTCCGGCGAGGCGCTCGCGCAGACGGTCGGCGAACCGGCCACCCATGCGACCTGGGGTGACCAACTGCCGCTGCTCGGGACGTGGCTGCTCGTCCTGGGAGGCGTCTGGTTCCTGCTGCACCGGCGGACCACGGCCGCCGGATCCCGGTCGCCTGCCACGGCGGTGGTGGGAGTGCTGGCCGCGCTGCTCGCGCTCGGCGTCACCGTGGTGACCGTGATCGTCGGTCACACCGGTGCGCAGGCGGCCTGGGAGGACGTGGCCGCCGTCCCCGACCAGCCGACGACCGCTGCGGTGATCCCGGCGCCGGGGACCTCCGGGGCGGCCGAGCCGTCGACCCGGCCAGCGCCGGCAGGCCCCGGCAGCCCCTCCGGCGGCGGATCCGCCACCGCAAGCCCGTCGGCAGGCGCCTACACGATGGCCGATGTCGCCGGGCATGACAGCGCCTCGTCCTGCTGGACGGTCGTCGACGGCCGGGTCTACAACCTGACCGCCTGGGTCGGGCAGCACCCGGGCGGGCAGCGGGCCATCCTGGGCCTCTGCGGGACGGACGGCAGCGCCGCGTTCCACGCCGAGCACGGCGGACAGGGACGACCCGCGGCCGAACTCCGGCAGTTCCTGATCGGCCGACTCGGCTGAAGCCCGCCCCGCCATCCGCGGCCTTCCCGACTGGTGCCTGCCGAGTCACGGCAGGCTCACGGCCGGTCGCCTCGTGTCAGCCGCAACCGCGTCCAGCGGTAGGCCAGGCCGACGGCGAGCACGACCGTGCCCGCGACCACCGAGCTGAACGGCAGGGAGGCGGCCAGCACCACGCACCCGACGGCTCCGACTCCGGGGAGCAGGCGGGGACAGCGGCGGTGGCCGCGGCCCTCGCGAGCGGCGGCCAGGTTGGTGATCAGGTAGTACAGCAGCACCCCGAACGAGGAGAACCCGAGCGCACCGAGGAGGTCGGTGGCCACCACCATCGCGCACACCACCCCGCCGAGGACCAGTTCAGCCCGGTGCGGCACCCGGTACCGCGGGTGGACGGCGGCGAACCAGACCGGGAGGTCGCCGGCACGTGCCATCGCCAGGGCCGTCCGGCCGATGCCGGCGACCATCGCCAGCAGGGCGCCCAGGCTCGCCGCGGCGGCTCCGGCGCGAACCAGTACGACCAGCCAGTCGGCGCCGGAGCCGGCGGCTACCTCCAACAGCGGCGCGCTGGACGCCGCCAGCGTCGCGAGGCCGAGCGAGCGCATCGTCGCTGACCCGACCAGGGCGTACAGCACGAGGGCGATGGCGAGCGCCATGGTGATCGCCCGCGGGATCGTCCGAACCGGATTGGCGACCTCCTCGCCGAGGGTGGCGATCCTCGCGTAACCGGCGAAGGCGAAGAAGAGCAACCCGGCCGACTGCAACACTCCCGGCACGCTCCATACGACCCCGGGTTCCGCCCCGGTCGCGGTCGGCCGGACGAAACCGATCACGGCGACCACCAGCAGCGCCGCTGCCGCCACGACGACCAGGACTCGCGCCAGCGCCGCCGTTCGGGTCACCCCGAGGCCGTTCACGATCGTGAGCACCACCACAGCCGCAGCGGCGACCGGTTTGAGCCACGGCCCGGGCGCCAGGTAGTGGGCGAAGGTCAGCGCCATCGCGGCCGAACTCGCCGCCTTGCCCACCACGAACGACCACCCCGCGAAGAAGCCCGCCCAGGGGCCCAGCACCTCCCGCCCGTAGACGTAGCTGCCACCGGAGGTGGGGAACCGGGC